>Ga0070735_10005266_pt1 | contig 10774 bp, 9 predicted proteins | sample Coa_R1_FD_66443 | JGI IMG/M metagenome (GOLD analysis project Ga0070735, IMG submission 66443) | Surface soil microbial communities from Centralia Pennsylvania, which are recovering from an underground coalmine fire - Coalmine... | ecosystem: Environmental > Terrestrial > Soil > Unclassified ... | reverse complement strand
ATGGTTTTGAAGTATTTTTCATCGTTGGGATTGCCCCACTCCTCATACTCGGGAACGGTAAGGGGGAGCGAATCGTCGAGCATCGTGTTCATGACGTCGACGAAGGGAACGTGGGAGAGCACAACGCGAAACAGTTCGGGACGCAGATTGGTGACGGCGCCCATCAACAATCCGCCAGCGGAGCCGCCTTCGATGGCGACGCGGGCAGGGTCGCCGTAGCCATGTTGGGTGAGATGTTCGACGCAGGCGATGAAGTCGGTGAAGGTATTGCGCTTGACGAGCATCTTGCCAGCGTCGTGCCAGGTTTCGCCGAGGTCGCCACCGCCGCGGATATGCGCATAAGCCAGGACCAAGCCGCGATCGAGCAGGCTGAGGCGATTGGAATTGAAGGTGACCGGCAATGCATAGCCGTAGGACCCGTAACCGTAAACGTAGAGCGCGTTTTTGCCTGGATCGCGATGATCTTTGCGATACACGATCGAGATCGGAATCTTTGTGCCGTCCGTCGCTGTTGCGTGGAGGCGCTCGCTGGCGTAGAGGGTGCGATCGAAGCCGCCCGGAATTTCGACTTGCTTGAGGAGGCGCGAGGTACGTGCAGTCATGTCGTATTCAAAGACGGAGCTGGGCGAGAGCAGCGACTGGTAGGCGTAGCGAAACCTGGTCGTCTCGAAGTTGCGATTGATATGGGGGCCGGCGCTGTAGGCGGGCTCGGGAAAAGGGATCTCGCCGGAAGACATCACCGTTGCTGTATCAGCGCTGGTGAAGGACCATAGGCGAAGGCGCGGCAGACCATCTTCGCGTTCGCAGGCGACGAAGAAGTTGGCAAAGAGGTCGATATCCTCGAGCATGATTTCCGGCCTGTGGGGGATGAGCTCAGACCAGTGTTCACGGCTTGGCGTGGCAACGGGCGCGGTGACAAGGCGGAAGTTGCGGCCCTTGTCGTTAGTACGGATGAAGAGGAGCCCGTTGCGGTGGTCCACGGAGTATTCGTGATCGTCCTGGCGCGCGGCGATGAGAGTAAACGAGCCTGTGGGATTGTCGGCCGGGAGGATATGGCACTCGCTGGTGATGTGGCTGGCTGACTCGAGCACGATGTATTTACCGTCGCGCGTGCGGCCTGCGCCGATGTTGAAGCGCTCGTCGTCGTCCTGATAGACGAGCACGTCGGAGGAGTGGTCGGAGCCGAGAGTGTGGCGGAACAGCTGATACTGGCGCTTCTGTTCTTCGTCTTCGACGGTGTAGAAGAGGGTGCGATTGACCACTCCAGGGACGTGCACCTCTTCCTGGGGACCTCGAGCGTTGTCGGCTGCCCAAACGACGGAGCCGACGCGCTCGACAGTGCCCGGAAGAGTCTCGCCGGTTTCCAGGTCTTTGATGTGCAGTGTGTATTGACGGAAGCCGGTGGTGTCGGTGGTGTAGGCGAGCCAGCGGCCATCATCAGAGATATCTGTAGCACCGATCGAGAAGAAGGCGTGGCCCTGGGCGAGCTGGTTGCCGTCGAGGATGACTTGTTCGGGCGCGTCGGGCGGCGGTCCGGATTCGTCCGGATCCGACTCTGCCGAGGCGCGTTTGCGGCATGAGATTGCGTACTGCAAGCTCTCTTCGGTGCGCGCGTAATACCACCACGCGCCGTCGCGGTAGGGAACGGAGATGTCGGTTTGCTTGATGTGGCTGAGCATCTCGTTGTAGAGCTCGTCGCGCAGCGGTGCGAGGGGCGCGGTCACAGTCTCGGCGTAGGCGTTTTCGGCTTCAAGGTACTGGCGGACTTCGGGCGCGTCTTTGTCGCGAAGCCACGCGTAATCATCTGTGAGGGTGACGCCGTGAAGGGTCGTCTCTTTGGTCTCTTTGCGAGCCACGGGAGCGGCGGGAATCGGGGTCTCGTTCATCTCCTTCTCAGTTTACGGGGGCTCCCGTGCGCGAGGCTGGCGATCCGGCGACGGGGGCTAGCCAGTCCCGGTGCCGGTTGCATCCGGCCGTTTGCACAAGGCAGATACGCGCTTCGCTTCCCCTTCGTCGATGATCTTGCGCCAGGTTTCAATAAGTTTGCGATCGGATTCCGCGGTGGGAATGAATTCGGGCTCGTTCGCCCATTCGGTGGCGAGACTGCGTTTCGGCTTGGGCGGTTCTGGCTTCGGGGCGGGCGGAGGTGGAGACGGCGGTTCGGGCTTGCGCAGTTTGGGAGACATCGCCGGTTCAACTGACTGGATGAGCGAGATGAGGAGCTTGCCACAGGCGGTATCGCCGTTGAGGGTTTCATTGAGCAGCGCTGCCACGATGGCGTCGCTGTGGTCGCGCACAGCACGGATGGCCGATCGGCGCAGGCGCTTAGAGGCGCTGCCGCGGACGCGTTTGTGGGTGGCTGTGACGGCTGTGCGGTCTCGTTCTTGACGGCTGGTTTCATGGTTTTCTCAATTCAAGCTTGATGGCTGCTGAAGCGGTCTTTTTTGCCGGCAACGAGTTTCTATAAGAGCCTTAAAATAAATGGCTTATCTTGCCTTGGTGTGGTATTTTCTGGCACATTTTGGCAGTTTTTGGCGGTTATCGCATACGAAATGGCGCCTTCTGGCGTTGGATCCTCTTGCGACAGATGCTGAAAGTGGAAGCAAAAAAATGCGGAAGCCAAGCCGGCTGCCGCTCTGGAGATTTGCGATTGATTAGAGCTTACGGCGGGGCGAAGAAATTCTTCGCAACGTTGCGGAGATGGACGGAACACTTTAGGTCGGTTTCGCGGCTCGGAAGGAGAGAATCCAGATCAGGTATAGGAGGAGTGGACGCAAATGGGAAGAGCAGGTTGCGTTCGAATCGTCATGCTGTGCGCTAACGGCAGATGCTTCTACGCCCTTCCCCGGCTTCAGGGCCGTGAGTGGTCAGGCGCGGTACTGAGCGACGGCGTTACGGGCGCGGCCGATCATGGTTTCGAGGAAAGCCATCAATTCGGTGGTTCGGTGAACGATGCGGACACTTTGTTCGGTCATGGCAGCGACATGAGAGATATTGGCGCCGATCTCATTCATGGCAGCGGTCTGTTGGGAGGAGGAGATGGAGATCTCGGAGACCATGCGAACGGCATCGGTCATGAGGGTGTTGATGCCATCGAGGGTCTGCTGCGATGCGCGGACCATGGCCACGCCATGGTCTACTTCCCCTGCGCCAGCGTGCATGCCGGCGATGGCGCGATCGCTGTCGCCCCGAATTGTCTCGATGAGGGAGTCGATGTTGGCGGTGGCCTTCATGGTGCGGTCTGCGAGGTTCCGCACCTCTCCGGCGACGACGGCAAAACCGCGGCCGGCTTCACCGGCACGCGCGGCTTCGATGGAGGCATTGAGGGCGAGCAGGTTGGTCTGGTCGGCGATGGCGCGAATGACGCCGGCGATCTGGCCCACTTCGGCCGAACTGGCGCCTAGAGCTTCGACTTCGCCGGAGGCTTCCTTGATGGAAGCAGCGAGAGCGGTGATGCGTTCGCTTGCCTGCTGGGATAGGCTGGCGCCATCTGCGGCCCGTTGTCCCGATTGGGAGACGGCGTGGGCGGTGGTTTTGAGGTTCTGGGACATCTCCTGGATGGTGAGGCTGAGTTCAGTGGCGGCAGCAGCGACGGAGGCGCTGGCGGCGTTTTGCGAGCCGGCCGCTTCGTTCATTTGGCGGATGCCTTCGAGTACTTCGCGGGTCGAGTCTTCGACTTTGAGTACCGAGTCGGCGACACATTGGACCGTGCTTTGCACCCAGCTGATGAGGAGGGCCATTTTTCGGGCGAGGATGCCGGAGCGGCCGCGCTGATCCAGTTGGAATCCAACCGTGAGGTCTCCGGTGGAAAGCACGCGTTCAAGGTAGGTCGACATGCCGTCGAGATCCCGTTGAAGACGGGGCAAAGTGTACAAACGGACGGTCAGTGCGGCCCACGCGCTGAAGGCAAGGGTAAGTTCGGCTGCGCTGCGGAGCCAGAGCGCGGAAGAGCCCTCCAACAGGAAAGGGAAACTGCACAGGGCGGCGAGTAGCGCGGCGTAACTGGCCCATGCGAACTGAGTGCTGGGATGAAACAGGAACTGGAGCCAGCGGGCGTGTTTGGACACGACTTGGCCCTCTTCGATGTGAAGGGCATGCGAGCCGGTGCGAATGCGCGAGTATGCCTCCTCGGCTGCGAGGATCTGTGGCCGCGAAGGTCTTTGGCGGAGCGACTGGAAGCCGATGATACGACCGCCTTCACGCACCGGGGAAACATTGGCGATGACCCAATAAAATCCGCCGTCACTGCGGCGATTTTTTACCATGCCCTGCCAGGGTCGGCCGGCCTTGAGAGATTTCCAGAGGTCGGCGAAGGCTTGTTCGGGCATATCGGGATGACGCACGACATTGTGGGGCTTTCCGATCAGATCAGCGATGGCATACCCGCTGATTTCGGCGAAAACCTCGTTGGCTTCGGTGATGATTCCCTTCAGATCGGTTCGAGAATAAATGAAGGCATTGTCGGGGACGATGGTTTCGACGTTCGTGACGTGGACCTGCGGAGCCATCTCAACCTCTGCTCTTCAGGGCCGGCAAAGCAGACACTCTTGACGGTTGCGTGGACTGTGTCGTGGACGCGCGCCATCGACCCTGCTCCTCTCGCTTATCGGCACAGCATGATGGAACGTTAGGGATTGCGCTCGCAGGATAGAAGCCGGAGACATCTTGGGATGTTTTGGCTTACGGAAAGGACCGCCGCCGTTCTGTGTGCTTCCGATGCCAAAATCGCGAGGCTCGGGACCACGTGAAGGTGCGGGAGTTGCGGAGGACCATTGCGATCCTGAAGGCCTTTCGGCTCCTCAGTTCGCTCCGAGACAGAAGCGGGTGCTAGCGAGAGCGTTCTTCGGCGTTGGCTTCGATGTTGGAACGCGAAAAGTAGAAGCGCAGTTCCCAGGAACTGGCCTGGGGTCGTCCGGCGCTCAGAGGTGGATCAAATTTCCACTGCAGAGCGGCACGTTGCGCAATTTTGGCGAAGTAGTTTCCCGGGCCGGGAGAGACGTAGGACGCGTCTTCGACGGAGCCGTTGCGATTGACCGCGAGATGAAGAATGACGACGATCGGGGCACGCATGCTGGAGAGGGCGCCTGGAGAGACGCTGGGCATGATGCGCTGGGCAACCTCGCCGTCGGCGTTACGCGGTCGTGGAGGACGGGCATCGTGGGGTGTGTCGGGCGTGCTCTGGCCCATCATTGACGGCTGTTGCACAGATGGCTGCTGGGTTGTCGCCGGGAGTGTTTGCGCAGACGCCGCAGGGGACTGTGTTCCTGTCGGATTGCCATTGGCGGAAGCTACCGGCGCGCCAGGTGCCGGCGCGGCGGGCGACGGAGCGGCAGGAGTCGAGGACGAGGCAGTCGATGAAGCAGTCGGGGCCGGAGCGACCTGCGGTGCCGGAGCCTGCGTTTGTGGTGCGACAGTCGCAGCGTCGGGGGCAGCCGGATTGGGCGTAGCGCTTTGCGGGGCGGATGGCGCAGCTGTTGTGGGAACTGGTTGGGGTGGGGGCTGGCTTGTAGCCGCTGTGTTCTGTTTGCTGAAGATCGGCGGGATCGTAATAAATCCAGCCTGGATGAGGACAAATGCGCCGATGGCGAGGATCACGAGAATGCCAATGAACAGTGGCGCTTTCGAGCGCGTGTTGTTGGCTTCTTCGATGTCGGAGAACAGAGTATGTGCGGGGGGAGCGGGGTGGTAGGCGCTGTCGTCAGGTCTCCATTTGCCGACGGGCTGGGCGTTGATGGTTGCCGCGTCGATGGAGATCGGAACATGGTAAGCGGGTTCGCGGCCCGCCTGAGGATGAGACTGGGGCGTGCGGCACGCGACGCCAGTTCCTCTGGAGAGGGCATGGGTTGCGCAGCCGCGGGGGGAACGAGCTGCGCCTTGATCTCGGACAGGATGCAGCGCGCAGTTGGATTGATACGGAGGCAGTCGGGCAGAAATTCGGCGAAGGGGAGCGGGAGCGACGGCGGAATTTCGGGAGCTGTATTGGTTGTCGAGTCCCAGACCGGCCGCTGTTGGGTGAGGGCTTCGACGAGGGTTACGGCCAGGGACCAGACATCGGCGGCGGGAGTGAGAATGCCGACGCCGACTTCGGGGGCATCGTAGGGGCTGGGATCGCCGAGGCGATTGGGGAAACCGGCGGCGAGGCGAAAGGCGTCGGTGGAAAGCTTGAGCTCGTCGCCCGCAACGAGGATGTTGGCCGGTTTCACGTGGCCATGCACGAACCCCTTGGCGTGGAGGTAGGAGAGCGCTTCCACGATCGGATAAACGATGTTGGTGGCCTCGTGGGGTTTGAGAGGGCGGTCCTCGATGAATTGAGAGAGGACTCGATCGGCGGACTCCGTAACGATGTAGACCATCGATGTGCCGTCGATGGTGTAGCGGCCCGTATCGAAGATGGGCATGAGGTGTCGATGGGAGAGCACGCGGCTGGTCTCCCACAGGGCGAGGTAGATGTCGGCTTCCTCGCCGTCGGCAAGAATGACTTTAATGGCTGCGCGATGGAGACCCTGGCGGAGGGTAACGAAGACCCCGTGGCTAGGGCCGCCGCCGAGCCATTCCAAAAGCGCGTACTTTCCGTCGATCGTGCGACCTTCCCAAAGATGACCGATCGATGGAACGGAAGTGCTGCCCATACAAGAAGATTCTAGCGGAGCCTGGTCGGTATTTGATTCACCGGTTTCCGGTTGGGGAGTAACGGAGGGAACTGCGGATTGGTCGGGCACGTACAATTGGATGCGATGAAAGCGTTTCAGCGCATAACAGTCTCAAGCCTGCTGATTTGCGGGCTTTTTTCTTGCGCGTGGTTGGGGGCGGAGCAAGTCAAGGACCTGCCCAAGCCTACCGATTATGTGAGCGATTTCGCGCATGTTCTCTCGCCGCAGGCCGTGGCGGAACTGGACAGCTTGTGCAGCCAGCTGGATCACTCGAAGGCCAATTCGCAGATTGCGATTGTGACGGTTCGGAACCTGGACGGCGACGATGCGGCCGATTGGGCGAACCAGCTGGAGGATGCCTGGAAGATCGGCAAGAAGGGCTCGGACAAGGGCGTACTTGTGCTGCTTGCGGTGGACGACCACAAGTATCGCATCGACGTGGCCTACGGGCTTGAGGGGATTCTGAACGACGCCAAGGTGGGAGACATCGGACGCGAGATGGTTGCTTACCTGCGCGCGCGCGACTATGACAGCGCTGTCACGTTGGCGGTGGGGCAGGTGGGGCAGGTGATCGCGGCCGATGCGGGTGTGACATTGAGCGGCGAACCCGATCAACCCGCTCCGCGGCAAGTACGTCACCAGAGCGGCGGGAGTGTGTTGCCTTTTATTCTCTTCATTCTCATCTTCCTGTTTTTCGGCGGATTTACGCTGCTGCGGATCCTGCTGTTCTTCGGGTTGTTTGGCGGGGGATGGCGGGGTGGTCCGTGGATGGGCGGGGGTATGGGAGGCGGTGGATGGAGTGGAGGCGGCGGGGGTGGCGATAGTGGCGGCGGTGGATTCGGCGGGTTTGGTGGTGGAAGCTTTGGCGGCGGCGGTGCGGGGGGAGACTGGTGAGAGAGACAGGGAATAGGGATTAGGGAATAGGGATTAGGGATTAGCTAGGAGCTAGTAGCTTGGTTTTGGAGAAGGGGCTTCTGTTTGCGGAGGCCGGAGGAGAGAAGAACGGTATGAAGGCACTGTGGGTGGTTTTGGGAATTGTGGGCGTGCTGGTGTTGGCGGCGTTGATGGTGTTCGGCAGCTATGTGAGCGCGCGGAACCAGATGGTGAGCTATGACCAGAATGTGAAGGAAGCCTGGTCAGAAGTGGATGTGCAGATGGAGCGGCGTGCCGATTTGATTCCCAACCTGGTGGAGACGGTGAAGGGATTCACGAAGGAAGAGAACAGCGTGTATGCGGATATCGCCAATGCGCGCGCCGGGTTGCTGAGCGCGTCGGGGCCAGAGGCGAAGATCGCCGCCAACGGCAAGCTGGATTCGGCGTTCGGACGGCTGTTGGCTTTGGCCGAGAACTATCCGCAGCTGCGATCGAGCGACCAGTACATGCGACTGCAGGACGAGCTGGCAGGAACGGAGAACCGGATCGCGGTGGCACGCAAGCGATATAACGATGCGCTGAACACCTACAACACGTTTGTGCTGCAGTTCCCGAACAATATCTGGGCGGGAATGTCAGGATTCAAGCAGAACACTGCGTACTTTACGGCGAGCCCCGCCGCGCAGCAGGTGCCGCAGGTGAAGTTCTAGGAACAGTTCACAGTTCTTAGTTGGCAGTACCTAGTGATCCCATCTTCGCGATGCGAGGATGGGATCACTGGAGCCGGGGTGTTGACCGTGGAGTACTGACGGTTGGGTCACCACCCTCTCGGAACCTCAAGGTGCCCTCAGCGACGTGCCTGAACGCCAATAAAGTTATAGAGATTCAAAAGAGCTTTTGCGCGCAGAGAGAACATTGAAGAGTCTTGTTTTTTCTGATGGCGTTCATCATGCTCGGTCCAATGCGGTTCTTCGGCCAACCCGATCCACGCGCGCGACGCAGTCGTGGCTCAATGCGCTGCTGGACATCATTGGCAACAGACATGACAGAAAGGGACTGCAGAGCGACTAACCAATCCACTGATGCTCGCATCCCAGTTCTAATGTGTGATTTGTATTTAGGGAGCTAGCCTTCATTGACTTCCAATCAAATATCCGCCCAGTTGTTCGGTAAGACGAACGCACTGACCGAAAGAGCAAAGAGCTTTCTGGCGGCAATCGTCGCAACGTCGGACGATGCGATCATCAGCAAAGACCTAAATGGAATTATCAATAGCTGGAATGAGGGTGCTCGCCGGATTTTCGGATACGAAGCGGACGAGATTATAGGCCAGCCGATTTTACGTCTGATTCCTTTGGAATTGCACCACGAGGAAGATTTCATTTTGTCGAAGATTCGCGCGGGAGAACGCGTCGAACATTTTGAAACCACCAGAATGAGAAAGAGTGGAGAGTTGTTTCCGATCTCTGTCACGATCTCACCCATCAGGGACGACAACGGAGTGGTTGTTGGGGCGTCGAAGATCGCTCGCGATATTTCTGACCGTCGGCGGGCAGACGAAAACCGTTTCCGGCTGGCTGCGATTGTTGATTCAGCCGAGGATGCCATCATCAGCAAGAATCTAGATGGCGTGATCACGAGCTGGAACAACGGAGCTCGACGCCTCTTTGGCTATGAAGAAGAAGAGATCGTCGGACAATCTATCTTGCGCTTGATTCCCGAACATTTGCGGCAAGAGGAAGCCGAAATCCTGCGGAAGCTGAGATCCGGGCAGAAAATCGAACACTATGAAACCACCCGGGTCAGCAAGAGCGGCGCGATCCGCGAAGTCGCAGTTACGATCTCTCCGATCTGCAATAGCAAGGGAGAGGTCACTGGAGCATCGAAGATCGCGCGGGATATCTCTGATCGAAAGAAGGTTGAACGCATGGCGGTCGAGGCAGAGAAAATTGCTACAACCGGACGCATGGCTGCCGCAATCGCACACGAGATCAATAACCCGCTTGCGTCCGTACTAAACCTCATCTTCCTTGCCCGTCGAGCCGACGTTTCGAAACAGGAGATCCAGAACTACCTGGCGACCGCAGAGAGCGAGTTGGAACGAGTCTCCCATATAGCGCGGCAAACGCTAGGCTACTATCGGGACACTGGATCGCCTTCAGAAGTCCAACTGAGGGATCTGATGCAAAATGTCCTGTCGGTATACCGGAGCAAGCTGCTTGCTCATGGGATCGTTGTGGACGCCGAATATAACGACTTGAGAAAGATCCGCGTCCACTCTGGGGAAATTGTTCAGATCTTCTCGAATGTAATTTCGAATGCGATTGACGCGATGGCACAGGGTGGCAAGTTGTCGATCGCGATAGCACAGCGCGCAAAGACAGAGCGAGATGGTCTCCAGATCGTGGTGAACGACACTGGACATGGTATTAGTCGCGAACACTTGGGCAAGGTGTTCGAACCGTTCTTTACAACGAAGGGAAACCTCGGTACAGGAATCGGGCTCTGGGTGGCCCGACAGCTTGCCGAACGGCACGGTGGTCACATTTCGATATCCAGTAGCACCGAGCCCGGCAAGAGCGGGACCATCGTTATAATCGACCTTCCTTTCGAGAATTCAGGGGATGCGAACAGTGTGGAAGCAGATGCATTTGGCTCCAGCGCGGGGATCCGATAGTGGAGGGAGCCAATATCCAACTATTCCTCGGCAACCGGGATCTCGTAAAGTCCTCCGAGGTCTACAGATCCGAGGGGAAGGCTGAAGCACGGACTGAAGCTCGTCCAACGATTCTCGTCGTCGACGATGAGCGGCTCCTTGCCGACACGACCGCCGCCATCCTGCGGCACGCCGGGTTCGAAACGCGCATCGCCTACGACGGATTCGCAGCGCTCGAAGTAGCAGGCTCGTTTCGTCCTGATTACATCCTTACGGACATCATGATGCCCGTAATGAACGGAGTGGAGTTGGCGATTGCGATCTCGAAGATGTATCCCGTGACCAAAATTCTGTTGTTTTCGGGGCAGGCGGGAATCTCAGAAATCCTCGAGCAATCCAAGGCGCGAGGATTCGAATTCCCATTGTTGGCAAAGCCCGTTCATCCAACGAAGCTGATCGAGAGCGTCCGAAAACTGAACGACCGCTAAATTTAAGGGACAGGCTCGTTGTAGACATGGGAGAATGTGGCAACTTCCCGCAAGCAAACGAAAGGCCATCCCATGTGGGGATGGCCTTCGATCTTTTCGGGAAGCGT
>Ga0070735_10005265_pt1 | contig 10774 bp, 6 predicted proteins | sample Coa_R1_FD_66443 | JGI IMG/M metagenome (GOLD analysis project Ga0070735, IMG submission 66443) | Surface soil microbial communities from Centralia Pennsylvania, which are recovering from an underground coalmine fire - Coalmine... | ecosystem: Environmental > Terrestrial > Soil > Unclassified ... | reverse complement strand
GGTCGCGCTATTCCCAGCGGAGGATGGGGTGATCGTGCCAGAAATGCTCCAGGTCGTGCCCAGTGACTGGGCTTGAAAATTGACGCCGGTTTGATCTGCTCCCGCGATTGTCACCGACGTGCTCACCGGGACGAACTTAAAGCCCGCATTGCTTGGGGTCACCGTGTATGTTCCGTTTGCAAGCCCAGGGAATTTGTAATTACCAGAACCATCGGCAGTGACGGTTCCGGTCTGCGGCCCGGACAGGTTGACGGTGGCCCCGGCCCCGCCCACCAGCGGGCTGATCACGCCTGAAATGCTCCACGTTGGCGCGGCCGGCTTGAAGGTGGTCATCATTGCAAACCATGCCGCTGCTGTCTGAGTAAACGTCGATGAAACGCTGCCCGCAGAAGTTTGAATCTCGTACTCGTCCAGATCCCCGTTCACGAGAGAGATCCCCGTAAATCCGCTGCCTGGAGCTGCGGTGTTCACGACGAAAGAATACGCAAAGATCAACTCACCGCCAGCGGAGGTCGTCACAGGTCCGATGGCAACGTTAGCGCCGCTACCTGTTCCCGACGCCACCTGATCCAGTGGCGCGGTCTGGCTGACACCCGACCACTCTGAAATGTGAATCTCAAGAGCATCCGGAGTCGACGGTGTGAGTGTGACGGTGTTGGCACCCGCCTTGCAACTCGGCACATACCAGATGTAGGCGGTCACGGTTTGGACGCTGTCGGTGACAGGTCCAATTGCCGGGATGTAGACATTTCCTGCGGTGTCGGCGATCGTGATCGTGGAGGCAGGGCGCGCAGCCGTTCCTGTGACGATCAGGAAATTTCCGCCTGTATTGCTTGACGTGAATGAAGCGGAGATGCTGGAGCCAGTAGACTCGTTTCCATTCACGTTTTTCTGGATGAGACGGATGCCCGTGGTGTTGACAGCTTGAGCCGTAAAGTTCACTCCTGAGACATTAGCTCCGCTGACAGGAACGCTCTGGCTTGGTGGGTTAAACGTGAACCCGCTATTCATTGGTGTCACGGTGTAGGTTCCGTTTGTGAGCCCGCTGAAGCTGTACATTCCGGTAGTCGGGTCGGGCGAAGCGTTGGCGCTCGCGGGGCCGGTTAGAGACACGGTCGTGCCAGTTGACGCGGAGGCGGGAGTAATCGCGCCCGAGATGCTCATGGTAATGGGTTGGGCGTTGAAAGTGATCCCGGAGACATTAGCTCCGCTGACCGTCACTGTCTGGCTTGGTGGGTTAAACGTAAACGCACTATTTGTTGGCGTCACCGTGTAGGTTCCATTGGCCAGCCCGCTGAAAGTGTAAGTTCCCGAAGAAGGGTTAGGGGCAACGTTGGCGCTCGCTGTTCCCGTTAAAGCCACAGTCGTTCCGGTCGCGGCGGAAGTGGGACTAATCGTACCCGAGATGCTCCACGTCGTGCTGCCCGACACGGCAGCAAGCACTTCGCAGATGCTCAGGTTATATTGATCTCCGGCCGGAGCGGTGTCGTTAATGGTGACGCTGGTGCCACTCAGGGCTGTGGTGGCGCTTTGGCGCTGCACCCAATAGGTGTCTCCAACCGGCGCCAGATCCTGATGGACGACAAGCTGGCCAGCACCGGGAGTGCGAGCGATTGCGTCAGTATAGTCATTGGCGACTCCGACCACCAAGGATCCATTCCGGGTAGTTTTTAGCGTTGCCGACGGTGCCCCTCCGGGCGAATTGTTTGTCCCAGTCGCGCCGATGGCACCGGATCCGCCCGTACCAGAAGTGTCCACACCGCTGAAACTCATGACGGTCATGGAGGAAAGGACGCTATGGGAAAGCGTTGCCGTCACGGTGACGTTGGAGACGGCGGTAGTTGCGAAAGCTCGCCAGATCTCAGCGCTTCCCGATTGGACATTGGTCCTCTTCACCAGCGCCCAGGTGAGGCCTGCACCGGACACGCCCGTAACGGTCGTGTTCGAACCCGACACGTAATCAGTGGAGATCAAGGCGAGAAGCAATTCGTTGCCTGAACTCGTGGAGAAGACCGGACTTGAGACGCTGGATTTGGCCGATGCCTGATCAGCCGAGATAGTGGCATCGATCGTCACTTGAGCGAGCGCGGGTCTGCTTAGAAGCGAAAGCAGAGAAGAGGCGATAACCAACCTGCTCACAACAAGACCGGAAATAGCGATATGACGTCGTGGGCCGTGTTTGGCCGAGGCTCGTTCCATTCGGTTCAACTCCTTGATTTTCTCTACCGCTGACTATGGGATCCGGGACAGCTTCAGACAAGTATGTCATGTCTACGTCTGCGAGGAGCGCAGGGAGCACACGCCATACTCGAACTTGGGCGATGTGTACGCTTCGCATCAGTGCGATAGGCTCGCAAGACGCTCACAAGAATGCACGTCAGCGCGCGTGTTCGACAACAACTTCGCTCTCGACGGTCCTTTTGCTGAAGGTATAGTCGGACAGCTGGCAGCCCACGCCAAAGAAAGTGTGGTCGGCTTGCGGCACTACCCGAACGACGTCGGCACGACATCGAAGAACCATGTCTTGGTCCGCGCGCATTGTTGGGCCGGAAATTACGAGTTCACACTCAAGTGATTCACCGACGGAAAAGGGATAGTCGATGAAGCAGAAAAATCCCTCACAACTGATATCTTCGGTTGTCGTATCGATTGGGAATGCCTCGCCGAAACGGTACAACCGCAAAGAGTACGCCAGCCTCAAGCGAGGACGTCTCCGGCGCTCCTGCACATGGTCGCTTATGACAATAGGTACCAGCATAGGGAGCCCATCAAGTTTGTGAGATACACACGATCACTGCCTGCGGCACGATCACAGGTAACAGAAGGTAGATACGACATCGCAATCCGCACGAAGAACTTCACTCTTGTAAAATACACTGGCAGTTTTCGAGCCCTGGGATCTCGACACACGATCCTTTTCAGTTCGAGATCTTACTCAGCGCGTCTCGCGCGTCGGCGGCGTAGATAAAGTCCGGTGTGCGCCGCAGTGCCTGCTGTAGAAGCTGACGGGCGGAGTGGGTGTTGCCAGAGGCCTTGTACGCCATACCGAGATGATACAGATAAACCGGATTCGCAGGGTCCTTTTGGACAGACTGCTGAATTTGTGCTACAGCCAATGCCGCAGACCCCATCTTGTAGTAGGCCCAACCCAAAGTGTCGGATGCAGGAGCGGAATCCGGCGCGGAACGTTTTGCTGCCTGAGCGAGTGAAAGAGCTACACCGGGGTCTCCTCCGTGCTCCAGATACAAGAACGCAAGCTGGTCGGCGATCACCGGAGACTCGGGATCGAGGTCATGTGCCTTTTCCCAAAGCTTTCTTGCTTCGTCCCAAGCATTGTCCTTGGCGCACCACACTCCTAAGGCAAGATAGTTCGACACACCGCGAGGATTTAGCTCAATGGCTTTGCGCAAATGAGTCTTGGCCTGTTCGGTGGCACCTCTTGCATAATCGATGTTTGCGAGAAGGGTGTAAGCGTCTGGAGTCTTCGGGTCGAGCCGAATCGCTTCTTTGACATTCGCTTCAGAGTTCGCCATGTCCTTCATTCCGAAGTAGCTCAATGCCAATAAGAAATGCAAACCTGCGCTTTGTGGGTGTGAAGCGAGCGCGGTTGAGACTCGGCCGACGGCCTGTTCCGGGCTACCCTCTTGCGAGCACACCCTTACCAGAGTGGCCAGAGCACGCGGCGACGCCGGATCCCGTTTTAGAGCTTCCTCAATCAGAGCTTTTGCGTGACGCGCATCGCCTCTGGTCAACGCGGCTCTAGCATCAGCCACATACGCGTCGGCTGAACCCGGGTTCGCCTTCAGCGCGTCGCGAGTGAGGCGCTCAGACTCCCCGGTCGCGCCGGTCTTGTTGTCGAGTTCGGCGAGGACGGCACTCGCCTCGGTCATTCCGGGGCGGATCTCGAGAGCGCGGCCGAGGGAGGTCTTTGCCAGGGCTGCGAGTCCAAGCGATCGCTGCGCTAAACCAAGCAGGTAGTACGGCACCGGAGAGCCAGGATCAGCTTTGGCGGCCTTGGCAAGTACGTCCGCAGCTTGCTGGTACTTGCCAGTTGCAAGCAGAAAGCGGCCATGCAGCAATCCAGTGCGCGGGTCCAAAGTGTCCGCTTTGAGGAGCGCTTCGTCAACCGCTGCGGCTTCATCGAGGCGATTCAGCTCGAGCAAAGCTTCCAGAAGATAAGCCTTGACAGAGGAGTCCTTGGGCTTGCCGGCCGCAAGCGATCTGAATTCCGCCGCTGCTTTCTCTATTTGACGAGTAGACATGTAGAGCTGCCCAAGTGCCTGATAGGCTCGCGGATCGTCCGGCGCGATCGACTTTAGGGCGGTGTCCACATTCTCAGCCTCCGCCAGCTTTCCCGTCGCTACGTAAACTTGACTCAAAAGAAGCCGCGGCAGGACAGCGTGGGAATCAAGCTGTGATGCCGTCTTGATTTGCGCCTCGGCCTCGGTCAACTTGCGCTGAGAATAATAGAACTCGGCCAAGGCGACGCGAGCGTCGACCGAGTTGGGATTGTGCTGGACGGACTGGAGCGAGATAAACTCAGCCGCCGCTGTCTCGCCTAACGCCAGGCGCACGGCTGAAAGGCTCGAGTAGTATTCAACGGTGGCGGGATCGAGATCGATTGCTTTCTGAAATTCAGAGATAGCCTTCTCTGGATCGCCGGCAGCGACATAGGTTCCAGCCAGGGTAGCGTGGGCTTTAGCGTTCTTCGAATCCGCAGATAAGACGCTGTTCACCGCAGTCCTTGCTCTATCGAACTCGCGTCGCACAAGCAGCAGTGACGCCAGCTGAAGTTGCGCCTCAGAGTTCGCCGGATCGAGCGCGATGGTCTCCTGAAATTCACGCATCGCAGTGTCGCGATTGCCTAGATTTAAGTACGTGCGCGCGAGTTGAAAATGCGCTTCTGAATATTTGGGATCTACTTGAATCGCGTTCCGAAACTGAATCAGGGCCGCCTGGTATTCGCCTCGTTGGAAGTAGTGCTCTCCGCTGTTGACGTAGCTCCGCTTCTGTTTGTTCGGGTCGCTCGAGCACGCGACTGACAACAGCATACCGGCGGCTACATACTTGACGAGCGGGCCGTTCATAAAGTTGGTCCGTTGATCATGTTCGATCGAGCCTGAAATGGTCTGCCACAAAGACGCATTGCGGTGTGGCTCAGAACAGCGTTGACGCTGCCACCTACAGTCTCACGATCTTCTCGGAAGTGAATCCTTTGAGGGCGTTTCGAGTATCGACAATTAAGCGCGCCCGCTCAACGACCCTGGGATAGTTAAACTTCTTGTGATCGGTCACGATCACAACACAATCCGCATTTGCCGATGCTACTTCGGGATCGATCGACTCCATATCACGAGGCACGATTCCATCGGCTCGCAGCCGCGATACGAATGGATCACTGTAAGTAACATCCGCGCCCCTCTTGCACAGAAGGTGAATGATATCGAGTGCCGGTGATTCGCGCACATCATCGATATCGCGCTTGTACGCGACACCCAGGACGTGCACAGATGAACCCTTGAGCGGTTTAGAGTGATCGTTCAGGGCGTTCTGAATCTTATCGACGACGAAGTGCGGCATCTGACCGTTGATGTAGCCGGCAAGTTCGATGAACCGCGCCTCGATTCCAGCCTGTTTCGTTTTCCAAGAAAGATAGAACGGATCGATGGGAATGCAGTGGCCACCCAAGCCCGGTCCCGGATAAAACGGCATGAAACCGAATGGTTTTGTCGCCGCAGCGTCGATGACTTCCCACACGTCGATGCCAATGCGGTCGCACATCAGGGCAATCTCGTTGGCCAAACCGATGTTGATCAAGCGGAATGTATTTTCGAGCAACTTCACCATCTCCGCCACCTGGGTCGAACTAACCGGGACCACCTTATCGATTGCCTGCCCATAAAACAGGGCTCCGACTTCGGTGCACGCGGGTGTGATTCCACCGACAACCTTCGGTATGTTGGCAGTCTGATATTGGGAATTGCCTGGATCGACTCGCTCCGGTGAGAAGCACAGGAAGAAATCTTCACCGACGGTCATCCCGCTCCGCTGGAGTATCGGCAGCATCAGTTCGCTCGTGGTACCTGGGTACGTAGTCGACTCAAGTATGGCGAGCATTCCTGGATGGATGTACTTGGCGATCTCCTCGCAAGCTTTCACAACGTAGCTCATATCGGGATCTTTGGTCTTATTCAGGGGAGTGGGAACCGCGATGTTGACGGTGTCCATCTCTGCGATGACTGAAAAATCCGCCGTCGCGCGCAGCTTTCCCGACTTGACGAGTGGTGCCAGGACGGATGTCGGAACGTCCTGCACGTACGAGTTAGCGGAATTGACGGCTCTGACCTTTCTGCCGTCGATATCGATCCCGGTGACTGTGAATCCGGCTCGTGCAAACTCGACCGCGAGCGGTAAGCCCACGTAACCGAGGCCGACCACACCGACATGAGCCTGGTGTGACTGAATTTTGTCCTTGAGTTGTTGCAAACAGCTCTGGATTTCTATTTCATCTTGACACGTGAGTTTCATTTTAAACCTGTTTCTCTGATTGATTTTACGAAGAAAGCTGTGCTACTCGATCCGAGCATGCCGGCCGTATTTCCCCGCGTTCGACACGCCGAAAGAAAGCCAGCAAAGGAATCAGAAGCGCCAATGCCAGCAATGAAAACGGCAGCCCACTGTACCGGTGGAGACGGCCATGCAAGAACCCCGGATCCACGTAGACGCCCAGCCAGGAGATCGTCGCAATTCGCACGGCATTCTTGACGATAACAATCGGGATGGTCAGTGTTGCCAGGACGGTCCGAGTCCAGGCGCTTCGGAGTAAGAGATACCCCGCACATAGAACGCAGATGAAAAGCGACAGGCTGGAGCGAATTCCACTACACTGTTCTGCAACTTCGATGCTCACGCCAGGCAACGAGAATTTGAACGCGCTTTCTCTGAGTACGGGTATCCCGAAGAGGACAAAAAGACGATAAGCAGCCTCTGAGGACGCCGTTTGTAGAACTAAGACGACACGATCGAGGCTTTCTGCTGGTATCGGGACCATGAGGATCAACAGCATCAGGGGAAATATCGCTCGGCGCGCCACGCGGCGACCATAGCACCCCACAAAAGTGCCCGCAACGGCCGACGCAAGGGCAAGGATCTGAACGGATAGAACGTACTTGGATGGGGCGAGCGCTACCAGAATTAGACCCGGCAGTGCGACGACCGCACCGGCACGAAGATCGTATTCGCAATCAAGAAAAATAGTCCTCCGATGAATCCACAGCAATCCAGCGCTAAGAAGTGGAATCAACAGCGTGGAAGTATAACGCTGATCGTGAAATGCCAGGCTTAGGAAGGCCCCTACAGGCAGCCTGAACAAAACGATCCACATGGCAGAGAAGCACAGACAGACCACGCCGCGCCGAATTTCAGGCATCAAGCTTTTCCCAGCTCGATCTTCGATTACGAAGTTCATGTCCGCACTACAGTTTTGGATTGGAAGTCAGGAGTACTGCTAACCGAGATGGCGATAGCCGATTTCGCCGATCGTCCGAAACAGTCGGTCTGGCACGTACGGCAACAGTCTCATAAGCGCCGGCTTGTACCATCTTCGCGCGAGAAGACCAGCGCGCGATGGTGCGGAGGCGGCCATTCTGCTATAACTAACCCGAGTCTGCTCGGCGCCCCACCGGTCCTTGAACTGTATAAGTCCATGATTTGGTAAATCAGAGCGTCCCAAATCAAATTCCTTCAACCCCTCGCTTTTTGCTTCGAGGATCGACCTCCACAATAGCAAGTGCATGCCCCCGAGACGATGAAAACGGGGATCGGAGCATCCATACTTGTAGACCATCGACCTTTGATCCTGGAGCGTCACAATGGCAGCAACGGGTTGACCGTCCTTAGACGCGAGCCGGATTTTAAAACTCTCCCCAAAGCATTCGATGAGGTTACGAAACCAGAGAACCGGCTGCGGAGGAGCCAAATGCCTTCGTCTGGTGAGCATCCAAAGCCGAGTAAATGCAGCCAATAGGTCTTCAGATCTACCTTCCCGATAGACCAAGCCCTCGCGCTCGGCACGACGTATCTTGCGCTGTGTAGAGCTCTCATGCAGCTTCCCAAAGAGCGTCGCGATGCTGGGCCCGAGGTCCAGGTTGTGCAAGGCGTAGCTGGCCTCCAGTTTAGCTCCCGTTAGATCGTGCGGTGCGTGATGTGGCGATCGGAATTCAATGTACCGCAAATGTCGCTTCGGAATCTGTGCCTTGACGACCGAACAGACGCTTTGGAGGTCATCAGGTTCGCGAATCAATACAGCGCAATGATCGGCAAAAGGCACTGACACTAACCTTCTGCCGGTCAACCAACTGTCCACTTGACAAAATACCGCTGCGCTATGCAGCTCTTCGTGCGGCTGGCTGGTCGTAAACGCGACAGCCTGGTAGCCATAGGTACGTCGAAGCGCGCTCAGCCAAGCTGTCGAATGGAAAATGGAGGAATCCGTGCGACTCCGTAGAAACAAATCCCAGCGAGAATCAGAGAGCGGGTCGAAACTGTAGACTGGTTTAACTGACGAGTATACATCCGGGGAACCGCTCGACAAACTAGGACCGCACTGGAGCGCTGTCAATGTTTCGCATAGTGTCCATAATACTGAGAATAGCGCTTGGCGAGAGTGTCGGCGCCATTTAAGACAATTCCCAGCACGTGTTTACGGCCGATCAATTTGATGCACTCCTCAATCGCGTCACGGGGCGTGCACTCGGCCCGGACGACCACTAGCGTCGCGTCAACCTGCCTGGAAAGTGCGAGAGCATCGGTCAACGGAATCGCCGGGGGGCTGTCCACCAGAATCCAATCGAAATGAGGTGTAAGGTTCTGCATCATCGCTGAGAACGCGGCCGACTGGAGAAGTTCCGTTGGATTGCCCTTGGGTTCGCCAGCCTGCAACAAGAACCAGCCAAACGGGTCGATTTTTCGAACCACGGACATGGGATCGAGGCCGTCCTCGACGCACTCGGCAACTCCAGCCTGAGGTCGAAGACGCAGAGTTCGCGTAATACTCGGGTGGTGGAGATCGCTTTCTACGAGCAAGGTGCTATATCTTCCGCCTTCACTTAAAGAAGTCGCGAGGCACGTCGCGATAGTCGACTTACCATCAGCCGGTAAAGGGCTAGTAATCATGACACTGCGCAATTTTGCGAGCTCTCGGAGCTCCATCAAGCGCATCCGAAGGTATCGAAAACGATCTGCACCAACGCTTAGGGGATCCCCCATCAGGGCAAGTCTGCTTCCAGGTTCGACTTGCGCCCGTTCTGTAGGAATCCGCTGGAGCGAAGAATGCTCTATCTTACTCCGTTCATCGACGACGAATGTCCCAAACCGTTGGCTCTTAGGCCGGCCAGGATGCCAGAGCAGCTCAGAGAAGTTAATCATCTGAGGCCCCCGAGCCAGAGACTTCGGACGTTTTAGCGATGACGAAAGACATAGAGTTCCGCAGCGCACATGGCGAGTATCATCACGCCTGCTGTCAAACATTCGAACGCGATTCTAAGGTTACGTGTCCGGCGCTCTCCTGGAGTGCGGACCAACGGCACTGCGATCGCCAACGGCACTGAGAAGGCGCGCACCACCGCCTTTTCCGTCCGAAAGGAAGTGTCCCGTAGGCTCATGGCAAAAGCCAGTGCCAATCCGAGAACCAGACCCGCGGCCACACCAGCCAGAGAAATCCTCAAGCGACTCGGGCTTGAAGGCTTGAGCGGCAAATTCGGTGGATCCACAAGTCTGAAATGTTGTCCCTCTTGATTCTCCTCTACGCTCGCCGCCAGTTGAGACTGTAGCTTCTTATTCAGTAGATCACTATAGTCTTGCTTAAAGAGGTTGTAGTCGCGTTGAATTGCAGCCAGCTGTTGTTCCCTTAAGGGTGTGAGATTGATCCGGCGCTGATACTGTTCGATTTCCCCTTTAAGCTTCTCTTGCTGCCGCAAAAGTCCAGAGAGTTGTAACCCGTTGGTCTCGGCTTGCCTCAACAGTCCTTCCAACACTGCATCACTAGAGGAATCCGGGTTGGGCGGCCGCGCTATTCCACTTCCAGTCGTTTTCATTCGATTCAGCGCGGCTTTCACACGCTCGATTTCATGGTCCTTCTTGACAACTTCCGGATAGCGGGAAGTGAAACGCATCAAAAGAGCATCTCGGTCCTTGCCAAGCGCGGTTAGTCGGTCTTCCAGCGATAATTCCAACGTTGTTTGCTGTTGCTCAACTTGCTGGATACTGGAGGTCACGTTTTCGAGCCGCTCACGTAGGTCGGCCAAGGCCGTCAGGTTCATCTGCTGCTGTTCGGGCAGCTCGCCCATGTTACTGCTCCTGAACGCCTGAAGATGCTGCTCTTGGTCCACGAGCCGTTGTTTCGCGGTGTCAAGTTGATCACTGAGAAACTTAGTCGTATTCGCAGCTTGCTCTCCGCGGCTCTTGAGGTTCTGTTCGATAAAAAGGGAAGCGATGCGACTGGTTACATCCTGAGCCAAATGAGGCGTCGGCGCAGAGAAGGAAATGGTGAACGCAGTCGTCTCTCGTCCGATTCCCGCCTCCAGCGGCTGAATGTCGATATCCTTTCGCATTCGGTCGACGAGCACTTCCGGTGCCAGCTTCAGCCTTTCTGTCGGGTATAAACCCAATTCTTCAATCATCGCTAGCAGTCGGCCGTGCGAAAGAACCTCAAGCTTCGCGGTTTGCACGGCGGCGGGAATGGAAGTCGTGCTGTCGGATTCCACGAAGCGCTGCG
>Ga0070735_10005263_pt1 | contig 10774 bp, 8 predicted proteins | sample Coa_R1_FD_66443 | JGI IMG/M metagenome (GOLD analysis project Ga0070735, IMG submission 66443) | Surface soil microbial communities from Centralia Pennsylvania, which are recovering from an underground coalmine fire - Coalmine... | ecosystem: Environmental > Terrestrial > Soil > Unclassified ... | reverse complement strand
CCACCTACGTGAAGTGGGTGATTTCCCGTAGAAACGTCCCGGTCACCCGACGACGTCACCGCGCCCGGCGCACAGCTCGGAGGAGCTCGGCGCGGCCCATCCTCGAGCGCCCCGGGACGTTGCCGCCGAGCCTCTTCGTACAGCTCCTGGCGGGTCTTCGGCTCGGTCCCTCCGGTCCTCTTCCGCCGGGCGACCGCGGCCCCTGGCGGAGGCCGCTCGGTTCCTTCGCGCTGCCTGAGCGTGTCGAGGAAACCCCGCGCCCTCTCGAGGTCGGAACGAAGGAGCTCGTACTGTGCGACGCGAGCCTCGGGATCCGGGGCCCGCAGGACGCTCGAGGGGTGGACGGTCGCCATGATGGGCATGTCGTCGGCGCCGGTGCGTACCTGACCATGCTCGCGGGTCACGCGGAACGCCGACCCGAGGAGCGACTGGGCGGCGGTGGCTCCCAGGCAGACGACCAGCGCCGGCCGAACCGCGGCGATCTCGGCGTGCAGCCAGGGCCGGCACGCCTGCACTTCGGTGACCGAGGGCGTCTTGTGCAGACGCAGCTTGCCGCGCCGCTCGAACTTGAAGTGCTTGACGGCGTTCGTGACGTAGACGTCGTCCCTGGCGATGCCCACGTCGTCGAGCGCCTCGTCGAGCACGCGCCCGGCCGGTCCGACGAACGGCGCACCGGCGAGATCCTCGTCGTTCCCGGGCTGCTCACCCACCAGCATGAGCGAGCTTCCCGGCCGGCCTTCGCCGAAGACCGTCTGGGTGGCGCCGCGGTAGAGGAGACAGCCTTCGCACGTGGAACTCGCCGCCTTCAGCTTCGCCAGGCTCGTGGTGGGCGGGACGAACGACTCGGCCCCTGCGCGGCGCACCACATCGTGCGCTCTACCCTCGGCGCAGGACCGGGGAACAGCGACGGGCGGCGCTTCGTCGCGGCGGTGGGTGCGACGGGTCGGGTTCAGACCTCGCCGTCACGCACGACGGCCACGATGCAGCAGTCGTCCTGTGGCGCTAGGCAGAGGTCGCCGGCGATCCGGTCGGCGATGAGTTGCGCAGGCTCATCCGGGCCCTCCCGCCGGCCGGAGGGAGCCGCGTTTCCGAGAGATTCGCAAGCCGACGACACCACCTCAACGAGCCGCGTGAGGCCTCGGCGGATGCTCGAGTCGCGGCGCTCGATCACCCCATCGGTGACGAGCACGAGACCGTCGCCGGGGTCGAGTTGCAAGGTGTGCACGTGCCGGTCGGCGCCACCAGGAAGGCCGAGCGGTGGACCCGGGGACTCGGTGAGCAGGGTCATCGAGCCGTCCCTGATCGCCAACGGCGGCAGGTGCCCGGCCGAGGACCACCGCAGCTTGCCGGACGTCACGTCGAGGCAGGCATACAGCGCGGTGGCGAAGCCCTCCTCGTCGTGCTCGGCGACGAGCTTGTTGAGGCCGTCGAGCACGCCCGCCGGGCTGTGGCCCGCGACGGCCAGGCCCTGTGCGGCACTGCGCACGAGCGCCATGAGCGACGTGGCCGCCACGCCGTGGCCGGCCGCGTCGCCCACCCCGATGAGGAACTCGCCGGTCGGCAGGCGGGTGAGGTCGAACCAGTCGCCGGCGACAGGACCACCGGCAGGGATGTACCGGGCGGCCGCCGAGTACCCGGGGACCGTGGGGACCTGGGCCGGCAGGAGGGCCTGGGCGAGGCGGCGCGCCATGTCGTGCTCGGCGGCGAAGCGGCGCGCGTTCGCCAGGGCGAGGCCGGCGCGACCGGCCAGGCCTTCCGCTGCGATGCGCACGTTCGGCGGGCAGTCGCCCTCCCAGGAATTGGAGACGAGCGTGAACACGCCGATGACGCGCCCCGACGCGTAGACAGGAACGGCGATCGCCGACCACGAGTCGCCGGGGAGCGAGAGCACCCTGGTGGCCATGTCCTTTTCGTAGGCGGACGCCACCATCGGCGCGGTGACCACCGGGACGACCTGGACGTGGCCGGTTCGGAACGCGACCGCGACGGGGTTCTCCGCGCCGAGGTCGATCGCGTTCGACCGGCGGAGGGCGTCGGCGAGGAGACCATGGCCCGCGACCTCGATGGCCACGCGTTCCAGGCGGCCGTTCTCGTGGACGTACACCGCACACCACGGCGCGAGCCGTGGTACCGAGAATTGCACCAAACGGCGCACCACCTCGTCCGGGTCGAGTGCGCTTCCCATGACGCGCGTGGCCGCCGCCAGGAGCTCGAGCGTTTCACGTTCACTGCGCTCCGCGTCGATGACGCGCGCCCGGTCGATGGCGAGCGCGCACTGATGGGCGATGGCGCCGAGCATGGCGGTATCGGCCGGACGCGGTCGGCGGCGGCGTTCCCACCCGAGCGCGACGACGCCGACCGCCTGGCGGCGAGCGACCAAGGGGAGCACCGCCCAGGACTCCACTCCCGGGCAGGCGCGGAGCGCCGCAAACGACGGATCGGGAGGCTCGCGTTGCGCGGCCGGCCCGTAGCGGTTGTCGACGCTCAGAGGATCGACCACGAGGCGCGCCCCCACGGCGTCGCACGCGGTGGCGAGGGCGACGACGGCGTCGGGGTCGCCTTCTGCGCGTAGCGCGAGGAACTCCGTGCGACCAGGGTCTCGGAGCCGGATCGTGACGGCGACCGCGCCGAGGTGCTCCTTGGCCAGTTCCACGACGGTGTCGGCGAGATCCGACAGTTCTTGAGACCCGGCGAGTCGTTCAGCGATGGTCTGGACGAGCACGAGACGCTGCACGGCGGACAGCTCGCCCCGCGTCCTGCGCGCGGGGCTTCCGAGGGAGCTCAGGGTGCCGTCAGGGGCCGACCCGCCCACGAAAGGGCATGGTAATCAGGTCGCCGCCAGGGTCGATCCTCGGCCACCAGGGGGCGCCGTTCCGTGTTCGGCCGCCTACCCGCCGGCGTCCGCCCAAGGCTTGCGGACCTGCACGATCGCGTCGGAACGTGTTCCACACACGGCGATGACGCCGTCCAGGTTCGTGATCTCCAGGATCTGCCGGATGCCCGGCGCGGGATTGGCGAGCGCGAGACGTCGGCCGTGTTCGGCGAGGCGCTTGTGGGCGGCGACGAACACGCCGAGCGTCGTGGAGTCGGCGAAGGAGACCCCGGCAAGGTCGAGCACGATGGACTTGCCCGCCTCGCCGATCGCCAGCAGCCGCTCGCGCAGGCTCGGCGCAGTGGAGAGGTCGAGCTCTCCGGTCAGACCGAGCACGACGACGTCGTCGAACTCCTCGCTTTCGGACACGATGCCGTCCGGTGCGTCCACCGCGCCTCCGTGGGCCGAGCGCTGTGACCGCGGTCGTGCGGCGCCTCGGCCTCGTCGGTTGCGGGGGAGGATACGGGGCGCCCCCGGCGAGTCGCAACCGATGTCGGGTGCCCGGTGGTCCCCCCGCACGAATGAAGAGCGAACGTGCCTAGAGCCGACGCACGTAGGTGGCGCTGTGGTCGTACCCGTTCGCGCCGGGCGTCGTGTACTCGAACGCGACACGTTGACCGGGCACCAGTTCGAGATGGGTCGGAACGTCCACGACGTCGCGCCCCGCGTACACCCTGCCGGTCACGTCCGTGCCCACGAGGATGCCCCAGCCGTCCGCCGGGTACCACGCCAAGACCGTCCCCTTCGCCTTGCGGCTTCCCGGCCAGCGCGGACCTCCCATGCCCTCGAGGTTACGCGGCACACTGACGTTTCCGGGGAAGTGACGGGCTCTTCTCGAGCGAACGCCGCGTCCGTGGAGTGTAGGGCGATCGCTCGATGCGGTTACGCCGAGCGGGAAATTCCTCCGGGCGCCGATATCGGAACCGGCGCCGCGACCGCGGATATCGCGGAGGAGGCGAGCGGCAACGAAGGGACCGACGGTATTGGCAGACCAGGGAGGGGCACGCCGCTTGGGAGCGTCGCGGGCAGAGGCGAGGTCGGAATCGGGCTCCCCGGAACCGGCGGCGACGCGCCCGACGTGCCGACGTCATTCGCAAACGATCCGCCACCTCCCCGAGCCGCCCGCCCCGATGCAGGACCCCCGGTCGTCGGCGGGCGACCGGCTCCGACGACCGTGAACGCGCGGTGACCGCCAGCCGGCGGTTGGACCAGGGCTGGTGTCGGATGGGGGGTCGCGCCTTGGGCTCGGACGTGGGCGCGCGACCCGTGTGGCGACGTGGCGAGGGCGATCACGGCCGCAGCCGCGGCCGCTCCGGCGAGAACGGCGACGCCGGCTTCTCGGAGGTGCCGGCTTTGCCGAAGCCAGCCCGGACCGAAGCGACGGGCATCGTCGACCCTCGACGCCACTTCGTCGGGAGCGATCCGCGTCAGGCCGAGCCCCGCCAGCCACTCTGCCGTGCACGCGACGGCGACGGCGTCGCGGACGGCTGCCAGGCGCGCTCGCGTGGTGGGGTCCGTGGCGGAGAGTTGCTGGCCGAACCCAGCGCGCAGCGCGCCGAGGCGCCGGGCGAGCACCCCCAGCGATGCATTGGTCCGAGCCCACACCCGCGCCGGTGCGTCCACCTGGTCCGGGGTCCCCTCGAGGGACGCGTCGACCATGGCGTCGACGAGTTCGGCTGCCTGTCGCTCGGGCCACGGTGGGGCACCCCCGGTCTCCACAGCAAGGCTCCGCTCCCTCCAGTCACGCAGCTCTCGGGCGGTGAGGTCCGTCGAGGGCGCGGACGCGCCGCAAGAGGATCGAGCTGCAGGGGGCGAACCCCTGTGGAGCTGGGCCATCATCGACCTCCGGCACGGGGGACGTCGAGACGGCATCGGCGCCAATGACGCGTGGCAGCAGCGTCGACGCGGAGTTTTGGGCGCCGGTTGCCCGCGTGTGCCCAATAGATGGCCAACGTCGGCGCGGCGTCGACAGCGACCCGCGATGTCAGGCAACGAGGTCGGGGTACCGCCTCGCGAGCGGGAAGCCCGCGAGCACGGCACGTGCCGTGCTGAGTTGCCCATCGGTCAATCGACCCTCCCACGTCCGCGCCTGCGTCGACGCCAGGCGGTTCGTCGTGAACCCGGCGCCCTCCGCATTGGAGTGGCGCAGGTAGGCGTCACACGCGTCCGTCCAGACGAGGCCGAGCGCGGTGACGAGGTTGTGAAAGCGCTCCTCGGGCGACGCGCACAGCTCCTCGTGCTCCACGACACGGAACTCTTCATGGGCGGCGGCCACTTCGTCGTACGCGGACACCGTGAATCCCACCAGCCATACGAGGTCCTCGAACGGTTGACCCCGTTCCGGTCGTGCCGGGGCGGACCATCGCCGCACGAGCTCGTCGACGCACCGCCCATCGACGGGCGGCTGCCTGTCCGGCAGGAACATCTTCCCGAACTGGAGGCGGCTCGCCACGATGGCGAGTGGATGGCGACGGACGAGCACGACCCGGGGGGAGTGCCGCTCCACGATCCACTCCAAGGCGAGGGGAGCCTGCACGGACTTCACGATGTGGTGGCGCGTGCCGGGCCGAGCGGATCTCGGCGCGGAGAGCAGCACGGCGGCGCGCGCCCGCAGGGGCGAACTCGCACCCGGAGAGGCCTCGGCGCGCACCACGCGTGGCACGCTCAGGTACATCGGGACGGCGACGCGGTTGCGGACCGAGCGGCGACCCGACGAAAACGCGGCGTCCCACAGGCGCTCGTAGTGCCGTGGCGCGGGCTGGTCGGGACGGACCACCGGGAGCAGGCCCATCCCGGCCCGAGCCCGAGCGGCGAAGGGGACCCAGTCCACGCTGTCCGGCTCGTGGAGGTAATCGGCGCATTCGGTGCGAGCCAGCACCTCGGCGACCCAGGTCGTGCCCGAGCGGGCCGCGCCCACGACCAGCACCCGCAGGGAATCCATGCGGTCCGGGCGCCGGGGCCGGCGGCGGCGAACGAACACGGGGCATTGTCGCGCGCCGTGTGTTCGGCCCAGACCCGGTTCGGGGAGGTGATGGAGCCGCGGCCCCCAACCAGGCTTGTCCCGTCCGCCCGAGCGCGTCCTCAATCCTGAGGATGCGGCTGGGCCCCCCACTCTCTTATGTTGGGCGCGGCGATCGGCGGATCCGGGTCCCGAAGGGCAACGCGGTGGAGGGGGAGGCTCGAAGGTGGGGGGAATGAGGCGAGTCGCCGGAGTCGTTGGCGGCCTGGCGATCGTGTCGGCCTTCGGGGGCTTCACCCTGGCGTCACCGGCCGAGGCGGGAGTGTCCAACGCCGTCTACCGGTGGGGCGGATACCGGGGCGGCGCCGGCGCGCACACCAACCAGCAGAGTCGCCCGACCCCGGTGCCGGGATTGTCGAACGTGTCGGCTCTGGCGGCGGGGAACTTGGCAAACTACGCCCTCGAGACCAACGGCGAGGTGTTCGCTTGGGGCAACGGCCGGGGCGGCGAGCTCGGGAACGGAACACACCCGTTCTTGCAGACGACGCCGGTGCAGGTGTCGTTCCCGGCCGGAACGGTGGTGACCGCCATTGCCGAGGGCAACGCGCGGGGATACGCGATCGACTCGACCGGCCGCGGTTGGACGTGGGGAGCTGCCGGCGCGTTGTGTCGCAGCGGATCGACCAGCGTGCCGAAAGTCGTACCCGGACTTCCGTCCAACGTGGTGAGCGTGGCGGGCGCTTCCGGGCACGTGCTGTGGCTGACGAGCACGGGTGACGTCTTCACCTGTGACCGGTTCCATCGGGCGCCCACCAAGGTGGCAACACCGGGACCGGTCGCCGCGGTGAGCGCCGGCAACGACGTGCTGACACTGCTGTTGCAGAACGGCCAGGTGTGGGATTGGGGCAGCAACGTCTTCGGACAGCTCGGGAACGGCACCTTCAGCAGCTCCGCCGTGCCGGTGCAGGTGCAGTTGCCCGTGGGGACGTTCGCCACCCAGATCTACGCGGGTGGCGACGACGCGGTCGACGGGCACCAGGTCGCCGTGCTCAATACCGGCGTGCTGGTCGCTTGGGGAGCCGGCAAGGCGGGACAGTTGGGCAACGGACATCGGATGAACGAGCCGGTCCCCGTCACCGTGGCCCTCCCGGCCGGCGTGGCCGTGAAAGAGGCGGTGGCCGGGGGGTCGACCTCGTACGTCGTCGACACCAACGGCAACGTCTGGGCGTGGGGCAACAACAACTACGGGGAGCTCGGCGTCGGTGGTCGCAAGGGCTCGCTCACGCCCGTCGTCGTCGACACGGGGGTCAGTCTGCTCATGTCGACCGCGGCAAACGTCGCCGACTACCACGGGTAGCGGCCCGGCGCCGAAGGAGGGACCGCACGAACGCGGGTGCGCGCAGCCTTGCGGCCGGCGCGGCGCGGTCGGTCAGCCCGCGGGAGCCACCACCAAGTTGGCGACCTGCACGTGTGCGGTGTAGTTCACGTAGTTGCCGGATCCCGTGTAGAGGTCGTTCGACACCCGGAAGCCGATCGGGCCCGCCACCTGTGGCCCGAGGTTCTTCAAGTCGGTGCCCGTGAGCATCCAGTTGGCCGGCTCGGTCGTGCCCACTTTCCACACCTTGGACGCAAACGACGTCGGGTTTGTGCCGGTGATCTGCACCATGACGTTGTAGGAGTAGGGAGGACCGCCGAAGTCCTTGGTCGGGTCGATGAGCGTGTCGATCTGGCTCGTGAAGTCACCGGGATTTTTCTGCCCGGCGGGCGTCTGGGTGCGCAGCCACAGGTGGCGCGTGCTGCCTTCCCACACGAGGCCCATGCGGTAATAGCCGGTCGCCCCGGTGTCCTGGAAGCGCGCCACCAGGTACGCGACCACGCCGCCGTGTTGCGGGCCGTAGTTGTTGATGTTCTCGTCGAAGCTGACGGTGAAGCTCCCGACGTACGACAGCCGGTTGGCGCGCGGCAGAACGAGGATCTGCTCACCGCTCAAGAAGTACGCCGCCCGGGCCGCGACGATTCCTTGCCCGTTCGCGACGGCGAAATTTCCGGACTGGCCCTTGGCCACCTCCCACCGGCCGCCGGGCCTCGCCCGGCCCCAACTCCCACTCACCGGACGGCGGAACGTGTCTCGCACGTAGAGGTGGCCCCGATGTCGGGGAAGGGCAGCCTGACTACGGTGCGCGGCCCGCGTGCCCGCTTTGGCGAGGGCGTCGTCGGGCGCGAGGACGAGGGTCACGAGGGACAGAACGAGCACCCCGCCGACGACGCGGACGTATCGACGCCAGCGGTGTCGCGCCGGAACCACCATGGACACCTTCCCCCCCACGAACCCCGATGCTACGCGGCTGGTACCGGGATCGCTTCCACGCTCACCGGCGCACCCGCCAAATGACGCTGATGCTGTTGCCGAAGCCCAAGTTGTCGGTGGCGGTCACGGTGGCCGTTGTCTTCCCAGCGGAGGTGGGCGTTCCCGAGATCAACCCGGAGGCGGCGTTGATGGCGAGGCCGGCAGGGAGCCCGGACGCGCCGTAAGTCAGCGTCGTCCCGGGAGCACCGTCTGTGGCAGTGATCTGGAGACTGACGGCTGTGCCGACCTTGGAATGGGGCTTGCCGGGGTTCGAGAAACTGATGGTGGGCTCGGTGAGCACGCAATGGCCTCGTCGGCCCGAGTTGTTCGCCCACATGCCCTGCACGGCGAAGGTGCCGGTGGCGAGGATGATGTTGTCCGGTCCCCCTGCCTGCCCGTGTTGGAGGAACTCGCACTTGTCGCCGATCTCGCTGCCCCTCCTGTCCGTCCACCCGGTGGCGATCGCCGCGTTGGTCGGCGTCGAGGGATAGGGATCGGTGAGGGTCTCGTAGTACTCGTGTCCCTCGGCGATCGTCACGCCGTCGTTCGTCCCGGGCGTGTTCACAGCTCCTGCGCCGCAACTCGACCCCACGTCGGCCACGTACGGCAGGTTGGTGAACGGCACGTCGGGTCCCGCAACCGGACCGGCGCCGTCGATCGACGGGTCCGTCGTGTTGTCGTGGTAGGCGCAGTAGCCGTTACTTTGCGAGAGCCAGTCGTCCGGGTTCTCTCCGCTCTGCGAGGCGATGACGTACTGGGCGTTCAGGTTCGACCCTTGCGTGGTGTTTCCGAAGTGCACGGCCGCCCGTACCGCTTCAGCGGCGAGGTCGCTCCCGCAGGGCGAACACGCGCTGTCGGGGGGGTTGCTCGGGGGGTAGCTATTGACGGTGTCGAACCAGGTTCCCGCCAACACGTCGCTCACGGGATAGGGAACGTGCGGGTCCGATGCCGGGCAGGCCGTGGCGCCCGTGGCAACGTCCTGGCAGTACTGCAGCGCGGTGCCGCTCCACTGCTCGTGGTTCGTGCCCAGCCCGATGAAGAACTGCTGCAGCATCGTGGCCGTGTTGTTCGGGTCACCGATGGCATTGCCCCAGTTCGGTCCCCAGAAGACGAGGTACACGCGCGGGTTGCCGGTCACGACGCCCACGTTCGTGCTCGTGTCACCGCCGCCGTAGCGGAGCTTGCCGCCCCCACTGGCGCGCGCCGCGGCGGCGCCCGATGACGGCGTGACTGGGGCGTGTCCGGGACGTTGGAGCGCAGACGCGGCGGCGCGCAGCACGAGCGGAATTGCGCCGTGCCGATACGGGTGCCCGGCGGTGGGATCGGTGACCCGGACGGCCGGGGGGTTCGTCGATGACGCCGCCGACGCCGTGGCGCTCTGCACCCAGGCCGTCCCGAGCAGGGCCGCGAGGCCGACGGTGGCCACCGCGCTACGAAGGCGCCGACGGTGCCCTCGCCGGTGCCGTGCCTGGGCGCGTCGCCCCATGTCCCCCACGCCCCTGTGCCCCGCCATCCGGACCCCCAGCGCACGACGCAGGCGCGGTCGTCGGTGTCGACCGCTGGCATCCGTGCCGTGGTGCCTCCCCGCGGGCGGCACCTGCCGGTCACGATCCCACAGCGGTTCGGCTGCTTCAACCACCGGTTGGAGGTCGGGCGCGTGCCCGGGGCTCCCCGACCTCAGATCGCCGCGGGGCTCTGCGACCCCGTTGACCTGCGGAGACTTTCTCGAACAGGTCGGAGGCAGCCAGGGCCGCTCGTGCCCTTCGTAAGGTGAAACCGTCAATTGTGACGAGGGTCGATCCCTGCCCTGCAGACGTAAATTGGGCGTCTTGGCGTGCGGGCCGGGCAGGGTCGGCGCGCCCGGGCTCCGGGATCGCCGGAAGGGGGGCCATGGCAGTGCAGGGGGGATCCGGGGAGCGCATCGGGGTCGTGGTGGTGGCCTACAACGCTGCCTCGACGCTGGCCGCCGTGCTCGACCGGCTGCCGCAGAGTTTCCGGGCACGTTCGCCCGAAGTCATCGTCTGCGACGACGCCAGCAGCGACTGCACCTTCACGGTGGGCACCGAGTACCAGAAGACGAGCGACCTGGCCCTCACCGTCATCCGGCGGCCTCAGAACCTGGGCTACGGCGGCAATCAGAAAGCCGCCTATCGGTGGGCCATCGAGCGCGGGCTCGACATCGTCGTCCTCCTTCACGGCGACGGTCAGTACGCCCCCGAGGTGATCGAGGACCTGATCTCGCCGTTCGAGACCTCGCACTGCGACGCGGTCTTCGGGTCGCGGATGATGGACCCGGGGTCGGCGCGCCTCGGCGGCATGCCGTTGTACAAGTACGCCGGGAACCGCATCCTGTCGCGGTTCTCGAACTCGGTCACCGGCATGAGCCTGTCCGAGTGGCACAGCGGCTACCGCGCCTACCGGGTCGACGCGTTGAAGGAGATACCGTTCGAGTCCAACTCCGACGGTTTCGACTTCGACACCGAGATCATCCTCCAGTTGCACGAAGCCGGGAAGGCGATCGTCGAGGTGCCCATCCCGACCTACTACGGCGACGAGATCTGTTACGTGAACGGCATGGGCTACGCCAAAGACGTCG
>Ga0070735_10005262_pt1 | contig 10776 bp, 9 predicted proteins | sample Coa_R1_FD_66443 | JGI IMG/M metagenome (GOLD analysis project Ga0070735, IMG submission 66443) | Surface soil microbial communities from Centralia Pennsylvania, which are recovering from an underground coalmine fire - Coalmine... | ecosystem: Environmental > Terrestrial > Soil > Unclassified ... | reverse complement strand
GATAATCGCCGCTATGTTCCTGCTTGGAATACAAACAACTTTCAGCCTCATCCAGGGCTATAACACGCAAAGTCAATATGCGACCGCCGATGTGCTTGACAGTCTTTGGAACCATCTCGTCGGCACCGTTATGCCCGTCGCTGCCGTCTTGGCGTTAATAGGAGCGATTCTGAACTTTGCAACACGCAAGCCGTTCATGCGTTTGGTCGCGGTAGCACTCTCGCTCTTATGCGTTTCCGGAATTTGGCAGTTGTTATTAGCAATGATGACGTAGGACGGAGCCATGAATTTTTCGCAAATGTCGTTCGACAACGGCGTCCTGCATCTCGCCAATTGGATGGGAAACGTGATCATGCCGACGCTCGCGGCGGTTTTCATCATCGTGGCGATCATTCAGTTTTCAAAAGGATACGAATTTTCTCACAGCATGTACGGGGCATTGGCGTGTCTCATGGTTTCCGGACTGACTCGTGCCCTTGAGACCTTTGCTTCTCAGCGGCCATGGAACAATCCCGACGTCTACTGGATCGCCCTCGTGACCATGATCAATTGGGTTGGGAACGTGATCCTTCCGGTGTATGCCGCAGCGCAGGTAGCTCTCGGCGCGTTGCGAATCGGGATGTTCTCGTACATCCATCCCACGAGCGGCTGGATGCGGCACTTTTTAACCGCCGCACTCTGCCTGATGGTGTCTGGACTTCTTCGACTCGCTGAATTCTTTGTCTCGCAGGGTGCTGCCGGAGTGACATAGAGGAGAAAGATAATGCCCTTAGATGTAACGCCCATCTATAGAAATCTTCGCACGCGAGTCACATTCCTAGGACTCGAAGCGGAAGACCTGTTCGCCATTCTCGCGGTTGCCGTCGTGATGAACGTCTTCGGAAGGTTCCTGGACCGGGAAATGTTCGGGCTGCCGATGAATATGGTGCTGCAATACTTCGTTCCTATTCTGAGCGTGCCAGCATTGATGCTGTTCAAGTACGGCAAACAGCGCGGATATCTTCTCGACTGGGTGATGTTTCATACAAAACCACACGTGTATTCGGCGCTTGAGCGCGACCGTGAACTGAGACGGCCCTACTTTTCAGATTGAGGATGGCAATGCCGCTGACGAGCCACTCATATCGCAAATTACTGGCACAGCCGCCGTTGTGCGAACAGCTGAAGCTGCGGGACATCGTCGATGATCTGCTGGTGCAGACTAGCGGTGCCTTCGTCGCTGGCTACTGGGTCAACGGCATGAATACCTACTATGCGAGCGATGAGGAACGGAACCGGACCAAACTTTCGCTGGAAGCTTTGGTCCGTTCTCTACCTGAGAGGTCCATGCGCATGCAGGCCCGTTTTGAGATTGCAGAAGGCGCGGCAGATCTGATTGCTCGTTATAACCGCGGGCTGCGCAATCCAAACCCAGTCCTTCAGGTCTTGGACCAAGAACAGACCGACACTTGGTTGAAGAAAGATGCGGACGGTTATTACCTTCGCCATCTTCTTCACCTGTACTTCATCTGGGACCCGAGGATCCATCATCAATCTCCGGACCTGGAGTGGAAGAAGAAAATGCGCGGCAGCAGCTTCAGCATGTCGCAAGCGAAGTGCATTGAGCGCAGCCGCCGCGAGCACGAAGACCTGGTCTCGGAATTTCGCAGTCTGATGGCCGGAGTAGAAGCCACGCTGCAATCCACGGGGATGAAGCTTGTGCGCATGTCGGGTGACGATCTTTTCCTCGAGATAAAGCGGGCCCTTAATCCTCTAACACACGATCTCAACCTTTACCGCCGTCCCGACGTCTCGCTCTTCCACGAAAGCGCTCGAAGTCAGGTAGCAAACGTGAATATTGAGGATGAGCTGGATGAGTACGTGAAGATTGGCGGCCTGATGTATTCGTTCGTGAGCCTCAAGAACTTGCCGGATGCAACTTTCCCGGGAGTTCTGCGGGAACTTGTAGTGATGGATTTCCCGCTGGTAGTCAATGCAGAAGTAGTTCTTCCCGATCAGGCAAAAGCGGTCAAGCAATACAAGAGCCGCCTGCGAAAAATGACGGCAGCTCAGAAGGATTTCCATGGCGGATTCCGACTGAACGTCGATGCTCAAGTTGCTGAACATCAACTGGTAAAGGTCCTGCAAGACCTGATTTCAAGCTCATTGAAGTCCTGCCAAATCAGCTTGACCGTCACCATCAGAACTTCACGTGCGGCGTGTAGCAGGATCGAGGCGCAACAAGCTGAGCGCATCCTTGCGGATCGCCGGCAAAGGGTGTTGCACGCTATCTCTCGAATGAATGGCGCACGCGGTATTCCAGAAACACTTGCTCAAAAGCGATTCTTTTTCTCGAGTCTGCCCGGTCAGGCGGAGACCAATAAACGCGAACTCGATGTTTTGACTCTTCACGCGGCAGATCTACTTCCGGTTGAGATGCCTTGGACGGGCACCCCGCACTCTCCACTGATGTTGTTTGAAACCCCTTATCGCCAGCTCGTCCCGTTCTCCCCTTTTGATCCGAGCATGGGGGATGCGAATCTGCTCATCATGGCCAAAACCGGTGGCGGAAAGACATTCATGACTCAAAACTTTCTGCTGATGATGGCTCGCGCCAAGCCCCTGATATCCATCCTCGAAAGAGGTGATTCCTACGAATCACTTGTGGAATTAATGGGGGGAAGGGTCATCAACGTGGATCTCGACGGTCGCGAAACCTTGAACCCGTGGGATCTTCCTTCCGGCGACACGGCTCCCGGTAATGAAAAAACTGCCTTCTTAAAAAATTTAACTCGCCACATGATCGGCGACAGTCCCGGTGCGGATACAGCGTTGCTCGATAGCGTTCTGACCGATGCCATTGCGCGAGTTTATAGACGTTGCGCCATCCGCTACTCAAATCCAATTCCAACCTTTAACGATCTGCGCGAGGAATTAGCGAACTGGAGAGATGCCGAGAAGATGCAGCGGACAATGGATGAGGCGCATCTGGCGGCTATAAAACTGCGCTCGTGGACGGGAGACAGTGGAATTTACGCAAATCTCTTCGATCGGCCAACGACCATGCGCCTCGATAGCGACTGGCTCTTCTTCAATGTCGAGAGGCTCAGTTCTGATTCGAGACTCGAGGCCGCAACCAGCATGCTAATTGCTAATGCCATGGCCATGCGGTCAAGCGGTAAAAGTGGGCAGCCCAGTGTAACCGTGCTCGATGAAATCTGGTCTCTCCTGAACTCGTTGACATTAGCTCCAGAGATCGAGCAGCTGTTCCGGACCTCCCGCAAAAGAAACTCAAGCGTATGGGGAATTAGCCAGGCAGTCGAGGATTTTGTTGGAACAGAATCTCAACCTCGCACTCATGGTCCCGGCATTCTCAAGAACGCTAGCACGAAGATCATTGGCCAGCAGCCAGGGGACGTCAGCCCACTGGTCAATCACCTTTCTCTCAATCCAGTCTCCATCGGCCAGATTAAGGAATTTGGCGCGCCGCGCAAAGGACGGAGTGCCGAGGCGCTGCTTGTGATAGGAGAGAAGGCCGAGACCACACAAACCATACGCATCGTGCCAACGCCTCTCTCTTATTGGATATGCACCACCTTTCCTCGAGAGAGAAAGTATCGTGCCTGGTTCTTGAAAAACTGCCAACTGCCGACACTGTTGGAAAGCTACCAGGAGCTTGCGAAGAAGTTTCCGCACGGATTAGCAGACGAACCTCCACTACCGGAGGAAGTGTCGGGAGCAGTCGTAGCGTCGATGAGCACACATCTCCAACAACCAAGATTTCAAGTGCAGGCCGCAATGAGGTCATGATTATGCATTACTTCGGATTCGCCCTCTTCTTGGTGATTTTCACATCGCTGATGGCAACAGCCAGTACTCGAAGGCGGGTGGCGGTGATCGCCGTCACCGGAGTATTGGTCTCGACGATAGTGGTAGCTCCGCCCGCCGCGGAGGCACAAACCAGTATTGTGCAAGCGATCCAGGCAGTCCTGAACGTGATCAAAGGCGTAATTGAGACAGCCCTAAATGGGATCAACACGGTTCGATCTGCGATAAACAGTCTGTTCCAAACCTTTGTCTGGCCGGTGCAACTGATCAACCAGGCCAAAGCGCAAATAACACAGATGAGCAATCGATACCGCACCCGGATGGCCGGCATCATCAATCTCAAGCTAAATAGCGCTACCTTACCGGCACCACAATCGCTTGAGAACCTGATGCGCGACCATCGGGTCAACAACTTCAATACCCTCACCCAATCTTTTGGCGCCGCGTACCGGCCGATTCCATCAATGTCCGACGCAAGCCAGGCCGATCGGGAGATGTCAGACATGGATGACGCGCTGGCATTAGACAGCCTGAAGGCGCTGAAAGTATCCGACAACGCAACCGACGCGGAGCTAAAAATCGCGGAGTCAATCGAAACTTCCGCCAGCCAGTCAGCTCCCGGTTCCGCTCCCTTCCTGAGCGCGACCGCGGTTGCCTCAAGCATTCAAAGCCAGGCTTTGACGCAAAAAATGCTGGCTGCGGAACTGAGGCAGGAAGCCGCCCACATCGCTCACGACAATGGATTTCGTAAACGTGGAGCAGCATTCACGAGCCAGCTTCGCGGTGCAATCGTGAATTTGCTTCAACACAACTGATCGCGTAAAGGTGTGTCATGAAAATGATCCGAAGTCTGCTGCAAAAAGGAAGATGTTGGACAAACACTCACAAAGTGCGGGTCTTAATCATAGCGGTGGTCTTAGTGCTTGCCGCGCCGTGGCCGGCCCGCGGTCAATATGTTGACCCGTGCTGCGCGCTTTTGTCCGCCGGGTTGGCCAGTATAACGAATGCGCTTCAAAGCGTGATCGGTGGCGGGCTCAATTCCATTCTCGCCACGGACCAATCAATGCAGCAGTTTGAGCAGAACGTCGTCTGGCCGCAGAACCTGATCAATCAAGCCCGTGCTTTGGTCGGCGATTTACAGAGTGTCTTTAACCAGATTCAATTCTTAACGCACATGCAGGTAAACAGCGCGACACTGGCCAATTCACAGCAGCTCGAGTCGAATTTGTTATCCCGCAACCCCAACCAGATTGGGCAGACGTCAGGCAACTACGCGAGTCTCTATGGTCAGGTACCGCTTGCTACAGACGCCTCGCCGCCGATGCGTGACCTCGTCGATATGACAGATGCGGCCGCTCAGGATGCTATGAAGAGAGCCATCGAAATTGACGCGCTTTCGGATCTGGAATTGCAGGCCGCCAGCCAGATCAACCAAAGTATTCAGAATGCCGCTCCTGGAAGCGCACCCATTATCGAAGCGCAAGCGGACGCGTGGCTGGTGCGCGCCAACGCTTACACGCAGGCAGCAACCGCAGATCTGATGCGGCTGCGCGCTATTGATCTTGCAAATGCAAGCGCTGACATAAAAATGGGAGCAACCAACACAACAAACCTGCGCCAGCAACTCATGAACTTGCTGCAGCACAACTGAGATGGGCAGGGAACTGTTTATGCCGAGCTTTTATTTCGAGCGGGTACTCCAGACAGCATTGAACGGAATCGACCAGAACGTCACTGGGCCCGTGCTGCAAATAGCCGGGGCAATTCTGATTCTGAGTCTGCTTTACGCAGTCTACGAGGCCTACAGCAATGGAGGCGATGTGCGGGCCCTGGGCATAGCGGGTATCAAGTACCTGGTGCTTGGTCTGGTATTTCTCAACTATCAATCCGCCTTTCGTTCTGTGAATGGAATGTTCAACAGCGTGGCGGATTTTATTTACAACACCAATGGCATCGGAGATGTGGTTCAGAACTGGCTGAATTCTGTGAGCGCCTACATCAGCCAGCAGGGACTATCAAGCTTTTGGACATTAGTGACCGGCGCCATTTCCGGGTTCTTGGACGTGCTGTTAATTCTTGTTGGATTGATCGTTCTGCCCATCAGCTATACGTTATTCACACTCGCCTATGCCATGTACGGATCCGTTCTTTATCTGGTTGGCCCGTTTGTCTTGGCGTTGTGGCCAAGCCGAGCCATGGGACAGTTGTCTCGGACTTATTTCGTAAACCTCATGATCTTTCAAAGCTGGGGTCTGCTGTATGCAATTCTGCAGGTCCTCATCACGGCGTTGCAGATGAACAGCATCAATGCCGTCCTGGGTGGGAATGGGGTTCTCAACGCATTCATTGGATCCAGTCAGATGATCCTTTTGGGTGCTGCGAGCATTCTGTTTTCGATTGCGATTACATTGATTCCTTTTCTCGCAAGCAGAATAGTCCGCGGCGAAGTCGGTAATACATTTTCCGCAGTAATCTCTGCGGCCGGCTTGTATGCAAACGCAGCAACCAAGTCTTTCCTTGGCTCATCCTCCTCGCAACTCCCCGCAGCCGGTCCTCCCACAGCCATGTCGGAACCCGGCCCACCTACCGGCGGTGGGCCGGGTTCAGCTGCGAGCGGTGCGCTGGCTGAATCGAAGCCGCCGGTGCCGGTGCGTGCGGAGTCCGGCGCGGCCGGTTCCGTGAGCGAAATTGGTTCGGGTGGTGCGCTTCTGCTGGTTTGAAGTTTGGAACTCGATGATCGACAGATAAAGGCGTGGGATGACGCAATGAAAAAAGACGGGGATGACCGGAAGCCACAACTCGCAGCTGTTACAAAATATTACGAGCACGATGGGATGCTGCGCGCCTATGCCAATCGCGCAATGTTCCTTGCAATGCTGTTTGCCTTAATTGCAGTCGGCTCCCTGGGGTTCGCCATCTACATTCGCATCCAACCCCCGACGATCATCCGCGTCGATCAGGACGGCAATGACACCGTCGTCGGAGCAAAAGCCGGAACCGAACCCATATCTAATCTGGCAGACGTGCTCTCGGGACAAGCCGGCGCAAGCGATGCGGCAGCCGATTCTCCCGCGCCTACTGATCTCGAAGCCAGGGCTGTTCTCAGGAGATTCCTGCAGCACTATCTCTCCTACACGCCAGATTCGGCAACCCGGAACTTTGCAGAGTCGTTGAACATGATGACCGCAAATCTACGCAGACTCACCATGGACAAGTTAAGGGATGATGACACGATTGGAAAGATTCAACAGGACCAGATCATCTCGGATTTTCGAATTCGTTCGATCGAGCGCTCAAAGAATTCACCGTGGAGCTACATGGTGTTTGGCGTAAAAGAGGTTCACAAGATGAAAAACGGGACAGAAGTCACCGACCGGATCGTTGGTGAATACAACCTGAGGCTCGCGGAGGAGCGACGCAACGAACTCAATCCCAGTGGTCTGCTGGTCGCAGATTACTCCGAACAGCAAATGGTAGGCGAGCGCGACAACAATCTCCTGCAACGAAGCGCGCTGGACAAATAAAGCAGCGTGATCGAAAGAGGATCGGCAATGACGTCCACAGTTGGAAGTTTTTCAGAGGATCGAACGGCGAGTACCCGCGCAAGCGGCAAGGGCGGCCGGTCACGCCCACTACAAGAAGAAGCTCTTTCCGGTGCGCGGTTCTTCTTGTGCAAGCCGGGTACAAACGGCAACGCACTCGAACTGGGGAGGGAATTCTCAAGCGAAGGAGAAGCGCGAGTTGAGTCGCTCAAGGCGGGACTCACCTACTACAGCCTGCAAGAGTGGAGGCCTGTAGCAGATTTTGCCGGGAGGAATCCCGAACTTAAACGCGAGCTCGTCACGCGATAGCCTGCGAATGATGCTCAAGAGTAGGACGATTGTCATATCTCGCTTTCATAACAGACGTTGGTCTGTAGTGAGCGATCCACAAGCTGATTGTGGATGAGTGCTGGCTCGGTTCTTTCGTGAACCTAGCCGGAAACTGATTCTTGTTTTCGGCCAGGACACCGAAAAGAGCGCGCCAGCGGCCCTCCAATCTGTTCTGGTTTGAAGGCAGAAAGGAGGAAGAGAAATGGTGAAGCAACGGTTCTTAACACACTTCAAGCCGTGGCTCTTCGCCGTGAGCAAAGCCGGTGCGCTGATCGTCGCTTATCAACTCCTCGATCAGATGCGCGGGCGTTTTCAATATGCGCCTTTTGACATCTCCGATGTATTGAAGGCGTCAATAGTCGCACTTTTCACCCTCGCACTTCTCTGTGGACTGCGGGCGTGGGGAGAATGGTGCTGGGTCAAACTGCGTTGCTTGCGCAGATTGGGTATCAAAATCCGGAGACTTACCGATCGCCGCACGGCGCCACAGTTAAGCCCGGCACGGACCCGTAACTAAACGTAGGGCCTAAACACAAACAATTCGTGGCCTGGCTCTTGCTGCCTGGCCGAAAAGTTAATTCACAGTTTTTCGGCAACGGACAGCGAGGGCGGACACGAGCCTCCTTCTCTGTCCTTACTCGAACAGAAAAGGAGATGAATATGCCAAGTCTGTTGGAACAAGATGCGATGCCGGTCCTCGCGCTCGAAATCGACCGTGAGGGTCATTTGTTCAGAAAGACTATGAGACTCCGAAGGGAAGAACAGTTGACGAATACTCTGCTGCATGGATTTTGTCCGGGAGTCCGCGTTGCCACGGTCGATGTGCCAACGGAGCCCCTGGATGCCTGCGAGTTAGCCATCGTTGAACAGGCTCTTACCCGGATCGAATTCGATGGAATTCGTTACAGTCTCGTCGGGGCAAGCGGGAGCGCAAAAAAAGGAAAGTTCTACGCCGTTGACTCTCATTATGAGAAGCGCCTGGCGGAGAGGTTTCGTTATTCTCCGCAGGCGGCCATGACTTACTTCGGGATTCTGGTGTCTTCGTGCAAGGTTCTGATCGAAGTGCCAGATTGCCGGATATTGGTAGTGGATGACCGTGAACTAGGAACCAACGACTGCCGAGGATGGCTATCGGAATCGCTCTTCCGAAGACTCCAACACAAACACGACTCCGAGTTGCTCGCGAGAGAAATGGAGAAACTCGTGGCAAAGGTGGACGAACAAGCCACCTTGTCCGAAAAGGATGAGCCCGCACTACTCGAGCAGGCAAGAATCCGGATTCGCCGCAAACGAATCGGAGGCGGACGCTTCTATCAATTTCGTATGGCGTTCGACAAAACTCAAGCTAAGGGCTCGTTCAAGATCATGGAGGATGAGGTTGCGAAGAAACTTGAGGCGGACATCATCCTGCCGAAATCTTCAGTCAAGCCGACGTATCAAGGCGGAGTGCTACGCACGATCAGGTCGCTGGTTGGAGACCGCCATGCCCACTCGTTTCGAGGGCCTGCTTTGGTCGGCATTCGCGATGTTTCACGTGATCTCGAATTCCAATCGAGCTACACCCTGGTTGAACACGCTCCGTATGACTCCATAGAACTTGAAATCAAGCCTTACGCTTTGAGGCAGATCGAAAAACTCCGCAGAGCCTGGGAAGAGAACAAGTTTGCAGAGCTCTTCGAACTGTTAGGCACGCAGGAGAATCAGAGGCTGCTTGATATCGGCGAAGATCCTGACCCCGACTACACCTCGAGCGAATACACCGTTGCCGATGGTGCACTGGTCGCGGACGGCACGGGCTACATGCTCAAACACCCGTTCGTCAACTACCACTTGCAAAACGTGCTCGCCCGATGGGCATATCGCCTGTGCACGAGCGGTGGCTTTCGTCTTCCTGGATTTGCCCTGGCGGACGATGGTTACTTGGTATTACATGACGGGCGGATCTTCTGCGGTTCCGACTGGATTCCCAAAGAACGCGGGTTTGCTCCACTCGAGTCCCGCATCGGTCTGATCGTTCGCTATCCCATTCGGATGAAGGAAGACCTTCTCCCGTTTGCAAACCTTACTTCTGACGAACTCCTGGGCCTTCTGGCTGCCGAGCTCGCCAGGCACGGCTGCAGGATTTCGGATCAGGAAGTGGCAGCGGTTACGGTGAAACAGCTACGGCTGAAAGGAACACTGGTATTGCATTCAGAAGCAGCTGCGCGAAACGGCGGAGACTTCGACTTCGATCAGATATGCGTGCTCGAAGGCGATAAATTTCCGCGTTTTGTTCGCGATCGTTTTGTCTATGAAGAACGGCATGCCGCGCAGAAAAATAAGACTCCAAAGCCCCCCAGTCCCTGGTGGAACCTGCCCCAGGTGGCGATGCAGGCACGGGGAAATCAGATCGGTTCGATCACCGATCTGAAAACTTCGTGCCTGGCGAATGGCAGAGATGATTTGGCCTGGCAGCTTGTGGACCAGCTTCAAAATGCCCTCGACCAACTGAAGCATGGAACGCAACCTGACCAGGAGATCATTCGCTACATTCGCAACGAGGTGGTGAAAGCACCTTGGCTCAAGCTGAAACAGAAACGGCGGATCGCAGAAATGGATGAGCACTTGTCAGTTGGCGAACATGACAAGATCGGGCGCCTTTACAACTTTCTTCGCAAAGAGTTAGGGCGCTATTTCTCAGATGCCGCTGTTTCCCCGTTGAGCGACTTCCGCGGATTGATCGGAGGCGCAGAGTTCACTCCGGAAATCTTTGCGGAATGCTCGATGGTGAACAAGTACTACGCCACGGTGGTCGGCGAGACCCTGAGCCGACGTCGCGAGCTTTGGGAGCAACTGGAGAAAGCCAATGCCGAAGTCGATGCCAAAAAGAATGACGCCGACGCTCGCCAACAAGCAATCTTCCGGCGCAACCAGGCTTCCGCCGCACTCAATACGTACGAACAACGTTCGAGAGAGGAAATGAGGGCCTTGATTGATCACGTGCGAATCTGGGCCCAAGGAAAAAATGGAACGCGACTTGCGTATCTGTCCGCGTTGCACGCAATCGTGTGTCGAGACCGGAAGCCAGATCCAGAACATGAGTTTGTTCATGGAACGG
>Ga0070735_10005261_pt1 | contig 10778 bp, 10 predicted proteins | sample Coa_R1_FD_66443 | JGI IMG/M metagenome (GOLD analysis project Ga0070735, IMG submission 66443) | Surface soil microbial communities from Centralia Pennsylvania, which are recovering from an underground coalmine fire - Coalmine... | ecosystem: Environmental > Terrestrial > Soil > Unclassified ... | reverse complement strand
GGACATCGAGCGCGCCATATTTGGGGCGGCCGGCGGATGTCACGCCTTCTGCATGATAGGCGCCTTCGAAGAGCCGGCGCTCCCACAGGTCTCGCTCCCCTCCCGGAAATGCGGACGGGCTACCGCTGGAGAGACCGGCCACAAACTGGTTGGTATAGACTCCGCCGCGAAGAAGTCCTTCCGCAACGCTCACGCCTGCCTTGCTCAGACGCTCGGGATGGAAATGAAGTCCAATGCGAGCACCTGCTTGTATGGCCGCAAGAACGGCGTCTAACAGCCCGGCGTTGAGTGCATGCCTTTTTAAGATTGTAGTGCTCTCAAGACGCGCCGCACCCCTGAGGTTGATCGCACGGTTTCGAACGATCTCGATGGCTGTTTGCTGATAAGGAGTGAGATCTTCCAGCGCGGATGAGAATATATATCACGAAGAATCCACCAGAGCGGCTAGTGAAAGCCGTACTTTCTCCATGAGTTGAGTACCTTCTGCTGGATCTTGTCCGGCCAGTGTTCATCAGGGTGGCCTTTCAAGCGAGGATGGCTAGGGGGGTGTCGATCGGCTATAAGGCAGTTGTGGACCACCTTACAGCTGCGCCAGGTGCCTAGGGTCCGTCCGCGTGTTCTTGGGCAGAACGGAGTAATGACCGACCTCAGCACGCGCATCCCGAAAGACTCGCCGTGGTATCCGCTGCAAGCTGGGTCCATCAATGACGCCGGACCGATTCGTGGGCTAGGGCACGATCAACGGCGAAGTGCGCGCGTTCGTGGCTTCCCCTTGTGAACGAATACTCTCATGGCAGCGCACCTTTCGCCCCATTAGTTGGCGCCAGTCTGGATCGAGGACTCGCGGGAAACCTGCAGATCGTATTCAGTGCCGGCACGAATTAAGACATCAGCGCCTTTCATGAGCAGCCCTAAAACTGGTTGTCTTTCCGCTGCTGCTTCGAACTTGGCAGCTGTGTGACCACCTTTGATTTGCTGGACTTCACCCGTGACGGGGATTTGTTGGCCGTCCACAGCGACAGCAGTATCGAAAGTAAACTCGAGAGCCGCATGCCGACCATATGCCCCTGCGCTCTTAAAATCCGTCAGATGACCGAGGGCGAGGGCTCCGCGTCGAAAAACAATGACGCTATCCACCACAACATCCTGGGCCACCTCAAATTGAATTGGCTGTCCGATATTGTTCTTCTTGTAATCCTTTGAATATACCGGGGCGAAAAGCAGCACCTTTAGGGGCGCTCCTTCCGGCACTTTGATTGGTGCGGGAGAGTTGGTTTTTTCCATCGCATCTCCCCGCGGATTTTTCGACGGATCATTCGTGCCCAGCAGTTTCACAAGACATTCTGTTTCCGCAGCGAGGGAGCCGGCGTTGGATCCTTTATGACCCAGAAAGCCCGTCTTGAATGTGATTGAAAGATGCGCTCCCTGGATTCCCGCCTGAGTCGCCTCCCGGATGTCAGCAGAAACGGGGCCGGAGATAATACCTGCGTCGATTCCGCGGCCTCCAAGATCTACGCTCGTCTGGCGCAGGTTCTGCACCCGCCTTATGTCTTGGATGGCCTCGATGTGGAGCCCCTCATTTTTGCGAACTATATACCCAAGAGCTGGCAGGACTTTCAAGAAGTCTTGCTTTACGACCTCAGGAGGAGCGGGAAGAAATCGTTCGTCGGTTTTGGGACCGTCCGATGATTGAACAACGGCAACGCCGCAAGGCGGAGTCTGTCCATTGAGGGATAGCAAGGAACCGACGGCTAGAAAGAATACGAAGGATATCTGCCTGGTTGCGATCCGCAAGGTTTGCAAGCCTCCTTTGGTCAATAACCTCGATTATTTTTAGGTACCCTGATCGTGTCACTTGGTTCTACTACAGGGATCTCCCGGTTTTCTATTCGAAAATCAGTTGAGTCGGCATAATGTCCTTATTGTTTCGCTCATGTTGTTTATAAACAACGATGTATCCGTAGAGCCCATCCTGCGCGGATCAGGCAGTCATACAGTTTTGTTTGGGCATTCGACTGGAATTTAGCCGCTTTCCTTGGAATGCGGAGACTGCCGAAGGGAAGGAGTCTTTGAACATAATCTGACCAAGGAATGTCTTAGAGCACGAAGACGATCGCAGGAAGCTGGATGGGGTAAATGTGATGTCTAACCGTTGTAGCATTGAATGCGGGAAACAGCGGTAGCCTTTCACGAGCTTGTAATAGTGTCATCGAAATTTTGACGCGAAGAGGGTAGAAACACATTGAAAACGTCTTTCCGGGAGCTGCTGCATGCCCGATGCGCCCCCGCTTAAGAGCTCTGTTCCGCGTGGTTCCTGATCGCCCTGAGCATGCCGGAGAAGATTAGCGCGTGAACCGGGTACAACCCGCACCAATAGATTTCTCCGGCCAAACCGCGCGGCCGGAACCATGCGCAGCATCGCAGTAGCGTACGGTCGTGGGGTTGGGGTGTCAGGTTGAATTGCAGCCATGCTTCGCCGGGCAGCTTCATTTCTGCCCGGAGCAGCACAGCGCTCGGCGCCTCGGCGCCTTCGACGCGCCAGAAGTCGATGACATCGCCGGTTTCGATACCGGACGCCCGTGACCGGCCGCGCTTCATGCCTACGCCGCCGATCAGTCGATCGATCCAGCCGCGTACGGACCACAGCAAGTTCGCGTAGAACCACCCGTTCTTCCCTCCCACGTTCCCGATCAACTCAAACACAAGTTCGGGCGGAGCGTCGATGATCGTTTCTCGTACGTCGCAGACGATGCCCTCGGCGCGAAATGTCCGGCGCGGAGCTCCATCCATGCTCGGCAGCGGCATCAAAGGTGCGGGCCTCTGCAGCGCGGTTCGAACGGCGGCGCCATAGGAGATCGGACGGATCGCCGGAAATACTCTGGCGGCCAGCGCATTGGTGCAAACGGATTCACTTCGCAGCCCCTCGATGAGCGGGCGAGACACGGCTGGCGGCACCGGCGTGACAAAGTCCAGCCAATAGGACGATAGCCGCGGGGTCAGCACCGGCACGCGGAGCAACAACCGGCGGAGCCCACGATGCCGGGCATACGCAAGCATCATGCTGCGGTAGGTCTCGATGCTCGAACCGCCGACCTCGATAGGTTCTTCCACCGCTTCGCGCAAGCCAAGCGCAGCTTCGAGGTATTCGAGGACGTCGCTAACGGCTATTGGCTGAGTTCTTGTTACCACCCAACGAGGGCAGATCATGACCGGCAGCCGTTCGGTCAGGCAGCGGATGATTTCGAAAGACGTACTGCCGTTACCGACGATGATGCCGGCCCGAAGTTCGATGAGGGGTGGCCCAAATTTACGCAACACCGCGCCCGTTTCGTGCCGGCTCTTGAGATGCGCTGAAACCGTGGCTGCAGTTGCCGCCAGTCCACCGAGGTAGATCACACGCCGGACACCACACTGCTTCGCCGCTACGGCGAAGTTGTGGGCGGCCTGCCGGTCCCGCGATTCAAATCCTTTCACTCGCCCGGACATGGAATGAATGAGGTAATAGGCTACATCGATCCCCTTTAGCGCCGCCGGAAGTGTCTCGGCTTGCAACGCATCCGCCTCGACGAACTTGATTTGCGGGATGTGAAGTTGAGCAGGCCGCGCGGCATTACGGACCATACAGATGACGTCGTGACCCGCCGCCGAGAGTCTCTCCGCCAGTTGCCCGCCGATGTAGCCCGATGCACCAGTAACCAGGACCTTCATGCTATGCCCTTATTCATGCGCCAGATTCCAAAGTTCAGGTAGGAAGCATAGAGTACCCAGGTGCCGTACGGTGTCATCAGCCAAAATGCCACGCGTGAGAAGTCCGCGAATCGCATGGCAGTCATGGCGATGGCGGTGAATAGAACGACGATTTCGACCAGGGCTGCTCCGGGCCTTCGCAGACCGAAGAAGACAAAAGACCTAAATCCGTTCAGGGTCAATTGCGCCACGAAAAGGGCCAACGCCAGCCACACATCTTCGTAAATTCGCGGCCGCCACACCAGCCAGGCTGCCACTGCCATGAGCAGGTAAAGGATTGACCAGAGTGGACCGAAGACCCAGGCGATAGTAGAAAACATCATTCGAGCCGAGCCACCGATCGGCACTCCAAGTTCCGTCAATAACGGAGTGGGGAAGAAGAAAGAAGGAGGCGCATAGGTGGCTACAGTGGCGGTGACATTGGCAGCGGTTGTTGCGGCACCCGCGGCGGCATTCAACGTCAGAGTGTAGTTGCCTGCAGCAAGTGTGGCAGTGGTCTGCAAAATGACCGATGCTCCGCTGCTAGGGATAGTGACCGGGAGGGCCGTGACCAGGGTGATCCCGGCAGGCAACTGGATCGCCGTAAGGGTAGGGGTCGTGGATGCCGTGCTACTGAGTCGCAAGTCAATTGCTCCCTTTAAGATCCTAGCCCGTCTGCAGTCAAAGCCAATGAGATGAGAGGGCCAGGCGAGGAATACGCGGTAGACCCAAGCTCAGGCTCGGCCCAAAACAACAAGAACCAAAGCGGGCGTCTTGCCCGGCAACTGAGGATTGCTTATCTTCCTCTGTCCATTCCGCTGGCATAGTGACCTTCCAACCGAAATGTTACTTGCGGGGTCAGCCTTGTCGGGAATCCTCAGGCTTAAGGCGCGCGTTTCTCTTTCTGATAACCTCGGAAGTCTGGGGAGCGTTGCTATTGCCGCCAATCATTAACGCACAAAGCATCTCAAAGACATTTGGATCGACGCCACTTTTCGAGAATGTTTCTTTCGTGGTTTCGGAGGCCGACCGAATCGGGCTGATCGGTCCTAACGGCTCGGGAAAATCCACGCTGCTGCGTATTCTGGCCGGAACCGAGCAACCAGATAGCGGCGACGTGGCCGTACGAAAACGTTTGCAATTGAGTTACGTCGAGCAAGACTCCAGGTTCGCTGCCGGTGCGAGCATTCGGACCGTGGTCGAGACAGCGATGCGACGCTCAGTCAGTGACGGTGCCGAACGCGGCGCCAACTTGGCGGAGACGCTGGGCCGGGCAGGTTTTGAGGACCTCGCACTGGAGGCCGCCACACTTTCCGGAGGCTGGCAGAAGCGCCTGGCGATCGTGCAGGCGCTGGTTCAAGCGCCCGATGTCTTGTTGCTGGATGAGCCTACGAATCATCTGGACCTCGCCGGAATTGAATGGCTGGAAGACCTGCTACAACGGGCACTCTTTGCGTGCGTTCTCGTCAGCCACGACCGGTACTTTCTCGAAAACGCTGTCACCGACATGGCAGAGCTTAACCGCGTCTACCCCGAGGGCTTGCTTCGCGTACATGGCGGTTACAGCACCTTCCTGCAGAAGAAAGAAGAATTCCTCCATGCTCAATCGAAACGTCAGGAAGCTCTCGAAAATCTGGTTCACTCCGAAATTGAGTGGCTCCGGCGCGGAGCAAAAGCGCGTACACGAAAATCCAAGGCTCGTATCGACAAAGCCGGGGATCTGATGAGCGAACTTGGCGACTTGAATGCCAGAACCCGCAGCGCCACTCCGCAAATTGATTTCTCAGCAACCGATCGAAAGACCAAGCGGCTGATCGAACTGCAGAATGTCACTTGCGGGATCGGAAGTCTCATTTTGTTCGAAGCGTTGAACTTCATCGTCTCCGCCGGAATGAGGGTCGGGGTAGTCGGGCCTAATGGCAGCGGCAAGACGACCTTCTTGCGCATGCTGCTCGGAGAAGTCGTTCCCACGGCCGGCGAAATTCGGCGCGCTGACCGGTTGCGGATTGTGTATTTCGACCAGAGCCGACAGCTCGACACGGGCCTGACCCTGCGTCGGGCGCTCGCTCCCGAAGGAGACTCCGTCATCTACCAGGATCGGGTCATTCACGTCGCATCCTGGGCCGCGAGATTCCTGTTCACAGGGCAACAACTCGATCAACCGGTGGAGCGGCTTTCAGGTGGCGAACGCGCCCGTGTGCTGATTGCTCAGCTCATGCTTCAGCCCGCGGATGTTCTTCTGCTGGATGAGCCTACCAACGACCTCGACATCCCTACCCTGGAGATTCTCGAGCAGAGCCTGCTCGAATTTCGCGGTGCTCTGGTCCTGGTCACGCATGACCGCTACCTCTTGGATCGCGTGTCTACTTTAGTACTTGGCCTCGATGGTCAAGGCAGCACAGGGAGTTTTGCAGACTATTGGCAGTGGGAAACCTGGCAGGAGGCGCGCAAGCGTTCTCGAAACGAGAGCGGACCGAAATCGCAGCCCACTACCTCTGCCCCGCCAGTTCAAGCTCAAAAGAAGCTCTCATACCTTGAAGCGCGCGAATATGCAGGCATTGAGCAGCGTATTACTGACGCCGAGGAGAGGCTGCGAAGTAAGCGTGCTGCACTCGAAGACCCCGCGATTGCCAGCGACGGACCCAAGCTGGTCGCAGCTCACCACGAAATGGAAGCCGCACAAAAAGATCTGGACGCTCTCTACGTACGGTGGACGGAACTTCAAGAGAAAGCCGACAGTCTATCCGCTAGCTGATGGAGACGGCATCGCTCTAAACTGGAAACCTGTCATTTGTGGGCAGATGGTCGGTCAAGCTAGTCCCGAACACTTGGCAGTAAGGCAATACTGCCTTACGCTGTATCTAGACGGAGGAGGCAGCATGGTGGCACCGTGCAGCCTCGTCCCCCGAAGGTCTGCCTAGAGGTAAGGAAGTTGTGACAAAGTACGGAACCAGCGAACTACGCAGAAGCAGGCAACGATCACTAGCAAGGGACAGATTACGGTTCCTCGCGAAATTCGACGGATGCTCGTGGTTCGAAGCGGGGACAAACTTTTCTTCGAAAGCGACGGCGAGGGTGTAAGGGTCCGACCGGTTCGGAGTAAGAGCGCGTTTTCAAAGTAGGAAAAGCATCACCGAATGGCGGCGCGGCGTGAGGGGACAATGACGACCGCTAGCGACACAAATGTGGTAATCGCTTTGTGGGACAAGGACCCGACATTGCGTTTAGCGGCACAAAACGCCTTGGGGGCTGCACTTAACCGCGGCTCATTTCGTTGGTTGATGCGCTATAATGTATACATCATGATGGCACGGACCCAGATTACGCTTCAGGCCGAGATGCAACGTCGAGCTCGCCAGCGCGCAAGCGAACTCGGAGTATCTCTCGCTGAATATTTTCGTCGTTTGGTCGCGCGCGATCTCGCTCGCCCGAAAGCCAAAGTCGAAGTAGATGGCATTTTTGATCTTGGCAGCTCAGGTGGCTCGGACATCGCGAAGAACAAGCGCTCGATGATTGCTGCATCTCTGGACGTCTTGGGCAGAAGACGCCGGCGTCCCTAATTGCCGCGTGAGCTTATTCGTCGACACCTCGATGTGGTACGCTGCAGCCGACTCGGGCGATTACAGCAACGATCGCGCCAAAGCTGTACTTAGGGATGGCGAAGCATTAGTGACATCCGATCATGTTTTGGTCGAGACGTGGAGCTTGCTTCATCACAAACTCGGGCGCAATGCGGCAGAACGATTTTGGGAAGGTCTTCGCAGCGGCATCGCAGCGATTGAAACAGTTGGGCCCGCTGATCTGGAGACCGCATGGGAAATTGGGTTTTCCTGGCGTGACCAAGATTTTTCAATCGTGGATCGGACTAGCTTTGCCATCATGCGTCGTCTCGGCATTGAACGTGTCGCTTCGCTCGACGAAGACTTTGCCGTCTTTCGTTTTGGACCCAAGCGTCGGCAGTCTTTTAGTGTAATTCGTTAGACCGGGACCCGGTCTCAGTCGTGGGATGCTTCAGGAGGCCGTGCCGGACCGCGCCGCAATATACTCCAATCCGCCCGGTCGTGTCGGAGCTATCCTTTCAGTTCTTTTGCTCCGAAAGGGTTGGTCGTCAAATGTGAATGTCAGCGACCTATCCTTCGGACCCGTCTACAAACTTCTGCGAATGAGTTTTCTGACTAGCGGACATAGGTAGAGGCACCCGTGAGCGGAAGAACGAGTTGGACGAGCTCAAGGAGCAATTGTCCAGTCTTCAGTCGCCAATCTGGGAACCCTTGCGAACTCCCTCGTGTTGTGGGTGACCAGAGTTAGTCCCAAGCTTCGAGCATGCGCTGCAATGAAAAGATCATTGCTACCAATCATGGTTCCCAATTTTTTCAAGTGGGATCTGACCTGGGCATAGTGCGAGGACGCTTGATCGGGGAAATCAAGAACTTCGACATAACTCAGGAAAGTATTCAGTGCGGCTTCGTTTTGCTGCCGACGGGGAGAGAGTTCGACACCATAGAGCAATTCTGACTTGGTGATTACAGAGACGCACACTTCACTGAGAGGAGTTTTCTGCAAGCGCTTTAAAAGCACATCATTTGAGCGTTTCATCACATAAGAACAAATGTCAGTGTCCAACATGAAGCGTCGCATTATTTTTCGCGCTCCTGCACAGGCAGGTCTTCAATTCCTTCCATAAAGTCCGTCGAAGCAACAGGCGCTTCGGTGAGATAAGACGTCCAATCGAAGGGTCGAGGGGACAACACAACGTCACTTCCCTCTTTTCGAATAAAGACCTCATGCGTCCGGAACTGAAACTCCTTGGGCAGGCGGACTGCCTGGCTGCGGTTATTCATGAAAATCTTCGCCTTACGCTCAGATTGCTGATGCTTTCGGCTTGGCATATACACAAGTATATGCCAGAAATCGTGTTGCGCAAAATACTTCTGTCTGCGCCAGCCTGCGGGCTTTCTTGGGTGCCTTCGTCGCGCCATCGCCATAAGCTAGACGTGGTCTGATTGGCAAGCTCGAGGGTGTGTTTCTAAAGATATAACAACCAATGTTATACTGCCAGAGATGCGTTGGAGAGCAGGCCCATGGACGGAAAGGCATTGAAAGTAGCCCGACAAACCAAGAACTGGACACAGAAAGATGCTGCGCATGCTCTTGGCGTCACACAGGCCTATCTGTCCATGCTGGAGACGGGGCACCGGGCAGTCTCCAACGGTCTCGCTCGTAAGGCCCTCAGGGTTCTGGATTTTCCACCCACTGCTTTGCCGTTGCAGTCCCCAACCGGAGGATCAACATCTTCCAGCGGGCACGACTATGGTTCGGACCTAGCCGCGCTCGGCTATCCAAGCTTCGCCTATTTGAGAGCCAAGGTGCGAAGGAATCCCGCCGCCGTCCTGCTGGCTGCTCTAAATGAGCCCAATCTTGACTCCCGAGTTGCAGAAGGCCTTCCCTGGTTGGCGCTAACCTACGTGGACATGGACTGGGACTGGCTGGTACGAAACGCCAAAGTGAGTGATGTGCAAAACCGCCTCGGGTTTGCGGTGTCGCTTGCGAGCGAAGTAGCAGAAGGCAGGAACGACACCAACGGAACAGAAAAACTGGGAGGATGTTTGGAGGTCTTGGAGCGGGCGCGACTTGCGCAGGAGGATACCTTCTGCCACGATTCGATGACTCAAACTGAACGAACTTGGCTCCGCCAGCATCGGTCCCGTACTGCGAGACACTGGAATCTCCTCACGGACCTGGAGGGCAAACATCTTGGCTACGCCCACTCCTGACAAGCCCATGCCAGAGCCTTGGCTCTCCTTCCTTGTTGAACTGGATGCAACAGCCGAGACCGAGGTTCGCCTGGACTGCATGGGCGGATTTGTGGTGACAATGGTTTACGGCTTCTCTAGGGCAACGGGAGATCTAGATGTGTTGGAAATTGCGCCGAGAGAAGCCGGCAAGCCCATGCTGCAACTTGGCAGGCAGGGCGGCCCACTGCATAAGAAATACAAGATCTATCTGGATCCGGTCGGGGTCGCTCACGTGCCGGAGAACTATGAAGATCGACTCACGAAGATCTTCCCGAGGTCCTTTCGGCATCTTCGTCTCTGCGCTCTCGATCCCTACGATCTTGCCCTCTCAAAGTTGGAGCGCAACATTCAACGCGATAGAGACGACATGAAATACCCAGCCAGAACTGTTCCGCTCGACCTCGACATGTTGAAACAGCGATATCAGAAGGAATTGCGGTGGCAACTCGGAAATCCGGAGCGTGAGGATCTAACGCTCAAGCTGTGGATTGACGCCATCGAAGAAGAAAAGCGGCAATAAGCACCTACCGCCGGACGGTAGTCCATCTCGGCCCCGGCCATCTCTCTTTCGAGACTGTTCAGCAAGCTATGTTATGCGTGGCGGGTTTCGCCTTTCCCGGATGCCCGTCCATTCGGGAGGTTCGTCGGGCGAAGGAAGCAGACCTCATTTTTGACTGTTCTTACAAACTTCTGCGAATGAGTTTTCTAATTACCGGACATAGCGGTTGAGGCACCCGTGAGCGGTGCCCTTCCAGGAGAACATCAACATTCCTCTGCCGAGACCAGCACCCTTAAGAAGAGGAGGATGATACATTCCCTCCTCCTGCGGCGGAGCTGCCCCCGGCTCCGGTTCGTTGCTCGAATTGCATCTGGAGTCAACCCGCGTGCCACAACGAGTGGCACGGTCTGGCGATGTCGATCCGCGACAATCCGCAACAGTGGTTGTGTGTCCTCGGAGAACTTTACGAGCCGGCCCACAAGCCTGACGTGGAATTCCGCGATCTGGCCCGAACTGGAACGCACACAACCGACCATTCCACATCGGCTGCTCGAACCAGCGGCGTCGCGGATTCAGGCGCGGAACGCACGGACGAAGGCTTCTGGCTTGCAGTTCCGCCCTTCCGATACACGGGCACCAGCAACGCCGATCTCGTTGCGCGTGCCGAAGGTTTGACCGATGACATCGTCGCTAACATGTCGACACTTTCTTATCTGCGCGTGATTGCGCGAGGGTCGACCGCACAATATGCGCAGAGA
>Ga0070735_10005260_pt1 | contig 10779 bp, 7 predicted proteins | sample Coa_R1_FD_66443 | JGI IMG/M metagenome (GOLD analysis project Ga0070735, IMG submission 66443) | Surface soil microbial communities from Centralia Pennsylvania, which are recovering from an underground coalmine fire - Coalmine... | ecosystem: Environmental > Terrestrial > Soil > Unclassified ... | reverse complement strand
GAGCCTCCCGCAGCACCGCTTCCGCGGAGATCCGCGCCTCCGCGGGCACGGCCGGTATGTCCCTGCCGAGTGTCCATGGCGAGCAGCAGTCCTTACCGCGAAACGCGCCGAGCCACGATGGCGAGTCCAGCGCGCGGGCGGTCGCCTCGGGCTCGCGATGCCGCTGCAGCTTCGCGCCCACCACCCGGCCCTGCGAATCGGTCGCCAGCACCAGCTCGATCAGCCCGCACTCGCCGCGAACGCGCCGAGTGACCACCACGCCCTGCGGACCCTCCGGCCCAAGTATCCGATGGACGATGATCGCGTTGTCGTCGGCAAGCGGCGTCCTGCCGAGTCGATCCTTGAGCGCCAGCCGCTGCCGGCTGAGGATGAGCGACTCGTCGCGGCTGGAGAGCGATCCGGGGAAGTAGCGCAGCCGGTCTGCGTCGGGCGTGCGCCACGGGCAGAGGCCGACGGAGGGCGCCGCCTCGCCGACCGGCCGGACCGGAATCCGCACCTGATGACTGATCTCGATTCCCGTGAGCGGTGCGTTCTCGCGACTCACCGCGGCATAGGCCGCGAGGCCGGCCGCGACGGCGCCGATTCCAAGCAAGAGGAGCGTTCGCATCCGATCAGTACCGAACGCCCGTGGCGGCGATGCCGGGCTGCGCGCCCGGAGTGACGGCGCCGGCCACAATGACGCGCGCATGCAGCGGCACCTCCGAGACGACGAAACCGCCGCCCTTGGTATCGACACGGACGACGCCGGTCTTGTCCCTGAGCACGAACCAGCAGCCGGCGACGGGGCACTTCTCGATCATTTCGCCCTCGACCACAACGGGCGCCGCCGCCTTCTGCGACGGCAGCGACCGGACCGCGACGGGTGTAAGGCTTCCGACGGGCGTGCCGAGCGTGTGGGGTGCTGCGCTGCTGCATCCGCAGGCGGCCACGCCGACCGCCAGCGCTATTCCTGGTGCAAGGGAACGCGAAGTTCTCAATTTGCTATCCTTGTTCGCAAAGATCGTCACTCCCTCGAAGGCCGCTGCCGTGCGGGAATTGGACGCTGCATTGTGCCCGATCCCGATTAAACGACCCTTAAACCGACGTTAATTGTTTTTTAGGCGGGTGCGAGGACCAGCCGAACCTACGTATCGCGCGGCCCGGATGCTGTGACGCCGATACGCGAGTGGGACCGCTTTGCTGACCATCGGCCACCCTTGAGTCCTGGCCCGCCGTGGGCCACGAAGGATGGATGCCTCGGCGTGCTGAACATGGAGCATGCAGAGTCGGCCACAATTTACAAATTGGAATATCCATTCCCAAGGCAATCCGGTTGGCGCCAGCGCATAGGGGAAACAAGCCGTGAAGGTACGCGATGTTCTCAAGCGGCTAAATGACGACGGATGGGTCTTGTGCGGTAATCAGGGAGTCACCGCCAATTCAAACACACGGATATGCCGGACCGTCGCGTCACGGTTTCCGGTCATCCGCGCGACGAGTTGGCGGAAGGAACTAGCAAGTCAATATTTCGTCAAGCAGGATGGGAGGCATGAACTTGAAAAAGTACGCGGTGGTAATCGAGAGAACGGGGGCCAACTATTCCGCGTATAGTCCCGACATGCCGGGCTGCATTGCAACCGGCCGCACGGTCCAAGAGACCCAGCAGAACTTCCAGGCTGCCCTCCAATTCCACCTTGACGGCCTGCGCTCGGACGGCCCGCCTATTCCCGAACCGACAAGCGTAACCGCGCACGTGAGCGTTGCTGCATAGAACTGCAGGGGCGCGCCGATCCACGCTCCGCGTTAGCGTTCGCGGTCGGATAGGCTGCTTCGATGTGAGCGGAACCGGTTCCTAATGGCACGGCCGCGGCCGTGGCGCGTCGGTGGAAGGTGAGGAGTGGAAAAGCGACAATGAGACTCGACATGCTGGATTGGCTGCGCCGCGGCGCGCCGGCCCTCGCAGCGCTGGGCGCGATGGTCCTCGCTGCCGGCGGCGCTCCGGGCGGCGCGCGGCGCCTGGCGCCGGCAGCGAGCTGGACGGCGGTTGTGGCGGCGTCCGGCAGCGTGCGCCTGGAGTATCGCGGGCGCGAGGTCGGGACGCTGGAGCCGGGCCTCTTCGAGGCAGGATGGAAGGGCGCGACGCTCGCCCCCGCGAAGCCGGGCCAGGCCGCCGCGAGAGATCGGCTCGCCGGCCAGATCCACGCCGCCGGCGGCGCGATCGTCGATACGGAGCTGCGCCTGACGAAGCAGGCCGGCGGCCTCCACTTCGCCTATCGCCTGATGCCGCGGCAGGAGGTGTCGCTGAACAGCCTGCACGTCAGCCTCGGCCTCGGCGCAGGCGAGCTCGCCGGCACGGGGTTCGTCGTCGACGGCGCGACGGGCGCGTTTCCCGACGCATTCCGGCAGGTGGCGCTGCGATCCGGTCCGGCGACCGCCCTGGACCTGCTGGGCGCGGCGCCCGCACCGGGAACGGGTCCGGGGGCTGGGCGAGCACAGGCAGGCGCCCGTGCGCTCCGATTTCGGATCGATGCGCCGACTCCGGTTCTACTCCAGGACGACCGGCAATGGGGACCGACGTTCACGGTTCGGATCGGCCCGCAGATGAACGAGGTGCGGTGGCCCGCCGGCAAGCCGCTTGATATCGCGTTCACGCTTTCGGCGCAGGGCGGCATCGCGGTCGAATACGACGGTCCTGTCACCATCAGCGCGGGCGCGGACTGGCTGCCGCTGGAGGACCAGCTCGACATCGAGCCCGGCTCCGCTCTCGACTTCAGCCGCCTTGTGGCGTGGCACGCTCCCGCGGGCAAGTACGGTCGAGTGATTGGGACAGCGGGCGGCCGGATGGCGCTGGCGGACCGGCCGAAGGAGCCGGTCCGATTCTATGGCTTCAATCTCTGCTTCACCGCGCAGTGTCTGCCGCACGCCGAAGCGGACCGGCTCGCCGACCGGTTTTTGCGGCTGGGCTACAACGCCGTCCGTATCCACCACTACGAGAGCACATTGGTCGATCGCGCCGATGGCACGAGCACCGGGCTGAATCCGCAGATGCTCGATCGGCTGGACTACCTGTTCGCGGCGCTCAAGAAGAGGGGCATCTACGTCACCACCGACCTGTTCGTGTCGCGGCCCGTCTTCAACCGCGAGATATGGAGCGGAGTACCGGGCGACATCGCGATGGACATGTACAAAATGGCCGTCCCGGTGAACGCGCGCGCCTTCGCCAACTATAAGGCGTTCGCGACGGCGCTCCTGGCTCACGTGAACCCGTATACGGGCATGCGCTGGGCCGACGACCCTACCCTGGCCTGGCTCAGTCTCATCAACGAAGGCGCGCCCGGTAATTTCATCGCGCAGGTCTCCGGCCCGCTCCGCGACGATTGGGCGCGCGCGTGGAACGCCTGGCTGATTGCGCGCTATCCGGATCGGGCGGCACGTGCCCGCGCGATCGGCGCTCCGGCCGCCGTGGCGGCATCCACACGCGATACCGTCCCGCTTCCCGCAGGCGCCGGCGCGGCGGACTGGCCGCTCTTCAACGCCTTCCTGGCGGACAACCAGCGCGACTTCTTCGCGCGGACCAAAGCCTTCCTCCGCGACGACCTGCACTGCGGCGCCCTGCTCACAAACATGAACGCCTGGACCAATCCGATCTCTATCGAGGCCGTCCGTCCGGCGTTCGACTACGTGGACGACCACTTCTACGTCGATCACCCGCAGTTCCTCGAGAGCCCGTGGCAGCTTCCGTCGCGGAGCAACAACACCAGTCCCGTGGCGCAGGGCGCGCCCGGAGGCCGCAGCTGCGCCTTTATCCGTCTGCTGGACCGTCCGTTCACGTGCAGCGAGTTCAACTACTCCGGGCCGGGCCGATACCGCGGCGTCGGCGGCATTCTCACCGGCGCGCTCGGCGCAGTGCAGGACTGGTCCGTGATCTGGCGCTTCGCCTACAGCCACAGTCGCGATAACCTGTTCACGCCGCAGCCGGCCGGCTACTTCGACATGGCGACCGACCCGCTCAGCCAGGCGGCGGACCGCGCCAGCCTCTGCCTTTTCCGCCGCGGCGACCTGCGTCCGGCGCCGCACTCCGTCGCCGTCACCTTCACGCAGGCCGATGCAGCCACCGCGGCCGACAGCGCGCGCGGGGTGGTTCCGGGCTGGAACGGGCTCGCCTGGGTGACGAAGGTCGGATCGCTCGTCTCGGAGGACCCGGCGCACGCGGCGGGAGCCGATCTGCTGCTTCCGATCGGCGGGGCCACTCCGCGGGACGCGTGGCGCGGCGGAGGCGTACTGCCGGTCGATCCCTACGCGGCCGGCGCCGGCGATGCGGTTCTGGCGGAGCTGCGAAAGCGGGGCTGGGTGGGGCAGGGCAATCCGACCGATCTGAAAGCGAACCGGTTCCAGAGCGAAACGGGGGAGCTGACGATTGATGCGCCGGCGGACACGCTCACGGTAGACACGCCCTGCACCGCGGGCGGATACGCGCCGGCGGGGACCGAGATACGAACGCGCGCGGCGACGATCGTCGTGCGCGAGGCCGGCGCGACGGTCTGGGTATCGAGCCTGGACAGCAAGCCCATCCGCGAGAGCCACAGGCTGCTGGTCAGTCACCTGACGGACCTGCAGAACGCCGGCGCGCGCTATGCCGACCGCGCCCAGCGCGTCCTGCTCGCCTGGGGCGGCCTGCCGCATCTGGTGCGTCGCGGCAGCGCAACGGTCACGCTGCACGTCGGCAGCGGCGCCCGCGTTCGCGCCTGGGGCCTAAGCCTGGCCGGCAAGCGCGCCGCAGCCGTCCCGGTGGAGATGCACGACGGCGCGGCCGTCCTCGCGCTCGACGTCGATGCCGGCGGCAGGGCGCGCATGCTGTACGAGGTGGAGATCGAGCGATAGGTCAAGCCGGTAAATCTATAGCATCCGCCGCGCGAGGACGGCCGCGCCGACCACGCCGGAGGCATCCTTCAGCGCCGCGGGCACGATCTTCACGGTCGACGCGGTCTCCTTATTGATGAAGTTGGCGTAGGCCGTCACGCGGATCGGCCCGACGAAGCTCTCGTCCAGCCGCTCGGTCACACCGCCGCCGAAGACGATCATCTCCACGTCCAGAGTGTTCACGATGTTGCCGGCAAGGAGGCCTAGAATCCGCTGTGAGATCGTGATCGCCTCGTGCATCACGGCGTCCTTATGGCTGAGCGCCTCGAAGATCACGCTGCTCGTAAGGCGGCCGCCGCCGAGCGTGTCCATCAGGCCGGGCACCACGCTCTTCCGGCCCGCCGATACCTGCTCCCGAACATAGCTCTCCATGCCCGTGCGGCTCGCCAGCGGCTCCACGGTGCCCGGCTGGCCCGTCTTGCCGACGATCCCATTGTCCGCCGCGACCACGGTGTGGCCCACCTCGCCGGCCCCGCCCCGGAATCCGCCGCGAAGCTTGCCGTCCAGCACGATTCCACCGCCGATGCCCGTCCCAACGAATACCGCGACCATATCTTTCACGTCGCGGCCCGCGCCGTGCACGAACTCGCCGGTCGCGCCGACTCGCACGTCGTTATCGATATAGGCGGGTACCCCCAACGCCTTCTTCAGCTCCGCAGCGAGCGGCATGTTCGCCCAATCCGTGCTGAGGTTCACGGCCATGCGGACCACGCCGCGCTTGGTGTCCACCGGGCCGGGCACGCCCACCCCGATGCCGCCAATCTGCTTCATGGAGACGCCGGCCGTCTTCGCCGCGCCCTGCACCGTCCGGACGAGCCGATCGAAAACGCCGTGCACGCCGAGCTCCGGGTGCGTCTTCCGCTTTTCCAGCGCCGCAAACGAACCGTCGTCCGCCACCGCGGCGGCGCGCATGCTCGTGCCGCCCAGGTCCACCCCGATGAATAGCTTCTTAGCCAAGGTCGTCGCTCCCGGTCCAGCCAAACGGAGATTTCGCACAGTGTACCCAATTCTGGTATCCGCAGGCACCGAATGGGCGAATGCGACGCCGCCGGGTCTTCAGTGTTCGGTATTGGGTGTTCGGCGTTGGGTGCTGGGCGTTCGGATGTTAGGGACCAACCGCTGGACGGCGAGGCCCCCTGAATACCTGAACACCAAACGCCAAACACCCAACTGGTAACGGCCCCTCTTTGCCAGCGTACTTAGAGGATAGCCTCGTGCCCGCGCGGATTCTCTGCCGGGCCCACGGGGCCGGAAGGAGGCCGAAATGGCTACGATAGTGTGCCAACGCTGCAATACCGTTAACGAGAATACCAGCCAGAACCAGCCATGCCGGCATTGCGGCACCATGCTGGACGCGCCAATGAGCGCAATCGACCATCCTGGCGGACCGGCGAACAGCGTTTACAACGGAGCCGACCGTGTGAAGGCAGCCGGACAGGCCGAACACAGTGCGCCGGCGCCGCGCGCGTCCGGCCCGCCGGCAACGTCCACCGTCGACGTAACGTCGCCGGGTAGCGCCGCGCCGGCCTACAGCGCCTCGGCCACTGTATCGGGAGACCGCGATCCCGACTCGACCGCAGACCACGCACCCCGGACCGGGTAGCCGTTCTGCTACGGTGCTCGGTATTCAGGCCTTGAGGAGACCGATCCGCGTTCCGCCGTGGCAGTCGCATTCACTGACCGGCGACAGAATGCGCGGCATCGCGGGCCTGGCGCCGCGCGCGCAAAATGCCTGGCCTGAGTACCGCGCGTCCGGAAACCAGGACGCCCCCTCTCTCACCCTCTATTTCTTGGAGCTGCATCGCTGGACCCTCTTCCTGCGCGAGATTCTGCCAACAATGAAGTGCCTGCAACGGGAACGAGCAGCACACCCATGCTGGCGGCCGGTGGCGCCCGCGACAGGCGATAGGATACCAGGGCGATTTGGGCCTGGCACGTCACGGACGGCCGCCCACGTGCACGAACACGGCGTCGCATCGCCGCGGCTCGCGAACCATTCAACATAGCAGTTCCAGGGGTAGTGGCCGAAATGGACTCAAGCTGCGTGTACAACGCGCCGGTACTGATCGTCGACGACGAGATCGCGAATGTACGGCTCTTGGAGATCATCCTGAGACAGGCCGGTTTCGGCTGCGTTTGCAGCACGACCGATCCGCGCCGGGTGTTCGACCTGTACGACGAGATGCGCCCGGACGCGCTGCTGCTCGACCTGATGATGCCGCACCTCGATGGATTCGAGATTATGGCCGGCGTGCTCGCCCGCGAGCCGCAGGACAGCTACGTTCCAATCCTTATCATGACGGCGGATCCCTCGCTCACGGTGCGGCAAAAGGCACTTACGCACGGCGCAAAGGATTTCCTCACCAAGCCATTTGACGAAACCGAGGTGCTGTTGCGCCTCAAGAACCTGCTCCAGGTGCGGCTCCAGCACCGCATCCTCGAGGCGGGCGTACGCGACCGAACGCGCGAGCTGGAGGCGTCGCAGCGCGAGATGCTCCAGCGGCTCGCGCTCGCCGCAGAGTACCGCGATGACGAGACTGGCCTGCACACCCGGCGCGTCGGCTCCATGGCGCAGCGCATCGCGCAACAGCTCGGCCTCCATCCTTCCATCACCGGCATTATTCACGAGGCCGCGACGCTGCACGACATCGGTAAGATCGCCATTCCAGACGCCATTCTGCTCAAGCGGGGCAACCTGACGCAGGAAGAGTACGAAGTCATGCGGACGCACACGGTTATCGGCGCGCGCATTCTGGCGGGAAGCGTCTCGCCGTGGCTGCAGCTCGCGGCGGAGATCGCGCTCACGCATCACGAGCGTTGGGACGGCGAGGGATACGCAGGCCTGGCGGGCGATAATATCCCGCTCTCCGGACGCATCGTCGCGCTTGCAGATGTATACGATGCGCTCACGCACTTACGCCCGTACAAGCCGGCCTGGCCGGCGGACCGAGCGATCGCAGAGGTGCGCAGCTTGAGCGGCAGCCACTTCGATCCTCGGATCGTCAGCGCATTCATGGAGATAGCGGCAAGTGGGGAGGTCGAGCCGGCCGGGCTGGCGATGGCGGCCTAGCCCCGACGGCGTTCTGGCGCCTGCGCGGTCCCGCGCGCACGCGCGTTTTTGGCGTGGCTGCACGGCTGCGGCGCGCCGGCTGAAGGAGCCCGAGCAATGGACATGCGATCCACCGATGATCACGACGTGGACGACGAGCTCTACGCGTCCCGCACGATGCTACGCGAGATCATCGACAACATACCGCAGCGCGTATTCTGGAAGAACCGCGACTGCGTTTTTCTCGGCTGCAATCAGGCGTTCGCGACGGATATGGGATTCGCCGATCCCGACGCGCTGATGGGGAAGACGGATTTCGACGTTAGCTCGAACGCGAACGGCCACCTCTATCGCGCCGACGACATGGCCGTAATGGAGTCCGGCAACCCGAAGACCGACTACGAGGAGCAGCAGCTCCGCGCCGATGGTCGAACGGTGTGGCTCAAAACCTGCAAGGTGCCGTTGCGGGATAAGCGCGGTGTGGTCGTCGGCGTGCTTGGCACCTACGAGGACATTACCGAGCGCAAGCGGGCGCAGGAGGAGCGGGACCGGTTCTTCACCCTCTCACTGGACATGCTTGCGATCGCGAGCGCCGACGGCAGCTTCACGCGGCTCAACCCTGCCTTCGAATCGACGCTCGGGATCAGCGCTTCCGAGATACTGTCAGGATCGCTGCTGGACCTGGTCCATCGTGACGACCGTGCTGCGACCGAGCGCGAGCTCGCGAAACTCGATGGCGGCGTCCGCGCGCTGGAGTTCGTTAACCGATGCCGTTGCCGCGACGGCGGCTACAAGTGGCTCTCCTGGCGCGCGGTGCCGCACGAGGGCCTGCTCTACATGGTGGCGCACGACGTGACGCCGCTGAAAGACGCGGACGCGGCGCTCCGTTGCGCGAACGAGGAGCTGGAGCAGCGCGTAGCGGACCGTACCGCCGAACTGGTCCGCGCGAATGCCGAGCTCACCGCCGCCAAGGAGAGAGCGGATACGGCGAGCCAGGCGAAGAGCGAATTCCTCTCGCGAATGAGCCACGAGCTGCGCACCCCGATGAACGCGATCCTCGGATTCGGCCAGATTCTGGACCGGCCGGGCCTCACGGCGCTCCAGCAGGAGTGCGTCCACTACATTCTGCGCGGCGGGCGCCATCTGCTCGACCTGATCAACGAGGTGCTCGACATCGCGCGCGTAGAGGCCGGGCGAATGGAGCTCTCGGTCGAGCCGATACCGCTTGCGGAGCTCGTCACGGAGGCCTGCGCGCTCGTGCGCCCGCTCGCTTCGGACCGCGGCATACGGATTTGCGAGGAGGGATTTGCCACGTGCTCCGCGCATGTCCTCGCAGACCGCCAGCGGCTGAAGCAGGTCTTCCTGAACCTGCTCTCCAACGCAATCAAGTACAACGTCGCCGCGGGCCGCGTGGACGTACTGTGTACCGAGCAGGAAGACGGCACAATCCGGATCGCCGTTCGAGACACGGGTCCCGGCATCACCGAGGCCGAGCTGCCGAAGCTGTTCTCGCCCTTCGAGCGGCTGTCCGCGGCAACCTCCGACGTCGAAGGCACCGGCCTCGGCCTCGTGCTTTCGCAGAGGCTCATTACGGCGATGGGCGGAACGCTCAAGGTGGACAGCGTGGTCGGCGTCGGAACCACGTTCTATGTGGAGCTGCCGCGCGCCGCCTCGCCGCAGGACGCCTATGCCGACCAGAAGTCCGGCGGCATGCCGGCAGCGGCCCTCGACGCCGCGGTGCGCGATCTCACAATTCTCTGCGTGGAGGACAACCTGTCCAACCTGCGCCTGATGGAGGTGCTTCTCCAGGGCGGACCGGGGGTAACGCTTCTAGCGGCGATGCAGGGCAGCGTCGGCATCGACCTGGCGTGTCTGCACCGGCCGGACGTGATCCTGCTGGATCTCAATCTGCCCGACATATCCGGCAAGGAGGTGCTGGGCCGGCTGAGGACGAATCCGGCGACCGCGCAGATACCTGTGATCGTCATCAGCGCCGACGCTACGCCGAACCAGGTGGAGCGGCTGATCGCGGCGGGTGCCCAGGCCTATCTGACCAAGCCGCTCGACATCTCGGACTTCGTGCGAGTGCTGAACGAGGTCCTGCAGGCGGCGAATCCGGAGCGCGGCCTGCGGCTGCCGAAGGCGCTTGCCGCCTGACGGAGGGAAGCCGCCGGCGGCCGGGCTTTCGCGCCGGACGGTAATTGGAGATTGCAGTTCTGACCGGCCGCGGCACGGAATCGGAATGGGCCCTGGCGGACAGCCATATCCGCCGGCGCGACCTGCTTGCGCCACAGGAATTCATGCCCGTACCGTCGAAAGGCAGGCTGGCTTCGCGCGGCGCCGGCCGCGGCCGCATTTGCGGCGCAGTCCTGCGCGGCAGGCAGACGCCGATCGGAGCGCCAGGTATCGTGGACACCCTGATCGCCGACGACGAGATGCTGGCCCGCGCGCACCTCCGACGCATGCTGGAGGCGCAGGGAGAGACCGTAGTCGGCGAGGCCGAGGATGTCGCGGACCTGCTCAAGAAGGCGATAGACCTGCGGCCAGATCTGATTTTCCTCGATATCCGCATGCCGGGCGCGTCCGGCATGGAGGCTGCCGCCGCACTGCACGCCCTTCAAAACCCTCCCCTGATCGTCTTCGTCACCGGCTACTCGGAGCACGCGCTCGCCGCCTTCGAGCGAAACGCCATGGACTATCTACTAAAGCCGGTAGCGCCCGAGCGGCTGGCCAAGTCTCTGGAGCGAGCGCGGGAGCGGTTGAGCGACCGCGGCCGGCGTCCACCGCAGGAGCAGACCGGCTCGCGGCAGAACGCCCCGCTGGCCCGGCTG
>Ga0070735_10005259_pt1 | contig 10780 bp, 10 predicted proteins | sample Coa_R1_FD_66443 | JGI IMG/M metagenome (GOLD analysis project Ga0070735, IMG submission 66443) | Surface soil microbial communities from Centralia Pennsylvania, which are recovering from an underground coalmine fire - Coalmine... | ecosystem: Environmental > Terrestrial > Soil > Unclassified ... | reverse complement strand
GTTCGAATCGCTCCACTTCTCCGTCTTCGTTCGGATCGAATCTCGGCGGCGTCCCGTTCAATATGATGTTCAGGTTGCTAATCTTTTGCCCGGCAGCCACCGTCACCGGATCCGCCTGCGTCGCGTCATCCCACGCCGATTCGTTGGCGTGCCAGAACTCGGCAAGAAAGTCGTGCGCCGGTGGATCGAGCGGGCCGACGCTCGAGCCTCCGGTGAACTGACCGTCGATCGCTTCGACTTCCACGGTGTAATCGCCCGGCGGTACCGGTATCTCGTAATATCCGATCAGCGCGGTATTCCGACTTCCGAATTGGTTGTTTCCCGCGTTATCTCCCGAAATGTTTTGTCCAGGATTTCCCGTGAACAAAAATCCTGACACGCACGACACCGCGATTCGCTTCGACTCGTCTTCGGGCGTCGAAGGATTATCCACTTGCCTCGCAATCACGTTCGCGCCCTGAAACGCCGTGATCCCATCAGAAAAAAGCACAAAGCCGCTGATCGTCCCGTAGCTCGACGCGTAACTTGCCCCTGGATACAGCTTCGAAATCCACGCCTTATCGTCCGGCGATAAAATTGGCAATCCCGCGGACTTTCGCGACTGGCAAAACTCGACGGGAAACATTAGCGGAAGCCCCGCCAGATCATCCGTATCGCACGCGTCCACTGTTCCGCTCAGATACTCCGCCAGATTAATCTGCGAATGCCCCAAGCCAGAAAAATGCCCGATTTCGTGCGTCATCGCTTCATCAAACTGATCCGCGCTCAGCTCAAAATTCGTCGTGTTCGAAACTCCGTCCTGAAATTGCCCGTTCAGCGTCGCCATCGCCGCGACAATCTGTCCTGTCTGCGCGTTCATCTTGCATGTTGAAGCAAATCCGATCACCAACGGATCGAGTCCCAGCCCCGAAAAGATCGACCCATTCGCATCGAAAACGATTGGATTTTGCGTTCCCGCCGTACACGTCCCTCTCACGGTGTTGTAATCCGCCACCGTCTTCACGTCGCCGCCGCTGACTCCCGTAATCGGCCCCGCATACGTGTACGTGATCGACGTCGTCGCCACGCTCTGCCAATTTTGAAATAAGGCTTTTACGCGCGTCAGCCCTTGCGCGTTACTCACGACAACTTGTCCCGATGGATTTGAGCTGAGTGGCCCCGTGTCCACCGTGTAGTGAATCGTCGATCCGCTTGGCCAGACAAACGCTTGCCCGGGCTGCGTCGCCGCGGGACCGGTCACAGACAGCGGCTCGCCCGCAATCGCCAATCCGCTTGCCAGCACGATCGAAACGAATGCGGCCGTCCCTTGCCGAATCGCGAAACGAACCATCGCCAAGTTCATTGGCCCGCCCCCACAAGACGCACGATCGTGTCTTCAAGCGTGTCCAGCGGCGCCTGCCCCGCAGACTTTTGCATCATCATCTGCGCAGCCTTCGACAACACAACGCCGCGTTCTGATACCTTTGCTGGCATTCCCTCAAACAGTCCCAGGTTGCCGCGTCCGTTTATTGCGGACCCTTTACCCTTGGCGTCTCGCGTAACGCGAAATCGCCCTTGCTCCAGTCCCACGGGACTCGTCAACCCGTACGGCGATATCGGATTCAGGAACAACAAAATCTCACCGGATTTTAGGTATCCGCCCGCATTCCCCAAGTCCCGCTCGTCCCAAATGAATTGCCGGAACGTATACGTCTGCACCGCTTCGCCCTTCAGCACGCGCGAAACTTGCATCGTCACAACCACGGTCTGCAAATTTGAAAACTGTGGATGGGGTTCGACTCTTGTGGAAACTACAAATCCTCGAAGGATCGTATGCGCGCCCTGAACGAGTTGGTTCAGGTTCGCTTGGGCGGTGCGCGCGCCCTGCTGCGCCCGGATTCCCGCCGGAATGCTCAGCCCGAACAAAAGACACGCGATCGCCGCGAGAATCGCGCTGCGACGCACTGCGGACAGGGCAATGCACGCTCGATGTACCAAGGTGGTCTTGTCTCCCTGGACGACCTGAAGCGATCCGCCACCGGACCGCTCCACGCAAAAGGTGAGCCACCTTAATTGACAGGTCAGTGTAATGTCAAGGTACTAAAGAACCGTTATTTTAGTTACTTTTTGAACAACGGGCAAATCGCCGCCACGGCAAAAGCTCATCCGGCGGCTTCAAGCGGGCGTCGAGATCAGGCTAAAAGCGTCTTGAACTCGGTGGGTTCATTGGATTGCGTGCCACGCTGCCACTTCGGGCCGATGGCTACGGCTTGGTTGTGGCCTTCAAACCAGACGACGAACGAGGAACGATCGGCGCCGGGCAGGCGCTGCTGGTTGAGATAGTTGTAGTAAGAGCCGAAGTCGGCATCGACGAGAGAGCCGAGTGGATCGAGTTCGGGCGCCGTCGCGGCAATCATCTCGTTCATCGGTTTCTGCTTTTGACGCGGCGCAAAGCGCACTAACAACGTCACCGGTTGCGCGCGCCGCAACGCTTCGCGCGCAGTCCATTGCGCGAACGTCGTCGCAAAAATCTGCGTTCCCGATGCTTCCGTCAAGATCTTCAGCTGAAATCGCGCCATCACCGGATCGGCGTTTCCGTTCGCCGTTGTTCCCAAGCCAATGTCTTCCGGCTTCATGCGCGCCATCAATGTACGCAGCGCCTCCGGCCCCATGCCGGGCTTTTCGATTTCCGCGCGCATTTTGGCGGTCAGCTCGGTTCGAGCTGGCTCAAGCGCACGGTACGAAACTCCCGTCAGTGCCGGATCGTATTTCGCCTCCGCGCCGCCATCGACATACCAATGCCCGTATGAAATCGGAGTCGCCTTCGCGCGCTCCGCGACAACCGCGAGCATCGTTTGCATCGCACCCTCGGGCTTCACCTGCGTGAAGTGCGCACCGTACGGCCGCAATTTACGAAACAGCGGATTGTTATATGTTGTCACGCCCTGGCCGATCACGCTGATGCCGAGCCGCGGAATCGGCGGCGGCTCCGGAGGATTCGCGGCCGCGAGCCGGCTCGCGTAACTTGTCGCCGCCGCGCGAAACGCATCCAGCTGATGCGTCGCCCACAGATGCGCCGAAAGCTGCTCGACAAATTGGCCAGGAGAATTCACCCAGTCGTAGTTCACGAGCTGATGCGAAAGCGTGATCTGCGCGAAGCCGGCGAACCATTCCGCACGATCCGAAGGAGAAAGCGCCGTAAGCGTTTCCAACTCCTTCTCGATAGCTTTGCGCTCAACCGGAAATTTGTAGTCGTACTCAATCACCTCGCGCAGCAGGCTCGGCACAAAACTCGGCGGCAACTGCGAGAGCGTGCCGGTGTAGCGTTCGGCAAGTTTCCGCGCTTCCGGCGGGTAATTGCTGAATTGCTCCGATTTGAGTTCGGCGGGCTGCATCGTCACAACAATTCCGGAATCGATTTTCCCTGCGATTGCGTCGCTTGGAATCCGAGCATCGATCCAATCGTCGGCACGAGATCGGTCGAATCCATCGGCCGATCGTAAATGACGCCCTCGCGCACACCCGCCCCCATGGCAAGCATCCACGTGGTGCGAGAGAGCGCATCGCCTGTGCGGTGATGCTGGAATCCGTTGCCGCCGGCGTCGTCGTCGGCATCACGGCCAAAATCCGGCAGGATCAGCATCGTCGTGTTTCCTGCGTATTCCGGCTCGGCCTGAATCGCCTTCCACAATTCCGAACACAACCGGTCCGTACGTCGAATCCCTTCGACGTACAACGAAAACGCCCCAGCGTGTGCAATGTCGATGTCGTGCATCGTGATCCACAGCAAGCTCGGAGCGACTTCGCGCATCAATCGCCGCGTGATGTACAAGCTGAGTTCGTCGGGGCTCGACAGAGTGAGCGCGTGGGATTTGAAATCATCGACGCTCAACTTCAACAAATTGCCAAGCTGCTGCAACTCGAATTCATTTCCGCCAAGCTCCGGCGTGTACAACGGCGTTTCGTAGTTGTCGCGCAAAAGATGGCTGAAGTCGCCTTTGCCCGACGTCGCTGCGGTAAGCAAATGCTTCGGCAGAATCACGCGCGCGCCGGTACCCGGCCCGTACGAGCGATTGTTGCTCTCGCCAATGCGATTGAATCCGTTGCTCGGCGCGACGACCCACGCGTCGTTCGGCGGACGCTTCAAATCCTTGCGGAAATATTCAAAGACAGTCGGATTGTTCGGCGGAACAGCAGCGAAATTATTGAAGGTCTCGTAAGTCCCGGTCGCAAGACTCGCCGTCGCAACGTAATGCCCGAGAATCCCGCGATTCACAACCTGAGTGAAAAACGAAGCTTGCGGAATCATCTCGCTCATCATGTGCGGGATGTTTTCTTGCCCCTCGGGTGCAAACGTCTCCTGATCGCGCGCTCCGCCGCCAAATGTGACGACGACCACCTTGCGCTTCTTCATTGCGCCCGCCGCGTACGCAATCGGCGACGACAGCAGCGAACTCCCCAACGCGACACCCGCCGCCGACCGAATGAAGTCGCGCCGCGTCAACGCAAACTGCCGCGCAAGCTCGACCGGATTGGTGGAAACGGGGCTCACTTGAGCCTCGCGGAGAGATGGGTATTAAGGATACAGGGGGGCAGAACTCGCACCTGCTGACGGCGCTCTGAAATGGTGTAGGTCATTGGAAATGCGACGCTTAGCGTACGGTACCCCGTGGTGGAGGTGAAGTCAAGAATCGGCGACCGGAGGGGCACTCCTCCCCCGGGTTTCGTGTAAGTGCGGATTCTGCTCGACTTAAAAGCCTGTGGAATCAACACATCTGTAAGTGCGGATTCGACGGGACTTATGTGGGTGGATTTTGGAGAGAAAAATCCGGGAGGGGCCTGGACAGGGGCGAGGCTCAGGGCCAGCACAGCAAGGAATGATACCATATGAGTTACTAGTTGTCAATAGGATAGATAAGTGGTTCGGACTATGAGGGTTACGCGGGCGTTCGAATTTGGGCTGATTCGAGATGAAAGAGAGAGAACGTCGTCGTGGGGTGGGTGAGGTTTCATCTAAACCCGCACCCTTGAAAACCACAAGGGTGCGGCACCCAACTGCCGGCACGGTCGTTCGAATCGAGGTCAGATCAGAAATCGCGACGGCGGATGCGCTGGAGAGCAACGAGCAACAGGAAAAGAGCGGCGATAAGGCTGGCCAAGACGCCGCGCCACGGGAACGCCGGCGACAAGAGATACGTCCGGCGATCGATGGATAGGTCGCCTGCGATCAGACGCCAGAGGCTGAAAGGCCGAAGCCATGCGTCGAACGCGATGGCGGTCAGGAGGACCACGCCAAAGGCGATCGCAGGCGCGGTGTATTCCCCCTCGAAGAAGGAAGAGACGAGAATCGCCATCGCAAAGTAAGAGAGACCGCCGCCAAGAATCAGGAAGATGTACAACGACACCTGAGACGGACGAATCGGCAGCCCCGCCATAGACGACGCCAGGAATACCGCACACCACGGCAAGATCGCGATTGCCGCCGACTGAAGGATTCCCATCGCGACGCGCACGCCAAAGAGTCGAGAGCGAGACACGGGCAAGCTGAGGGTGAATGTCGATACACCGACGGCCCTTTCGCGAACGAGTCCGCCCATGCCTAACAAAACTGCGGACACCACCCACATGATGACGAGGAACTGCTGGTTCACGAACAAAAGCCGATCGTAGTCTGCCGTTCCGCCTGGACGCGCAAGGCCATCGCCACGGAACGCGATCTCTTGCGCGTGATGGACAAAGACGAAGCAGAAGAGAGTCAGAGTTGTAAGGCAGGCGAGAAATCGTCCACGAGTTTCGAGCCAAGCCTTGTACCAAAGCACGTTTTAACGCTCCTTCACGAATTCGGGAGTTTCCCTAACTGTCTCCAGGAAAATCTCGCGCAACGGAACCGACGAGACCTCGACAGAGACTGCTGAGAGATCCCGCGCACGACGAATCACCTCGTCGGCATTCCGGCTTGTCAGCACGGAGACCTGACGACCGCTCGAGCAAATTCTCTCGATGCCCGGAACGGCCAATTCGCGAGCGGACGGCGCTGCTTCGAAAACGAAATCGATGCGGCGGTAGGATTGCCGGAGATCGTCGATCGGCGCGCTCAACCCCAAGCGGCCGTGGTTCAGGATGCAAACGTGATCGGCGACGCGCTCGATCTCGGCGAGTTGATGGGACGAGAAGAACACAGTCACTCCCGCAGCGGCTTGAGAAACCAGCTCACGCAATAGTTCTTCGATACCAATCGGATCGAGGCCCTCACTCGGTTCGTCGAGGATGAGAAGCTCGGGCCGGCGCGCGAAGGCCAGCAGCAACGCCAGCTTTGTGCGCATTCCTTTGGACAGGGACCGCACTTTTTTATCAACGGGAAGGCGGTATTCGGCGAGCAGCCGTTGGGCGTCGTCGGATCGCCAGTCGGGGTAGAAGCTGCTGGTGAAGCGAATGAGTTGCTCGACGGTCATGTAGCCGTAGAGAGGCTTGTCTTCGGCGACGTACGCGATACGTTCGCGCAGACGGCGGCCCGTGTTCGGAGTCGAAATCGTGTGATCGAGAATCATGGTCTCGCCACTCGTCGGCCGAATCATTCCGAGAAGCATTTTGATCGTGGTGCTCTTGCCGGCGCCGTTTGGACCGAGAAACGCTGTTATGCGGTTTTTTGGCACGGCCAAATTCAGAGAATCGACCGCTACAAATCGGCCGTAGGATTTCGTCAAAGCGGTTGTGTGAATGGCGAGGGGCTCGGTCATCGCTTCCTCGAGATTTCAGACGTTGCGAGCAGTTCCGCTTCGAAGGCGCGCTGAATTTCTTCGTCGTGAAGATCTTCTTCTCTCAGCCTGTCGATCAAGTCTCGGAGACGTCGCCGGGCCAACTGGACGCGATCGGTAATCGAACGTGTTCTGCGTCCCGCCTTGAGGAATGCGCCGGAGCCTTGGCGCAATTCAAGAAGACCGCTGTGTTCGAGTTCGGTGTACGCCTTGACGATTGTGTTTGGGCTGACGACCAGATCCTCGGCAAGCGTGCGGATACCGGGCAACTGGTCACCGTCGCGCAGGGCTCCGGTTTCCGCGGCGTGTTGGATCTGCCGCATGAGCTGGAGATAGAGAGGCTGGCCGAGGGCGGGATTGAGTTTCTGGAAGAGCACTGTATCTCTGTATGGGTACAGTGTAATGGAGACGAGGGTGGCAGACAAGCGTCTTTAGCGCGCGTCGAATCAGAGCGCATCGTTTGAGATTCTGGGACAGAGAACGTCGTCGTGGCGTGCGTGGGGTTGAAACTAAACCGGCACCCTTGAAAGCCACAAGGGTGCGGCACCCAACTGCCGGCACGGTCGTTCGAATCGAGGACACATATAGAGTGCCAAATCCCCGGGAGTGGGGCGAAAGAAGCGATGCGTTTTGTGATAGTTTCATCAGTTTCGGAGGGATGGATGAATTCGGCGGCGAGGTTTGTGTGGGTCGGAGCTATGGCATTGATGGCGGCGTGCACAGTTACGGCGCAGCAGGCGGCGAGCGATGCGGGGCTGGAGAGGTTTCGGGCGATTTATAAGGAGTTGGTGGAGACGAACACGACGCTTTCGGCGGGGGACTGCACCGAAGCGGCGCTGCGCATGTCGGCGCGGCTGAAAACGGCGGGATATCCGGCTGAGGATATGAAGATTTTTGTGCCGGAGGGGCACCCGAAAGAGGGCGGACTCATTGCGGTGCTGCAAGGCACCGATCCGAATGCGAAGGCGATTCTGATGCTGGCGCATGTGGATGTCGTGGAGGCGAAGCGCGAGGACTGGACGCGCGATCCTTTCAAGTTGATCGAAGAGAATGGATATTTCTACGGACGCGGCACGTCGGACATGAAAGCGCAGGCGGCGATCTGGGTGGATAACATGATCCGGTATCGCGAGGAAGGATTTAAGCCGAAGCGATCGATCAAACTGGCGCTGACGTGCGGAGAAGAAACGAACAGCGCGCTGAACGGCGCGGGATGGCTGGCGAAAAATGAAAGGCAAGCGATTGACGCCGAGTTTGCGCTGACGGAAGGCGTGGACGGCGACCTGGATGCAAAGGGAAACAAAATCGCGCTGGAAGTTTTGGCGGCGGAGAAAATGTCGCAGAACTACACGCTTGAAGCGACGAACCCTGGCGGACACAGTTCGCGGCCGGTTCCCGACAATGCGATCTATCACCTGGTGCGCGCGGTCGATCGACTGAGCCGGTACGAATTTCCGGTGCAGCTCAACGATGCGAACCGGGGATATTTCACCGGGATGGCGAAAGTGGTGGGCGGCGAAAACGGAGCCGCCATGCTGGCGGTGGTGAAGAATCCGCAAGATCAAGCGGCGGTTGCGGTGCTCGACAAAAACGTGAACTGGCACGCGATGCTGCGGACGACGTGCGTGGCGACGATGCTGACAGCGGGTCACGCGACGAACGCGCTGCCTCAACGGGCGAAGGCGAACATCAATTGCCGGATTTTCCCCGGCGTGTCTCGAGAAGAAGTGAAGGCGCAACTGATCACAATTGTGAATGACACCGCAGTGTCGGTAACGATTCCCGAAGTTCGGGGGCCGGAAGCAAAACCCTCCCCGTTGACACCGCAGATACTGAAGCCGATCGAAGAGGTCGCGAACGAAATGTGGCCGGGGGTGCCGGTGATCACGACGCTTGAGCCCGGCGCGAGCGATGCACAATTCATGAACCCCGCAGGAATACCGACGTATGGAGTCGATGGGATCTTTACCGATCCGGATGGCGGAGGCATCCATGGATTGAATGAACGAGTGAGGATTGAGTCGGTGTACGAGGGAAGGACATTCTTGTATCGGCTGGTGAAAATCTATGCGCAGCAGTAAGTCATTGAAACTAGCTTCTCTGCTCGTTTTCGTTTTACTGAGCGTCTGCTGCTCGAGCTGCAAGCGAACGGCCCTTACGATCAACGCGGACAAGAGCTACGACGGACGCAGCGTCGGACTACGCGTCGGCGATGGCGTGAAATTGTCGCTCGCAGAGAATCCAACGACCGGCTATCGATGGGAATTTGTGACGAAGCCGGAGCCGTACTGCGTCATCTTGAACGATGCATATACCGCGGATCCGGGTGGAGCGATCGGCAGCGGGGGCGCGCATGAATGGGCATTTCGCGCCGTTAGCGCGGGAACCGGCACGCTCAGCCTGGCGTACCGGAGGCCATGGGAGAAAGACACGGCGCCCGCGCAAACGTTCAAACTGACGATTGCGGTGAAGTAGGATTCTGCGAAAACGTTCACGGCAATGCAGTGCCCCATCGAAAAACAGCTTCATCGTCCCGACGGTTAAATTTTTTCTTCCACGACGTAGGGCGCGCGATACGTGCCACGGAGCATCACATTGGCTTCGTCGTCGCCGACGACTTGCTCTGTCTTGGGATCGAACTTCAGCGTGCGGCCGAGGCGATACGATGCGTTGGCGAGGTGTACGAGCGTCGTGGAAATGTGCGCCTCTTCGATCGGGGAGTTGATCTTGCTGGCGTCGCGCGAGCGCACGCAATCGATGAAATTGGCGTAGTGATCGCCGCCGGCTTTGCCGTGCGGACCGGGTTCGACGTCTTCACCCAGCCAAGTTTTGTAGGATTCGTAGCCGTCGATGCCGAGAATGCCTTTGGAACCGTAGAAAATGTTGCCGACCGTGTTCGTCTTCGCGTCCTTAGGACCTAGCGACGCGCCGGCCTGAGCAGCTGCGGCTTGTTTTTTTTCGGCGGGCTTTGCGGCAGCGGCCAGGCCCGCGGGTGGAACCGAATTCCCTCCGTATGCGCCGGTGCCGATTTCGGCTTCGTGATTTGTGATCCAGTGGCGGACTTCGATCTCCATCATTTTGCGTTTGCCATCGGCAGTTTCAAAAATGTATGCGGCGTTGAGCGTGTTGGGCGTTTGCTGATCGTCGTCGAACATGAAATGGCCGCCGATCGCGGAAACCTGCACCGGGAATCCGACGCCGAGGCCGGCGCGCGCGATGTCGATTTCGTGGATCGCCTGATTGCCGATGTCGCCGTTGCCGGTGTCCCAGATCCAGTGCCAGTTGTAGTGAAAGCGATTTTTCGTGAAAGGCTTCAGCGGCGCGGGGCCGGTCCACAGATCGTAGTGAACGCCGGCGGGCACCGGCTCTTGCGGCGCTTTGCCGATCGACGGGCGCCACTTGAAGCAAAGGCCGCGCGCCATGTAGACGTCGCCGATCGTGCCGTCTTCCTTGAGATGTTTCATCGCTTCGATCAAGCCGGGATTGGAGCGCCACTGGCTGCCATGTTGGCAGATGCGATTGTATTTTTTCACGGCGGCGACAAGCTGGCGGCCTTCGAACGAGTTGTGCGAGCACGGCTTTTCGACGTAGACGTCTTTGCCGGCTTGCAGCGTCCAGATGCCGATCAGCGAATGCCAATGATTCGGCGTGGCGATCGAGACGGCGTCGATGTCTTTGTCTTCGAGAAGTTTGCGAACGTCGATGTATGACTTTGGTTTTGGACGGCCAAGCTTTTCGACGTCGGAAAGGCGCTGGTTGAGAACATTTTCATCGACGTCGCAGAGTGCGGCGATCTCGACGTTGGGAACTTTGTTGAAGCCGTGGATGTGATCGACGCCGCGTCCGCGCGTGCCGCAGATGGCCACGCGCACGCGATCGTTGGCGCCGAGGACAGAGTGAGGCTTGAGTGCGAGCGTGGCGGCTCCGACGGTGAGAGCGGCGGTCGTGGATTTGATGAAGTCTCGGCGTTCGATGGGCATGATGGGGCGTCCTTGTGGGGCTCGGTGTGTGATCGGATTCGGATAGTAATTTAGCACTTTGGAGTG
>Ga0070735_10005258_pt1 | contig 10780 bp, 7 predicted proteins | sample Coa_R1_FD_66443 | JGI IMG/M metagenome (GOLD analysis project Ga0070735, IMG submission 66443) | Surface soil microbial communities from Centralia Pennsylvania, which are recovering from an underground coalmine fire - Coalmine... | ecosystem: Environmental > Terrestrial > Soil > Unclassified ... | reverse complement strand
TTTGACGTGTCGTTCAACGGCGAAAAATTCCTGTATCAGCAGCAGGGGCACTGGGGCATCGCGCCAACGGCCGCGCCGGCGAAACCCGGCGAAGGCACTTTGAATATGACGGACATGAAGGTGTGGGTGGACCCGCGGGCGGAATGGAAACAGATGTACCACGAGGTGTGGCGCATCGAGCGCGACTTTTTCTACGCGCCCAATTTCCACGGATTGAATCTCGACAAGGCAGAGGCCGAATACGCGAAATATCTGCCGGGCCTCGCCAGCCGCGAGGATTTGAACTTCATGTTCGATCAGATGCTGAGCGATCTGAACGTGGGGCACATGTTCGTGCGCGGAGGCGCGATTCCTACGGTCCCGCCGGTCACGGTGGGCCTGCTGGGTGCGGATTACAAAATCGAGAATGACCGTTACCGCATCGCGCACGTCTATTACGGCGAAAACTGGAATCCTGACCTGCAAGCGCCGCTGACGCAACCAGGTGTCAACGTAGTTGCAGGCGATTACATTCTTGCTGTCGACGGACGCGAAGTCCGCGGCTCGGATAACATTTACAGTTTCTTCCTGGATAAAGCCAAAAAGCAGGTGACACTCAAGGTGGGTCCGAACGCGGATGGCTCCGGCTCCCGCGAGGTCACTGTTGTGCCTGTCGCGAACGAATTGAATTTGCGGCATCGCGATTGGACCGTTCACAACATGGAAGTCGTCGACAAATTGAGCGGTGGAAAACTGGCCTATGTGTATCTGCCCAACACCGCTGGAGGCGGCTTCACTAATTTCAATCGCTACTACTTTGCGCAGGTGGGCAAGTCAGGGGCGGTGATGGACGAGCGGTTCAACACGGGCGGGTCGATCGCAAACTACATTATCGAAACGATGCAGCGCAAGCTGACGAGTTACTGGTACACGCGGCAGGGCGAAGTGTTCACGTCGCCGCTCGACGCGATTTTTGGTCCCAAAGTGATGATCATCAATCAATTTTCGGGTTCGGGCGGCGACTGGATGCCGTGGGGTTTCCGCCACACGGGTCTGGGGCAATTGGTTGGTGAGCGGACGTGGGGTGGCTTGGTGGGAATCTACGGATATCCGGACCTGATCGATGGGGGAACAGTGACGGCGCCGCGCGTGGCCTTCTTCAATCCGAATGGAACGTGGGACGTCGAAAATCACGGAGTGCCGCCAGACGTACCGGTGATTCTGGACCCGAAAGCGTGGCGCGAAGGGCACGACGTGCAACTCGAAAAGGCAATCGCGGTGGCGATGGATGAATTGAAAAAGAATCCGTTGCCGAAGCCGCACGTTCCTCCGTTCCCGAATTACTCGAAGGACGCGCACTAGACAGAATTGCAACCGTGATGGATGCGCGGCTCGGCGCTGTTCATTCGCTTAATCCGCGATGAACGGGGGTCGGGCCATCTTTTTTTTGATTATTGTTTCATCTGGTGCGCGACTGCAAAGCGAATCAACTCTCAGGAGAAAATTCATGCCGACTTCCGCTAAACGCGTTCACTTTTCGCCGCCTGCTGGACTTGGACCACTGCCGTTTTCGAATGGCGTACTTGTTGGCGACGCTTTTTATATGAGTGGCCACCTCGGCCTGGACCCGGCGATGAAGAGAATTCCCGCCAGCGTCGAGCGGGAAATTCGCTTTATGCTCGACGGTTTTCGCGAAACCCTTTCTCGTGCAGCGCTGGGGATGGAGGATCTTGTCTTCGTACAGGTGTTCTGCTCGGATGTTTCCTTGTTCGATCAATTCAATTCTGTTTACCGCACATATTTCTCGCAAGATTTTCCGGCGCGCGCGTTTATCGGCTCGGGACCGCTGCTTTTCGGCGCGCATTTCGAAATTCAGGGCATTGCGGTGAAGCGAACCAGGGCCCAGGGACGCGCGCGAAAACGGAAGAAGTAGCGCAGGCCAAATTGTCTCTTTATGCGGCGAATGCTGCTCCCGCGTTGCATTCAGGTCGTACCGCGAATTCGGTAGCATGACGAAGAGCGGAGGCCGCCGTCATGCGCATCGAACAAGCGGAATCGTCGGAGTTCATCCGCATAGCACGTGAGCTTTTCGCTGAATATTCCGAATCGGTGGGCGTTGGCTTTTGCTTCCAGGGATTCCCGCAAGAATTGGCACGACTCCCCGGCGAATACGCGCGTCCATGGGGACGCTTGTTTCTGGCGTTTGATGATAAAGACGACAAACAGGTCGCAGGATGCGGCGCACTGCGACGAATCGACGCGGCGACGTGCGAGATGAAACGATTTTATGTGCGGCCGGCGTTCCGCGGAAAGGGTTTGGGCCGCGAGTTGATCCATGCGCTGATAGGCGCGGCGCGCGAGATTGGTTATGCGCGGATGAGATTAGATACGCTGCCTTCGATGACCACGGCGATTAAGCTGTATCGGGTGCTGGGATTTCGGGAAATTGCGCCGTACTGGGCGAATCCGGTGCAGTGCGCCGTGTTTTTTGAACTCAAACTGTCATAGCGCTCGCAATTTAGCGCGGCAGAAGAGACGAGGGTTCACTGGCGGCTTCTGTGGTAGGAGCTGGTAATGCTTTGGCCGTTGCGGAACGGCCAAGAAGAAATGCCGTGAGGCCAGCGATCAAGCCACCGCTAATGATTATCGTCTCCCAGGCGAATCCCACAGCCACGGTGACGGCTGCGCGTGCCCCAAAGGGAATGAGCAAGGCGGCCAGAGCAGCTTCGCGGATGCCAATTCCTCCTTGCGTGATGGGAATGATGGCGGAAAGTTTTGCGAGCGGCCAAGCGTAGAGCCACGCACGAAATGGCAGGTACAATCCACTCGAATTCGCCACTTTCGCCATCAGCCAGATGAAACTGGTCTGTGCAATCAGGCCGAGACATAGCGCGGCGACGACATAACCTTTCTCGTTGTGTATGGACCGTGCTGCGCCACGGAGAAGCGCCACGCGCCGCCGGATGCCAAAGGAGAAGCGTCTTGCTGGAAACCATACGACAATCGGAGCGCAGATCGCCAGCAGCACCGCAATCGCTATTCCTATCATCACAAATACGTGGCGGGTTTGCGGTGCGAGCATTCCGGGCGCAAGTGCCACTCCAGCAGTCGCCAGTAATCCCAGTGCTGCGAAATCGATGATACGGTCGACAAAACTTCCGAGCAGCACGCCGGCATTGCTTTTACCCAGGCGTAGCGCAAGGCTCGCGCGCACAACGTCTCCGCCGACGATCGAGGGCAGAAAGAGCGTGCTGAAAAGCCCTGCGAAATAGCACCGGGCTGCTTGACGAAAATTTAAGCCCGCCCCGCCAACGTTGACCATCAATCGCCACTTGCCAATGCCAACCAGATGCGCGCCCAGGTAGCCTGCGAGCACCAGAAGCCAGACGTGCACAGGCAACTTGCGAAATGAAATCCACACATCGGCGAGCGGAAGAAAATGGAAAAGTAGAACCAGCGCCAGAACGCTGCCGCCGATGCGCAGTGCCGCGCCGTGCCAGCTCCGTGTTTTCTTATGAGAGGTCATCCCGCGCGTGCAACTGGCTCCTCACAAAGCCGAACCGCGTTTCATTATGGGCTCGACCGGGATACGTCACAAGCGCGGTCTCTTTTGTGGGTCATTCGCGCCGGGCTTTCTGGGCTTGCGTCTGTGCCGCTAACGAATTAAGGTACTTGTTCCTCGCGTGGCGAAGAATTGGAGCTGCTTGTGACCAAGAAAAAGATTCGCATCGTTCAATTTGGAGTGGGGCCGATTGGCGCTTCCGTGGTCCGGCTGATGCGCCAGAAAAGCGCCATCGAGATCACCGGCGCGATCGATTCCGATCCCGCAAAGGCGGGACGCGACCTGGGTGAGGTGGTCGGCGCTGCCGACGCGCCGTGGGGGATTCGCGTGTCGGCTGAGGCAGCTCCCGTGCTTGCAGGACAGGTGGACGTGGTCATGCATTGCACATCCTCATATTTGAAGGATGTGATGTCGCAGCTTCTGGCATGTCTCGAAGCAGGTTGCTGCGTGGTCTCCACGTGCGAAGAGCTCGCGTATCCGTTTCGCAAACATCCGGAGCTTTCCGCGCGATTGGACGCCGCCGCAAAAGAAGAGGGTGTGGCCTTGGTCGGAGTGGGCGTGAATCCGGGATTCGTGCTGGACAAACTGGTGCTGACGCTAGCCGCGGTGGCGCAGCGCATCGATTCCGTGCGCGCGGTGCGAATTGTGGATGCGGCGAAGCGCCGCTTGCCGCTCCAGAAGAAAATCGGCGCGGGAATGACTCCGCAGGAATTTCGCGAACGCGTGGCCGCCGGTGTGATTAAACATCACGGCTTGCCGGAATCGGTGGCGATGGTTGCAGAGGCGCTAGGTTTCGCCGTGGATCAGATCTCCGAGACAATCGAGCCCGTTATTGCGGAAGAGCGCGTGAAAACGGAATTTCTGGAAGTGGAAGCAGGACAGGTCGCCGGAGTTCATCAGATTGCCCGCGGAACCATTGCCGGAGCAGAAAAGATTTTCATGGAACTGAAGATGTACGTCGGCGCGAAAAATCCCGCCGATACGGTGACGCTGACAGGCGAGCCGAATATCACTCTGACGATTCCCGGCGGCACCCACGGCGATATCGCCACCGCGGCCGTCGCCGTGAACGCCATCCCGGAGGTTCTTGCTGCACAGGCGGGACTCCGCACTTCGCGCGATTTGGCGCTCAGCTACTTTGCGCCGAACGCCACGCCCTAGAGGACAGCCAATCCCGCGGTCTGCCTTTTGCACTCGACCGACTAGGTTTTTTGCCAGTAATTCGCGATGGCCGCGTAGTCCACGTCTGTTTTTGCGGCGGCTTTGACGGCGGAATACGCTCGATGGGCCGCCGTGCCCGCAGGAAGTTCAATTCCGTTTTCCTTGGCCAGGTCCATCGCCAGGCCCACATCCTTCAGCATCAGGCGCAGCGGAAAACTCGGCGTGAAGTCACGTTTGAGAATTACGGGCGCTTTCACGTCCAGCACCGGTGCTCGGCCCATGCTCGATTGCAACACCTCGATTAATCGCTCGCCGGCAACCCCCGCGCGCGTCACAAGCTCCAATCCTTCGGCGAGCGCCTCGACTTCCAATGCCAAAATCAAGTTCATCGCCAGCTTTACCGTTTGCCCCGCCCCGTTGGGGCCGAGCAGGAAAAATCGTTTGCCGACGGCTTCCAACACGGGCCCTACACGGTCGAGAACTTCCTTTTTTCCACCCACCATGAATACCAATTCTCCCTTTTCGGCGCCCCACGTTCCGCCAGTCACCGGCGCGTCCAGAAAATCGGCGCCACGCTCGGCGCAAGCCTGAGCGACGCGTCGCGCAAGCACGGGCGACACGGTGCTTGAATCGATCAGCACGCTTCCTTTGCGCAACCCCGCAAGGGCACCTGGCTCACCCCAGAGAACCTGTTCGAGCGCTGGAGGGTCGCTGACGATCGTGAATGTGACGTCCGAGGCTGCCGCGACTTTACGCGGCGAATCGGCTACTTTTGCGCCTTCTTTTTCCAGTTGTTCCGCTTTCGAGCGCGTGCGATTCCATACGGTGAGCGGGAATCCCGCTTTCAGCAAGTTCCGCCCCATGGGCAGGCCCATCAATCCCAGACCAATCAGTCCGACTTTCGGCTTCATGATTTCCTCCTCGTGAGCAAATGAATATAGCGGGAGACGCGGCGCGAGGAAATCGGAATTGTTGTTAGAAAAAAAGCGATTCGGCGAGAGGGGCGAGCGGCTACCTCTTTAACTCTTAGGCAGTGACGGGTGCGGGCTGCAGGATAATTTCGCGGATACGAATGATTGAGGAATAGGGAATTTCGATGCGCACTGTTTTCTCGCGGCCCGATTGCGTGAAGCGATCTTCGAGGCGGATGAGCACCCCGGAATCCAAGGCCAGCGTGCCGGTGGCAGTCATCTGAACCTCTCCGGCGCGGTAATGGACCTCGATTCGTTTACCGATAAGTAATGTAAACGCGGGCATAAACCTAGGCTAGAGCGCCCCCCCGATTACGTCAATAGTACCAGTAGGTTAGCTGTGGAAAACCTGTCCAAAACAGCTCAGTTTTACGTCACCAAACTGAATTCGACACGGTGCCGGAACGGGTCAATGCGCTCCGCGCGCACCCGGACGCGGTCACCAAGATGGAACTCCCGCCTGGATTCGCGGCCTTTGCGACCGCGATAGGAATGGCTGACGATCGCATGGTCGCTCTCGCGATACTGGAAGCGCTGACCGAGCGTTTCTTCCAGGCGGTCGATAGCCACAAGGCCTTCGACGAAGACCTCGAATAATTCAACGAAGAACCCGAACTTCTGCACGGAAATGATAAGTGCGTCGTATTCCTCGCCCAGATGGCCTTCCATATATTGGGCGGTTTTCCAATCCATCAACTCGCGCTCGGCGGCATCGGCGCGGCGCTCGGCTTCCGACGTTTCGACGGCAATTTCCTCAAGTTCCGCCAGACGATACGGCCCCTTGGCGGAAGATGAATTCTCAATCGCCCACTTCAAAATACGGTGGACAATAAGGTCAGGATAGCGCCGGATGGGCGACGTGAAATGCGAGTACTCATCCACGGCCAACGCGAAGTGGCCGAGCGGTACGGCCGCATAGCGCGCCTGCTTGAGCGAGCGCAGCATTAAATAGGAGAGAATGCGCTCCTCGGGCTTGCCCGCCAGCTTCTGCGTGAGGCGCTGATAATGCTGCGGACCAATTTCGAAATCGGCACCCGGCAGAGTGACTTCCATCGTGCGCGGCCGGCCGTGGCGTTCGCGTCCAGCGGGACGCACCTGCCCGTGGCGCACCGCGATTCGACGTTCCGATAAATCCTCCACGCCGAGCGAATAGCCGAATGCGCGCGCCAGCTCCTCGAATTCCAGAACTTTCTTTGGGTCGGGCTTTTCGTGAACGCGGTGAAGCGACGGGATGCCGCGTTTTTCCAGATAACCGGCAACCGCTTCGTTTGCCGCCAGCATGAACTCCTCGATAATCCTATGCGCGAAATTGCGAACGCTGCGCGCCACTCCCACCATGCGTCCTTCATCGTCGAATTCGATGATGGCTTCGGGCAAATCAAAATCAATAGAGCCGCGCGCTGCGCGCCGCGCATTCAGCGCGAGGGCCAGTTCTTTCATGCGCCGGAATTCGCCCACGAGCGATGCATATTGCTTCGCCATTTCCGGGTCGCCTTCCAGTACCTTGTGGACGTTCGTGTAGGTCATGCGCTCCGCGGAACGAATCACCCCTGGAGTGAATTCGGCGCTCAGGATTTTCCCGTTTTTGTCGAGCTGCAGGATAGCGCTCATCACCAGGCGGTCAACGTGCGGGTTCAGCGAGCAGATTCCGTTGGAAAGTTCCTCGGGCAGCATGGGCACCGCGCGATTTGGGAAATAGACCGACGTGCCGCGCAGGCGTGCTTCCCGGTCGAGATCCGAAGCGCGGCGAACATAATGCGCCACGTCAGCAATGTGCACCTGCAGCTCGAAACCGCCCCCGGGCCGCTCCGCGACGTACACCGCATCATCGAAATCCTTCGCCGTCTCGCCGTCAATGGTGACGATGGGCAAGTCGCGGAAGTCGCGTCGGCCGGCCATATCCTCTTCGCGCACTTGTTGGGAGATCGCCCGCGCTTGCGCCAGCACTTCAGGCGCGAACACATACGGCAGATGATGTTTGCGGATGATGATTTCAACATCGACGCCCATTTCGCCCGGACGCCCGAGGATTTCCACCACGCGTCCGGCAGGCGCGACGCCGCCGCGCGGGTAACGCGTGATCTCCACGTTCACCACCGCGCCATCCAACTCCGGAAAACGCACACGTTTCGTCGCACGCGGCTCGCCAGTGTTCTGCTGAAGTTTCTCCTGCAATTCAGGCGTCAGCTCCGCGCCAGGCGGGATGACGATCTCATGCGCGAGGCGCGTTTCGTAGGGCAGGACGGCATTGCCATGCGGGCGGTAGCGAAAAAGCCCCACAATCGTCGGATGCGCGCGCGCCGTGACTCTTTCGATGCGGCCTTCGAAGCGTCCATCGGAATGGCGGCGGCTGAGGCGCGCTTCCACGCGGTCGCCATGCATCGCGTCGCCCATGCTGTCCGGATTGATGAACAGGTCGCCTTCCATGCCTCTTACGGGGCGATCGGGGACCACGAAGCCATAGCCGTCGCGATGCGCCACCAGGCGGCCGGCAATCAGATTCGGATCCTGCGGCGCGGGCCGCGCCACTGCATCGGCGTTCCCTTCAGGCCCTCGCGAAGCCGAGGGTTCCCCCGGCCGGATGTCACCGCGTTGGGCTGGCCGCGGACTTGGCGCTGGCGCCCTGCGCTGGCCAGTGAGCCGGTATCGCCCATGCTCCACTTGCACGTCACCGCGGCGCTTCAGACGTCCCAGCAGCTTTGGCAACGCCCGCCGACCCCAATGCCGCAGTCTAAGCGCGCTGGCCATCTCTCGGATGCTTTGGGGGCGATCCGTTTTCCCGAGATACGCAAGTAACTCGCCTTCCGTGATTTCCGGCGGACGCTCGCCTTCGAGTCGTTTTTTTTCTTTCATGGGGTGCGCTATTTCACCGGCCCAAGCGGATTGGTGACGTCGCGCCTTGACATTGTATGTTCCGCGCGCAAATTCTCCCGCAACTTTTTTCGTCGCTCCGGGTTTGCATCCCCAGTTGTGAAATCCGCTTGCCGTCTCCCCAGGCGGCGAGCGAAATCTCACACCCCAGGGACGTCGGAGGCGGCTCGACCAGAGCCGCCTCCTTTTTTCGGTTCTATGCAGTGGTTTCCTTCAGGACAGGCGCGGGGCGTACTTATGCAGAGTTGCGCATTCTACGATCACCGCACGCACATTTCAGCCAAATTAATGCCGTGCTTTATTGATCGAACTTGTGGCTTGGCGTTGCCTGCTTTTCGTTCTGCAATTCGATCACGTCCGGGCCGGTTTCCGACGAGCCGAGCAGCCAGCGGCAGAAATAATTGGCGCGCATCCAGAAAACGTATTCGGCGTCGGGCATGTAGCTGTGACGCATTCCCGGAAGAACGAACATGTCGAAGCGCTTGGCGGCTTTGATCAGTGCCTCGGCAAGCCGCATGGTGTTCGCCATGCTCACGTTGTTGTCCATGTCGCCGGTTGTCAACATCAAGTGGCCTTTCAGGTTTCTCGCCAGCTCGGAATTCTTCTCGATGTTGTATAGAAACTTCACCGTACCGTCCTTTTCGTCAACTTCCTTCACGCCGTGATATTTCTCGCTCCAATACTTATTGTAGACATTGTTTTCGTGATTGCCTGACTCCGACCATCCCACCTTAAAAAAATTCGGGTACTGAAGCAATGCCGCCGCTGTCATGAACCCGCCCCCGGAATGGCCCCAAATGCCGACGCGATTGATATCGATGTAAGGGTGGATGGCCGCCAACTCTTCTGCCGCGGCTTTCTTGTCCGCCAGACCATAATCACGCAGGTTGCCATAGCCATAAGTGTCGTACCATTTATCGCGCTGCGGGCTCCCACCGCGATTGCCCACTTCGATGACGATAAAGCCGAGCTGCGCGAGCGCGAAGCTTTGATTTTTCGGCGAAAACGATTTCGTGACGCTTTCCGTCTGCGGACCCGGATAGACATATTCAATCAGCGGATACTTGCGCGACGGATCGAAATCAAACGGCTTGTACATCACGCCGTAAAGATCCGTCACGCCGTCGGCGGCCTTGACGTGAAACGTCTCAGGATACTTGAACCCGGCGTCGAGCAGATGCTCGACGTTCGTGGACTCGAGAGTCTCGAGCGTCGTTCCTTGATCGTCGAGCAAGATTGATTTTGGCGCCGTATCGACGCGCGAGAAAGTGTCGATGAAATACTTGCCGGAATCAGACGCGCTGACGGTGTTGTCAAAATTGCCTGGATCGAGCAGTTTCAGTCCCGAGCCATCCAGATTCACGCGGTAGAGATGCACATAATACGGGTCTTCATTCGACTCGTGGCCCGTCGCGGCGAAGTACATGGCGCGTGTCTTCGAATCAACCGACAGAATCTGGTCGGTCATGTATTCGCCCGACGTGATCTGGTTTTTCAGATGGCCGTCGCCGTCGTAAAGATAATAGTGGCCCCAGCCATCGCGCTCGGACCACCAGATCAGCTCCTTGCCGTTATCAACCTGTCGCAGTGGCTTGTCGTCGAGATACACATTAGAGCGCTCCTCAATCAGCGTTTTCACGGCGCCTGTGTTTGTGTCCGCCAGGCAAACGTCGATGCGGTGCAGGTCTCGGCTGGAGCGCAGAAAATAAAGTTTGTCGGACGTATCGGCGAGCCACTGGCCGGTCAGATAGCCTCCAAAACCTCCAAACAATCTCTTTTGTCCCTCGGTTTGCTGCATCTCGTGCTCCCGGTCGCGCGCGAGGATGCGGTCGGTCGCAATCGTGAGCGTCTGATCCTTGAATGCCGCCGTTTGGATTACTTTGTGCTCCTTGGTGGCAACGTCGAAAACCTGCAATTCAAACTGCGGTGCGTTCGCGTCTCCGGCCATTGCGTAGCTATAGGTTTCGAGTGTCGGGCGAGGATTCGCCAGCGTGTGAATCACCCACAAGTCTGCAACTTTTCGTTCATCGGCGCGCACCAGAGCAAATTTGTTCGAATCTTTTGCCCAGTAAATCGGAATCGGCACGGTGCGCGGACCCGCTTGATTGGTGTCATCCTTCTGAAATTTCTTGAGCTCCTTTTGGTCCTCGTCAACCAGCACGCGCGCGTAACTGTATTTTTCCACGCCATCGGTGGTCAGTTGTGTTTCCACGATGCTCTTGTCGCCGGGCTTCTT
>Ga0070735_10005256_pt1 | contig 10785 bp, 9 predicted proteins | sample Coa_R1_FD_66443 | JGI IMG/M metagenome (GOLD analysis project Ga0070735, IMG submission 66443) | Surface soil microbial communities from Centralia Pennsylvania, which are recovering from an underground coalmine fire - Coalmine... | ecosystem: Environmental > Terrestrial > Soil > Unclassified ... | reverse complement strand
GGCGGCTTCGCCGGGCGCGCGCGGGTCAAGGCAAGCCACCTCGTTCCGGTGCCGGAGGGGCTCGACACCAGGCGCGCCATGGCGATCGGCACCGCAGGGCTAACCGCGATGCTCGCGGTCATCGCACTCGAGGCGCATGGTCTCACGCCCTCGCTTGGCGAAGTGTTGGTGACGGGGGCGGGGGGCGGGGTGGGAAGCGTTGCGGTGGCCCTTCTGGCGACGCTCGGTTATCGCGTCATTGCCGCGACCGGACGGGCGGAGCTTCATGAATATCTGCGCGGCCTCGGGGCGAGCGGCTTCATCGACCGCGCCGAATTGAGCAAGGCACCGCAACGCCCGCTCGAGAGTGAGCGTTGGGCCGGCGCCATCGATGCGGTGGGCGGCACCACCCTTGCCACCATCCTCACCGGGCTTAAATACGGGTGCAGCGTCGCCGCCTGCGGCTTGGCCGGGGGCCAGGATCTGCCGGCGAGCGTCATTCCTTTCCTGTTGCGGGGCGTCAATCTCTTAGGGATCGATTCGGTGATGTGCCCGACACCCCGCCGGCGCGAGGCCTGGCGGCGCTTGAGCCAGGATATGCCCGCCGCAACGCTCGATGCCATGACCGAAACCATCTCCTTGGCCGAGCTCCCCGAGTTCGGCCGGCGCATTCTGAAAGGCGCGGTTCGGGGGCGGGTTGTGGTGGATTTACAAAGAGATGTAGAAAAATCTTAAAATTTCAGGTAGGATCGGCTCAGAAGTTATTCAACGGAGGCAATTTTGTTGGGGCGACGCGCGCTTTTGTGGGGGATGGCGGGGGTGATGTTCTCGAGCACCTCGCCGCTCTTTGCGGCGACCCCGAAGCCGGCGGTCATTCCGCGGCGGAAGCCTCGCATTGTCGTTCTGGATCCCGGGCATGGCGGCATCGATCCGGGGGCGATCGGAGTGAGCGGTGTCTATGAAAAGGACATAACACTTCCGGTGGTCCGGGAGATTGCGCATCGCTTGGAGAATTCCGGGCGTTATCGGGTTCACCTCACCCGCGGCCATGATGAATTCGTGCCGCTTCAAGACCGGGTCGCGCGCGCCCGCGCGGTGCGGGGCGAGCTTTTCCTGTCGATTCATGCCGACGCCCTGCCCGAGGCGACATTGCGCGGCGCCTCGGTCTTCACGCTTTCCGAGCGGGCCTCGGACAAGGAGGCGGCGGCCTTGGCGGCGCGTGAGAACAAGGTCGATCTTATTGCCGGGATCGATCTCACCCGCAATCCGCCCGAGGTCAGCAACGTGCTTCTCGATCTCGCGCGGCGCGAGACCAACAACCAATCGATCCGCCTTGCCCATGATCTGATGGGGGAACTCACCCGGCACGCGCGGGTGCTGCATCACGGTCTGCGCTCGGCGGGTTTTGCCGTGCTCAAGGCCCCCGATATCCCCTCGGCCCTGGTCGAGATCGGGTGCCTTTCCAACCACACCGAAGACAAGCTTCTGCGCAAAACCTCCTATCGCACGGCGCTCGCCAAGAGCCTGGCGCAATCGATCGATGATTATTTTGCCGCGAATGGCGTAGGCTCTTAATCTTTTCTTGACCATTTCGGGCTAAAAATTGTCATGAGCCCATCGGGCTTTCCTCCCTGAACTTGGGTCGCTCCTCAAAAAAGCGACCCTTTTTTATGGGCTTCAGGAGACAGGGACGATGTCCAGGCGCCGCTCAATCCGATCGAGGCGTTTTTCGATGCGATCGATGCGAAGCGATTGGCTGGCGAAATCGCCATGAAGATTAGCCACTTGCATCTCAAGCGAGGTCATTCTTCGCTTGAGATCGTTAACATCCTCCTGCAACACATCGAGCTTCTGATCGATACGGCGGAGATAAACCAGAATGATGTTATCGGGTGTCTCGCTCATTGGGGAAGTGTAGCGGCACGATGACGATAAGTCGAGGCCCCGATCTTGCCGTTAAACCGCCGCCTCGAAAAGATGCGCGAGCGTCGAGGAGCCGATGGCGGCGCCCTCATTGGCGAGGAGCTGGGCGACCACGATCGGCTCGCCGCAGCGGCAAAGCGCATCGCTCACCCGTTCGGAAATGCTGGCGCGGCTCGCCATGGCCAGGCGATGCTGGATCGAGCTCGCGCAGGCGATCACCAGGAGATCATCATCGCTGAGCAAGGGCGAGGCGCCGAGAACCGGTATCGCCACCTCGGCCACATCGCTGATGAGGCCCAGCAGAATGTCGCGCGGCAAATCCACCGCGTCCTTGACGGCCTCGGCGAGCACGCGCCGCACCAGCGGCTCGCCATCATAGAGGGCCACCCGAAACACATCGGTCGCGATGCTCCATTCCAGAGCATCGAGCGTTCCTTCGACAAAGCGCGTAGCGATACGCTCCAGGAGCTTCGCACGCTGCGTCCAGGAGGTCTCCTCAATCATTTTATCGACGGTCCACCGCGTGAGCGCCGCCATGTTCCCGAACCCAATAAGTCATCAATGCGGGAATTGTCTTCCACCGAAGGTTAAATATTGTTTAAGCCGGCAAACGTCGGGGGCGGGGCAATTTAGAGCGAGGCGCGCTCCACCGCTTCCGCCGCCGCGAGCCATCTGGCCTCCGCCTCGGCCAGAGCGTCCGCCAAGGCGGCCTGCTCCTGCATCAACTCTTTGATGGTACCTTGGCCCCGATAAAGGGCGGGGTCGGCAAGCTGGCGCTCGATCGCCGATTTTCGCGACGCGATCTCGGCCATATGGGTCTCCGCTGCCTTGACCTCCCGCTTCAGCGGCTCCAAGGCCGGCCGGCGCAGGCGAAGCCGGCTTTTCGCGACGGGGGCGGGCGCCGCGGCCGCGCGTCCCTGAACGCGTAAGGTGCGGCGATAGTCGTCGAGATCACCCTCGAATGGCTTTGCCGTGCCGTTCGCCACCAACCATAACCGGTCGGCGGTGAGCGAAAGCAAATGCCAATCATGGCTAATGAGGACCACCGCCCCCGCGAAGTCAGCGATCGCCGCCACCAACGCCTCACGCGCCTCGATATCGAGATGGTTGGTGGGTTCATCCAAAATGAGGAGGGGTGGTGCGTCATGGGTGATGAGGGCGAAGTTGAGCCGCGCCTTCTCGCCGCCGGAGAGATCACCGGCTTTGACGAATACCTTGTCCTGGCCGAAGCCGAACCGCGCGAGACGTGCCCGTACCGCTTCGGGCGTCGCCTTGGGCATCAGCGCGGCGAGATGATCGAAGGGGGTGCCCTGCGGATTGAGCTCTTCGATCTGATGCTGCGCGAAAAAGCCTGAGCGAAGCTTGTTCGGGCGGCGCTCCTCGCCTTCCAGGGGCTTGAGCCTGCCGGCGAGGAGCTTGGCGAGTGTCGATTTGCCATTGCCATTGGCGCCGAGGAGCGCGATCCGGTCATCGGGATCAAGGCGAAGATCGAGCCGGCGCAGCACCGGCTTCCCCTTCTCATAGCCGACCGCGACCCCGTCAAGCGTGAGGAGCGGCGGGGCGAGCTCGGGGGGCGCCGGGAAATCGAAGGCGATCTGGCTTTCGCTGCTTGTGAGGGCAATCGGCTCGAGCCGGGCGAGCGCCTTCATGCGGCTCTGTGCCTGACGCGCCTTGGTAGCTTTGGCACGGAAGCGATCGACAAAAGCCTGTAAGCGGCGGCGCTCGCTCTCCTGGCGGGCGGCAAGCGCGCTTTGGCGTGTCAACGACTCGCGCCGTGCCCGCACGAACGCGTCATGGCCGCCGGCGTAAAGGGTGAGCTGCCGCTCCCCGAGATGGAGGATGTGCGTTACCACCTCGTTCAGAAAGAGGCGATCATGGCTCACCAGCAGCAGGGTGTGACGGGTGGAGCGGAGATAATCGCCAAGCCAGAGCGAGGCTTCGAGATCGAGATGGTTGGTGGGTTCGTCGAGAAGGAGAAGATCGGGCGCGGCGAAGAGTACCGCGGCCAAGGCCACCCGCATCCGCCAGCCGCCCGAGAAGCTCGAGAGCGGCCGCGCCTGGCTGGACTCATCGAAGCCGAGCCCGGCCAGGATCCCGGCGGCGCGCGCCGGTGCGGCCGCCGCGTCGATGGCGAGGAGCCGGTCGTGAATCTCGGCGGTCCTCATTCCATCTTCGGTCGTCTCGATCTCGTGGAGCAATGCCACGCGCTCCTCATCGGCGGCCAGCACATGGGCAAGCGGGGTCGTCGTCCCGCTCGGCGCCTCCTGCGCCAGGAACCCGAGGCGCGCGCCCCTCTGGACCAAGACCTCGCCCTGATCGGTCTGGAGCGTGCCGCGAACGAGCTCGAGCAGGGTCGATTTGCCGGCACCGTTGCGGCCGATGAGCCCGACTTTCCAGCCGGCATTGATCTGGGCGGACGCGCTTTCGAGAAGAGCGCGCCCGGCGATCCGGTAGGTGACGTTCTTGACGCTCAGCATCGAGGCGCGTTCCGGTCAGACCGGCGGCAAGCTCGCCTCGGAGAAACGGTCGAGATGGTGATCGACATCGCCAAAGCTCTGGTCGATCGCGGTGAGGCGCTTGAAATAATGGCCCGCCGCATATTCATCGGTCATGCCGATGCCGCCATGAAGCTGGATCGCCTGCTCGCCGACGAACCTCCCCGACTTGCCGATCTGCACCTTGGTCCCGGACATCACCCGGGTCCGCGGACCGCGTTCGGACTGAGCGGTGGAAAGCGCGGCCAAGACCGCCATCGATTTTGCTTGCTCATGCTCGATCGTCATGTCGACGAGGCGATGCTGGAGCACCTGGAAGGAGCCGATCGGCACACCGAATTGCTTGCGGGTCTTCAGATACTCGAGCGTCAAGGCGTTGAGCGCCTCGATGATCCCGACCGCCTCGGCGGCGAGCGCGGCAATCGCGCGATCGACGGCATGCTCGATCGCGGGAAAGGCATTCTCGGGCACGCCCAGCACTGCCTCCGCGCCCACCCGTACATGGTCGAGCTCGATCTCGGCGGCGCGTTGCCCATCGACGGTGGGAAAGCCTCGAACCGTCACTCCGGGCATTGATGCCTCGACCAGGAAGAGCGAGATCCCGCCCGTCTCCTTCACCCCGCCGCGCGCGCGGCCCGAGACGATGAGCGTGCCGGCGCTGTCGCCATGGAGGACCATCCCTTTCTTGCCATCGAGCACGAAGCCGCTGCCTTCTTTCTTGGCGGTGGTCTCGACATGGGAAAGGGTGTAGCGTGCCCCCCGCTCATGATGGGCAAGTGCGAGGAGTGTCTTCCCTTCGGCCACCGCCGGCAGGATCGCTGCCTTTTGTGCGTCGCTCCCGAGGTGATCCACGAGGCCGCCGCCCAGAATGACGGTCGCGAGATAGGGTTCGAGCGCGAGCGCGCGGCCCATTGATTCCATGACAATCATGGTTTCCACGCCCCCGCCGCCGAACCCGCCATAGCGCTCAGGGAAGGTGAGGCCGAGGATGCCGAGCTCGGCATAACGCGCCCAGAGCTCGCGGCTCCATCCGCTGGGCGAGGCGCGGTAACGCTTGCGCTGCTCGAAGGAATATTCGTCCTTGACCAGCCGGCGCACACTGTCGTCGAGAAGCCGTTGCTCTTCGCTGAAATCGAAATCCATCAACAGCTCCTGTTCATAAGCCAAGCGTGGCTTTGGCCACGATATTCTTTTGAATTTCGTTGGAACCGCCATAGATCGACGTCTTGCGGTAATTGAAATAGCGCGGCGCCAGAGCGGCGGCATAATCGGGACCGAGGGGTTCGCCGTTCCACCCGTCGGCCAACGTCTCGGGCTGGAAGGGGAGGGCGTAGGGACCGACTGCCTCCATCATGAGCTCGGTCAGGCGTTGCTGGATTTCCGAGCCGCGGATCTTCAGGATCGAGGCTTCGGCGCCCGGCGCCCGTCCGTCGCGGAGTGCCGCGATCATCCGGAGATCGGTAATCTCGAGCGCCATGAGCTCGATCTCGAGCGCGGCGATCTTGTCGCGAAAGCGCGGTGAGGCGATGAGCGGACCATGGTCGCCGGGTTCGGTGCTCGCGATATCCTTGAGCCGCTTCAATTCCCGCTTCGAGGCGCCGACCCGGGCGATGCCGGTGCGTTCATTGCCGAGGAGGAATTTGGCGTAATTCCAGCCTTTATTTTCCTCGCCGACGAGATTCTCGACCGGTACGCGGACATTGTCGAAAAACACTTCGTTGACTTCGTGGCCGCCTTCCATGGTGATGATCGGCCGCACCGTGATCCCCGGCGTCTTGAGATCGATGAGGAGGAAGGAGATCCCCTCCTGCTTCTTGGCCGAAGGGTCGGTCCGCACCAGGCAGAAGATCCAGTCGGCATAATGAGCGAAGGTGGTCCAGGTCTTTTGCCCATCGACGATATAATGGTCGCCCTGGCGCGCGGCGCGTGTCCTGAGCGAGGCGAGGTCCGATCCCGATCCCGGCTCGGAGAAGCCCTGGCACCAGACATGCTCGCCGCTCAGCATGCGCGGCGGGTAGAATTTCTTTTGCGCCTCATTGCCGAAACGCAGGATGACCGGACCGCACATGGTGACGCTGAAGGGGATCAATGGCGGCGCGCCGGCCTCGGCGGCCTCGGCTTCCCAGATATGCCGCTCGACCACCGACCAGCCGGTACCGCCATGCGCGACCGGCCAATGCGGCGCGACCCAGCCCTTGGCATAGAGGATCTTATGCCAGCGCATAATGTCCGCTTTGCCGAGCTTCTTGTGCTCGAGCACTTTCCGTGAGATTTCCTTGGGCAAGGAATCGCGCAAGAAGGCGCGAACCTCGTCGCGGAAGGCTTGTTCCTTGGGCGTGTAGCCGAGTTCCATGGGGAGTCCTCCGATTGGATGGAGTGAGTGATTTCAGGTTCGCGGGCTTCTGTCAACTTTTCCCATGCGCCGGCTATTTTCAAACCACCCGAACCAACCTTAAGATAGGTCCGCATGAAGGGCGACAGTGATTTGAGCGCAACGTTGGCGGGGGAGCAGGCGCTCGAGGTCTTGCGCACGGTCTTCGGCTATCGCGATTTTCGTGGCCAGCAAGCCGACATCATCCACCATGTGATCGCAGGCGGCGATGCGCTGGTGCTCATGCCGACCGGCGGCGGAAAGTCGCTTTGCTTCCAGATCCCGGCATTGGTGCGGCCGGGCTTGGGGCTAGTGATCTCGCCCTTGATTGCCCTCATGAAGGATCAGGTCGATGCGCTCCGCCAGGCCGGGATCCGCGCCGCCACGCTGAATTCGAGCTTGAACCCCGGCGAGGCGGCCGAGGTCGAGCGGAAGATGCTCGAGGGTAAGCTCGATCTCGTCTATGTGGCGCCGGAGCGTCTCATGACGCCGCGCTGCCTCGAGCTTCTGAGCCGCACGCGTCTTGCGCTCTTTGCCATCGACGAGGCGCATTGCGTCTCGCAATGGGGGCATGATTTCCGCCCCGAATACCAGCAGCTCACCATTCTTCATGAACGCTTTCCCGACGTTCCGCGCATCGCCCTTACCGCGACCGCCGACGGGCCCACCCGGATCGATATCGTCGAAAGGCTGGTGCTGCATGAGGCCCGGGTCTTCGCCGCGGGCTTCGATCGGCCGAATATCCGTTATCGTATCGTGCCGAAGCGCGAGGCCCGCTCGCAGCTTCTGAGCTTTCTCGAGACGGAGCACCCCTTCGATGCCGGCATTGTCTATTGCCTCTCGAGAAAGCGCGTCGAGGAGGTCGCGATCTTTCTTGCGACCAAGGGACGGGTGGCGCTTCCCTATCATGCCGGCCTCGACGCGCTGACGCGGGAGCGCAACCAGGATCGCTTCCTCAAGGATGAAGGGGTGGTGATGGTGGCGACGGTTGCCTTCGGCATGGGCATCGATAAGCCCAATGTCCGCTTCGTCGTCCATCTCGATGCGCCCAAAAGCCTCGAAGCCTATTACCAGGAGACCGGACGGGCGGGGCGCGACGGGCTTCCCGCCGATGCCTGGATGACCTATGGCATGGCCGATGTGACGGCGCTTCTCGGCATGCTCGAAGGGTCCAATCTCGATGAGCGCCAGCGCCGCATCGAGCGGCAGAAATTGAACGCGCTCCTCGGTTTTTGTGAAACCGCCACTTGCCGGCGCCAGGTGTTGCTCGGCTATTTCGGCGAGCGCGATCACAAGCCCTGCGGCAATTGTGACAATTGCCTGCGTCCGGCGCGGGTCTGGGATGGGCTGGTGGCGGCGCAAAAGGCGCTCTCCGCGGTGTTCCGCACCGGCCAGCGCTTTGGCGTCGCTCATCTCATCGATGTCCTCACCGGCAACTTGACCGATCGCGTCAAGCAATTCGGCCATGACCGGCTCAAGACCTTCGGGGTCGGCATCGATCTCGACAAGGGCGAATGGCGTTCGGTATTCCGCCAGCTCGTGGCGCAAGGCCATCTCCATGTCGATATCGAAGGCCATGGCGGCCTCCATCTCAATGAAAGCGCGCGCCAGGTGCTGAGCGGCAGCCAGCCGGTTGCCTTCCGCAGCGACATTGCCGAAACCAAGCCTGCCAAGAGCCGCGCGGCACCCCGCCAGCCGAGCGGGGACAAGACTCCCGAGGAAGAAGCGCTCTGGCAGGCGCTCCGCACCCTTCGCCTCGAGCTTGCGCGCGAGCAGGGCGTGCCGCCTTACATCATCTTTCATGATTCGACGCTTCTCGATTTGGTAAAGCGGCGCCCGCGTACGCTCGAGGAATTGAGCCGAATTCCCGGTGTCGGTCAAAGCAAGCTCGCGCGCTATGGCGAGGCGTTCCTGCTGGCGATCGCGCAAGCCTAGGGGCCGCGGATTTCACATATCGTTATTTACCGCTCCAAATAGAAAATATATCGACTTATTGCATAAAATATGCAATTATGTACCTTGTGAGAGGGAGTAAACATGTTATTGGAATTCCGAGTTCGAAACTTCCGATCGTTCAAAGACGAGTGCAGCCTGTCGTTGGTTGCGTCACGCGATCGCAGCTTGGAAGACTCGAATACGATCGAGACCCATATCCTGTCCTTGCCGCGCGCGCTGCGAAGCGCGGTCATATACGGCGCTAACGCCAGCGGTAAGTCTAATCTCATCCGGGCTTTGGCGTTGATGCGGGTTATGGTTCTCCAATCCGCCGGGCTTCAGCCGAATCTGCTCTTCAACGTCCAACCGTTTCGTCTCGACCCGGCATCGGCGGCGGCCCCGACGCTTTTCGAGGTCACCCTTCTCCTCGAGGGCACACGATACCAGTATGGATTTGAGTTCACTCCGGCAAGGATTATCTCGGAATGGCTGCTCGTCTATCAGAAATCGAAACCTCAAAAGTGGTTTGATCGCAGGGCCGACGGCGAGGGTAGGAATGTATTCGAGTTCGGCCCCCATCTCTTGGGAGCAAAGCGCACTTGGCAAGACGCGACGAGACCGAATGCACTTTTCCTGTCGACAGCGGCCCAGCTCAACAGCGAATCGCTCACGCCGCTTTATAAGTGGTTCGCGGAGACGCTGAATATCTTGCTCGATGGTGAACAACTACCGCCCGATTTCTCAACGGGAATGATTCGGACAGCAGCGGGACGGGCGCGGATCACCTCACTGCTGTCGCGGGCGGATATCGCCATCACCTCGATCTCCGCACAGCCGACTAAAAGCGTTAAACAAAGCGTCACACTGAATCCCGCAAAGGGAACGGTCGATACGAGGATGGAGGAAACGGAGATCTTGCTCCCTCGTTTCAAACATACGATTGGTGCGGTGTCCGCCGAGTTCGAATTGGCGGACGAGTCCCAAGGTACTCAGAAGCTCTTTGCGCTGGCAGGTCCTCTCCTCGATATTTTGGAGAAGGGAAAGATTTTGGTAATTGATGAACTTGAGCGAAGTCTCCATCCCGCGCTTGTTCGTCAGATCATCGAGACCTTTCAGAATCCCGAACACAATGGTCACGGCGCACAGCTTATTTTCACGACGCACGACACAGCCCAGCTTGACAGTACTCTTCTTCGGCGTGACCAGATCTGGTTTACCGAGAAGCGCCGCAATCAGTCGTCTGAGCTGATACCCCTCACGGAGTTCTCGCCTCGAAAGGGCGAGGCGTTGGAAAAGGGCTACCTGTCTGGTCGTTATGGCGGTGTCCCGGTCCTGGCAGATCAGTTGGTGGACTGAGCTTCTGTGGCGAGGGAAAATCACCCGAGGTCCCGTCGCGCTCGACACCTCGCGCGAAAGCAAGGCCAACGGCCACCTCATGATCGCATCCTGATCATCTGCGAGGGTCAGAAGACAGAGCGTCTGTACCTGGACGCTATCCGCCAGCAGTACTCAATTCCCTCAAGCCGTGTAAAAGTGCTTCCCAGCGACCTTGGAACCGAACCCAGCCAGGTCGTCCATTTCGCCAAGAACAAGTTCCTTGAAACTCGAGCCTACGAATGGGTCTTTGCGGTGTTCGACCGCGACGACCACCGAACCTACCATGACGCACTCAACCACGCTGCCGCTCTCGATCGACAACAGAAGAATGATGGGGGAAATAAGATTCGCTTCGTAGCCGTCCCATCCGTTCCCTGTTTCGAACTGTGGCTCCTGTTACATTTTGAGGATGTTCAAGCGTTCTCGCATCGAACTGAGATGGTTAAACGGCTGAAGCAGCACATCCCCAACTATCGAAAGGGTTCTCCCGGCATCTTTGCACTGACCGAGCCGAACTTAGATGTCGCTATCGAGCGCGCGCGGCATCTCCGTCGCCGCTTCAATCCGCGCGAAGCAACAAACCCCTTCACCGGAATGGACGAACTTGTCGTCCGGTTAAGAGACATGCAGCGGCCATGACGGAGGACCATTCACTCATCGCCGCGGTCCATCATGCTTCGGGAATTCTTGTCGTTTTGATCTCAT
>Ga0070735_10005255_pt1 | contig 10786 bp, 11 predicted proteins | sample Coa_R1_FD_66443 | JGI IMG/M metagenome (GOLD analysis project Ga0070735, IMG submission 66443) | Surface soil microbial communities from Centralia Pennsylvania, which are recovering from an underground coalmine fire - Coalmine... | ecosystem: Environmental > Terrestrial > Soil > Unclassified ... | reverse complement strand
CGCCAGTCGGGATCGGCCATGATCGCCTGGCGGCCGACCTCGTGGAAGGCGATGTTCTGGGCCGAGTGGCGCGCCGCCGAGGCGATGCAGACGGCCGAGTAGAGCCGCTCCGGGAAGTCGGCCGCCCACTGCAGCACCTGCATGCCGCCCATCGAGCCGCCCACCACGGCGAACAGCCGCTCGATGCCGAGCGCCTCCACCAGCATGGCCTGGGCGCGCACCATGTCGGCCATGGTGATCATCGGAAACGCCAGGCCGTAGGGCGCGCCCGTGGCCGGGTTGATCGACGAGGGCCCGGTGGTGCCCTGGCAGCCGCCCACGACGTTCGAGCAAATGACGAAGTAGCGATCGGTGTCGAGCGGCAGGCCAGGCCCCACGACATTGGTCCACCAGCCCGGCTTGCCGGTGGCCGGATGAAGCGAGGCGACGTGCTGGTCGAGCGTCAACGCGTGACAGACGAGCACGGCGTTGGAACGCTCGGCGTTCAGCGTTCCGTAGGTCTTGTAGGCGATCTCCAGCCGCTCGATGCGGCCGCCGGAGTCGAGGCGCAGTGGCGCGTCGTCGGCGAAGCGCATCATCGCCCCGCCCTCGTCCTTCAGCCGCGCCGCTGCTTCGCCGTCGCTCATGACGCGCCCCCTTCCCGCCAAAGCAGCCGGGCTGTCAACGATCTTGGCGAGGCGCTATGAGGCAAGCGCCATGCGCCGACTGATCCTCTTCCGCCACGCCAAGGCCGAGCCGCGCGCCGCCGGCGGCGACGATTTCGACCGTCCGCTGGCCGAGCGCGGGCGCGAGGACGCGGCGCTGATGGGCCGGGTGCTGGCGCGCGAGGAACTGATCCCGGACCTGGCGCTGGTGTCGCCGGCCAGGCGCGCCACCGAGACCTGGATCTGCGCCCGCGAGGCGCTCGGCGAGGCGCAGGCCGAGCTGGCGCCGGAGCTCTACAACGCCGCGCCCGACGCCATCGCCGCGGCGGTGAAGGCGGCGGCCGATCGGGCGCAGACGCTGATCGTTGTCGGCCACAATCCGGGCCTGCACGAGTACGCCGTGCAGCTGCTGCTCAGCGCGTCCGCCTCGGCCGCCGACGTGACCGCCGTGGCGCGCAAGTTCCCAACCGCCACCATCGCCGCCTACGAGATCGATGCGGCCGGGCGCGCGGCGCTCGACGGTCTCTTCCTCGCCAAGGATGAAGGCGGCGAGGGCGAGGGCTAGGGACGCATGACGCGGGTCTACAAGATCCTGGCGCGGCCCGAGTGGGAGGCGGCGGTGGCGGCTGGGCGCTACGAGGGGTCGGCGCTCGACCGCACGGACGGCTTCATCCACCTCTCCACCGCCGCCCAGGCGCCCGAGACGGCGCGCCGGCACTTCGCCGGCCAGGACGACCTGGTGCTGGTGCGTCTGGACGCGGCGCGGTTGGGGCCGACGCTGCTCTGGGAGCCGTCGCGCGACGGCGACCTCTTCCCCCACTTCTATGGCGAGCTCGACTGCGACCTCGCCGAGGCGGTGACGCCGCTCGAGCTTGGCGCCGACGGCGTCCCGCAGCTTGGAGCCCTGACCGCTTGAGCGCCCTGCACGCCCTGGCGAGCCGGGCCCTGACGATCCTCGATCCGGAAGACGCCCACCGGCTGGCGATCCTCGGCCTGAAAGCGGGGCTGGGCCCGCGGAAGGCGACGCCAGCCCTGGCGACCAGGGTCGCGGGACTTTCCCTGCCCAATCCGATCGGCTTGGCCGCCGGCTTCGACAAGAACGCCGAGGTGGCGGCCGCGATGCTGGCGGCCGGGTTCGGGTTCGTGGAGTGCGGGACGGTGACGCCGTTCGCCCAGGCGGGCAATCCCCGCCCGAGGCTCTTCCGGCTCGGCGAGGATCGGGCGGTGATCAATCGGCTGGGGTTCAACAACGCCGGCCTGGAGGCCTTCGCCGGCCGGCTGGCGGCCGGGCGCACCGGCGTCGTGGGCGCCAATATCGGCGCCAACAAGGACGCCGACGACCGAATCGGCGACTATGTGGCAGGGCTGAAGCGCCTTTGGGGCCTTGCCGACTACTTCACCGTGAACATCTCCTCGCCCAATACGCCCGGACTGCGCACGCTGCAGACCGGTGATGCGCTCAGCGAGCTGCTGGGCCGTCTGGCCGAAGCGCGGCGCGGGCTGGCGGGCCACGCGCCGGTGTTCCTGAAAGTGGCGCCGGACCTGGAGGCGACCGAGATCGAGGCGCTCTGCGAGGCGGCGGCCGCCTTTGGCGTCGACGCCGTCGTGGTCGGCAACACCACGCTCTCGCGGCCCGCGACGCTGACGTCGCGCTTCAGGGATGAGTCCGGCGGCCTTTCGGGGGCGCCGCTGATGGACCTGTCGACCCGCGTGCTGCGTGACTTCCACGTCGCGGCGCGCGGCCGCTTCGCGCTGATCGGGGTCGGCGGGATCGCCTCGGGCGCCGACGCCTACGCCAAGATCCGCGCCGGGGCCGCCGCGGTGCAGCTCTACTCTGCGCTCGTCTTTCACGGACCCGGCCTCGTCGTTCAGATCGTCCGGGACCTGGCGGCGCGGCTCAGCGCCGACGGTTTCGCGGCATTGGCCGACGCGGTGGGCGCGTCATGAGCGGCGGGCCGTTCCAGCGCTGGGCCCGCTATGCGCCGCTGGCGCTGATCGCGGCGCTGTTCGTGGCGCTGCTGGCGTCGGGCGAGCTGAGGCGGCTCTCGATCGCCGACCTGGCGGACCACCGCGCCCAACTCGCCGGCTTCGTCGCCCGCCACCCGGTGGAGAGCGTGGCGACCTACGTCGGGGCCTTCGTGCTGCTGATCGTCGCCTGCCTGCCGGGCCCCAGCGTGATGAGCGTGGCCGGCGGTCTGCTGTTCGGCATGTGGCTCGGCGGCGCGGCGGCGCTGACGGCGTGCGTCGCCGGCTCGACCATCGTCTTCCTGGCCTGCCGCACCGCTTTCGGCGACTGGGCCGCGCGGCGGGCCGGACCGACCGTGGCGCGCGTCGAGGCGGGCTTCACGCGCAACGCCTTCTCGTACCTGCTGGCGTTGCGGCTGATGCCGGTGGCCCCGTTCTTCCTGGTCAATATCGCCGCCGGCCTGGCGCGCATCCGGCTGACCGCGTTCGTGCTCGCCACCGCCATCGGATCGGCGCCGGCCGTCTTCATCTTCGCCGGCCTGGGAGCGGGACTCGGCGCCGCCATCCACGGGCGCGAGCGCCTGGACGCCAGCCTGATCGCGCGCCCCGGCGTCATCCTGCCGCTGACCGCGCTGGCGCTGATGTCGCTGGCGCCAGCGCTCTGGCGGCTGTGGCGCGGGCGCCCGCGACGAGCGATGTCATGACCTTTGCTTCAATTGCCGGGGCGCCCAGCGTCTAGTAACGGGGAGCCCATGGCGGACGACCAGCCCTTGTCCGACCCGCCGAAGCCAGGCGAGCGCCGCGTCTTCTGGCCCCGCGGCCTGTCGGCCCGGCTGCTGCTGGCCACGGCGCTGGTCGTGGTGCTGGCCAACGCCCTGATCGTGCCGACGCTGCTGGCGACGCGCCAGCGCGAGTGGCTGAGCGATCGCGTGGCCGCCGGCGAGCTGGCCTCCTTCGTTGTCCAGGCCGCGCCCGAGGGCAAGGTCACCGAGCGCCTCAAGCAGCAGATCCTGGAGACCGCCGGCCTCGTCGCGGTCGGCATCCAGGCCGACGGGGTGATGCACTCGGTGCTGGCGCCGACGCCGGGCCGCGGACCGCGCCTCTACTACCGCATCGACCTGCGCGAGCAGGATCCCGCGGCGTTCCTGGCCGGGCCGCTGCAGACCCTCCTGGGCGGCGGGCCGCGCATGGTGCTGATCGTCGACCGGCCGCACTACAGCGGCGGACAGCTGGTCACCGTCCTCGTCCCGGACGGGCCGCTGCGCTCGATCCTGCTGGCCAACCTCGGCGAGCTCCTGATCGGCGCGCTTTTCACCTCCGCCATGGTCGGCGGCGGCGTCTATCTGTTGCTGAACTTCTTCCTGGTGCGGCCGATGCAGCGGATCACCCGCTCGATGGAGCGCTTCCGAGCCGACCCGGAAGACCCCAACGCACGCCTGCCGCCGTCCGGCCGCCACGACGAGATCGGCCGCGCCGAAGTCGAGCTCGACCGCATGCAGGCCGACCTGCGCGCGGCGCTGGCCTCGCGCGCCCGGCTGGCCGCGCTCGGCGAGGCGGTGGCCAAGATCAACCACGAAATGCGCAACATGCTGACCAGCGCCCAGATGTCCTCCGAGCGCCTGGCCGCGTCTGGCGACCCGGTGGTGGCGCGGGCCCTGCCGCGCCTGGAGCGGGCGCTCGATCGGGCGGTGACGCTCGCCACCAACGTGCTCACCTTCGGCAGCAGCGAAGAGCCGACGCCGGAGGTGAGGCCAGTGCCGCTGCAGGCGGCGCTGGAGGCGGCGGCGGAGGATGCGCGGCTGACGGCGTCGGGCGTGCGCCTGGAGATAGCCGCCGACGTCCACGATCAGGTGCTCGCCGACCCCGACCAGCTGCACCGCATCCTGGTCAACCTGATGCGCAACGCCCGCGAGGCGATCGACGGCGACAAGACGCGCGGCGGCGTCGGCAAGGTCACCGCCAGGCTCGTCGCCGAGGAGGGCTTCAGCGTCATCCGGCTCGCCGACGACGGCCCGGGCCTGCCGGAGCGGGCCAAGCAGAACCTCTTCCAGCCTTTCGCCGGCTCGGCGCGACGGGGCGGCACGGGCCTGGGCCTGGCCATCGCCCGCGAGCTGGTGCAGGCCCATGGCGGCGACCTGGTGCTGATTGAGACGGGGCCGCGGGGCACGGTGTTCGACATCCGCCTGGCCGGCGCGCCGACGCCCGCGCCGTCCGGGCGGGACGGCCGGGCGGTGAAAGCGGGGCTCGACTAGCGGCCGACGGTCAGCCGATCAGGCCGCTCTTGGCCTGGTCCAGGCACCGCGCCTTGGCCTTGTCGAGCTGATCATTCAGCGAGTTGGCGATCACCATCGGCAGGCTGCAATCGATGCGATCGAGCTCCGGATAGTTGCTGCGGCACTGCTCGGGCGACGAGAAGGTCTGGCCAAGGCAGGCGCGATAGTTGTTCTCCTGCTCGTCGGCCTTCAGCGAACAATTGGAGTTCCAGTCGGAGTGGTAGCTCTGCTGGGCGGTGGTGACGCAGTTGTTGTAGGCCGCGGTGCGCTTGGTCTGGGCGTCCTGCTGGGCCTTGGCCTGCGCCGCGGCCGCCGCCTGGGCGTCGGCCCGGGCCTGGGCTTCCTTCTGCGGCAGGAAGAAGGCGAAGTAGTAGCCGACGCCAAGGCCGGCGCAGAGGATCGCCGCGGCGATCGACCACTTCATCACCTGGTCCGCCAGCGCCGAGCGGCCCGGCGGCGGAGGCGGCGAAGCGGCCGCGTGGACCGCATCGGCGGCGGCGGGCGTCTCTTCTCCGGCCGACGTCACGGCGCCCCTCCGGCCGAGTCACTGCGCATCCGAGCCTCCCACGAACAAGCCTGCGCACAGCATGGCGCCGAGGCGGGCCTGAGCGCAACGGGTCGGAGGGGCTAGCGCCGCTCGAGGCTGAGGTCCGCCGCGTCGGGCATGCGCCCGTCGCGCTCCTTCATCAGCCGTTGCAGGTCGCGATCGACGGCGGCGCGCTGGGGCGGCTGCAGCACCGGCCAGCGCAGGCCGGCGGCGCGCGTCGCCGACGTGATGCGATTGGCGTCGACGAAGATGAAGTAGCCCTGATAGGCGCCGTTGGTCTCGGCCTCGCCCTGCAGGCGGCGCGCCTCCAGCAGAACGGCACAGGTCTCCAGGCTCTCGACGCCGCGGGCCAGCGGCGTGAAGCGCGGCGCGTCGGGTCGGCCATGCGAGAGCCAGCAGACGCCGTCGTCTCGCGGCGCGGCGACCTCGCCGCAGCCGGCGAGCGCGAGGGCCAGAAACGCCGGCGCGATGGCTCTGATCATGCTCGCACCTTAGCGGCTACGCCTCGCCGCCGCGAGCCGCGTCAGGCGGCCAGGCCCGCCGCCTGGATGAGCTCGCGCACCTGGGCCAGTTGCTCTGGCCGCGCCGCCAGCTCGGTGCGGGCTGCATCGCTGCGCAGCAGCTTCATCGCCGCGCCGCGGGCCCGGTCGGCGGCCGGGCCGAGCGGCGCGGCCTCGCCCACCGCCAGCTTCAGGAGCAGCATGAGGCGGCTGATCACCGGCGCCGGCGCCACCGCCAGCGCGGCGGAGAGCTTGGCGCCGGCCTCGACCAGCCCGCCCACCTCGCCCAGCCTGGCGTGGATCGGGGCAAGATCCTCCGGCGCGAGGCCCGTGCGGCCGGCGTCGCGCTGCAGCGCCGCCAGCGTCGCCAGCTTGGTGCTCGGCGTCTCTGGCCCGCCCAGCAGCTCGGTCTCGAAGCGCAACGAAGCCAGGTGGGTGGAAAGGTAGCGCGCCGCCTGGCGCTTGTTGGCGGCGCCGATGACGTTCTCGGCCAGCCAGATCAGCTGCTCGGCCTCCGCCGCGGCGGCGCCGTCCTGGCCCAGCAAGGCGACGACGAACTCGCTGGTCACCAGCATGCGCGAGCGCGCGATGAAGGCCTCTTCGACGTTGTCGGACGGCATCAGCTTGTTGGCCGCCGCGGTGAGCGCCATGGCCAGCCCCCGCAGCAGCTCGATCTCGCCGGCCGGATCGCTGGGACGCAGGCGGCGCGGTCCCATCAGCTCGGCCAGGATGCGCCGTCCGACCGCCGAGCGGGCGGAGGCGAAGTGCGGCTTCTCCAGCCAGCCCGCGAGCCGCAGCGCCGCGCCCTGAAGCGGCGGCATGGTGTGGGCGACGGCCGGCTCGACGCGGATGAGGCCGGTCACCACCTCCGAGGCCGCCAGCCGGGTCATGGCGGCGAGCCGGCCACCGAGGTCGAGATCGGGACCCAGCAGATCGGCGACGCCGGCGCGCGATTCGAGGATCTCGGCCAGCGGCTGTTCCAGGACCTCGAAGGCGAGCTTGCGCGCCGCCGGCGCCGTTGGGGCGGCGTCGGCCAGGTCGAGCAGGCGCGAGACCTTGTCGGGCCAGCCGCGGCAGGCGGCCAGCTGGGAGGCGACGCCGGCGCCCAGCAAGTAGGCGCCGTCGGGCGATCCGACCAGGCGCTCGGCGGTCGCCGCGAAGCTCTCACGGTCGAGGTCGGGGAACGCGCCGCGGCGCGCGTCCTTCAGCACCCGAGAGATCGCGCGCTCGATCAGGGCCTGGAAACTGCGGATCAGCTCGTGCACGGAGATGCCGCGCGCCTGCGCCTCGGGCACGGCGATCTTCTGCACCGCGTGCTGCAGCTCGTTGTTGGAGGCGTCCAGCTGCTCGACGAGGTCAGGGCGATGCAGCAGCTCGAACGGCGTCGCCTGGCGGCGGGCGAGCCAGCCGTCCAGCAACCGGCCGATCCGGTCACGGGCGTGGACGCTGTAGAGGTCGGAGGGCGTGACGCACAGCGGCTCGCGGTTCTCGACCACCTTGCGTTTCTTCAGGCCCTCGGTGAGGCCCTTGGCGAGGATGGCGACCGAGGCGAACTCGCGTGTCTCCGAATCCAGCGACTCCTTGGTCACCTTGACGGCGGCCACGCGCGATTCGGCCATCAGCGTCTCGGCCGTCTCGAGCGCCTGGGCGCGGCTCTCGGTGGCCATGTCCAGCGTCCAGGGCGCGGTGGGCGTGCGCCGCACGTAAAGCTCGTAGTGGATCTGCAGTCGATCCATTCAGGCGGCGCCTATCCCCAAGTCGTGGCTGGGACACTGGCCCATTAGCCTTAAGAGCATCTTGCTTTTCCGCCTCGCGCGCCCAATTGACGCCACGAGGCGCCGCCATGTCGCCACGTTGGGACGGACTTGGCGGTCGCCGGCGGTTGACTTTGACGCCGGCGCGGCCCTCACCTCGGGCGCCAGCACGCTCACCCAAGGAAACCCGAAGCAGACCTGATGGCGAAGATCACCCTCGTGGATGACGACGAGAACATCGTCGCATCGGTGTCCCTGGCTCTGGAGAGTCACGGGCACGCCGTGAAAGCCTACTACGACGGCGCGGCCGGCCTGGCGGCGCTGGAGAGCGATCCGCCCGACCTGGCGATCCTCGACGTCAAAATGCCGCGGATGGACGGCATGGAGGTGCTGAGGCGCCTGCGCCAGTCGTCGGAGCTGCCGGTGATCATCCTGACGTCCAAGGACGAGGAGATCGACGAGATCCTGGGCTTCAACCTCGGCGCCGACGACTACATCCACAAGCCGTTCAGCCAGCGCCTGCTGATCGAGCGGGTGAAGGCGGTGCTGCGCCGCGCCGGATCCGAGGAGGTCGAGGACGGGACCAGCCCGGCGGGCGTGCAGGGTGCCGGCGCCAAGGCCATCAAGCGCGGCCGGTTGACGCTCGACCCGGCCCGGCACGATTGCCTGTGGGACAACCGCCCGGTGCGCCTGACGGTCACCGAGTTCCTGTTGCTGCAATCCCTGGCCCAGCGCCCCGGGTTCGTGAAGAGCCGCGACAACCTGATGGACGCCGCCTACGACGATCAGGTTTATGTCGATGACCGGACGATCGACAGCCACATCAAGCGCATGCGCAAGAAATTCCGCCAGGTCGACCCGGAGTTCGACGCGATCGAAACCCTCTATGGCGTCGGCTACCGCTACCGCGAGGCCTGAACGGGCGGCTCGCCGCCCGCGTTTCGTCACCGCCCCATCGCGCATCGGGCGGCTGATCGTCCTCTTGAACCTGGTCTCGCTGGCCATCCTGGTCGGCGGCGCGTTGCTGCTCAACGAGCTGCGGCAGGGCCTCGTCGACGCGCGCAAGGAATCGCTGCGCACCGAGGGCCAGCTGATCGCCAACGTCATGGACCAGGGCGCCACCATCGGCGAGCCGCAGCCGGCGCTGGAGGTCGACACCGCCAGCGACATCCTCCAGTCGCTCACCGTGCCGCGCTCCGAGCGGGTGCGCCTGTTCGACGCCGATGGGCGCCAGATCGCCGATTCGTACGTGGCCGCCGACCGCGTCGAGGCCAGCCCCCTGCCGCCGCCCAGCAAGCCGGGCGACAAGCCCTTCGTTTTCCCCGGCTTCGCGCCCAAGCCGCGCAACGCCGGCGAGGCGCAGGCCGCGCTGGATCAGGAAGTGGCGCGGGCCCGCCGCGGCGAGGCGACGTCGGACTTCCGCGTCTCAGAGGGCGGCGGGCGGGTGGTTTCGGTCTCGATCCCCATCGAGCGCGTGCGCGAGGTGCTGGGCGTGCTGACGCTGGAGGCCGGCGACGTCGACCAGATCATCGCCAAGCAGCGGGCGGCGCTGGTGCCGTTCATCCTCATCGCGCTGGCGGTGAACATCCTGTCGTCGTTCCTGCTCACCCAGCTCATCGCCCAGCCGGTGCGCCGGCTCTCGCGGGCGGCCGACAGCGTGCGCCTGAACCGCGCCCGCGCCATCGCCCTGCCGGACATCGCCGAGCGCAGCGACGAGCTCGGCGACCTGGCCCGCTCGCTGGAGGACATGACCCACACGTTGTCGGACCGCATGGAAGCCATCGAGCGCTTCGCCGCCGACGTCGCCCACGAGATCCGCAACCCCCTCACCTCGATCCGCTCGGCGGTCGAGACGCTCGACCTGGTCAAGGACGCCGCGCCGCGCGAACGGCTGCTCGGCATCCTCAAGCAGGACGTGGGGCGGCTGGACCGGCTGATCACCGACATCTCCAACGCCTCGCGGCTGGACGCCGAGCTGTCGCGCGAGTCGCCGCGGCCCGTGCACCTGGACCGGCTGCTGCACGATATCGTCGGCCTCTACGAGACCACCCGGCGCAAAGCCGAGCCCACGGTGCGCATCGTCGGCGGCGGCGCCGAGGACCTGACGGTGCTGGGGCGCGAGGGCCCGCTCGGCCAGGTGTTCCGCAACATCATCGACAACGCCCGCTCGTTCTCGCCCGCCGGCGGCGAGGTGCGCGTCTCGCTGGGCAAGGATCGCGGCCAGGTGACGGTGGTGATCGACGACGACGGTCCGGGCATGCCGCCGGAGAACCTGGAGACGGTGTTCCAGCGCTTCTACACCTCGCGGCCCCGAGGCGCGGCCTTCGGCGGCAACTCGGGGCTGGGCCTTTCCATCGCCCGCCAGATCATCGAGGCGCACGGCGGCAAGGTGCACGCCGAGAACCGTCTGGACGAGGCCGGCGAGGTGGTCGGGGCGCGCTTCGTCATCAGCTTGCCGCAAGCCAGGCCCGGCGGATGATCCTGCATGCCGGCTTCGTCGCCCGCCGACTCGCCGGCCGCTGGCGCGGGGTGTTGATTGAAGGCGCGTCGGGGTCGGGCAAGAGCGACCTGGCGCTGCGGGCGCTGGACGCCGGCTTTCGCCTGGTGGCCGACGACCGCACCGTTGTCTGGGCTTCCGGCGACGCGCTCTACGGACGCGCGCCGCCGGTCCTGGCCGGTCTGATCGAGATGCGCGGCCAGGCAATCGTCCGCGAACCGGCGCTCGCATGTGCGGAAATTGTGCTGGTCGCCCGCTGCGCCGACGATCCGGCAGAGATCGAGCGGATGCCGCTAGGTCAGCCAAAATCGCTCTGCGGCGTCACCGTGCCGCACCTTACGCTGGACGCCCAGGCTCTTTCGGCGCCTGCGAGATTGTGGCGCGCCATGGAGCATCTTGGAGGCGCGGCGCAACAGGCGTATCAAGCCTCTCCTCTCGGCGGCGGAAAGCCGCGCAGGGACTGGGGATAGCCCTTGAGGCGCAGTCAATGATCGGGCTCGTGATCGTCACTCACGGTCGCCTGGCCGAAGAATTCGTCCGCGCCATGGAGCATGTGGTGGGCCCTCAGGACAGGGTGCTCTCCATCTGCATTGGCCCCGACGACGA
>Ga0070735_10005253_pt1 | contig 10789 bp, 10 predicted proteins | sample Coa_R1_FD_66443 | JGI IMG/M metagenome (GOLD analysis project Ga0070735, IMG submission 66443) | Surface soil microbial communities from Centralia Pennsylvania, which are recovering from an underground coalmine fire - Coalmine... | ecosystem: Environmental > Terrestrial > Soil > Unclassified ... | reverse complement strand
GATATGCCGGTTACGAACATGTGGTGGGCCCACACCAAGAAGCCGAGCACGGCGATGCCGATGCTGGAGAGGGCTACAAATTCATAACCGAAGATGCGCTTGCGTGAGAAGCAGGGAATGATTTCACTCACCACTCCCATGCCGGGCAAGATCATGACGTACACGGCTGGATGGGAATAGAACCAGAACAGATGCTGGAAGAGCAGCGGGTCACCCCCGAGTTCCGGGTTGAAGACCCCGATGTGGAAAATGCGTTCCAATCCAACCAAGGCAAGGCTGATGGCCAGCAGCGGCGTGCCCAACACGAAGATGATGCTGGTCGCGTAGTTTGACCATAGAAACAGTGGCATGCGTCCCCAGGTCATGCCGGGAGCACGCATGCGGTGAATGGTCACAATAAAGTTCAGGCCTGTGAGAATGGAGGAAAAACCCACGATGAAGATGGACGTCGCTCCCGCTACTACGTGCGAACTCAGGAATGCGGTGCTCAGGGGTGTGTAGAAAGTCCATCCTGTGTCAATGCCGCCCACCAGAATGGTGTACAGCATCAGGGCGCCACCGATGATGAAGATGTACCAACTCAGCAGATTGACACGGGGGAAAGCTAAATCCTTGGCCCCGATCATCATGGGAATAAGGAAATTGCCCAGCACTGCCGGCACGACCGGGAGAAGGAAGAAGAAAATCATCACCAAGCCGTGCATGGTGAACAGCTTGTTGTAGGTGTCCGCCTGAACAAGGTCCCCCGCCGGCGTCAGCAACTCCAACCGGATCAGCAGGGCAAAAAACCCGCCGATGAAAAAAAAGAAGGTGACAGACATCAGGTAGAGCAGCGCGATGCGCTTATGGTCGGTGGTCCACAACCACGACCTGATCCCGTAGTCGGCATTCAAATAATGCTCTTGCTCTCCGGTAGTTGCTGCAGTGGCCATTTCACTTCACCTCCGGTTCCGACAGCGTCATTAGAATCGAGATTGAGCACATTGGCTGCTGTCGGCAAGAACACGCACACACAAGTCCCTCTTCTCGGGCTGGTGACAGCGGTTCGCAACCTGATCGTGCCGTCATTTCTCAAGACAACAGCTCGGCTCGCCCATAGCCCAAGCCCGGTACCCTTTTCGGCTTTTGTACTGAAGAACGGCTCGAATATCTTCTCGCGTAGCTCAGGCCGAATGCCGCGCCCATCATCAGCGATCGTGATGCGCACTCCGCTGCGGCCTCCGCCACGGGCTCGCCGACGCCAATCCGGTCCCATGCGGACGCGAATATGAACTGTTCGGGCGCCGGATTCCATGGCATTCGTGAGTAGGTTGACAATCAGCTGCCGTATGCGCGACTGCGAGGCAACAACGGTCGCGTCGCACCTGAACTCTCGCACAACGTGAATCCCCTTGAAGCTTTCGGTCGATATCAGCATTTCGGCGACTTCATCAATGATCCGGGTGAAGTGCAGGGGCGCAGGTGTATCCTTTTCGAAGTAAAAGCCCAACGTCATGCTTGCGATGCGGTTGATACGGGTGAGCGCGTCGCTAGCCTGCGATAAAATTTCGCGCGCAGGCGATACGAGTGGCTGCTGATTGAGCAGGAACATCACATTCGTAAGCGCAGCTAGGGGGTTGTTGATCTCATGTGCCAACAGTGACGCCATCTGCCCTGCGGCAGAGAGCCGCTCGGTCTTCCACAGAATCTCTTCCGCGTGGATACGATCGGTGATTTCAAAAGAAATCCCGCCGACAAACTTCTGCCCAGACTGACCGACAAAAGGAAATTTGCTGGTGAGCCAGTAGCGCTCGACCCCGTTGCCTGCTCCTCTGTCCACAAACTCAATAGCTTGACCGGTGTTCAGGACCTGTTGATCTTGCTCCTGGAAATCCGACGCGACTGCTACTTCCGACCCTCCGCTCGTTAGTCTACCGGGCACTATGCCAAACTCTCGTCTTGCGGCCTTGTTCGCGTATACGCAGCGCCCCTCTTCATCCCGTAGGTAGGCGCAGGCGGAACTGTAGTCCATGAAATGTCGGAACAGGGTTTCGGAATCCAGCAGTTTACGCTCCGTCTCAACTTGGCTTTTCAGGGATTGTTCAGCCTTCGATGCCGCCCGGATTCGCGCGTGAGTGAGCAGCACTACTGCGGTCACAGCCAACAGGTAAACAGCAAATCCTGCTGCATCATTCAGGCTCGCGAACCCCCACTGATATCGGGGGGGCACAAAACAGAAGTACGCGACAACGGCTCCCAACGCCGCGGCAAGCCAAGCGGCGCGGACCCCAGCGTACAAACCCGTAACAGCCACGGCCACGACGAACATCACGTAAGGGCTCTGGTCCCCGAGCCACGGATCGATCAAAAGCCGCAGCATAAAGGCGAGCAGAACAAAGACCACCGCTAGGGAATAACCGCCAATGCGCATGTTTCGAAACAAAAGCGGGACGGGGTGAGACGAGGAATGGGAAGCCACTATGGATAGCGGGTTTTCGTCGTCTGAAGCTTCGACCGAAGATGCTGGGAAATTGGAAGCCATTTCGAGACCCCAATTCCAGCAGTCACGATGGACTCTCTTTCGCTCTGCTGAAAGCTTGGTCCGCAATGAGCGCTGGGTTGTGCGTAGGCTAGCTCTCTCGGACGTACAGAGTCAAATGCCCTAGGACCGGTGCGGGGTTGCACCAGCAGCGAAGTAGTCGGCCAATGTTTGCAACGCAAAGGGACGGACTCTCTCCCTGTTCCCCTGGGTTTTGCGCAACCGTTACGCGAATCTGGCTGCGTGTTCATTGCGACATGTTTCCCAACCGCCGGGCGGCTGCATTGCGATTATCCGCTAAATCGGATTGACGTGATCAAGTCGGAAAGAAGTCCTTTCCACTCACGCGCCAGCAGTCGCCAGTGCGATCATTCCTTCAGGCGGCGGGCGATCTCCGCTTGGCGGATGAACGTGTTCGGCCTAGATCGAGCCAGAACATCCGGCCCGACTCAAGACCGCCGGCGCTGATCCTGTCAATTGCCTCAAGGAGCTCAAACCGTGATTCTTGATCGGAAAGTATCGATCGCAGCTTCTGGTCAGAAAAGAAAATCACTTTGCAGCCCGGTGCCAATCGACAAATGCTAAAAGGCCAGCATCAATCGCAAAGATCAGCGAGAAGGCGCAGAACGAAACATTGGACGGACTGATCCACTTCTCTTCGACGTGCGTATCTCCGCAATCACTATTCGGTTGTCGTTGTCAGGGGAGATGGAACAACGATGGGTGAACGCGCGAATGTCACAATCAGATTGATCGCGAACAGCACCACTGCCGTGAGTTCGATAAGCGCCGAAATCGGCAGAACATTCCAAGCCCATTTCGCGTAATCCTGGTAGGCAAGGATTTCCGATGCGACCCGCAGCGTGCACCCACTCATCAGCAAGACCAGCATTACCAACATAAGCCTCGGACTCCACAGCACGCGCATCCCACAAAACGAGGGCAGGATTCTCTGTCCCACGCAGAAAATCATCGCAGCGATGAAGCCAACCGTCAGGGCGTGACGCGAGGCTCCCCAAATTCCGGGCGCCTCGCCGACGCGCGCGGCCCAAATGCCGAGAGCAGCAGCGATAAGCGACCAGCCGTACGCGATTCGGATGAATAGGGGAAAACTCCGGTGTACGTTGACGGTCTTTGCCGGTTTAACCGCGGGCTCGAAGAAACGAATCGCCGCGACAGCCGTTCCCGCTCCGGCGACAAGAAGGATACCGGCGGCGACGAAGTATTCGAGGAACCCCAGGACCACACCCACAATGTTCAAACCCAGGGCCACCCGCAAGAACGAGTTCCGCAGCGGTCGCAATCCCATGAACACGGGCAACCAGCGCGCGCTGAAACCCCAAACCATAGGAACGATAAAGCCCCAAGTGGATACGATCAAATATTTTTGATCGAACAGGTGCGGGAACGCCGGAGAACTAGCATTGAGCGCCAGTTGAAAAGAAGCACTGACGTTGAGCAGAAGTGATGCGAGCAGCCCAAGAGTTGCCGCAATCACGGCGAAAATCCAAGGCTCAAGCGGCTTCGCCGAACCGTTTGACCGGCGATGGCTCGCGACCGCTTGAAAGAAAATCAGGAAAGCGGCCAATTCAAGGGTGGCCGACAAGGGCAGCGCAATCCGCCAGTGCCACGGATAAATGTTCGAGAGCCAGCGGACGGTCACGCCGACGACCCAAAGCACCCAGGTAAGCCATGCGGACCAAAGCGCAAAAGGCCTCAGCTTCTGCAATTTTGGAATCGAGTAGAAACCGATCCCCAGAATGAATGTGCCCACCCAACCGAATAGTTGCGCATGGCCATGTGCCTGAATCCAAGCTGGCGAGATAGATTCCGCCGCTTCGCGGCTGCTGATCTTGACGAGATTCCACACGCCGAGGAACGTGCCGGGCAGGAGCATGAATATCACCCCTGTGACGATATACGTCATGAGCAGGCGCGACAGCGATTGCTCGCGAGCAATGGCTCGGTCCATGATGGATTTTGTTTCGTCGTCGAGCCAGACGGGTCGCTGATTGAAAATCGGGGGAACGTTCGGCATGACCTTTTCGTCTCTATCGAGCTGAAATCACAGGGCTCCTTACAGAACGCCACTCGTCAGTGGGCCAAACGGGGCATCGCATTCCTCACAAGCAATCTCAACCAGATTAAGCGCGCTTAATATCTGTTCAATCCGGGGGGAATTCGTGCCCTTGAGTGACGCACATCCCGCAGATTTCGCCGTAGCGGTCTGCGACGAACAGGCCACGGGCCGCAAGACGGCTGCATCAAGCAGCTGATTGACGATGACTCGATCTTTTGTGTGACTTCTCCTCGACATATTCCCTCAACACCACGGCATTGTTATGTTCCACGTCGTGCGAGCTATACACGAGTGTGACATCTCCATATTTCGCAGCGTTTAGAATCGGAAGCAGCGCGTTTGGACTAGCATCGAGTTCTCGCCGATACCGCCGCTGGAATTGCTCCATTTCTTCGGTCATGATTGAACCACTGGCGAAGTGCCGTGCTCGGGGCAACATCCTTCAGCCAACCGTCAATGCGAAGTCCGGTTTTCTTCACGCCGCGAGGCCAGAGCCGCTCGACTGTCAGATGAATTAGCAGGTTCATAGGCGCGCTTTAGTTTGATCAAGATATCCTCACCTTCTTTCCCTACGAGTCTCTCCTCGATGCTTATCGCTCATCCACCTTGGAGACAACAAGCGGAAATCACGAGCTTTGGGCGTGTTCCTCGGACATCGCGCTAATGGATATCAGCGAGTGCGCGTAGGCTCCCCCGGCCCTCATTTCCGCTGCGACCCAGATCGCTTCCATAATTTCTAGTTGTGTTGCCCCATGCCGCAGCGCATTTTTTGTATGGCCTTGAATGCAGTAAGGGCATTGCGTTACATGCGCTACAGCAACCGCGATAAGCTGCTTGGTTTTCGCCGGTAAAGCGCCGTCCGCAAAAACCGTCTTGCTAAAAGTTTCCCACGCGGCTTGGATATTGGGCGCGAGTTGGCGCCGTTTGTGGGCAAGTTCTTTTGATGCTTGTGGATAAATTGATTCTGACATTCGTGGCCCTCCTGTTGTCCTTGAAGGTTCTGCGTATTGACGACCGCGCTTAGCGGTTCACCGCGTAGCCTTGCGTGCCTTGGCAGGCTCGATGATTTCGCCCAAAACCGGGCGTGCTTTTTCCCAGTCCTTGAGGAAGGCACCCAAACCGCGATCCGTCAGCGGATGCGCAAACCAACCGCGCATCGGATTTCCTCCAAGTGCCCCATATCGAGAAACATTTTCATTGAAACACCTCCGAACTTGAGGCGACTCGCCTCACTACTCCATTTTATTCCTCCGACGGCCAACAGAGGCCAGCAGTTACTACCTGCTCAGCGGCTCGGTCGCATCTGCAGCGTTCCAAAGAGGGTAGCGTAAGCCTGCGAGTCGATTGATCAACAAAGCTTGAGCAACCAAAAGGAATACAGCAATTTCGATGATGACCAGTTCACGCGGCTTTGAAATGATGCCGAGAGAGACGATCAGCGTAGTGGCGCCAGCTGGCGGATGGCTAACATCTAGAAGAACAATGAACGCCCCTGTAGCCGAGAGCGAAAGAGCCGCCGCCAGAATTTTTGGCCAGAAAATTCCTGGATGCACTCCGAACGGCTGTGCTCCGGCACCCGTGGCAACAAACGCCACATAACCGCAGATAAGCCCGATGGCATGGCCGAAAACCGTGTTTCGCGGGCTTGAGGTTCTGCCGAGAGGGGAAAAGAACAGGAGATACGCTGTAGGTCCGAGCGACGGGAAGACAAATGGGTTACGGCTCACCAGCGCCAAAAGCGCAAGCACCCCGATCGTGACAAAGCTATTCACAAATACATAAAGCGACCGGACGAGGCGTGGCGGAAAATGAAGGAGCAGCCAGTCAAGCCGGAGCTTTCCGAAGAACGAAAAAATATGGTCAGCGCTGGCATGTTCTTGGGCGAAAGATTCGCGATTCTGCATCAAATATTGGGCAGCAAGTCGAAATACTCGTCGTCTTCGTTTTTGCCGCCTTCTCCTTTGCCAAGCGATTTTTCCGATTCAATGAATTCGATGCGCTCGATCCATTTGACCATCTTGTAGCCAAGCTGATTTTCCACTCGCAACCGTAGAGGTGCTCCGTACACCTGCGGAAGCCTTTGCCCGTTCATACACGTAGCCAGCAGACATTCCGGCTTTCGAACGTTCTCCAGACTTTGGGTGTCGTAATAGGATCCGCCATAAAGAGCTTCGCCAAAGGAGAAAAATGCGACAACTTTCGCTTCCGGCTTTGGCTGGACGAGCTCAATTAGCGTCTGCATAGGAATCCCGCCCCATTTCGCGATGCCGCTCCATCCCTGGATGCAATGATGCATCGTGATGTGCTCGACCTTCCCCAAGCGCTCCAGATCGGCAAGGGAAAGTTCCACTGGGTTTTTGACCAGCCCTCCCACCTTCAGTCGGAAACCGTCGAATCCACTCTCTGTCAGACGCTTCCAGTCATCGCGGATTGGCATCTTTCCGTTGGGCCAGAAGTAGGGGGAGAGTTCCTTCTCCGTGTACTTCTGCTGTGGCATCAGCCGATTCAGCGTAAGAAGCTGCATCGGATACGTCACCGACTTGAGCACATGTTGAACTGCGCGCGGATGGTGCCAAGAAATGTAATGCGCCACAATCCACGAGAGCACGACTACGCCGATTCCGACGATTCCAAGGTACATCCCAATAGGTCTCAGATCGTCGGTGTCCATCACAATGTGGTTCATATTGCGCGCGAATCCCGTCATCACGATCAGCGTCACGTGCACGACCAAAAATGCAAGGAAGCTGAACATAGTCAAGAAGTGGATAGAACGGGCTGATTGGCGCCCCCCGAATATTCGTGCGTACCATGGAAACCGGTTGACCACCGCCGGGGACATGGCTATGCCCGTAGCAATGGCAAGCGGGCCGAACACAAATACCACCGTGAAATAGGCAATCTGTTGCAATGCGTTGTAGCCATAAAACCCGTTTGGCTCCGGCGGCAAGTGAAACGTCGCGTAGTGAACCCACGTGTTCCACGCTTGCAAAAGCACGACTGCCGACGTTGGCACAATGCGCCGCCACTGCTCGGTATCGAACAGCATGATGATGAAGACGATGCCGGTAACGATGAAGCCGTGCACATCGATGAAGTGCCACACCCGCGCAATGCCAATGGTGTGCCTGTAGCCAGGCGTGCCAACGAGCGGGGAGATGTAACGTGCATCATCCTTGGCGGTCCAGATGCGGTCGCGTGGAACTTTCAATGGCGTAAACCGAATCCATTCGCTCCCCGGTGTGCAGCCGTCATTGAAATAGAGACGAGGGTGGTCCATCAGGATCGAAAGCCCGCTTCGAATCAACATCATCACGAAAAGAAAATTGAAGAAGTGGCAGTAGCGTACCCAAACGGGAAAGCCGTGTGGCCCCGCGAAGTTGTTTGGATATATCTGCGGAACAGCCGGAACACGAGGCATTCCGGCTACTGCGACCTCGATCCAAGCGGCCACGATGACGGAGACGATCGCGATGCCGACCCCGATCAAGATGGACGGTCGAATCCAAATGCGAAAACGACGATCAGGCGGATAATGAACAGCCCTGTGCGCATCATCGAACCGAATCATCCCTCCCTCCACGAACTGCCGCTGAGTCTCATTTGTTCGTCAGACCCGCCTCTCATGTGACAGAGGCTTCCAACTCCACCGCGCGAGGGAAAAGGACATTATTTTCGAGATGTACATGCTGGTGAAGGTCTGCTTCGAATGCTCTAAGAGCTTCGTATAGTGCTTTGAAGCTAGTGCAGGCGTCTCCAGGAGGCGTGTACTCCGAAGTTAAAACGCGAATTTGCCTGACCAACACTCGCGCAGCATCGTGCTCCTGCATCATGGCATGGATGGGATTCCTTACAGTCTGAAAGAAGGGCGGTTCAAACGAACCATGTGCATTCACTGCCCGCTCCAACGTGTCTATATACGGAAAGAGAATTTGCTCTTCCTTCTGCATGTGCATGATCATCTCTCGGCCAACTTCTGCGAAGAGCTTCCCGATATCCAGTAGCTCGGTATGATTCCGCCCGTGTTTTGTGGCAACTTTGTCCGACAAGGCTCGCATGCGAGGAATCGCTTCGCGAACGTATCGATGGTGCTTCTCGCGAATATGTCGTGTCAGTTCGCACAACGGCGCTGCCATCCAGTTCAGGTCCTCGGGTCCGGTCTCTTTGGCGTTTTCTCGCAAACGGTTCAATATTTCCTGCGACGAGACATTCGCATGAAGGCACGCCTCGTGAAGCGACTTACCGCCACCACAGCAATAATCCAGCCCGGCGTCCGCCAGGATTTGCCTAGCTGCAGGATTAGCAAGCGCGATGTCTTTCATTTTAGTTTCGCTGTTGAAATCCATCATGACCTCCATCACGGTCAACATTGTCTATTCCAAAACAATTGTTGCCAGTGACTAAAGTCACTACGCGCTGGTTTCACAATCGGGAGGATTCCTGTGGCCTACTCCGACGTGATCTGTTCTCGCTTGAGCCCGGACAGGTCTTTTACGATGATCGTGCGTCCATCTACTTCCAGAAGCCCTTCAGCTTGGAGACGACTCAGATTCCGGGACACGAGTTCCCGCACCGTTCCCAATTCCGCCGCCAGGTCTTGGTGGGTGGTTGTCAATTCCACTCGGACGCCTTGTTTTGTGGCGGTTCCGCCTCCTTGGGCTAGTCGCAGCAGGAGCGAAATCAACCTCTGCCTCACAGTCGTGAAGGACAGATCTTCGATGATCCCGACTAGACGGCGCAGCCGAGAGCCGACAACCGCAAGAACCTTGAGTGCTACCTCAGGATGCTCGCGACAGTAGTTTTGGAAATCCTTGCGTGAGATGAAGAACACTTCGGCATCTTCCAAAGCGGACGCTGAGGCCGGATACACGCCTCCATCGAAAACAGGGAGCTCGGCAAAAGAGCTCCCCGGTCCTTCGACTGCTAACACCTGCTCGCGACCAGACGGAGACAATTTGAAAATCCGAATTCTCCCCGTGGCTACTACAAATAGGCCATGGCATGGGTCGCCTTCGCTAAATAGCGTCTCGCCGCGACCGAAATGCCTTTTACTCACGCGTGCGCACAACGTGCGCATCTCGCTTTCCGTCAACCTTGCGAATAGCCGCGTCTTTCGGAGTACAGCTTCGTTGGTCTCAGGACCCATGTGCTTAAACTCGGTCCCCCAAATCATATTGCAGAGCGCATATCCTTGCCGAGAGGAGCGGCTATTCGTCAGACTGGGAGCGCAATTCTGGCACATTGTTAGCACACCAGGCGCGCTTGCGCCTCACCTGACAACAGTTCTGAAGAAGAAATCAAAAGACATAAAATTGTGACAGAGCGTTACTCGACAAGACTGCTGAACCGGGCGCGAAACACCCCGTCCTAAGATTCTGCGCCGCACGCCGCAGGCACAGGTGAAATCCAAGCGCCGCAGGTCGCCTGGACGAGTCGCTACGACAGCGACCATGTTCAGGCCGGAACAAACGCTTTTGACCGCATATTGAACTCCCAACAGGGTGCCAGTCGAATGGCGGACATTACCTTGTCCGACCGACGCACCGGCCAGCAGAAATTTGCTCCATTCTTCCTCATCGTATTCGATTTTATCCTGCGAAAATGCGTCGGTGATACGCCCAACAAATTGACTGTGGGGAAATCCCCACATCTCACAAAGGGCAGCATTGACGTCGAGAATTCTGCGCGCATTATCAAGCACCAGTGTGGGCAAAGGCGAATTGATGAACATCACGCGGAAATGCTCGTCGCCCATCAGGGCCTCTCCGCCTTTAGAACGGGTTCGTAGCCAGGTGTCCAGCTCAGAACGAAACGCGAACACGACCCGAGCCCCGTTTGACGGCCACGCGCCGTACGGGCAGGCCGAAATCCCTCTCCCACCGCTGCAGTGTCCGTATCGACACGCCAATACCAGATGCTGCCGCACGCTCTTCCAGGCGGTATCAGCGGGTTCCTTGAACTGCTCGCCGATCGCGGCGGGCGGGACGACCTTTATCACCTTGCGGACGAACTCAACATGGAAGTTGACGATCTGTTGCCCACTGTCGAAGCAGCCGCTCTGTTGCATTTCGCCAAATTGAGGGAGGGCGACGCCGAAATCACTCCTCAGGGCAAGGCGTTTGCCGAGGCGGATATTCTCACGCGTAAGGTGCTCTTTCGAGAGGCCGCGTTAGATCATGTCTCTTTGCTTC
>Ga0070735_10005252_pt1 | contig 10790 bp, 7 predicted proteins | sample Coa_R1_FD_66443 | JGI IMG/M metagenome (GOLD analysis project Ga0070735, IMG submission 66443) | Surface soil microbial communities from Centralia Pennsylvania, which are recovering from an underground coalmine fire - Coalmine... | ecosystem: Environmental > Terrestrial > Soil > Unclassified ... | reverse complement strand
CCTGTTGACGATGCGCCTCACCGTCGCAAGCCCGACTCCGTTGCCCGGAAACTCGGACTTTGAGTGTAGGCGCTGGAACGGCTGGAAAAGGCGGTCTGCCGAATGTGGATCGAAGCCGCAACCGTCGTCTTTGATGAAATAAGTCTGTTGTCCGTCCTTCTCCACCGTGCCGAATTCAATTCGAGCATGATCGTGTTGAGAAGTGTACTTCCATGCATTTCGAAGGAGATTTTCCATCAGGATTCGTAGAAGCTGTGCGTCTCCGTACGCCTCTGCCTTGCTTGGAGCAACGAATTCCACTTTTCTGTCTGGTGCGGCACGCATTAACTCTTGCATGACTGAGCGTGCGATTTCGCTCAAATTCACTGGCTCGAATCGCATGGTGCTGCTTGTGACTCGCGACAGGTTGAGCAGAGCTTCGATCAACTCTGCCATCCGTCTTCCGCCTGCACGAATGCTCTCGGCGAGTTCTCGCGTTTGCTGGTCGAGCCTGTCGCCGTACTGTGTCAACATCAAATAGCTGAACCCGTTAATCGCCTCCAACGGGCCTCGCAGATCGTGTGATACAGAATACGAGAACGCCTCCAACTCCCGATTGGCTGCAACCAGTTCGCGAGTGCGCTCCGCCACGCGAGTCTCAAGCTCATCGTGGGACTTGTGCAATTCCCGAAGCATCTCATTGAACGAGTCGATTAGTACGGAGACCTCGTCTCCTCCGCTCGCGGGAGGAACTTGCATTGTGTAGTCCCGACTTCGAGAAATTTGCTGTGCCGTCGCCGCCAGTCGAACAATAGGGGTTGCAACCGCTTTACGAAATGCCGCAGATACCAAAATCGCTGCCAGAAGCGAGAGAAGCAGCACCGCAAAGGAAATCCAAGCATAGCGTCTGAGCCGAGCGTCGATCTCGCGAAGGTCAGCCCTCACATAGACGAATCCGATTGGTTTGCCCTCGGAGGTAATCTCCCGCACCAGGACTAGGTGATTGCTTCGGAACCAGTGTTCTTCCGCTGCCCCGCCAGGAAGATGGGGAATATCGAGAATACCTTCATCGGGCGCTCTGAGGTATTCGGCAAGCTGTCGGCGGTCCGTGGTGAAGATTCCAGCGGAGGTTATATTTTGGAAGGTCTTCAGGGCAGAAAGCGTATTTGCTGCCGCTTGCGGGTCATTGAATAGAATGGCGGAAACGCTGTTCGACGCGATCATCTGAGCCTGCGCGGAGAGCGTCCGCACCAAACTTTGCCGAAATGTGAACTGATCGTAGGTAAAGAAGCCAGCGCAGGCCAACAGGAGTGCCACGCCACTCACGAGCATGTTCATTATCGTGAGCCGATTCGCAAGCGATTGTCTTCGCGCCCAAGCCATCACTGCGTTCCTTTTTGAAGTACGCGGACTGCAACCTTCAGCAATTCAGAACTAAGCGTCAAATGACTTTCTTGCGCTGCCGCAAGATTTACCTCGAACCGAATCCTGTCCTGCTGCCTCACAAGCTGTATGATTCCGCCGCGCTCGGCAAAACCTTTCATATCGCTTACTGTGAGCAGGCTTAGTTTTTTCGCCGGAGCCACAATCGCTGGGAGATGGCTTTCCTCGGACGAACTAACGAACAGAATGCTGCAAGTCTCCGCGTGCTGCATGTTCACTAGTCTTTGGACTGTGATCTTCTTGCCGTTGATACTCTCGCCGCGCACAGTGGCGTCCAGAGTCTCACCGAAGGGGTCTTTTCCTAAGATGCAGATTGAGAATGGATCAGAATTGGCTGCACGATTCGGTGGGAACGTTATGAACTTTCCGAAGTTGTACAGATAGGCGGCTTCGACCTGAGATTCGGTTGGTCGCGATTCTTGTGCCGGAGAAAGAGATGCACTCAGCAGAACACATATGAATGCGAACGCAGAGTAGTAGAGAATGGGTCGAATTTGAGCGGAACGCGACCACGCCCCTGAGCTATCCGCAACGTTCACCTTTGCCACGTGATTTGTCCGTACACGCTTCGCTTGATAGCAACATTCGGTCCCGGATCACTGGCGAATTCGTAATGGTATGGCTGAAGAAGGTTCTGCCCCACAATTGAGAATCGAATGTACGGTTTGGGCTTCCACGCGAACTGCACATCGCCAGTTGAATAGGCGTTGATCTTTTGCGCAGGCAACTTGCTCACGAAACGGTAGGTCAGGTCGAGACTCACCGCTTTCGTGAGATTAAAATCGGATTGTGCGGTGACTTGGTGTCTCGGACTCGCCCCCACAATGCCAGGTGCTGAACCAACATCCAATGAGCCCGGACGCTTCTGTATTTCCATTTGCAGGAACGAATACGAGGCAGCGAGTCGCCAGAACCTGGACGGTCTCCATTCCGGGGCAACCTCAATCCCTCGTGTGGTGCCCAGAAGCCCATTGCCAAAGTCGGCGGGCAACAGCACGTGAGTAGGTGCAGGGTTCGTTTCAACGAATGGTGCGCCGGTTATGTCTTCGCTGAAAAGATCGTTGTAATGATTAAAGAATGCTGCGAAATCGAAGTATAGGGATTTTCGCACGAGATTCCGATAACCCCATTCGTACCCGTTCATCTGTTCCGACTCGAAATTGGGATTAGCATTGAAACGTGCGAAAAATGGTAATCCGCCGACAAAGCTGCCCGTGAAGCCAGTAAGGTAAAAGGCTCGCTCCGCATCGGAGGGCGTGCGCAGCGCATGTGTAAAGGCTGCCCAGAAAGTCTGCTTCTCTGTTGGTGTCCACAAGAGCCGAGCAGTGGGTTGCAACTGGAAACCCGTGTAGTTGGTCTTCAACAGCTTTGTGCCGAACTGGAGCGACAAGCGATCTTGTACAAGCCCGACTTCATCCTGAAAAAAGCCCGTATACAGGGTGTCAGTGCGGGTTCCGGGGATGAAGTACAGTCCCGAAACTATGGTGGGATTTCTGCCTGTGCTGGCGCGTGCCCCGAAACCCCAAGTGATCTGCTGTCTTGCAGGCAATCGAAATCGATCTAAGAAATCGAAGTCGAAGGTGTTTCGGTAATCGGCGAAGTTTGGCTCATGACGGCTCGTCCGATCGTAGTAGAACTGCAACTGAAAATCCTTACCTTCGCCTTGAGTGTGTTCCCAGCGTCCGAGGATGTTGCCGCCAGACAAAAGCTCGGTGCCTTGCACGATTTGCTGGTAGGGTCGAGCGTATGTCACCGCGGTCACGGTTTCGCCTGCGCCTTCGTCATAAATGTCGCCTTGCAACGTGAAGCTGTCACGTTCATTCGTAGAAAAGTCCATGCGACCGCCGCCCTGCAAGGCTCGCCAACTGTCGTAATTGTTTCCGTCCGAATGGTACTCAGGGCCTCGGACAAAACCCAAACCATAGACGCGGTAATCGAATGTTCTGCCGTTACCGCCTCCATATCGCGTATTTAAAAAGCCTTGATCTACGTTGCCGCCGCCCGCGGTCATCAGTGTTCCATGCGTGTCTTTAGTGCTCTTGGTGATGATGTTTATGACCCCGTTGAGAGCGTTTGGACCCCAAATTGTGGCACCCGGTCCACGGATCACTTCGATCCGCTCGACATCCTGCAACAGAACGTTTTGAACTTCCCAATAGGTGCCTGCAAGCAGAGTGGTGTAAACAGTCCGACCGTCAATGAGCACCAACACATCTCGCGATAGCCTGCTGCCAAATCCGCGAATTCCGATTGACCACTTGTTACTGTCGATGCGGGCGACCTCTACGCCGGGAACGAGCCGGAGAGCTTCAGGTATGCTGGTCGCGCCGGATCGCTCGATGTCCTCCTGCGTAATTACGAAAATTGCGGCCGAGGTTTTGCGAACTTGCTCAGGCGCTCGTTGGGCGGTTGTGACCTTGATATTCCCCAATTGTTCCAGAGTGAGTTGCTTCAACCGATTCGTTGATTGTTGATTAGTGCCGTCGTACTCCGCGTGCGCGGTAGTGCAACCGATGCAGGTGAAAAGCACGACCCCAAACAGCATCACGACGACGTTCATTGATTGCTTCTGCCAGGTGGCAGACGAAAGGAGAGTCGTCATTGTCGTCTGGTCTGACGGCGCTGTTCTACGAACCGTTTAACCTCAGCAACCAAATCTTCTGGCTGTACCCGCGATTTGCTCATCCAAGCATCGACGAGCGCACCCTCGCCGGGCAGGGAACCGTATCCTGAGAGCATCAGTACCGGTGTTGTCGGGCTAATGCGCTTGATTTCTTCCGCCAAGGCCGTGCCTGTCCCTTCCAAACCCGAAAGCCAGTAATCGAGAACCACTACATCAACGCGAGATGATTGAAAAATACTCAGCGCCAAACTTTTGGATCGCGCTTCCAGGACTTCAAAGCCAGCCGATTCGAAAAGCTTTTTTCGAGCTTTAAGCTCCAGTTCGTCATCTTCCACGCAAAGAACGGTGTCTTTGAGTTCGTTCATGTCCCACGCTCCGGCTTGCAAAGATTCTCGGCGACTGCGGACAGCAAGACCTCCGGGTCCACTCCCTTGGGGATACTCGCATTCACGTTTCTTAGGAGGCGTTCCGGTAGCTTTTCAACACCTGAGACCGCGACGACAGGTAAAGCGGGGAATTTCTCGCGCACTTTTTCCGCAAGCTCATCTCCATTCATTCCGGGCATTACATAATCAAGAAGGACAAGGTCAACGGATGCGGCTGGCGAGATCAGGTTCAGCGCCTCCTCTCCAGACGTTGCCGTAAGGACGCTATAGCCCCTGGATTCCAGCAGTAGCTTCCGAACCTTTAGGGTGTCGGGATCGTCATCGACACATAGGACTCGCTTTCCGCGCATGAGCAGACGTGGACGACAAAGTAGAAAACGGAAAATCTTTTCATTTCTCAATCGGGACAGGCTATACAGCGTTTACTGTATGTGCCGCCTTCCGGAGAAATTACTAACATTGGCTGCGGCATTTGTGTCTCTATCGGCAGGATAAAGAAGAAACCTTTCTCTTAACGCGGTCACTTCAGGTTTTCACGATGCGGTTATTGGTAGTTGACGATCATGAAGTTGTACGCCGAGGTGTGCGGTCACTTCTTACCGAACAAGAGGGTTGGGAAGTGTGCGCCGAGGCCGTTGATGGTCAGGATGCTCTCGAAAAAGCTCGCGAGTTCAAGCCAGACCTGATCGTGATGGACGTGAGTATGCCTCGGCTCAATGGTCTTGAAGCCACGCGCCAGGTTCGAAATCTGCTTCCTCAATGTGAGGTTCTGATTCTCAGCCAGCATGAGAACAGTGAGATGGCGCGACAGGCTCTCACAGCAGGCGCTCGCGGCTACGTCGTTAAGAGTTCGATTTCGCGAGATCTGATTTCTGCCGTGGCGAAAGTGTCTCGCCACGAATACTTCTTCGATCCGGCAGTGTTGGATCAAACCCCAACTGCTCACACCGACGTTCAGGAAATCCTGCAACGTAGCGCGGCCTTCGAGAAGGCGCTTAGAGAAAGCGAAGAACGCCTGCGCAAACTGGCCGAATATCAGTCCGCTGTGATGAACAACATGGCAGAAGGATTGTACGCACTGGATGCAAATGGTCTGCTGACCTCGATCAATCCTGCTGCCGAAGCAATCCTTGGCTGGAGGAGCGACGAGCTGATTGGGAAAAAGATGCACGACGTGACGCACTACAAACGTCCGGACGGCCCGCCTTTTCCGGCAGATGAGTGTCCGGGCTTGCAAGTCGTGCAAAAAGGTATTTCGCTCCGAGAACATGAGGATACTTTCATCCGCAAGGATGGCAGCTTTGTTCCAGTCGTTTTCAGCGCCTCACCGCGGAAGGAAGACGGGAGAATAGCTGGGGTGATCGTCTCATTTCGCGACGATACAGAGCAGCGTCGTGCAAGAGAAGCACTGCGAGATAGCAGGGAGCAGCTCTCCTTAGCCCTGCACTCATCGCGGACAGCGATGTTTGACTGGGACTTAGTCCAGCAACGTGGCAAGTGGAATTCGCAAATGGCTCGCATTTACGGGTTCATGCCGAGCGGAGACTACATTACTATCGAGGAATGGAAGAGCTTGTTTCATCCAGAGGACACAGCAAGGCTTGCTGTGGAGGCAGAGCGGGTGTGGCGCGGGAAAGACGAGGAGTTCACTTTCGAATTTCGTACCGTCCAGCGGCAGGGTGAAATACGGTGGATTCTTTCGCATGGGCGCATCGTGCGAGATTCTGACGGCAACGCTGTCCGAATGATCGGAACGCATACCGACATAACGGAAGCCAAGCGGGCACAAGAGGCGCTGGAGCAAAGCGAGTCACGGATTCGAGCCGCTTTCAGTCAAAGCTATTCATTTCTAGTGTTGCTGCAACCCGATGGAACAATCATCGAAGCCAACCGTGCTGCGCTTGAAGCGGCTGGTGCAACCGATTCTTCACAGGTTATCGGTCGCAAGTTTTGGGAACCGTGGTGGTCTCCTCTGCCGGATGAGGGTGCAACCCTCAAAAACCTGATCGAGAAGGTAAGGACGGGGGAGCGTGTCCGAGATGAATGCGTTTTTTGTTTGCCCGACGGGAGCCGCCGCGTGGGAGATCGAACGCTCAATCCCATTTTCGATGGTCAGGGTGGGGTCGCAATGATCGTCGCGACAGGAATGGATATAACCGAGCGCAAGCAAAGTGAGACAGCCATTGCAAGCAGAGCCCGCCAGCAGAAAGCACTTTTCCACCTTGCCGACGAACTGCATCGGGCAGCTTCGATGGAAGACGTGTACAACGCGGCGTTGAATGCCATTCTTGATGCGTTGCAGTGCAATCGTGCTTCTATCTTGCTCTGCGACGATGCCGGAGCGATGCATTTTAAGAGTTGGCGTGGTCTATCGAACGATTACCGGGCCGCAACGGACGGTCACTCAGCGTGGAGGCCGGATGAGCGGAATCCGCAGCCTGTTTGCATCACAGACATCAACGCTGCTGATTTAACTGAGTCGCTCAAAGCCGTCATTAGAAAAGAAGGCATCGGTGCGCTGGCGTTCATCCCACTGGTATTGGATGGGAAGCTGACAGGCAAGTTCATGGTGCACTTCAACGCGCCGCATCAGTTCGCTCCTGACGAGATCGACCTGAGCCTAACGATTGCCCGGCAGCTATCTTTTGCGATCCAGCGCAGACGGAACGATGAAGCGTTAGAGCAGAGCAGGGCGCATATCCAAGCTGAAGCAAGTGCGCTTTTCAAACTCAATGCGTCCAGCTCACGGCTGTGGCAAACGCGGACACTGCATGATGGGTTGAACGAGATGCTTTCCGCGACAATAGAGCTTCTGGGCGCGGATAAAGGCAATGTGCAGATTCTCGATGCAGAACGCGGCTTGCTCACAATTGAGGCGCAACGCGGATTCGAAAAAGAGTTTCTGGAGTTTTTCCGTGAGGTCTCTGCCGATGACGATACCGCCTGCGGTCGCGCACTCAGAACAGGCGAACGCATTGTGATCGAGGACGTTATTGAGGACATTGCCTTCGCACCCTATCGAGAGATCGCAAGAGCGGCGGGTTATCGCGCTGTAGTATCCACTCCTCTGATCGGAAAAGATGGTGCGCCGTTAGGTATACTCTCGACGCATTTTTCATCTCCGCATAGGCCATCCGATCAAGACTTGAGAAGGCTGGACTTGTACGCTCGGCAGGCTGCCGATTTTATTGAGCGTTGCCGAACCGATGAAACTTTACGGGAAAGCAACAAAGCCGCTGGGTTGTTGGCTGCCATCGTAACTTCTTCGGACGATGCCATCGTGAGCAAAGACTTGGATGGGATCATCAAAACTTGGAACACGAGCGCGGAGCGCATTTTCGGCTATACCGCCCAAGAAGCCATCAGTCAACAGATCACCCTCATCATCCCCCCGGACCGCCTTGCCGAGGAGGATGACATCCTTGCTCGCATTCGGCGCGGGGAAAAAATTGACCATTTCCAGACTGTTCGCAGGCGCAAGGATGGCACTCTGATTGACGTGTCGGTCACCATTTCTCCCGTTTACGACTCCTCCGGTCGCGTCATCGGGGCTTCCAAAGTGGCGCGTGACATCACGGCGCAAAAGCGAGCCGAGCAAGCACTACGTGAGGGCGAACAACGTTATCAAACCCTCACTGATGCGTCGCCCGTGATGATCTGGATGGCAGGCAGGGACAGGCTCTGCTACTACTTCAACAAAGGATGGCTGGATTTCGTCGGTCGCAGGATCGAGCAGGAGTTGGGCAATGGCTGGGCAGAGAACGTACACCCGGATGATGTTAATCGCTGCCTTCAACTCTATGCAGACAATTTCGATGCCCATCGCCCATTCGAGATGGAGTATCGCCTGCGACATCACACGGGACAATACCGTTGGCTTTTCGCTCGTGGGATTCCTCGCTACGCGGCCGATGGAACCTTCGAGGGCTATGTCGGCGCCTGCCTCGACATCCATGAGAGAAAGCAAGCGGCAGAAAAGATGCGGATGGCGGACGAAACGATGCGCCTGATGAAAGCTCAGGACGAAGAACGGCGGCGTATCGCCCGCGAGTTTCACGACAGTGCTGGTCAAACACTGACGGTTCTTGGATTGAGTCTTGCTCAACTGGTTCAAGATTCGGAGATTGTTTCTCCTGAGTTAGCGAAACAAGGACGACAGATCGAGGAAGTCGTTCAGCAACTCCATCGCGAGATTCGCACCACGTCGTATCTGCTGCACCCGCCGCTGCTCGACGAAGCTGGACTGTCCTCGGCATTAGAGTGGTATGTGCAGGGCGTGGCAGAACGCGGCCGAATGGCGATTGACTTCAACATTCCCGGGGATTTTGGCAGACTTCCCGCCGACATGGAGCTTGCGATCTTTCGGGTTGTGCAGGAATGCCTAACAAATATCCACCGTCACGCAGAGAGTAAAACCGCAACAATCCGAATCGCTCGCGAAAATGGCAGCGTGTGGATCGAAGTGCGGGACGAAGGCAAAGGCATATCACCGGAACGCCTGGCGGAGATCGAGTCGAGAGGTTCTGGGGTAGGAATCTCCGGCATACGCGAGCGCCTCCGTCATTTCGGGGGAACAATGAAGATCGAATCGGATCAAACAGGAACTCGCGTGATCGCAAGCATCCCACTTGCAGTCGCACCCTCATCGGAAGGCGAACATTTACAAGTTGTGGTTTGAGGCTTGTGGTCAGGTCCTATTGGGTTTTTCCCCAGGTTCCTTTTCAGTATCGAAAATGAAAAAGTGCCCGTTGCACGGATTCAGCCTAGGCAACGCTCGGATTACAGACCGTACTTGAACAGATATCAGTGAAATTGGAATTTCTTGGCCAACCATCTCGCAAGCACGTTGATCGCTTGACACTGGTGTTCTGCGAGTCTAATCTGCCCGCTGTGTAGCCGTGGGCATCGAAGATGAATGTTTCGCTCGTGCTATTCGAGTCATCCAGTTCGGCTTTTTCCTGGTGAACGTTTCTAACGGAGGATCACATGGCGCATGGGATTATCTGGTGGATCGTCGTTGGTTTGATAGCTGGGTGGGCGGCTGGCAGGATCATGAAAGGCGGGGGATACGGCGTGATTGCCGATATTCTGCTCGGAATGGTCGGTGGGATCGTCGGTGGTTGGGTGGTCGGCTTGCTCGGTTTCGGTAGTGGCGGCATGATTTGGAGCATCCTAGTTGCAATTCTGGGAGCGGTGATCCTGATCTGGATAACCAGACTCATCAAGAAGGAAGTCTAAGCCGCTGCGATTAAGGGCGCCTTGCCGGTCCGCCTGAATCTGGGCGGCTTTCCTACAGCGCCAAGCAGGGTCGGCTCAGATTTCGGGACAGTTCGATGCTAGAGGTCCTGATGGCTACCGGTTCGGCAAAGCGAGGAATATCCGGGGTATCCTCTTCCACGCCGACGCGAGTTCGAGAGAATCTGCGCTTTGCGCGTCGTGTTTAACTCAGACCGGTACCCGGAGAAGCAGAGAAATCCCTGCCTTCTCAAATGTGCATCTTGCTCGAACCTAACTAACTGTCTTTTTCCGGCAACCCTACTGCGGCGATGCCGGAGCTACCGGTCGGCCGAAGCGCTGCCGGAATTGAGGGAGTTTGCGCGGCGCTGACAATCGTCTACCTCCGGTGTTGGTCTCAACAGTTCTGCGAAGAGAACAAACCTTCCGTTCTCACAAAGCATCCACGTTGCAGTGGAGATCGGAACCGGAATGAGCAAAAAGAAAGGTCTCGCAGACCCCTCCCGCCTCACGCCTTTCGCCTCCGATGACAAGCAATTGCTCCGCGTCGTCATCGAAACTCCGAAAGGAAGCCGAAACAAGTTCGCTTTTAAGCCCGATGAGCGCATCTTCGAATTGAAGAAGGTGTTGCCAGCGGGTATGACGTTTCCTTATGACTTCGGATTCGTTCCTTCAACCAAAGCTGACGACGGCGACCCGGTAGACGTTTTAGTTCTGATGGACGAGCCTGCGTTTGCGGGGTGCGTACTATGGTGCCGTCCTATCGGTGTGATCGAGGGCGAGCAGGGGAATACAAAAGACAAAGAACGCAATGATCGAATCATTGCCGTTGAGAAAGATGCGCACAGCTGGGCAGACATAAAGACGATCACTGATCTGGGGAAGGAATTCTGTCGTGAATTGGAAAAGTTCTTTGTCAACTACCACCAGCTTTCCAGGGAACGATACCGCGTGCTGGGGCTGAAGGGGCCGCGTCAAGCTCGAAAACTCGTGAAATCGCGGATGCGATGAGGGATCGAAACAGATGAGCTAAATTCTCAGCCGGTTCCTCGTCGGGGGCGCGGCAGAGTACCACTACTCAAAAAGTAATGCGACATCGTGATTACCGGGTGAACAACCAGACG
>Ga0070735_10005251_pt1 | contig 10790 bp, 12 predicted proteins | sample Coa_R1_FD_66443 | JGI IMG/M metagenome (GOLD analysis project Ga0070735, IMG submission 66443) | Surface soil microbial communities from Centralia Pennsylvania, which are recovering from an underground coalmine fire - Coalmine... | ecosystem: Environmental > Terrestrial > Soil > Unclassified ... | reverse complement strand
GCGGCGCACACCTCCAACAGCCAGGCCAGCGTCGAGGTCGTTCTCGACATCTCCGACCTGAAGCATCTGGAAACGATCATTGCCGGTCTGCGCAAAATCCCGGGAGTCCACGAAGTACAGAGACTGCAGAAAATCTGAATCGGTTTTTATTTCGCAGTTTGGATCGCATCCCGCGTTAGCCGATCGGTTGGAAGCCCACATCAAGAACCTCTCTGGAATTCTACCCTTCCCCCGGACCGACGGGTTTTCACGGCTTAAAACCGCTTTAAATTAGCTAACGTACTCCGCACAAAATCAGGCTTTCTCAGGCGGCAACCTCTTATCGATGAAGGCATCCAAGTGAGTGGCAGAACTGCAGCACCCTTCCCTCCGGTCTCACTGAGCGGAGAGGGGTCGGAGGGCGGGGTCGCCGCGGTGTCTGCCCACGCGGGATATGCTTCGTGGCCGTTTAATTTAAGCAGCGTCCCGGCGTACGGGTTCCTCTCAGATTCGATAAACTAGACGAATGAAGGTATTCTGCCGTTTCCTCTTGTGCCTGACGCTGTTGGCCTGCGCGCTGGCGGCATTGCCCGTTTTTGCCCAGGAAGGCCCGCTCCAAAACACTCCCCCAAAAGATGCGACCCCGGAAGAGATCATCAAGCGGTTTGCGGCGAAAGAAACCGAGTTCGCGAAGGCCCGCGACCAGTACACGTACCGGCAGGATGTAAAAGTTGCGACCGTCGACGGCGATACCATCGATGGCGAATACCATGAAGTGTTCGATGTCATGTTCGATGACAAGGGCAAGCGCATAGAAAACGTGGTCTTCGCCCCACAGTCGAGCCTGTCCAGGATTTACATGTCGCAGGAAGACATGGAGGATATCCGGCACAAATTGCCTTTCGTGTTAACCACGGCAGACCTTCCGCAATACGACATCCTCTACGTCGGCCAGCAGCAGGAAGATGAACTGCATTGTTACGTGTTCGATATTGCGCCAAAAAAGATCGAAGAGAAGAAGCGTTATTTTCAGGGACGTGTCTGGGTCGACGACCACGACTTCCAGATCGTGAAGACTTATGGTAAGACCGTGCCCGACATTCGCAAGAAGCACGGCGACGAAGAAAATCTTTTCCCGAAGTTCACCACCTGGCGGCAGCAAATTGACGGCCAGTACTGGTTCCCGGTCTACACCAAGGCCGATGACGAACTGCACTTCAAAATAGGAGACGTGCACATCCGGGAAATCGTCAAGTACGAGGACTATAAACGCTTCGGCTCAAATGTGAAGATTTTGTACCAAGGGAAGGAAATTCCTAAGGGCGACCAGAAGCAGGATCAGAATAAGCCTCCGGAGCAGAATAAGCCGCCAGAGCAGAATCCACCGCAGAAATAGCTCTTAGCTACGGTGAGTGAGAAGGACCTCACACGTGAGCGCGCTCATTCGACTGTCATCGGCATCGTCGCGAGCGGTACTTCACTAATGGCTGACGGCTGAGAGTTGACCGCTTAGTAGAACAAATACTTTCTCCACTTATCGTCCGACCGTCCCATGAGACGCATGATGTGGCGACTGGTGTGAAGGTTAAATGCGCGCGGCTCGCGCATCAACTTCATGGCGGCTTCGGTGGGGGATTGATTCCCCTTGCGCCGGTTGCAAGGGTGGCAGCAGGCCACCAGATTCTCCCAAGTGGACGAGCCTCCGCGAGAACGCGGAATCACGTGGTCGAGCGTCAATTCACCGGACGGCAGCACGGTTCCGCAGTATTGGCAGGTATTGCGGTCGCGCAGCAGGATGTTTTTCCGCGATAAGGCTCGGCTCTGGTGCGGAATGCGACGGTACTCTAACAAACGGATTACAGACGGCAGACGCATGGCGACGCGAGCGGAGTGCAGAAAATGTCCATTTTCCTCTTCCGTCATGGCGACGCCTTTCAGTACCAGCACCAACGCGCGCCGCGCCGCGCAGACATTGATCGGCTCGTAGGAGGCGTTTAACACGAGGACCGGCGCGAGCAGAGCATGACCGTCGCCGGTGCGATGCGGCGCTCCCGAGGACGAGAACAGGCTCGCTCCGTGCCGGGATCCTCCGTCATGTTCCATTCGCAAAGACATAAATTACAGTTTCAAAGTTTCAATGTTTCGAGCAATCAAAGTTTCCGCCGGTCAGGCTCCCACTTTGAAACGTTCGAACTCTGAAACCCTAACCGCTGGATCACCAGCCGCAATGTCAACGTACTTAGATGCTAATTTCAACGTGCGCGCCACAGTGGCGACCCATACCTTGGCCGCCCCCGCGCGACGCAGCACTTTGGCGCATTCTGAAGCCGTGGTCCCCGTTGTATAAACATCATCTACAAGAAGCACCTCGCGGCCAGTGACTTCCTGGGCACGGGCAACAGCAAAAGCCCCGCGCAGATTTTCCCGCCGCTGATGGCTCGTCAATCCAATCTGTGAATGCGTGTCGCGGACCCGTAGTAACAGGCCGGACGCAAGTTGCATACGTCCATTCGCCGAATAAACTTTGAGTGCCGCTTCCGCAATCAGTTCTGACTGATTAAAGCCCCGTTGCCGCCGCTTGCCTTTAAACAGAGGCACGGGCACGACCAACACCATCTCACTCGCAAACGAAGATTCCAGCATCGGCCAAGCCTCAGCCAGCATTCGTCCCAGCACGCGCGCCGCTGGACGCACCCCGTTGTACTTCAGTAGGTGAATCAGTTCCCGCAGCCCGCTGTCATAACTGCCGTAAGCCACAGCCCGTTCATAGGGACGATCGAGCCGCCGGCACGCTGGGCATCGGCGCAGCCCGTCGTCAGGCTCGGCGTAGGCAGATAGGACTCTTTCGCCGCAAATCGAGCAGACATTGCCCTCAGTCGGCTGAATCCTGGCAAGGCACTCGGGACACACCGGCAGGCGAGAGATGTTCAGGAGAGGCAGGCCGCAAATGCGGCAATCGGAAGGGAACAGCACCGAGAACAGACTCTCGGCAGCTCGCCGGGCATAGGCTCGGGTAGTCGACCATGCGTCTTCAGACGCAACAACAGCCCCAGCTACTGCAACCGCGGAATGGCTAGTCCGGATTCGGTCCTCGCTACTGCTGAAGACGGCCTCCTCGTCGCGCGGACACAGTTCCAGCCCGCGGTCCATCGATTGGCTACCCCAGCAGTATAGCGGCGACTAGCGTTGCTAGGCAACGTTGCGATTGGACGTGGCCGGCTGTTTTCTGGGCGCGATCCGGGGAGCCTCAGCCAACCGCTCGCGCACCGGCGTAAAAATCAGGCGATAGTCGCGCCGGAAACACTCGCCGCAACGCACCGGCTGCAGCAGAAACAACGGAAGGATGTAGCGTTCAGTCACGGTACGGCGGCGAGAACGAAACCCCACTTCACTTCCGCAATCGTGACAACGGTAGGGCTGAGCGAAAGGCGTATCGGGGGAGTCACTCATAGACTTGGCACCTCGAAATAACGGACGACGAAGGGGCGGACAGCTAAACAGCAATCCGCTAATCTTACACCAATGGGTGCCTACCGACCAAAAACAAATTATTAACATCGGGGTTATACCTGGAGTGATAGACTCTTGTCGCTTCCGGCTAATGCGATTATGTCAGAGAGTTCCATATCCAAACCTGCTCGCCCCCGGCGGGTGGGTGGCTGAAGAAGCTTCGCATGAGTACGATCCCATAAAATGGCCATCTATGCGGGAGCTTAACCAAGCCCTGCAAGAACAGGGCCTCACCGGCTCGGGCGTTGCACCCGAGAAGAAATCCGCGTAAGCCGCCAGCCTAAGGTCCTTGCGAGTCCTCACCAGCGATTCCCTGTCCTTGTATACTGACCTCGGCGTACAGGACGCCGCCCGTCCGCGGACAGGACTGAGTCCACCTGCGCGAAACTTAGAACTTAAGATTCTTAACGAATCTCCTTTCGCCCGCTATAGCGGACCACGGGCACACTTGAAGGAGGTCCGTTATGCCGAAGCAATTCCACGATCGTTACTTTCCTGTCCGCCCCAACCTCGATCAACTCCGTCACCAGGCGAAGGACTTACTGCGTGCCATTCGAGCAGGCGACTCGGTAGCCCGTGCGGAGTTGCGCAAGCATCATCCCAAGTGCGTCGATCCTGCCGCTACCAAACTGGCCGACGCGCAACTGGCTCTCGCGCGCAGCTACGGGCTGGCAAGCTGGCCGCGGCTAGTTATCGCCTGCCGTATGACCGATGCCATCTGGCGAGGCGATGTGAATGCGGTCCGCGAACTGGTGTTGAAAGATCCGCGATTGTTGCACGAAGCTGCGCGCGGTCTGCCCGACAGCAACTGGGGCCCGCCGATGTCCTATGCCGCCAATGTCGGACAGGATGAGATTATCGCGATGCTGCGCGAGGTGGGCGCGCAGGATGTGCAGCACGCCTTCGATCGTGCCTGCCTGCAAGGGAAGATCGAGACGGCGCGCCGCCTCCACTCGATGGGGGCGCGGCCTGCTCCCGGATCGATCGGGGGAACGTGCGAAACTCTGAACGATGCGGGAATGGCATTTCTGCTCGAACTCGGCGCCGAACTCGCCGATGAACGGGGCGACAAACTCGCGCCCGTCGCGCTGCTTCTGACCACCTATTCGCGCTACCCGGAAGGCAAGCACCGATGTCTGGAATTGGTCGTGGAGCACGGGACCGATCTGCCGGATACTCCGGCCATGGCGGTCCATCGAGGACGCATTGATCTGCTGGAGAAACATCTTCGCCTCGACCCGCACTTACCCGCCCGAACTTTCTCGCTTGCGGATATTTATCCTCCTGCCGTGGGCTGCGGCCCGGACCTCTCCTTCGGACTGCATGGCACGCCCCTTGATGGCACGACCCTGCTGCACATCTGCGTCGAATTCGACGAGATCGAGATCGCGCGCTGGCTGATCGAGCAGGGCGCCGACGTGAATGCCCCAGCGGAGATCGATGCCGATGGATTCGGCGGACACACTCCATTGTTTGGCTGCGTGGTCAACAATTCTTTTTTGTGCGGACGTCAGCGCGACGGCGACTTCGCCCGCCTGTTGCTGGACCACGGGGCCAATCCCAACGCTCGCGCCTCCATTCGCAAGCAACTGCATTTTGTCCCGGATGAAACCATGCACGAGTATCGCAATGTCACTCCGCTGGCTTGGGGCAAACAGTTCCACGGACAGCGCTTTCATGATTGGGTCAGCAAACCTGCGATGCAGTTGATCGCGGAACGCGGCGGCCGAGAATGAAACGCTGAATGTCGGTCACGCAGGCCAGGACAATTGGTCCCCGCACTTGTCATGCGGGTGGGCTGCGTGCTAACGTGCGCCGTTCGCGACTTTTAGTTGAAATGCAACGCAAACATCGCTATTTCCATCCCACGCCTTAAAAAGGATTCGCCATGAGCAGCCCCGTCGCTGAACCTCCCGCAAAAAAGAAACACATGCCCTATGTCCCCGAAACGATGGAGATGAAGGAATTCACCTTCCGCGCGCTTCTGATTGGCTTAGTGATGACGGCCATTCTCGGCGCCGCCAACGCCTATCTGGGGTTGAAAGCGGGGATGACGATTGCCGCAACCTACCCGGCAGCCGTGATCGGCATGGCTCTGCTCCGGCTCATGAAAGGTTCGCTGCTGGAAGAAAACATCGCGCGAACCGTAGGCTCGATTGGCGAGTCGGTGGCGGCGGGCGCGGTATTCACCATTCCGGCATTTGTGATGGCGGGATTGTGGCCCGGGCTCACTCGCGATAAGTATTGGAATTCAGTGGCGCTGATGGTGATCGGCGGAACGCTCGGCATTCTGTTCGTCACGCTATTGCGGCGTGTGATGGTGGAGGACCCCGAACTTCCATATCCGGAGTCGGTCGCCGCGTCGGAGATTCACAAAGCTGGGCAACAGGGCGCGAAGGCGGCGAAGATTCTTTTCGCCAATATGGGTTTCGGAGGGTTCATGTACCTGCTGGGTGCGGTCAACGCGTTCAGTCCCAGCAATACACTGCATGTAAGAATCAGCGAACTGGGAAAGAAACTGCTGCTGCGCACCGGAACCAATCCCAATGTCGCGACCACGATCACGGGCGGCGCAACTTTGTTCAACGGGCCTGATGTCAGCCCTGCCTACCTCGGCGTCGGCTACATTATTGGCCCACGGCTCGCCGCGTTGAATTTTGCGGGAGGCGTACTGGCCTGGGGATTGCTGGTTCCACTACTCACTTTCACGGTGGGTCCGTACATACAGGCTGCACAACCGGCCGGCACGACGCTCTCCTGGGATTTGTTGGCAGGGGCCATCTACTACTCCATCGTGCGTCCAATCGCGGTAGGTGGGATGCTGGTCGGCGCGAGCTACACGCTGTTCAAGATGCGCAAGCAGCTTGCGGTCGGCATGGGCCGTGCGGTTTCCGATTTGAAGAAATCCGCTGCCGCGCACGCCACCACTAGCCGCATCGACCGCGACCTGCCCGCGAAAGCGGTCTTCGGGGGAGTAGCGGTCGTTTTCGTAGCCATGGTACTGCTCTACTACTACTTCATGAGCAGTGCGGGAAATCTCTCCAGTTCGCAAATTATCTCAGGATCCCTGGTTGCTGCCGGCGTGATGGTCATCATCGGATTCTTCTTCGCCGCCGTGTCCGGTAACTTGGTCGGCCTGATCGGATCGTCGAACAATCCCGTGTCCGGGCTCACCTTGTGCACTCTGTTGATCGCAGCCCTGCTCATGGTTGCGCTGGGGGTTTCCGGCACGGGAGGGGTGGCTGCAGTCCTGGGAGTAGCGGCGGTGGTCTGCGTGTCTTCGGCAGTCGCCGGCGAAATGCTCCAAGACCTGAAGGTGGGACATATTCTCGGGGGCACTCCTTCGAAAATGCAAATAGGCGACTTGTTCGGGGTCGTAGTGGCGTCGTTGGTGTTGTTCGTCCCGCTTGCCGTGCTGGACAAGGCGTATCACTTTGGCAGCAACGCGCTGCCGGCGCCGCAGGCGGGACTTATGGCCATGCTTTCCAAGGGTATTGTGAGCGGAGAGATGGCGTGGCCGCTGGTCGTGGTTGGAATCTTACTGGGTCTGGCCATGATCATGATTGAAGTCAAGAGCGTGATGCTGTTCTCGGTAGGAATGTACTTGCCTCTGGGCACAACGTTCGCGATCTTCGTGGGCGGCATCATCCGCTGGGTAACGGACAAGTTGCGCGATCGGCGTGGCTACAACGACGCGCAAAAGGCACGCGTGGATAACGCCGGTGTGCTGACCGCTTCGGGCCTGATTGCCGGAGAAGCTCTGTGCGGCCTGGTCATCGCAGGTCTGGTGGGTTCGGGCAAGGATGTCACATTGATTCACTGGACACCGTCGATTTGGGCGGCACTCGCTGCCTTGGCTATTCTTGTGATCGTGATGATCCGAGTGCCTTTGTCGAATGCCGGTCGTCCGGAAGACCCTGCGCCTCCAACCGCGATCATGTAAGATCGTAAACCACGAAGGACACGAAGTGACACGAAGGAAAAATCCTCCTTCCTGAAACTTCGTGTCCTTCTCGGTTTAGGCTCTCATGCCAATTTCAGAAAACATTGCGGTAGTCCAGCAACGCATTAACGACGCAGTGCGCCGGGCGCGACGTTCCGCGGGCGATGTTGCCTTAATGGCAGTAACGAAAACGCATCCGCCGGAGCGCATTCGCGAAGCCTATGCCGCCGGCTTGCGTTTGTTTGGCGAGAACCGGGTGCAGGAATTTGCTGCGAAGGCGGATGCCCTCGCCGACTTACCCGACGCCGAGTGGCACATGATCGGGCACTTGCAGACGAACAAGGCAACCAAAGCGGTGGAACTTTTTAGCGCCGTAGATTCGCTCGATTCAGTCAAACTCGCAGAGAAACTCGATGCGGCCGCACGCAAGCTGGGGGAAAAGCTCCGAGTGCTGATCGAGATCAACGTCGGCGGCGAGTCAGCCAAGACCGGCGCGGCGCCGGACTCACGCGAACTGGAATCCCTGCTGCTCGCCGCCCCGGGTTTCGATGCGCTGGAATTTCGCGGTCTCATGACCGTGCCTCCGTTCACCGACGATCCCGAAGGCGCGCGTTCTTACTTCCGCAAGCTACGCGAGTTGCGCGACACCATTGCCGCGCGAAAGCTTCCGTCCATTCGCATGGATGTACTTTCCATGGGCATGTCCCACGACTTCCGGGTCGCGATTGAGGAGGGCTCAACCTGCGTACGGGTAGGCACTGGAATTTTCGGAGCGAGGTCTAGACCTTAGGGATCAGATCCCGCGCGCTGTGTTACTCTGTGCCCTCTGTGGTTATTTTTTGCGGACCACTTGGCAACCGGCCACTGATACTGGAGTCATGCGCGAAGTCATTTCCACCAAAGACGCTCCTAAAGCCATCGGACCTTACTCTCAAGCCATTAAAGCCAACGGCTTCATCTTTTGCTCTGGTCAAGTCGCCATCGATCCCACGACGCAGCAGGTCATCACGGGCGACGTAGCAGCGCAAACGGATCGAGTTCTGCGCAATTTGTCAGAAATTCTGGAGGCCGCGGGAAGCGGTCTGGGTAAAGTCGTTCGCTCGACCGTTTTCTTGAAGAACATGTCTGACTTTGCCGCGATGAACGAGGTCTACGGCAAGTACTTCAGCACTTCCCCGCCGGCCCGTTCTACGGTCGAGGTCGCGCGTCTCCCCAAAGATGTCCTGGTAGAAATTGATGTAATCGCGTTGGAATAATTTGCAGCGCCGGCCTCTTGCAGGCTGAGCCTCGTCGCAACCTTTCTATGGAGCAGCGCATGAAGAAACTCGTCATTGCTGGAATCATCGCAGCGGTATTAACCACCCTTGTGACTGCACAGACGACCGCTCACAAGCCTGCCACCGCAGCGCGCCCCAACCCCAACGCTCCGACGAAAGTCACCGGCGCTGGCGTGAAAACAGCCTCCGGCCTGCAATATTGGGACATCAGGGTCGGCGCCGGTCAAACCGCCAAAGAGGGCGACAAAGTGAAAGTGCATTACACGGGATGGCTGACCACCGGCAAGAAGTTCGACAGTTCGGTGGGAGCCGCGCCCTTCGAAATTCACGATAGGCGCCAGCGAAGTCATTAAAGGCTGGGACGAAGGTGTTGCCGGGATGAAAGTCGGCGGCAAGCGGCAACTGCGCATCCCGCCGGAACTAGCCTATGGCGAGGCGGGCCATCCACCGCAGATTCCACAAAATGCCACGCTGATCTTCGACGTCCGCCTGGTATCGATTGCGCCCAAAACGTCGAAGTAGCACACACTTCAACGCTGACATCGCAGCGAAGCTCAGTGTCTTCTGTGGGAAACGGGCTAGGCCTTGACGACTTTACCGCTGCGCAGGCAGGACGTGCAGACGCGGATGCGCTTCCCCTGGCCTGCCACTTTGGCATGCACCGGACGCAAGTTGATGTTCCAGCGCCGCTTGGTGACGTTGTGCGCGTGGCTGATGCGGTTTCCCGCTTGCGGCTTCTTGCCGCAGATATCGCATTGTTGTGCCATGGACTGCTCCCAAATAGTTCAGGTCTTGTAGGGCAAACCTAGATTTTACAGGAGGTTGCCTCACTTCGGCAAATCGCCGCGACTACATCTGCTTCACAAACCGTAGGGAGGCAGAATTCATGCAGTAGCGCAGGTGCGTGGGCTCAGGGCCGTCATCGAATACGTGCCCAAGATGCGCATCGCATTCTGTGCAGCTAACCGCGGTACGGACCATTCCAAACGTTGAGTCCCGCGTTTCTGTAACGTTCTCCGCAGCGATCGGAGCCCAGAAACTCGGCCAGCCTGTGCCGGAATCGAACTTCGTGGCTGAGTCGAACAGCGCGTTATCACAGCAAATGCAGCGGTACAGTCCCTTATCGTGCAGATTCCAATATGCGCCTGAGAAAGCAATTTCGGTATCGGCATTGCGCGTGATGTCATACGCGTTAGCGGACAACTGCTTGCGCCATTCCTCGGAAGCCTTGATCACCTTAGCAGTCTGAACTTTCTTCAGCCGTTGCCCGGAGTCGGAGTACAAGACTACGGTGACCTCTCTGGGTCCGGTCGATTCGGCAGCCTTCAATAGCCGCGGCCGTCTCCATTGCCAAAGAAACAAGCCTGCAACCGCCGCCCCGGCGCTCACCAGGAACGCACGACGTCGATTGGTGATGTCTTGCTGCTGCTCGCGATCAAGGTCGGAATCGAACATCGGCATCTCCCATCATTTTCCCGTGTAAAGATCGGGGAACTCCTGCCGCAGATGTTCCACCTTCGGCGCGTCGTTGTAGACGATATAAGGCTGGTACGGATGCAAGGCAGCATAGTTCTGGTGATAAGCTTCTGCGGGATAGAAGGCTTGCAGCGGCACAACCTGAGTCACAATGCGCCGCGGAAATACTCCGGCTTTATCGAGTTGTGCGATGTAGGCTTCGGCAATGCGCTTTTGCTCGTCGCTCGAGTAGAAGACCGACGAGCGGTACTGCGTCCCCTGGTCCGGACCCTGACGGTTGAGCTGCGTGGGATCGTGCGCGACTGAGAAGAAAACTCTTAGCAACTCGCCATAGGTGATCTGCGAAGGATCGTAGACGACCTCGACCGACTCGGCGTGCCCGGTTTCACCGGTGCTGACGGTTTCATATTCGGCAGTCTTCGCCGAACCGCCGGAGTAGCCGGAGGTGGCCTTAATCACTCCCTTCACGTGCTGAAAGACTGCCTGCACGCCCCAGAAACAGCCGCCGGAGAGCACCGCAGTTTGATGCCCCGAAGCGGCAGCTCGCGGCGCGTCAACGGCAGGCGCGGGCAGGGCGGCATTCGGATTTGCCTTCGCGGTGCATG
>Ga0070735_10005250_pt1 | contig 10791 bp, 8 predicted proteins | sample Coa_R1_FD_66443 | JGI IMG/M metagenome (GOLD analysis project Ga0070735, IMG submission 66443) | Surface soil microbial communities from Centralia Pennsylvania, which are recovering from an underground coalmine fire - Coalmine... | ecosystem: Environmental > Terrestrial > Soil > Unclassified ... | reverse complement strand
ACTCCGTAGCCGTGATCTCCGATTTATTAAAAGGCCCCCGCAAATCAGCAGAGGAATTTTTCCGCATCTTGAGGTAAAGTGCTCAGGAGCGCCGACGCTCACTGTTATCTAACATTCACTTGTCATCCTGAGCGCAGCGAAGGATCCATGCATTTCGGCGGCCGGCAGCGGCAAATTGCCTAGGTCTTCCGCTGCGCTCAGGATGACAGAAATTACCGGGAGGAGTCCTGCACCCACCCACAACCCCGACCATCCCCACAGACTGGGAAGTCCACACCCACCAGGACAAAGAACTGGTCAAAGGCCTCGGCCTTACCAGTGCCACTATGCTGGTCATCGGCTCGATGATCGGCTCCGGCATTTTCATCGTCTCCGCCGATATCGCCCGCGAAGTCGACTCGCCCGCCTTGCTACTGGCCGCGTGGGCCATGGGCGGAGTGATGACCATCATCGCAGCCCTGAGCTACGGCGAGCTCGCCGCCATGATGCCCCGTGCCGGCGGCCAATACGTTTACCTGCGCGAGTCGCTCGGCCCGCTCTGGGGCTTTCTCTACGGCTGGACCCTCTTCATGGTCATCCAGACCGGAACCATCGCCGCCGTAGGCGTGGCCTTCGGCAAGTTCCTCGGCGTTTTCTTTCCCTCGATCTCTTCGACTCACTGGATTCTCCACTTCTGGAAAGTTCCTCCGATTCCAATCGGACCCATGGTTCTCGGCAATATGGATGTTGGCATCAACACCCAGAATCTTGTGGCGATTGTGATCGTGATCTTCCTTTCGATAATAAATATCTTCGGCGTCAAGACCGGCGCGATGATTCAGAACGTTTTTACCGCAGCCAAGGCCGCATGTCTTCTCGCGCTCGCTCTGCTCGGCGTGGCTCTCGGCCGCAACGCAACCGCCATCGCGGCAAATTTCAGCGGACACTTCTGGCGCAACGCCGCTCTCGGCGCGCAGCACGCAGTGCAGGTCGGGGTTGGCGGACCGGTCGTCATGGTGGGCACGCTGACCATCCTCGCCGTAGCGCAGGTAGGTTCGCTCTTCTCCATGGACGCGTGGAACAACGTAACCTTCACCGCCGGAGAAGTAAAGAATCCCAGCCGCAATCTACCCATTTCGCTGGCGTTGGGCACGATCGTCGTAATCGCTCTTTACCTGGGCTGCAACTTCGTCTATCTGAACACACTTCCCCTTGAAGGCAGCGCCACCGCCACAACCGTGTTAGGCCGCGGCATCCAGCACGCCATAGAGGACCGCGTAGGCACCGCCGCCATGACGCAAATGTTCGGCTCCCTCGGCGGCCTGCTGATGGCCGGGGCCATCCTGATTTCAACCTTCGGCTGCGCCAACGGCCTCATCCTTTCAGGGGCCCGCGTTTATTACGCGATGGCCAAAGACGGCCTCTTTTTCCGCAGCGTCGCCAATCTGCATCCAACTTATAAAACGCCGGTCGTCTCGCTGATGGTGCAACTAATCTGGACCTGCCTGCTCTGCATCTCCGGCAGCTACGGCCAGCTTCTCGATTACATTATTTTCGCTGCGCTGGTCTTTTATATTCTGACAATCACCGGACTCTTCGTGCTGCGGCGCAAGCGTCCAAATGCCGAAAGACCTTACCGGGCCGTTGGCTATCCGGTTCTGCCGGCGATTTATATACTGATGGCGGCGTTCGTCGATGTCATACTATTGCGCTATAAGCCGCAATACACCTGGCCGGGGCTGATCGTCGTCCTGATCGGTATTCCGGTTTATTACGCTTGGTCGCGGAGTGGGGAGCGGAACGTAAGCCGCACCTGACGTTTGCTTGGAACCCAAGGAGAAACTCAGCATGGCGAATCTGTTCGCAAAAAAAGACCTGCCCACATTAATGAAGGAGGCCTCCGAAACCGACGAGCACAGTTTGCGGCGCGCTCTCGGACCGTTGAATTTGTTGACGCTCGGCATCGGCGCGATTATCGGGGCGGGCATTTTCGTAATTACCGGCCAGGCGGCCGCGCAGTTTGCCGGGCCCGCGATCGTGATTTCATTTGTGCTGGCCGGCATCGCGTGCGCATTTGCCGGACTTTGCTACGCTGAGTTTGCCTCCATGATTCCGATCGCGGGCAGCGCATATACTTACTCCTACGCTACTCTCGGTGAACTTGTTGCCTGGATCATCGGCTGGGACCTGATTCTGGAATATGCCTTCGGCGCAGCCACCGTGGCCGTAGGCTGGAGCGGCCACTTTCGAGCCTTTCTCAAAGACCTGGGCGTCGGCTTGCCTGCAATGCCATCCTCCGATTTCTTGATGTTTGGATATCCCGTGCACCTGAAGTACGACTACATCGGGTTCCTAGTGATTATGGCCATCACCGCGATTCTAGTGATTGGTATCAAAGAATCGGCAAACTTCACCACCGCGATCGTGATCCTGAAAGTCGCCGTAGTGTGCATGTTCATCGCAATGGCTGGGTACTTCGTATTCTCGCACGGCGGGCAGCCAAACCACTGGCATCCGTTCATTCCGCCGAATACGGGCACCAGAGGTGAGTTTGGCTGGTCCGGAATTTTGCGCGGGGCCGGGGTGGTTTTCTTCGCCTATATTGGGTTTGACGCCGTTTCAACGGCGGCACAGGAAGCGAAGAATCCGAAAAAAGACATGCCGTTGGGCATCCTGGGTTCGCTGGTAATTTGCACGGTTCTTTACATCCTGGTTTCCGGGTTGCTCACGCGCCTTGTTCCTTACGATCAACTCATGGTTCCCGATCCCGTTGTCGTCGGTATTCGAGTAACGGGGCACCAGTGGGCGACTTTCCTGGTGGAATTAGGCGCCATTGGGGGGCTCGCCACGGTAATGCTTGTGATGCTGCTCGGCCAGTCGCGCGTGTTTTATTCCATGTCACGCGACGGTTTGCTGTGGCCGTGGGCCTGCAAAATTCATCCCCGCTTTCGCACACCTTATATCAGTTCCATCGTAGTCGGAGTTTTTGTAGCTCTACTGGCCACACTGGTTCCGCTCAGCGTGCTCGACGAGATGACGAGCGTGGGCACGCTGCTTGCTTTTGTGCTGGTAAGCGCCGGAGTTTGGGTCATGCGCAGGAGCCACCCCGACTTGAATCGCCCCTTCAAGACTCCCATGGTGCCGCTGGTGCCCATTCTCGCGATTGTTTTTTCCACCGTGCTTATCATTTCGCTTTCCTACTGGACGCAACTCCGGTTGATCGTGTGGTTAATCATCGGTTTGGTCATTTATTTCAGCTACGGGCAGAAGCACAGCAAAGTGCAGGCGCGAGATGCGTCCACGGTGGCGAAGCCTTCGCCATCCATGGCAGACTAATTTCAGGGCGAGGGCCGGACCAGAAAAGCGAACGATGCGGTTCGTCAGTCTTTCCTAGCCTGGGCGCAGACCTTTAGGCCCTGAATTCCATGAAAATCGTCTCGGCAGAAGAAATGCGCGCCATCGACCGCTCTACCAGCGAGCGCTTCGGCGTGCCCTCGTTAACTCTGATGGAAAATGCCGGGGCAGCAGTAGCCGATTTTGTCCTCAAGCAGTATCCCGACGCGAAGCGTATTACAGTCATCTGCGGCAAAGGCAACAACGGGGGCGACGGTTTCGTAACTGCCCGCCATCTATATGAGCAGGGAAGAAGAGTACAACTACTCCTGCTGGCGAAGCCCGAAGATCTCCCAGGCGATGCCGCAGCCATGTTCAAGAAATTGCCGAAGCCAGCAATCAGCGCCACTTCGGCAGACGAACTGCAAAGCGAGCGCGTGCGTTCTCTCTTCGACGCAGACCTTTACATCGACGCAGTTCTGGGTACAGGCTTCAGGCCGCCAGTAACGGGCCTCTACGCCGGCGCGATCGAAGCATTGAATGAAACCTCAGCGCCGGTGATCGCTGTCGATATCCCCTCCGGCGCGGACGCCGACGCAACCAGCCCGCAAACCGGCACCATCGTCCGAGCCAGCGCCATCGTCACTTTCACCGCTCCGCGCCCCGCCCATATCTTCAGCCTGCTGACATCTGGACCAACGATAGTCGCCCCCATCGGTTCTCCCGACGAAGCAATCGTCTCCAATCTGCACCTGAACGTAATTACACCTCCCGACTTGTCTCGCCTCGTCGGCCCACGTCCCGCCGAATCGAACAAAGGCAACTATGGACACGTCCTCGTGATCGGCGGATCGCTGGGCAAAGCTGGGGCCGCAGCCATGGCAGGCATTTCCGCGTTGCGCTCCGGAGCGGGTCTCGCGACGGTAGCAACCGCAAAATCCGCTCTGCCCACTGTCGCCAGCTTCCATCCGGAGCTGATGACCGAACCGCTGCCCGAAACCAACGCAGGCACGATCTCCGCTGCAGCCCTCGCTCAAATCGAAGAATTGTCCAAGGGCAAAACGGTACTGGCCATTGGCCCCGGAATCTCGCGCAACCCCGAAACTTCCGAACTCGTTCGCGCGCTGGTTGCCAAAACACGTACCGCTGTAGTTCTCGATGCCGACGGTCTGAATGCCTTCGAAAACCGCGCCGACGAATTAAACGGCGCAGGAAAAACGCTAGTGATCACACCGCACCCCGGCGAGATGGCGCGCCTGGCCCGCATGAGCATTCCTGACGTCCAAAAAGATCGACTGGGAGTAGCCCGAAAATTTGCGCGCGAGCACGAGCTGATTGTTGTTCTCAAGGGCCATCGAACGCTGGTAGTGCATCCAGACGGCGAAGCCTGGGTGAACACCACCGGCAATCCGGGCATGTCCACCGGCGGCACTGGCGACATTCTCACGGGGATGGTCGCGGGAATGATTGCGCAGCATGCCGATAACAAAGATGTGTTTCTCGCAACCTGCGCCGCAGTTCACCTTCACGGCCTCGCCGGCGACGTGATGCGCGAAACTCTGGGCGAGCATTCCTTAATCGCCACCGACCTTCTTACTGGCCTGCCCGAAGCTTTCCGCCGCATGCAACGCAAGGCGCGAGAAAAAACAGTCCAGTTCTGAACCAGGCCAACTGTACTATCGGACATTAACCTATCAGTAAACCCTCGCCATCTCCTTGACGCTGCAACTGTTCGACCACCCGAAACCCGGCCTCCAGAGCGGACTCCAGCCTCTTCTTCCGTAACCTGTTGTCGGTCCTCGCGTCGTGCCACAGTATCTTCAGTTATGACTCACTTCCCCCAACCGCACCCCTCGAGGCGCGCGGCCAGGGTCCAGCTTGGAGCTTCCGTTCTAGCTGCGATTCGTTTAGAAGATGGCCGGCGCACAAAAGCAAGACTGCAATCGATTTCCGTGACCGGAGGGCTGCTGCAACTGCAGCATCCCCTCGGAAGCGGATCTTTTGTCGAACTAGCCTTTCAAACCCAAGCCGGTCCAGTGCACGGGATGGCCGAGATCCTGGAACCGATGCGCAAAGCGCCGAATGGAACGCTGCAACCGTTCCGTTTCGTCGCGTTCGAAGACGACGACCACCGCCGCTTGCGCACTTCCGTCGACCATGTTGTCGATCGCAATAACCTGCTCGGGCTCAAGTCGTCGGTCTTCGTCACGCCGAAAACGATCTAGCTCCGCAGAGTTTCGCGAGTCCGGCGAACACAGCGAGTGGGAGAACCTCCGTACAATTCAAGTCTCGTCCCCTCTAGCTATACTGAACGGTCACGCATAAGCGCTGGCCGCAATCATGACGCGAGAGACGACAACACATTCCCCTGAAGAAACCATAGCCCTCGGCCGAAAGCTTATCGAACTGCTGATGCCGCCAAAACTCATATTGCTGCGCGGGGACCTTGGCGCAGGGAAAACCACGCTGGTCAAGGGAATTGCCGCCGGTTTCAATGCCAGCGAAGAAGAGGACGTCACCAGTCCGACGTTTACTCTGGTGCATGAATATCGCGGACCGGAGGCCACGCTCTACCACATTGATCTCTACCGGATCGATACGCCGCGCGAGCTCGAAACCCTGGGCCTTGACGATTTGCGCACAAAAGATAGCATCCTGCTAATTGAATGGGGCGAGAAGTTTCCGAATCTTGTACGCGAGCGGGATGTGGAAATTTCTCTTGAGCCCGACGGCGAAAACACAAGAAGAATCAAAATCACCCAGGGCTGATTTATCCGTTGCAACTTTGGGCTTCTCGCGGTGCAGTAGCCTCCTCACTCAGGCAAATTTGAACCCCCTGTGATCAGGCGCGCTCCTCGCTCATACGTGAAATACGACCAGGCCCACTGAATAAACACCAGCAGCCGGTTGCGAAACCCAATCAAGAAGAAAATATGAATGAATAGCCACGCCAGCCACGCAATGTATCCGGAAATGTGAATCCTGCCAAACTCGGCAACCGCAGCCGCGCGGCCAATCGTTGCTAGGCTGCCCTTGTCCCAGTAGTGAAAAGCTTTGCGAGATTCTGAAGAAAATCCGTGAGTAACTTCCCGCCGAATCAACTTCGCGACATACCGCCCCTCCAGAATCGCTACCGGAGCGACACCCGGAAGCAGCTTGCCGTGCTGATCTTTCAAAGCCGCCAGATCGCCGATGACAAAAATCTCCCGATGATCCGGAACGCTTAAGTCGGGATGCACGAGCACCCGGCCCGCGCGGTCTACCGGCACGCCCAATTTCTTTCCCAGAGACGAAGCCGCCACGCCCGCGGCCCATAGGATGACGGTAGCCTTCATCCGTGTTTCGCCCATCACGATGACGCCCGGCTCGACCCCCGTCACCATCGTCGAAGTCAGCACCTCGACGCCTAGGCGCTGCAACTGCTCTAGCGCGCTGCGCGAAAGGTCTTCGGGATACGAGGGCAACACGTGCGGGCCGCCTTCAATCAGCCGGATATGCGTGCGCCGTGGATCGATCGAGCGAAAATCCTCCGCCAGAGCATGCCTGCAGATTTCCGCCAACGTGCCCGCCAGCTCCACGCCGGTCGGCCCTCCGCCAACCACGACAAAGTTCAGCGGATCATCCCCCTCACCCGCGAATGCACGTCGCTCCGCCACTTCGAAGGCCAGCAACACACGTCTTCGAATCTCCAGCGCATCTTCGATTGTCTTCAACCCCGGAGCCAGCGTCTCCCACTCCTCGTGGCCGAAATAAGCATGGCTGGCTCCAGCTGCAACGATCAGATAGTCGTAACCGACCTCATACTCACCCTCCTGACCTGCGGCCTTTACTACTCGCCTTTGCAAGTCGAATTCCACCACTTCACCCAGTAACACTTCAACATTCTTGTGTCCGCGCAGAATCGAGCGAATGGGAGAAGCAATCTCGCCCGGAGACAGTCCGGCCGTCGCCACCTGATAGAGCAGCGGCTGAAACGTGTGGTAATTTTTCTTGTCGATGACTGTGATCTTCACCGGCGCGCTCGTCAATGACGTGGCTGCGTTTAAGCCGCCAAATCCCGCGCCCACAATCACCACTCGAGGGGTAGTCTTGCCGTCCATTCGGTTCTGTCTATAAGATTCAGCGCAATGGACACCGGTTCCATAAGTTCTGCAAACAATAATCGTTCCCCCACGCAATGGCTTTTGCCATCGATTGCAGATCTGATCTTCATCGCATTTCTCGGCGTCCTTGCATTCACCAACTTATCCGTGCGTTTGCTCGGTGACGCCGGCATTGGCTGGCACATCCGCACCGGGCAATTGATTTTGGCAACGCACTCCATTCCTCACGTTGATCCTTTCTCCTCCTCGATGGCCGGCCATCCCTGGTTTGCCTGGGAATGGCTATATGACGTAGTCGTGGGATGGCTCGATCAAGCGGCCGGGCTGAACGCCGTGGTGGTCTTCACCGCAATCGTTATCGCGGCGACTTTCTCCTGGATATTTCTCCTGCTTATACGTCGCAAGACGAATCTCATTGTCGCGTTGCTATTGCTGCTGTTCGCCGCCTCAGCGTCGATGATCCACTTCTTCGCGCGCCCGCACGTGGTGACCTGGCTTTTCGCAGTACTATGGCTCTGCATTTTGGACCGCCTTGAGCAGTCTCAAGGCACAAGTAATTCGGGCGCCTGGCGGAATCGCCGCCTTCTGTTTTTGCTCCCCCTTTCAATGCTCATCTGGGTCAACGTCCACGGAGGATTTCTGGTGGGCTTTGCTCTCCTCGCGATTTATTGGCTAAGCGCAATCTGGCAAAGTTTTCGCGCGCGCGGGAATCACTTTGAAGCGGTTCTTGAAAAACTCAGAGCAGGGAAGCGCGCTCGCGATCTCGCGGGAATTGCATTTCTATCTGCCGTCGCGACTTTGGTAAATCCTTATGGCTGGAAACTGCATATTCACATCTACCGCTATCTCTCCAATCGCTTCCTGATGGATCACATCGACGAATTTCAATCTCCGAACTTTCATGGTGTCGCACAAAAATGCTTTGCCCTATTGTTGATTCTTACGCTACTGGCGCTGGCGGCAGACAAAATCGATGACAGTAAAAATCACGCCGAACTGCTTCTCATACTTTTCGCTGCCTATTCCGGGCTATACGCAGCACGCAACATTCCGGTGTCCTCGCTGCTTCTAATCTGGGTGATAGGCCCGAAACTGTCGCGCGCGCTGAACTTTGTATCAGAAAGCTTCACCAGAACAGTAGCAGGCACATCAAAAGTTTCAGCCGAATCTTTCCTTCAGCGAATGCGGGCCATCGATTCGGGTCTGCGAGGTCATGTCTGGGTCATCGCCGCAATCGCGATCTCCGCGTGGATTGCCTTTCATGGCGGCAAGGCTGGCACATCTACCCTCATGAATGCTCATTTCGACTCGACGCGCTTTCCTGTCGCTTCGGTCGATTATGTGGAGCGCCACAATATTCGCGGTCCCATCTTCGCTCCTGATTTCTGGGGCGGCTATCTGATCTATCGCCTCTATCCCCAAACCAAGGTCGTAATCGACGACCGCCATGATCTCTACGGCGAGCCATTCCTCAAGTCTTACCTGAAAACAATTCACGTCGAACCCGGGTGGCAGGATTTTATCGACCAATATCCGGCAAATATATTGCTGATCCCCAAGTCTTCCGCTCTCGCCAATATCCTTTTGGAAACTCCGCGATGGCAGCCAATTTACTCGGACGAAGTAGCTGTCGTTTTCACATCTAAAACGTCGGCCACAGGCAACGAACGCCGGCAAAAGTTGCAAATCCCTTCATATTGACCATCATCGTGTTTCCGGGGTATCTTCTCGGCGAGTAATTCAGGGATTTCGAGGCCGGCCGGCGCAGAACCGACTTAGAAATAGATCTTATGACTGAGGTAAAGCGATGAGTTTTCACAGGCAGAGCATTTGGAAGACCACTTTGTTTTTGATCGTAATTGTTGCCGCATCGGCGACGCTCGCATTTGCGCAAACCCTGACCACGCTCGCCACCTTTGACGGTACCGATGGCAGCGAGCCTTATCCAGCAGTTGTGCAAGGAACCGATGGCAATTTCTACGGTACAACGGTCTTTGGAGGCAGCTTGGGAAACGGGGAGGTCTTCAAGATTACTCCCGCCGGAAAGCTGGTCACTCTTTACAGCTTTACCAATGGGAACGATGGACGATATCCCTACGCTGGACTTCTTCTGGGCCTCGACGGCAATTTCTACGGGACGACGGGATACGGCGGCGCGAATAATTTTTATGGCACTGTCTTCAAGATCACGCCCAAAGGTGTGCTGACCACACTGCACGCCTTCGACTCCACTGACGGGGCAACATGCGTCGCAGCCCTGATTCAGGCTTCGAATGGAATCTTCTATGGAACGACTGAATCCGGCGGGGCGAACGGCTACGGCACCGTGTTCAAAATGACTTCTAACGGCACGGTGACGACGCTGCATAGCTTCGATAGCAGTGATGGCGCTTATCCGATGGGGTCGCTCTACCAGGGTACGGACGGAAACTTCTACGGAACCACTTACCAGGGTGGCGCCGACCGCCTCGGCACCGTATTCAAAATCACGCCGACAGGAACCTTCACCAGCCTGCACAGTTTCAGCGGATATCCCTCGGACGGAACTGAGCCCTATGCCGGACTGGTGCAAGCCGCGAATGGAAGCTTTTATGGAACTACATGGGAGGGCGGAACCGAGGACTTCGGCTCTATTTTCAAGATGACTTCAACCGGAACCGTGACCCTGCTCCATAGTTTGAACGGTGGCAGCGACGGTGGCGGCCTTGCGGATCCCCTCATACAAGCAACGGACGGCAATCTTTACGGCACTGCAAATTCAGACGGGGAAGTCAGTTCGGGTTGCACGGAAGGCTGTGGCACAATCTTCAAAATCAGCACCGCAGGAACCTTCACTGTCCTGGAAGATTTTGACCAAACCAACGGCGCGTTCCCCTTTGCGGCTTTGTTGCAGGGTACCAATGGCATTCTGTATGGCACGACTCAACAAGGTGGACCCTCGAACGAGGGCACGGTTTATAGCCTCTCGCTAAAGCTCGGCCCATTCGTATCACCTCTGCCTACCTCGGGGAAGGTCGGAGCCAAGGTCGTTATTCTAGGCAACAATCTCACGGGTTCGACTGCTGTCAGCTTCAATGGCACCGCCGCCACCTTCACTGTAGTTTCGAACACGGAAATTACGGCTACGGTTCCAAGCGGAGCAACGACGGGCAAGATTGAAGTCACGACTCCCCATGCCACGCTCAAAAGCAACGTGTCATTCCGCGTCACTGGCTGATTAAGAAGCGCAACCGGCACGGGTTTGGAGCGATCCATCCCCGCGCCGTAATAAGTTGCAACTTCCTTCACATTGACACTCCTCAAGCTTCCGCGATATCTTCAGCGCGCGATTACTATCCGTGATCGTTGCCTTTGCAAAACCCTGCCAATTGCAAAG
>Ga0070735_10005249_pt1 | contig 10793 bp, 7 predicted proteins | sample Coa_R1_FD_66443 | JGI IMG/M metagenome (GOLD analysis project Ga0070735, IMG submission 66443) | Surface soil microbial communities from Centralia Pennsylvania, which are recovering from an underground coalmine fire - Coalmine... | ecosystem: Environmental > Terrestrial > Soil > Unclassified ... | reverse complement strand
ACGCGGATGCCGTCGAGCGTCCCGCAGTCGAACTCGGCGATGACTGCGTCCTGCGCGACGTCCACCAGGCGGCGCGTGAGGTACCCGGAGTTGGCCGTCTTGAGGGCCGTGTCGGCGAGGCCTTTGCGCGCGCCGTGGGTCGAGATGAAGTACTCGAGCACCGAGAGCCCTTCGCGGAAGTTCGCCTTGATGGGGTTCTCGATGATCTCGCCCGACGGCTTCGCCATCAGGCCGCGCATGGCCGCCAGCTGCCGGATCTGTTGCGTGGAGCCGCGCGCGCCGGAGTCCGCCATGATGTAGATGGGGTTGAAGCTCGGCTCGATGAGCTCCTTACCCGTCTCGGCATCGACGATCTTCTCCTTGCCGATCTCGTTCATCATCTCTTGCGTCACCTTGTCGGCGACGCCGGCCCAGATGTCGACGATCTTGTTGTACCGCTCACCGTCGGTGATGAGCCCCTCCTGGTACTGGTCGGTCACGCGCTGGGTCTCCTCCTGCGCTTCGCCCAGGAGCGTGCCCTTCGCCTGCGGGATGACCATGTGGTCCATGCAGATCGAGACGCCGGCGCGGGTCGCGTAGTCGAAACCGAGCGTTCGCAGACGGTCGGCGAGCAGCACCGTCGCCTTGTTGCGGTGCTTGCGGTAGCAGGCGTCGATGAGCGACGAAAGGGCCTTCTTGTCGAGGGTCTTGTTGACGAGGTCGAACGGCAACCCTTCCGGCAGCACCTCGGCGATGAGGCAGCGGCCGACCGTCGTGTTGAGGATCCGCATCTTGCCGCCGTCGCCGGGCACGCGCACCCGGATGCCCGAGTGCAGCGTTACCTCGCCGTGGTCGTAGGCCATGCGGACTTCGTCGACGCTAGAGTACACGCCGCGTAGATAGCCCTCGGCGTGTCCCTTCTTGTCGACCGTGAGCGCGCCCTCGCGGTAGCACCCGCGGGCGAACTTGCGTTCGCGCGTCGCGTAGTAAAGACCGAGGACGATGTCCTGCGTCGGATTGATGATCGGGCGCCCGTTCGCGGGCGACAGGATGTTGTTCGTGCTCATCATCAGCACGCGCGCTTCCATCTGCGCCTCGACCGACAGCGGCACGTGGACCGCCATCTGGTCGCCGTCGAAGTCGGCGTTGAAGGCCGCGCAGACGAGCGGGTGGAGCTGGATGGCCTTGCCCTCGATGAGCACCGGCTCGAACGCCTGGATGCCGAGGCGATGGAGGGTCGGCGCGCGGTTCAGGAGGACGGGGTGCTCGGTGATAACCTCCTCGAGGATGTCCCAAACCTCGGGACGCTCCTTCTCCACCATCTTCTTCGCGCTCTTGATGGTGTTGACGTACCCGCGCTCCTCGAGCTTGTTGTAGATGAACGGCTTGAAGAGCTCGATCGCCATCTGCTTGGGCAGGCCGCACTGGTGCAGCTTGAGCGTCGGCCCGACGACGATGACGGACCGGCCCGAATAGTCGACGCGCTTGCCGAGCAGGTTCTGCCGGAAGCGTCCCTGCTTGCCCTTGAGCATGTCGCTCAGGCTCTTGAGCGGACGCTTGTTCGGTCCCGTGATCGTCTTTCCGCGGCGGCCGTTGTCGAACAGGGCGTCGACCGCCTCCTGGAGCATGCGGCGCTCGTTGCGGATGATGATTTCGGGCGCGTTCAGCTCGAGCAGGCGCTTGAGGCGGTTGTTGCGGTTGATCACGCGGCGATAGAGGTCGTTCAAGTCGCTGGTCGCGAACCGGCCGCCGTCGAGCGGGACGAGCGGACGCAGGTCCGGCGGCAGGACGGGGATGACGGTGAGCATCATCCACTCCGGGCGATTCCCGCTCTCGCGGAACGCCTCGCAGACCTTCAGGCGCTTGACGATCTTCTTGCGCTTCGCCTCGCTCGTCGCAGTGCGCATCTCGGCGCGGAGCGACTCGCTCAGCGTGTGGACGTCCACCTGCTTGAGCATCTCGAGGATCGCCTCGCCGCCCATGCCGGCCACGAACTTGTCCTCGCCGTACTCCTCGGCGAGCTGCATGAAGCGCTCCTCGCTGAGGAGCTCGGCCTTCGTGAGTCCCGTCTCCTTCGGGTCGATCACGATGTAGCTCTCGCAGTAGAGGACTTTTTCGAGGTCCTTGAGCGAGATGTCGAGGATGTTGCCGATGCGGCTCGGCAGTGACTTGAGAAACCAGATGTGGGCGACCGGCGTCGCGAGGTTGATGTGGCCCAGGCGCTCGCGCCGGACCTTCGACTGGATGACCTCGACCCCACATTTCTCGCACACGATCCCGCGGTGCTTCATGCGCTTGTACTTGCCGCAGTTGCACTCGTAGTCCTTCACCGGACCGAAGATCTTGGCGCAGAAGAGGCCGTCCCTCTCCGGCTTGAACGTCCGATAGTTGATCGTCTCGGGCTTCTTGACCTCGCCGTGCGACCACTCGCGAATCTTCTCGGGCGACGCGAGCGAGATGCGAATCGCGCTGAAGGAGAGCGGATCCTTGGGCTTCTCGAAGAAGCTGAAGATGTCGCGCATCGGGTTCTTCCTTTTTTTCAGTGCTGCTACAGAACGAAACTCGTGACTCTCGGGAGAGGGGATCTCACAGGGGGGTAAAGAGAGAAGGAGGACACCCCTCCTTCCCTCTTCGCCTCCCCGTTTCTCTCACTCTTCCGCCGCGTGCTCGGTGCGTTGCGCCGCGCCGGGCTCGATGAGCTCGACGTTCAGGCAGAGGGCCTGAAGCTCCTTGATGAGGACGTTGAAGCTCTCGGGGAGCCCCGGCTCGAGGTTGTACTCGCCCTTGACGATGGCCTCGTACATCCGCGTCCTTCCCTGCACGTCGTCGCTCTTGACGGTCAGGAACTCCTGGAGGGCGTATGCCGTTCCGTAGGCTTCCATCGCCCACACCTCCATCTCCCCCAGGCGTTGGCCGCCGAACTGCGCCTTGCCGCCGAGGGGCTGTTGCGTGACGAGCGAATAAGGCCCGATCGATCGCGCGTGGATCTTGTCGTCGACTAGGTGGTGCAGCTTGAGCATGTACATCACGCCCACGGTGACTTCCTGATCGAACGCCTCGCCCGTGCGCCCGTCGAAGAGCACCGTTTGCCCGCTCGTGGGCAGCCCCGCGAGACCGAGCGTGTTCTTGATCTGCGACTCGGCCGCGCCGTCGAACACCGGGCTGGCGTAGTGCACGCCGCGCCGTAGCTTGAGCGCGAGCTGCCGGACGTCCTCTTCGGTGAGCCGGGACACGAGCTTCGCGATGTCCTCGTCGCCGTCGAAGATCTTCTTGATGTGGTCGCGCATCTGCTGCGTGCCGAACTTCTCTTCGAGCATGTACCTGAGCTGGGCGCCGAGGACGCGCGCGCCCCAGCCGAGATGCGTCTCGAGGATTTGACCTACGTTCATGCGGCTCGGCACGCCGAGCGGATTGAGAACGATGTCGACGGGGGTGCCGTCCTGGAGGTACGGCATGTCCTCCTCCGGCATGATCCGCGAGATGACGCCCTTGTTGCCATGGCGTCCGGCCATCTTGTCGCCTACCTGCAGCTTGCGCTTGATGGCGATGTAGACCTTCACCATCTTGATGACGCCCGGCGGGAGTTCGTCGCCCTTGGAGAGGCGATCGATCTTGTCGCGGAAGTGCTCCTCCCGGACGGTCACGATCTCCTCGAGCTCGCGCACCTTCTGTGCGATCTCCTCGACGCCGTCGACCGGCAGCTCTCCCCAGTACTTGCGGGGAACCGCCTCGAGCGCCTCCTCGTCCAGCGTGACGCCTTTCTGGAGGAGGACCTTGCCCTTGTCGTCGACGAGCTTGCCCGACGTCGTCGTCTTCACGAGCTGCTTCTTGATCTGCCGATAGAACGAGTCGCGGAGAATCTTGATCTCCTCGTCCCGCATCTTCTCGAGGCGGGCGCGCTCGTGATCCTCGATGTCCTTGGACCGCTCGTCCTTCTCGGTGCCCTTGCGCGAGAAGACCCGCGCGTTGATGACGATGCCCCCGACGCCCGGCGGGACGCGCAGGCTGCTGTCGCGAACGTCGCCGGCCTTCTCGCCGAAGATCGCCCGCAGCAGCTTCTCCTCGGGGCTGAGCTGCGTCTCGCCCTTGGGCGTGATCTTGCCGACGAGGATGTCTCCGGGTTTGACCTCCGCGCCGATGCGCACGATGCCCGACTCGTCGAGGTCCTTGAGGGCCTCCTCGCCGACGTTCGGAATGTCGCGCGTGACCTCTTCCTTGCCAAGCTTGGTGTCGCGGGCGACGCACTCGAACTCCTCGATGTGGATCGAGGTGAAGACGTCGTCCTTCGCGATGCGCTCGGAGACGAGGATCGAATCCTCGAAGTTATAGCCTTGCCACGGCATGAACGCGACGAGCACGTTCTGCCCTAGCGCCAGCTCGCCCATGTCGCAGCTCGGCCCGTCGACCAGGACGTCGCCCGACTTGACGCGGTCGCCCGCGCGCACGATCGGCGTCTGGTTATAGCAAGTCGACTGGTTCGACCGCTGGAACTTCATCAGCGGGTAGATGTCCGGGATCTCCGGCTTGTCGCTGTCGGGGCGGACGACGATGCGCGTCGCGTCGACGCTTTCGACGATACCGTCACGGCGGGCCAGCGAGCAGACGCCCGAGTCGCGCGCGAGCTTGCCCTCCATGCCGGTGCCGACGAGCGGCGCGTGGCTGCGGATGAGCGGCACCGCCTGGCGCTGCATGTTCGCGCCCATGAGGGCGCGGTTCGCGTCGTCGTGCTCGAGGAAAGGCACGAGCGCCGCGGCCACGCTCACCATCTGGTTGGGCGACACGTCCAGGAGCTGGATCATGTCGGGCGTCACCATGTGGAAGTCGCCGTTGAGGCGTGCGCTCACGAGGGATTCGCGGAACTTGCCGCGCTCGTCCATGCTCGCCGACGCTTGGGCGATGTACTTCCCCTCCTCTTCGAGCGCCGAGTACCACGAGACCTCGTCCGTGATACGGCCCTCGGCCACGCGGCGGTACGGCGTCTCGACGAAGCCGAACTCGTTGACGCGCGCGAAGGTGGAGAGCGACGCGATGAGTCCGATGTTCGGCCCCTCCGGGGTCTCGATCGGGCAAATGCGGCCGTAGTGCGTCGGGTGCACGTCGCGCACCTCGAAGCCCGCGCGCTCGCGCGTCAGACCGCCGGGCCCGAGCGCGCTGAGACGCCGCTTGTGCGTCACCTCGCTGAGCGGGTTCGTCTGGTCCATGAACTGCGACAGCTGCGAGCTGCCGAAGTACTCCTTGACGACCGCGCTCACCGGCTTGGCGTTGATGAGATCGTGCGGCATGAGCGTGTCGATCTCCTGCGACATGCTCATTCGCTCCTTGATCGCGCGCTCCATGCGCACGAGGCCGATCCGATACTGGTTCTCCATCAGCTCGCCGACGGCGCGCACGCGGCGGTTGCCGAGGTGGTCGATATCGTCGACCGAGCCGCGCCCGTTCTTGAGCTCGATGAGGTGCCGGACGGTCTCGAGGATGTCCTGCGGGGTCAGGACGGCCGTATCGAGCCCGGGCCGCTGGTCTTCGGGCAGGTCCCGATAGAATTTGTAGTTGAGCTTGAGGCGCCCGACCTTCGAGAGGTCGTACCGTTCGGCGTTGAAGAACAGGTTGTTGAAGAGGGTCTTCGCGGTCTCCAGCGTGGGGGGATCCCCGGGGCGCAGGCGCCGGTAGATCTCCATGATCGCGTCCTCGGTCGTCTTGACCTTCTCGGCGAGGAGCGTGTCGCGAAGGTACGAGCCGACGTTGAGGCCGTCGATGAAGAGGATCTTGAACTCCTCGATCCCCGCCTCGCGCAGCTTCTCGAGCTTCGCTTCGGTGACCTCTTCGTTCACCTCGAGGATGACCTCACCGGTCTCCTTGTCGACCACGTCGTGCGCGGCGACCTTGCCCACGAGCTCTTCGACGTCGATGGGGAGCCGATCGATCTTGCCGTCGCGCAGCTTCTTGATCGCGGCCTTGGTGAACTTGGTGTTCTTCTTGACGACGACCTCGTTGCCGATCTTGATGTCGCGCGTGGCCCGCTGCCCGGGCAAAAGGTCGAACTCGACGCTCTTGGCGTACTTGCCGCCCTTCTCGAGGTACACCTCTTCCGTGCTGTAGAAGTAGTTGAGGAGGTCCTGCGTCGAGTAGCCGAGCGCGCGAAGGAGCACGGTGGCGTGCATCTTCCGGCGGCGGTCGATCCGGACGAACATGATGTCCTTCGGGTCGAACTCGAAGTCGAGCCAGGAGCCGCGGTACGGAATGATGCGCGCGCTGTAGAGGACCTTCCCGCTCGAGTGCGTCTTGCCCTTGTCGTGGTCGAAGAAGACACCCGGGCTGCGGTGCAGCTGGCTGACGACGACGCGCTCGGTCCCGTTGATGATGAACGTGCCCGTGTCGGTCATCAGCGGGATCTCGCCGAAGTAGACCTCTTGCTCCTTGATATCGCGGACGATCCTCTCGCCACCCTCGCGGGTGTCGTAGATCATGAGCTGCGTCGTCACCTTGATCGGTGCGGCGTAGGTCATCCCTCGCTGCCGGCACTCCTCGACGTCGTACTTCGGCTTTTCGAGGTTGTAGCTGACGAAGACGAGCTCACTCGTCCCGTTGAAATCCTTGATTGGAAAGACGCTGCGAAAGACGGCTTGCAGGCCCACCTCCGCCCGATCGTTCTGCGGTACGTTCGATTGGAGGAACTTGTCGTACGAGGTTTTCTGGATGTCGATGAGGTTGGGGACCTCGATGACCTTTCGAACACGTCCGAGGTGCTTGCGGATGCGGAAGTTCGACTGGATGACGTTCGCCATCGCTACTCCTGATCGACGCGGGACGGGACGACCTGATAGGAGCCAGGCACGCGCGATTGCCGGGCACGGGGTCTGCAGGCCGCGGGGGGACCTTAGTCCGAAATTCCCCCGCGTAAAGCAAAAGGCACGCCGCCGAGGGACCTGTAAGTTAGTCGGCGGAAAGGATTGTGCAAACTCGACCGGGGACGGGCGAAACGGCAGAGTCTCCTCCGCCGTTTGCCATCGCACCGTTACCTAGGCCGAAAAGCCTTGGTAAATCCGACATCTACTTGAGGTCGACCTTGGCTCCGGCCTCTTCGAGCTTCTTCTTCATCTCGTCGGCCTCCGCCTTGGAAACGCCCTCCTTCAGGGTCTTGGGAGCGCCCTCGACCAGGTCCTTGGCCTCCTTCAGGCCCAGACCGGTGATCTCGCGGACGACCTTGATGACGGCGATCTTGTTCCCGCCGGCTTCCTTGAGCTCGACGTTGAACTCCGTCTTCTCCTCGACCGGAGCGGCGGCGGCCGCTGCAGGACCCCCCGTCGCGGGACCCGCCGCGACGGCGACGGGCGCCGCCTTGACGCCCCACTTGTCCTCGAGCGTCTTGATGAGGTCTGCGAGCTGGATGACCGGCAGGTTCGAGAGGTAATCGACGACCTGCTCACGCGTGATGTCTGTCATTTTCAATTCTCCGTATCTTCGAAAAACTGCACTCTTAAACTTTTTTGATCACTTGCCCGACGCGGCGTTCTTTTCCTTCGCGCTCAGCAGGTACACGAAGTTCTGCGGCGGGGCGGCGAGCAGCGCGACGAAGCTCTGGAGCGGCGCTTGGAAAGTCGCGAGGAGCTTGGCGCGGAGCTCGTTCTTTCCGGGCATCGTGGCGAGCCGGTCTTCGACGCCCTGAGCGTCGAGGATGGAGCCCTCCACGAGACCGGCCTTGATCTGGAGCTTCTCGCCCGCGGCGTCCTTGCGGAACGCCTTCACGACCTTCGCGGCCGCGCTCGGGTCCTCGTAGCTCCAGGCGATCCCCGTCATCCCGGCGAGGACGTCGTCGAGCTTCTGCTTGTACGACGCGTCCTTCAGCGCGTGCTTGACGAGGGTGTTCTTGACGACCTTGTACTCGACGCCGGCCTTGCGAAACTCGGCGCGGAGCTTGGTCACTGCTTCCACGGTCATCCCCTTGAAGTCGAGGAAGACCGCGGCCGACATCTTGTCGAAGCGAGCACGAATCTCGCCGATCTGCGTTTCTTTCACGGTGCGATGCATGGCGGTGCGCTATCCCTCTTCGACCGCGCTCACGAACTGCGCGGGGTCGATCCTCACACCGGGCCCCATCGTCGAGCTGACGGTGATGCTCCGGAGGTAGCTGCCTTTGGCGGTCGACGGCTTTTGCCGGACGAGCGCGCCGATGAGCGCCTTGGCGTTGTCGGAGAGGGCCTGCTCGGTGAACGAGACCTTGCCGATCCGCGCGTGCACGATGCCCGCCTTCTCGACGCGGTACTCGATCTTGCCGCCCTTGGCGTCCCTCACCGCCGCGCCGACGTCGAACGTGACCGTGCCGACCTTCGGGTTCGGCATGAGGCCCCGCGGGCCGAGGACGCGGCCGAGCTTTCCGACCGACCCCATCATGTCCGGGGTCGCGATCACGCGGTCGAAGTCCAGGAAGCCCTCGGAGACCTTCGCGACCAGATCGTCGCTCCCGGCGAGATCGGCGCCGGCCTCGCGGGCCTCGCGCTCCTTCTCGCCCTTCGCGAAGACCAGGACGCGGACGGTCTTTCCGGTCCCGTGCGGTAGGACGATCGCCCCGCGTACCATCTGATCGGCGTGCTTCGGATTGACGCCGAGTCGGACCGCGAGGTCGACCGTTTCGTCGAACTTGGCGTACTTGGCCTTCTTCACGAGGGCACACGCCTCCTCGACGCTGAATTTGCGCGACTGGTCGAACATGGCGACGACCGCCGCGCGCTTCTTGGGGACCTTCGGCATTTTCCTCCTTTTTCGGCTGTTTGGCCTCCCACCGCGCTCCGCATCACTGCCGCGGAGTGGTGGTGTGCTTTCTTCTGCAGAAACTCGTCTCGCTCGCTTATCCGACCACGTCGATTCCCATCGAGCGCGCCGTGCCCATGACGGTTTGAATCGCCGATTCGATGTCGGTGCAGTTCATGTCGGGCATCTTCTGCTGGGCGAGCTCGCGGACCTGCTTCATGGTGACCTGACCGACCTTCACCTTGTTCGGCTCCTTGGAGCCCGACCCGGGCTTCTTGCCGGTGGAGAGGCCCGCCGCCTTCTTCAGGAGGACGCTCGTCGGCGGCGTCTTCAGCAGCATGCTGAAGCTGCGGTCCGAGTAGACCGTCAGGACGACGGGGATGATCATGTCGCTTCCCTGCGTCTTGGCGTTGAACTCCTTGCAGAACGCCATGATGTTCACCCCGTGCGGGCCGAGGGCGGGCCCGACGGGCGGTGCCGGGCTGGCCTTGCCCGCCGGCAGCTGGAGCTTCACGTAACCGGAGATTTTCTTCGCCATGACGAAACCTCAAACCCTCTTTTCTACTTGGCTGAAGTCGAGCTCGACCGGCGTGGCGCGGCCGAAGATCGAAACCTTGACCCGGAGCTTCTGCTTGTCCGGTTTGACCTCTTCGACCGTCCCGGAGAAGTTCGCGAACGCCCCGTCGATCACGCGGATCTCGTCGCCCGCCTCGAACGTCACGCGCGGCTTGGGCTTGACGGCCCCCTCGACGATGCTCTTGCGAAGCTCGTCGATCTGCGGGGGCGTCACCTCTTGAGGACGCTGGTTGCCGATGAAGCCCGTCACCTTCGGTGTGTCCTTGACGACGTGCCAGACCTCCTCGCTCATCTCCATCTCGACGAAGATGTAGCCGGGAAAGCTCGTCTTCTGGCGGCTGCGCGTCTTGCCGCCCGCCCTCTGCTCGGTCACCGTCTCGGTAGGGATGAGCACCTCGCCGAAGCGATCCTCCATGTGGTGCTCTTTGATGCGCTGGAGCAGCGCCTCTTTGACCTTGGTCTCGTATCCCGAGTAGGTCTGAATCACGTACCACTTCTTGGCCATGACGCCTCAGGTCCCCCCGTAGACGAGATTGGTGACGAAGCCCCAGAACTTGTCCATCAACGCGAAGAAGACGGTGGAGACGACCGTCGTCACGATGACGACGAAAGTTCCGTTCGTCACCTCGTCTCGCGTGGGCCACGTGACCTTGGACATCTCGGCGGCCACTTCCTCGGCGAGCTGCCGCGCGCGCGTTCTATACCAGTAGTAGAAGGCCACCACCGCCCCCACGAGAGCGGAGATCGGCATGACGATCTCGTCGCGCGGCTCGCCGAGGGCCGGCTTGTACGACTGGAGCCTGAGCCACAAGAGCTCGAGCGCCTTGGACACGAAGAACGCGACCGCGATGGCCCCGAAGAAGTAGCTCGCGTACACGTACCGCTGAGCTCCGAGCTGCGACGGCGACGCCACGCCGCCGACGGGGGCGACGTCGTGCCTCTCCTCGTCGCCCGAGGGCACCCCGGTCTCCGCGTCGGGACCCGCGCTCGCCGATTCGCCGGGCGGCGGGGACACGTCGCCGCGAGACTCTTCGGAGGGCTCCGGAGCCTCGGGATCGTCATGCTGTGGCTTGGCGTCTTCGTTGACCGGCATCTCTTCGCTCTCGACTCGGCGACTCGACCGACAGCTCGGCAGGGGCTGAGGGGCTCGAACCCACGACCTGCGGATTTGGAATCCGCTGCTCTACCAACTGAGCTAAACCCCTATTCCTGGTTCTTCACTTCGTCTCGCGGTGGACCGTGTGCCGCTTGCACGCGGGGCAGAACTTCTTCAAGGAAAGCTGGCCCTTGCGGTCCGGGTTGCGCGTGGTCCTGTAGTTTCTCGATTGACACTCCGTGCAGGCGAGCGAGACGGCGACTCGCTCTGCCATGAATTACGCGAGGATCTTGGTGACGATGCCCGCGCCGACGGTGCGGCCGCCCTCGCGGATGGCGAAGCGCTGCTGCTCCTCGAGCGCGACGGGGGTGATGAGCTCGATCATCATCTTCGTGTT
>Ga0070735_10005248_pt1 | contig 10793 bp, 11 predicted proteins | sample Coa_R1_FD_66443 | JGI IMG/M metagenome (GOLD analysis project Ga0070735, IMG submission 66443) | Surface soil microbial communities from Centralia Pennsylvania, which are recovering from an underground coalmine fire - Coalmine... | ecosystem: Environmental > Terrestrial > Soil > Unclassified ... | reverse complement strand
TACGGCCACAAGAAAGCCCGCCGCAGCTTCCAGTTTTCGAAGCGTTAGCGGCGATTGGATTTCGACGAAGAAAGGCGGCTTCTGCCGCCTTTCTTTTTGCCGGGAGCGCCCGGCCGGCCATCGACACCGGCGGCGACTTCGCGCATGATCAAAGAAACAGCGCTTTTTGAGCGCGGCGGGCCGCCAAACACGGCGCGGGTCGGCGCGCAACGGGGATTCTGGAGGGAGTAGAGGGGATGCGCGGACGTTCTAAGGGCCTGGCGGCCGCTTCCGGCAGCCTCGCGGCGATCATTGTCGCCGCGAGCTTTTTTTTGACGCCTCATCAGGCGCGCGCCTGGCCGGCGGGAGAAACCGGCGATGTTGCGATCGACGATTTTTCGACTACCGATAAGGATGGCGGCAAAATCGTCATCAAGCATATCGAATTCACCAATACCAATCTCGAAAAGGAAGAAGTCCAAAAGCTGCTGACGCCGGCTACGCCGAAGGACGAGGCGCTCGAACTCGTCAAGAAGCTGAAAGCGGACAAAATCTCGATGCCGTCCATCGAGCTTTCGCCGAAAGCGGGCGGCCTTGTCCGCCTAACCGGCTTCGAGGCGAGCGACATCGACGAGGGCAGGGTCGGCAAGCTGTCGATCGCCGGCATTGACGGCGGCGGCGAGCAAAACGGCGCGAAGCTCGCGATCAAATCCGGCGCGCTGGCGCTCGAAGACGCCGATCTCGCCGAAGTGCTGAAAGCGACGGGCGGGGCTGGCGGCGCGCCGAAAGGGCGGCTGGGCCACTTGACCTGGCAGAGCGTCGACATTGTCGCGCCCGACGATACGACGCCCGGCAAGTCGATCCATGTCGCCTTCGGCTCGTTCGAGCTGAAGAGCGATTACGACGGCGACGTGATGAAGCAAGGCTCGACCACGCTGAATGGCCTTCTCGTCGAGCCGGCGCCCGGATCCGAATTCGCCACGGAATTGGCTTCGCTCGGCTATTCCAAGATCGAACTCGGCGCCGCGGTCGGCGCCCATTACGAAGCCGGCGCCAAGACCCTGTCGCTCGATCAGTTCATGATCGAAGGCGTGCAAATGGGCTCGGTCGGGCTGAAGGCCGATTTCGCCGATATCGAGCCGGCTCTCTTCACCGGCGACGACGGCGCGCGCATGCAGGCTTTGCTCGGCGGCAGCATCGCCTCGCTCGAAATCAAGCTCGTCAATTCCGGCCTTTTCGAAAAGAGTCTGGCTTTCTACGCCAAGCAGCAAGGCGCGACGCCCGAGGCGCTCAAGCAGCAGATTGCGGCGACCGCGGCGCAGATGGTGCCGCTGATGCTCGGCGGCGCGCCCGATTCGCTGAAAGTCGCCGCGGAAGCGCAGAAATTCATCAATTCGCCGAAGAACCTCACAGTGTCGCTGAAAGCCAAAGGCGCGCCACTGAAGGCCGCCGATTTCATGGCCGGCGATCCGAGCGCCATTCTCGGCAAGGTCAGCATTTCCGCGATCGCCAACCAATAAGGCGGCGAGGCTTGACATTCGGCGGCGCCCGGGCCATTTGCGCGGGCATGATCAGCTCAGGCGCCGCACGAATCCGACGATTTTGATCGCCGCCCGCGACGAGACGAGCTCGTCGCCGCAAGCCTCGCTTCAAGCGCAACGCGCCGCCTTCAGGGTTGATCATGCCAGCCAAGATTTTCATTGACGGCGAAGCCGGCACGACCGGCTTGCAAATCCGCGAGAAGCTCGCCGGTTTGCCCGGCGTCGCGCTGGTCAGCCTGCCGCCCGAGCAGCGGAAAGACGCCGAAGCCAAGAAACGGCTTCTTGCGCAAGCCGATCTCGTCATCCTGTGCTTGCCGGATAGCGCCGCCAGGGAGACGGTGGCGCTGATCGACGGGCTCGCCGGTCCGCAGCCGCGCATCATCGACGCTTCGACCGCCCATCGCGTCGCGCCCGGCTGGACCTATGGCTTTCCCGAACTGACGGCCGGACAGGCCGCGGCGATCGCGGCGGCCAAGCGCGTCGCCAATCCCGGCTGCTACGCGACCGGCGCGATCGCGCTGCTCCGCCCGCTCGTCGAGGCCGGCCTGATCCCGGCCTCTCATCGCGTGACGATCAATGCGGTGAGCGGCTATAGCGGCGGCGGCAAGGCGATGATCGCGGCCTATGAAAGCGGCTCGGCGCCGGCTTTCGAGCTTTACGGCCTCGCCGGCGAGCACAAGCACCTGCCGGAGATCGTGGCGCATTCCGGCCTGGCCCGGCGCCCGATTTTCGTACCTTCGGTCGGCAATTTCAAGCAGGGCATGCTGGTCAGCATTCCGTTATGGCTCGACGAATTGCCCGGCCGGCCGGACCACGCCGCGCTCGCCGCGGCGCTCGCCAAGCACTATGCCGGCTCCGCCTATGTGTCGGTCGTCCCGTGCGGCGATCAGAGCCACGCTTCCGGCCGGCTCGATGCGCTGTCGCTCAACGGCACGAACGAGATGCAATTGCATATTTTCGGCGACCCGACGCAGCGGCAAGCCGTTCTTGTCGCCAAGCTCGACAATCTCGGCAAAGGCGCCTCGGGCGCCGCCGTGCAGAACCTCAAGCTGATGCTGGGACTCGAAAAGGCGGCGCGGGCGGCGTAAGCTGTGCAGCCTCTTCGTGATGGCGAGAAAAGGCAAATCTCGCGCGCCGCCGCCGCGAATGCTATGCTAGGACCCATGAGCGTTCCCGTGTCGCGCGCCGCCGAGGGCCTCGCCCGCCGCGCCTTCACCATCGCCGATCTCGAGCGAATGGCGGAGGTCGGCCTGATCGCGCCGGACGAGCGTCTGGAGCTGATCGGCGGAGAAATCGTTCCGATGTCGCCCAAGGGGTCACGCCACGAGACGATCAAGGCGGCCATCAATTTTCACTGGGGACAACGCTGTCCGGCCGGTTTCGCTTTCATCCCGGAAACTGGCCTTCGGCTCGACGAGCGTACTTATATTGAGCCGGACTTCATCGTCTTCGAGCGCAAGCGCCGGCTTGCCGACATCCGGGGGCCGGACGTTCTTCTCGCCGTCGAAGTCGCCGATTCGTCCCTTCGCTACGATCTCGACCGCAAGCCGCTGGTCTATGCCGGCTTCGGCGTTCGCGAACTGTGGGTGATCGACGCCGAGCGCCACGCCGTCCACCGCCACGCCGAGCCGTCGCCGGTCGGCTATAAGCGCATCGAGGAATATGGCGGCGCCGACCGCTTGACGCCGCTCCACGCGCCCGCGCCGTTCGCATTCGCGCTCGACGAATTGGAGCCGATCTGATTGGCCTCAGCCGCGCCGCGCCAGCCGCCATGTGGCGCGCAATAGGCCTTCCGTGATCGCCCCCGCAAGATAAGCGAGGGCGCAGCAGAACAAGGCGGCGGCGACGACTTTGCCCGTCTCGTCCCCCGACATGCTGAACGCGCCGCTGGTCAGGACGCTCATCGTCCAGGTGAACGGCATGGCGATCAGCAGCAAGGTCAAATCGGCGAGCCACTGGCCGGCGTTCTGAACGTAGATGACGTAACCGGCGATGATCGCGGCGAGATAAAGCGCCGCCAAGGCCGCGCCGAGGAGCGACAGAAAGGGACGTCGGCGCGGCGCGGCGGCGTTGAAGGTCAAGCTTCTTTCGTCCAGGCGACGAAGCGCTGGCGCTGCTCGCCTAAGCCCTCGATGCCGAGCGCGACCGTATCGCCGGCTTTCAGGAAGCGCGGCGGCTTCATGCCGAGGCCGACGCCGGGCGGGGTGCCGGTGGTGATCACGTCGCCCGGCAGCAGAACCATGAAATGCGAGATGTACGACACCAGCATCTTGACGTCGAAAATCATCGTCGAGGTCGAGCCGTTCTGCATTCTCTGGCCATTGACGTCGAGCCACATCGAGAGCTTCTGCACGTCCGGTATCTCGTCGGGCGTGACCAGCCACGGACCGAGCGGACCGAATGTCGCGCAGCCCTTGCCCTTCATCCATTGGCCGCCGCGCTCGGCCTGGAATTCGCGCTCCGACACGTCGTTGCACACGCAAAAGCCGGCGATATAGTCGAAAGCTTCATGGTCGGCGACATAGGAGGCGCGGCGGCCGATCACGACCGCGAGCTCGACCTCCCAGTCGGTTTTGACCGAGGCCTTCGGGATGACGACATCGTCGTTCGGGCCGACAATGCAGGACGGCGCCTTGTTGAAAAGGATAGGCTCTTTGGGAATCGCCGCGCCGGTCTCGGCGGCGTGATCGGCGTAGTTGAGGCCAACGGCGATGAAATTGCCAACCTGCCCGACGCAAGCGCCGAGCCGCGGCTCGCCGCGCACCGCCGGCAGGCTGGCCGGCTTGAGCTTGGCGATCTTGGCGAGGCTCCTCGGCGACAAGGCTTCGCCGGCAAGATCGTCAATGACCCCGCTGAGATCGCGCAATGCGCCGGCGCCGTCGATGAGGCCCGGTTTTTCCTTGCCCGGCTTGCCGTAGCGGACGAGTTTCATTAGCGCGTTTCTCCCTTGATCGCACATTTGCGAAAGCGCTCTCGGTTAGCTGATTTTCGCCTCCGGGAAAACCCGTCGCGCGAGCCGTCTGACAAAGAAAGCGTAACGGGAAAATCAGCCGCTCGGCCGCAAGCAATTGCGCTGGAGAATGGCGGTAAATTACGACCCCTGGCGTGGCGAATGACGCGGTCCTAAACAACGTTGAAGAAGCGGCCAATGTGAACGGCTCGACGCCGCGGTGAAATCGGTTGCTTACTTTGCCGGGATAAAAGCAAGCCTCCAAAACGGAAGCATCTCGTTGGAGAAGATCATGACATTTCCATTTGTTCACTTGACTTGATCGACGCCGTCGCCCTGATATGCCAATGAAAATGAAAGAGACGCGACGAATCATTAAGCGCGATCGCCGCTCGCGCGGTTTCGTATTGCTGGATGACCCTGCTTTATCGGTTGAGGTCCTTTCGGTTTAAATCGTCCGTTGCGGCAGCTTTGTTGCTTCTTTGCGAGAGAGACAATCGAATATGGCTGATCAGGAAAGAATAGCGCTGTTCATCGACGGCGCGAATCTTTACGCTACGGCAAAATCGTTAGGATTCGACATCGATTACAAGCGCCTGTTGCGCGAATTCCAGAGCCGGGGCCGTTTCGTGCGGGCTTTCTACTACACGGCCCTGGTCGAAGATCAGGAATATTCTTCGATCCGGCCGCTTGTCGATTGGCTCGACTATAACGGCTATTCCGTCGTGACCAAGCCGACCAAGGAATTCGTCGATTCGACCGGGCGGCGCAAAGTCAAAGGAAACATGGACATCGAATTGGCCGTCAACGCGATGGAGATGGCGGCGCATATCGACCACATGGTCCTGTTCTCCGGCGACGGCGATTTTCGCTCCCTGGTCGAGGCGGTGCAGCGCCGCGGCGTCCGCGTCTCGGTCGTGTCGACCGTCCAGACCCAGCCGGCCATGGTCGCCGACGAATTGCGCCGCCAGGCCGACGAATTCATCGACCTCGCCAGCCTCGCCAGCCGGATCGGCCGCGATCCAAGCGACCGGCCGCCGCGCCATGCCGACGCCCGCCGCGGGCCGCCGCAGCAGGCTGGCTTGGTCAATGATGATTTCGTCGACGGCTGAGGAGGCGCTCGCCGCCGCGCCTCAATCGAAATTGCCCTTCGACGTCAGCCCGCCGCGCGATTGCCCGGCCTGTCCGCGGCTCGCCGAATTTCGCGCCGCCAATCGCGCCGCCCATCCCGATTGGCGCAACGAGCCGGTCGCATCCTGGGGCGCGGCGGATTCCCGGCTGCTGATCGTCGGCCTCGCCCCGGGTCTGCGCGGCGCCAATCGGACCGGCCGACCGTTCACCGGCGATTTCGCCGGCGACCTCCTCTACGAGACGCTGCTCGCGTTCGGCTTCGCCCGGGGCGTCTACGACCGCCGGCCGGACGATGGGCTGGAGCTCGTCGATTGCGCGATCGTCAACGCCGTGCGCTGCGTTCCGCCGCAAAACAAGCCGACGCCGCAGGAAATCGCGACCTGCCGCGCCTATCTCGCCGGCGCGATCGGGGCGCTGAAAAATCTCGAAGCCATCGTCGCGCTGGGACGGATCGCGCATGACAGCGCCTTGCGGGCGATGGGTCTGCCTCTTGCAGGCTTTCCCTTCGCCCATGGCGCCGCCCATCAATTGCCCAACGGGACCGCCCTTTACGACAGCTATCACTGCTCCCGCTACAACACGAATACCGGCGTCCTGACGCCGAAAATGTTCGCCGAGGTCTTTGCCGCCGTCCGGCGGCGGCTTGGCGCGCCTGGCCGCGCGGGCTTGCCTTGACCGATCGGCGGGTGTAGGAGCCCGCCAAACCCCAGATTGCCGGACTTTTCTTCGGCCGAGCTCTTTTAGGAGTTGCCGCCATGGCGCGCGTCACTGTCGAGGATTGCATCGACAAAGTCGAAAACCGTTTCGATCTCGTTCTGATGGCGAGTCATCGCGCCCGCATGCTGTCGGCTGGCGCGCAGATCACCGTACCGCGCGACAACGACAAGAACCCAGTCGTCGCCTTGCGCGAGATCGCCGACCAGCGGCTGTCGCCGGAAGATCTGAAGGAAGATCTCATTCACTCGCTGCAAAAGAACGTCGAGGTCGACGAGCCCGAGGCCGAGACGGCGCCGCCGCTGGTCAGCGCCGACATTGCGCCGGGCGAAGCGGGCGACGCGCAGTTCGACCGCATGACCGAAGAAGATCTGTTGCGCGGCCTCGAAGGGCTGGCGCCGCCGCCCGAGCCGGAAGAGGAAGCCGAGTAGGCGGCCGAAGCCCCGCTCTGACGCAACCGTCTTCGTTCAATTGATATTTCGCGCCGCAGCGGATGCGGCGCGGCTATTTCCACAAAGTTTCTTGACGCGCCGCAGATTTCGCTATGTGGGCGCCGGCGTTTTGCTATCCTCTGCATTGAGAGAATCACTTTTGTGAACCGTTGTGCAAAGGCGCGGCGGAGCGGCGGGTCAGCGCTTAACGTTTTCGACCTGCGGCGGACAGGCGCGGCGAAAGCCGAATCGCGAAGAGGGGCGCCGGCCGGCAAGGACGCATGACCTTGTTCCGGCGCCAGGGGCGGAGCGATTGTTCGCCGGCGACGCGGCGTTTCGAGTGGGGGCCGACATTTGAGCGAGAACGAATCAAAGCTGCGTCTCGACATCCGCGAACAAGCCGCAGACGCGGTCGAGCCGCCGGTCGGCCTGGTCGAAGTGGCCGGCTATGTGAAATGGTTCGATGTCGGCAAAGGCTACGGGTTCATCGTCCCAGACGGCGGCAAGCCGGACGTGCTCATCCATGTCACGGTGCTGCGCCGCGACGGATTCCAGACCGTGCATGAGGGCGCCCGCGTCGTCGCCGAGGCGGTGCAGCGCGAAAAGGGCTTGCAGGTCTTCCGGGTGATCTCGGTCGAGCCCGGCGACGGCTCGCATCCATCACAATTGCCGCCGGCCCGCACCCATGTCCAGGTGACGCCGACCAGCGGGTTCGAGATCGTCATCGTCAAATGGTTCAACCGGGTGCGCGGCTTCGGTTTTCTGTCGCGCGGCGAAGGAACGGAAGACATTTTCGTGCATATGGAGACGTTGCGGCGCTACGGCTTCACCGAGATCAAGCCGGGCGACACGCTGCTGGCGCGCTTCGGCGCCGGCCCGAAAGGGTTGATGGCCGCGGAAGTGCGGCCGCTCGAAAGCTCGCGCGCTTTCTCCTCGCATTGAAGCTGGCGCGGCGGCTCTGCGTCGAAGCGGGCGCTCGCCCGCTCTAATGGCCGGATTTCCTGGACATCGCCGCTCCCGGTTCCGTCGCAAGGCCGCCTCATTCCTCTTTCATGGAGCCGCGCAGCGCTTTAAAAGCGTAGCGCGGCGAAGTTCGTGAATGTCGAGGATCGCCTTGTCTCTTGCCCTCTCCAGCCCGAACGGCGGGTTTTGGCGCGTTCTCGTCGCATCGCTCGCCTTCATTCTCCTTTTTTATCCGCGCGCCTTCGCGCAAAGCCTGGACAAGCTCGAAATCGTCAGCGCCAACGGCCCGCATGTCTTCAACGTCGAGGTCGTCGACGACGAGGCGGGGCGTGAGCGCGGCCTGATGTACCGCCGCTACATGCCGCAAGACCGCGGCATGCTGTTCGACTTCAAGCAAGAGGCGCCGGTCGCGTTCTGGATGAAGAATACGTACATTCCCTTGGACATGATCTTCATTTCGCGCCGGGGCGTGATCACGAAAATCGTCGCCAACGCCGAGCCTCTATCGGAGCGCCTGATTCCGTCCGGCGGCCCGGTTTATGGCGTGCTCGAAATCAATGGCGGCGTCGCCGCCCGCCTCGGCGTCAAGCCTGGCGACCGGGTGCGGGATTCGATTTTCAAGCCGTAGAATCGCAATGTTCCGAGCGATTTCAGGCGGCGGACGAGCTCTTTGTTGAGGAGTCCTCGGCCGAGGCGCGGATCACCGCGTTGCGGCCGGCGCGCTTGGCGCGATAGAGCGCCCGGTCGGCGGCGTCGACCAAAGCGGCGGCGGCGCCGCTCCCGCCGAATTTCTGCGGCGTTACGGCCGCGACGCCGGCGCTGATCGTCGTGCATTTTATCCGGACGCCGGCATGCTGGAGCGACAGTTCCGCGACGGCGCGCCGGATTCGTTCGGCGACCTCGCTCGCGCCGCTCTCGTCGGTGTCGGGAAGAAGGACCGCAAATTCTTCGCCGCCATATCGGGTGGCGAGATCGCCCGGCCGGCGGGTCGTCACCTTGATCGCGCCGCTGATCAGCCGCAGGCATTCATCGCCGGCCGGATGGCCATATTGGTCGTTGAACGGCTTGAATTGGTCGACGTCGATCATGATCAGCGCCAAGCTTCTCTTGGCGCGATAGGCCCGTCTGAATTCCCGCACCAGGCTGTCGTCGAAGACGCGGCGATTGGCGAGACCGGTCAGGCCGTCCTCTCGCGCCAGCACTTCGAGGCGCCGATAAGCCTCCGCCAATTGCTCTTCGATCGCCTTGCGCGAGGAAATATCCCGGATCGTCCCGACAATCCCGATCGGGCTTCCAGTTTCGGCGTCTCTCAGCAGGCGGTATTTGGCTTCGATCCAGATCCACTTTCCGTCGCGGTGGCGCCGCCTCGCGACGACCGTTTGACGGTCGGTCTGGCCGGACAGAAGGGATTTCAGGACCTGAGCCACCTGGGCCGTATCGTCGGGATGAGCCATCCCGCCGGTTTTCGCGCCGAGCAATTCCTCCGGCTCGTAGCCGAAGATTTCGCGGCAAGCCGGAGAGACGTAGCGGCGCGACAAATCGAGATCGAGCAACAGGACGACGTCGGTGCTGTTGTCGGCCAAAAGGCGGTAGCGCGCTTCGCTTTCCCTCAGGCGCTGCTCCGCCGCGACGCGCTGTTCGATGTTGCGGACGATGACCAGGCGTTTGGGCTCGCTATCGGAAAAATTGACCAGCCGTCCCGACGTTTCGACCCAGACATAGCCGCCGTCCTTGCGGCGCATCCGGTACGTCAGGCTGGCGCCCGTGCTCGCCCCGGCCAGCGCCTGCAGGACTTTCGCCGCGTCGTCCGGATGAATTGCGTCCTTGGTCCTGATTTGGAGCATCTCTTCCGGCTCATAGCCGAGAAGCGCGCGGCAGGCCGGCGAAGCGTAGTGTCTGCGGCCGTCAAGGCCGACGAGGAGGATCATGTCGGCGGTGTTTTCGGCCAGGAAGCGATACCGGGATTCGCTTTCCTGAAGGAGCTTGTCGGCCCGCACCCATTCCTCGATGTCGCGCCCGACCGAGTGAATGGCGGTCACCGCGCCTTGCGCGTCTCGCAGAGCGCGATTGGTCCATGACGTCCAGCGCCGCTCGCCGTTCGGCAGCAGCGCCTGGTTCCTGCTTTCGACGCTATGGCTCACCGTGCAGACGAAGCGAAAGTGCTCCTTCACCTGCGCGTGCGCTTCCGGCGGGATGAATTCGAAAATATTTCTGCCGATCAATTCGCCGGGCGTCAGGCCATAGAGATTGGCGTAGGCCGGATTCACATAGATGAGGTCGCCATTGGGCGCGGCGAGGGAAAGGAACTCCGACTGATCTTCGACCAGGCCGCGGTAGCGCGCTTCGCTTTCGGTGAGCTTTCGCTCGGCGATTTTGAGCGAAGTCACATCGGTGATGACGGCGAGCGAGACGGGCGCATTGCGTACGGGATCGAAATCCAGGACGCCGGACAGCAAGACGTCGATGACGCCGCCATCCTTGCGCACCATCTGGTATTCGACATTGTCGCACCGGCCGGTCTTGAAGAATTCCGGCAAGACGAAGCGCGCGGCGCGTTCGCGCGATTCCGGCGTCAGGAAATCGGTCGACGGGCGGCCGATCACCTCGTCGCGCTCATAGCCCAGCTTGGCGAGCCAAAGATCGCTGACCGAGATGATCCGTCCTCTTTCGTCGATCGAATGCAGCATTGCCGGCGTGACGGCGATCCGCCGCTCGATCTCGGCGCTGAGCCGCGCGTCCCGCTCGCTTGAGGATGAGGTTTCGGAATTCACATTCAGCGCCGTCGCGACGACATCCCGGCCCGCTTTGCCGCATCATCCAGGATAAGTCGGATGAATAAAGAAACCTGTCCTGGTTCCCGCCTATTTCCCCTTTGCGTTAGGAACTCGTTACCAAAGCCGCTTGAATTGATCGGGTCGCGAATGCTCCCACGCCGAAAGGGGCGGGGGACTTGCGCGCAGCGCCGGACGGCTGACTCCGTTTCGAGCGCCGCGGCCCCTCCACCATGCTTCGCGTGCCCCCCCCGTTCCGCATTCTCTCCAGGGGAGGAAAGCTCGCTTCGAGCTTTCAGGCTCGATAAGGTCA
>Ga0070735_10005245_pt1 | contig 10796 bp, 6 predicted proteins | sample Coa_R1_FD_66443 | JGI IMG/M metagenome (GOLD analysis project Ga0070735, IMG submission 66443) | Surface soil microbial communities from Centralia Pennsylvania, which are recovering from an underground coalmine fire - Coalmine... | ecosystem: Environmental > Terrestrial > Soil > Unclassified ... | reverse complement strand
AGTCGACCGCCAGCACGCGCATCGAGCCGGGGGGCTGCGCGATCATCATCGCCACGCGCTGGCACGAAGACGACCTCTCCGGGCGGCTGCTTCGCGACGCGGCGACCGGCGAAGGCTCGCCCGTGCGGCGCCTGCGGCTTCCGGCGATCGCCGAGACGCACGATCCCCTGGGCCGCGCTCCGGGAGAAGCCCTGTGGCCCCAGCGCTGGCCGCGCGAGCGATTGGAACAGGTTCGACTACAGAAAGAGCCGCACTGGTGGGATTCGCTTTATCAGCAAAGGCCGGGGCGGCACTCCCGCAGCACGTGGCCCGAGTCGTATTTCGGGGCGCACCTCTGGGCCTCCAGGTTTCCAGAGGCGTTTCACGTTTCGGCGCTGGCGGTCGATCCATCGAAGGGACGGCGCACGGGAGACTTTTCGGCGATCGTGTTTGCGGGGCTTTCGGGGGGCCTATTGTGGATCGATGCGTCGATCGCGCGGCGGCCGCCAGAGAGGACCGTGAGCGACGCGATTGAGATGGCTGCCGCCTATGCGCCCGGCTGCGTGGCGCTCGAGGCGAACGCTTTCCAGCACCTCTTGGCGCCGGAATTTGACCGCCAATGCCGCGACCGGCGAGTGCCGCCGCTGCCGATCCGCCTGGTCGAGCAGCACACGCCCAAAGAGCTGCGGATCGAGCGGCTGGGCTCGTATCTTTTGCGCGAGAAGCTGCGATTGCGCGACACGCCGGGCTGCCGCCAGCTCGTGCAGCAGCTTCGCGATTTTCCCCTCTCGGAGCACGATGACGGGCCTGACGCGCTGGAGCTGGCGATCCGCATGTTGAGCGCGACCGCGGGGCGCGGCAGGGCAGGCTCCGGCCAGTCGGTTGATTACGCCCTTGCCTAGACAGCCGTCATGTTGCTGCGCCCCTCACTCGCGTCCGTCATTCGCGACCAGGGGCGGTCTTCAGCGCGTACTCGGAATGAGCCGTGAATTGTTTGAGAAGCTCGATCGCCCGTTCGTATTTTCCCCAACCGGTCATGGAGAGGTTTTTGAGGCGCCGCTGGCGCATGAGCTCGCCGACAGCGGCCAGTTCGCCCTGAATGGCTTCCAGGCGGTCGATGGCCGAAGCGAAATCGTCGGTGGTCACGGGCCGCACTCGCGGGCTGCGTCCTGAGGAGCTTTTGGGCACTCGTCTTCTCCGCGGTCGATCACCGGACCGGGCGGGGCCGCGATTGTTCCAGGCTATAGGCGTTCGGAAATTTACAAGTAACTTGTCAATTATTCTGGGATTGATCTGAAAATAAGTCAACGCTGCGACAGAAAATGAACTTTTTATTAAATAATAAAATATCTATTGACAATTTACTAATAATTAACTAATTTTAACGTCAGAGGCCGGAGCTGCGGCCATTGGAAACAGAACTCAGTCCGAGAGCGGCCAACCATGCAAGCCACCGTCACGATTACCGATGCCGATCGCCGGGTCGATTACACCCTGGCGGTCGCCTGCGATTTTCTCCGCGGGTCGCCGGCGCGGTGCGGCTGGCTGGAGGGGGGCGAGCCGGGAGAGGCGCCGGCCGTCGAGATCAACGACGTGCGCTGTCTGGAGATCGCCGTGTGGTGCGGCCGGCACGCGGTGTCGGGTTGGCCGGGGTCCGATGAGCGCCGCTCGCTCGAAGCCACGATCGGCCGATGGTGCCTCGACGAGTACCAGGTCGAAATCGAGCAAGCCGTGCTGGAGCTGATTTCAAAGCACGACGCGCTATACGGCCCCGGCGGCGACTGAACCTCAAAAGCGGCCGGCTGACTTGTCCGGTGCCAATACGACAATTTCCAAACATGAGTCGGTGATCGAGATGGCACGACGAAAAATCAAACGCAAACGAGGCGAAGGCATTTCGATTTCCGGCCCGGCGACCGTGCACGTCAGCCGCCGCGTGACATTGGTCATCGACGCGCCGCGCGAGGCGCTTGTCTCGCGGCTGGCCAAACGCGCGGCAGCGGCCGGCCCGGCCGCAGCCGAGCGAGCGGTGAAATAAGGAAATTGCAAATTGGCCATTGCAAATTGCAAATTGCAAATTGATTGAGTCGGGTGGCCCGGCCGTCCCAAAGGGCGGCCGGGTTCCGCAGGAACAAGAGGCTTCATCATCCGCACTCCTCTGGGAATGACCTTCCGCCAATCACGCGGCGCGCGCCGTCAACCGTTGCAAATTGTAATTTGATTGCCAGTCGTAGGCATGTACCGATCGCCAGCGCCGCGGTATCCTTTTTTGACGCACGAAGCGGGACCAGGTTTATCCGATTGTGGGGAGGAGATTGCGGTGTCGCAGGAAAATTATTGGCATACCGTTCTGTTTTTGTGCTCCGGCAACTATTACCGCAGCCGCTTTGCTGAAATCTATTTCAACTTCCTCGCCCAGCGCGACAATCTCGCCTGGCGCGCCGATTCGCGCGGCCTGGCGCTTTACCCCGACAACGTCGGGCCGATCTCGGCGCACGCCCGGAAGTGTCTGGATGAGCTTGGAATTGCCCTTCCCGATCCCTTGCGGCTGCCCATCGATGTGCTGGAGCGCGATTTGGCGGAAGCGCGGCTTATCGTGGCGCTCAAGGAAGCGGAGCATCGCCCGCTGATGGAAGCTCGCTTCCCAGATTGGGTCGAGCGGGTCGAATATTGGCACGTTCATGATCTGGATTGCGCCCAGCCGACCGAGGCTTTGCCGCAGGTCAAACGCCACGTCGAAGAACTGGTCTTAAGGCTTCGCCGGCGCCGCTCGCCGGTCGCGCTCGATTCATAAGCGGGGCCTCTGGGAGAATTCAGGGGAGCGGGTGCGGGCATCGGAATTCTCACGAATTCCGCTACCGGTGTCGTTCGCAAATGTTGGAACTCTGGCGAGTTCCGCTACGGGGGTGCTGGCTGGGGGCGCCGCGAGCCGCTGCGAAAGGCGGAATAAAGCGCCGGCAAGACAAACAGAGTCAGGAAAGTCGACGAAATGAGTCCGCCGGTGATGACGACGGCCATCGGATGCTCGATCTCGTGGCCGGGAAGATTGCCCGCGACGACCAGGGGCAGAATCGCCAGGGCCGTCGTGGCCGCCGTCATCAGAATGGGCGAAAGCCGCTCGACGGAGCCCCGCAGAACCAGCTCGCGGCTCGACAATTCGCCTTGCTGTTCCAGGCGCTGGTAATTGCTGATGAGCAAAATGCCGTTGCGGACCGCGATGCCGAACACGGTGATGAAGCCGACAAGCGATCCCAGCGAGACGTTCCCACCGCCGGCGAGCACCGCGACGACCCCGCCGACGCAGGCCAGAGGCACGCTGATCATCACCAAAAGCGATAATTTCAGGCTGCGGAAGTCGAGATACAGCAGAATGAAGATTCCCGCCATCGACAATAGGCCGAGCGAGACGATTTTGGCCAGTGCTTCTCGGCGGGCCTGGAATTCGCCGGCATACTCGATGTGATAACCATCGGGCAAAGGGCCGCTGTCGCGGATTCTCGACTGAATGTCGGCAATGACGCTTTCGACGTCGCGTCCCTCGGCATCGCAAGTCACGAGCATGCGGCGCCGGCCTTGCTCCCGGTTAATCAGGCTCGGCGCCGCGGCCAGGCTCACGTCGGCCACCGCCTTCAGCGGTATTTTTTCGCCGCTGGGAGAATCGACGAGAAGCTGCCCGAGACTGGCCGGATGATCGCGGGCTTCCGGCACAGCGCGCACCACGACGTCGAACACCGTGTCGTTTTCGAACACCTGCCCGACCTGAGTTCCGCGAAGCAACGTTTGGATCGCCTGGTTGGTTTCGCCCACCGACAGGCCGTAGCGCAGGGCGTTCTGGGGGCGCAGTTGCAGTTCGATCTGCGGCACGTCGAATTGCTGTTCGATGCGCAGGTCTTCGATGCCTTCGACACCGCCGAGCAGGCCGGCTATCTTCGCGGCCTGGCTGCGCAAGACGCCAAGGTCGGGGCCGACGACGCGCACGACGATGTCGGCCGTCGAACCGGTGAGCACCTCGTCGATTCGCTCGCGCAGGAATTGCTTGACCTGGAACACGGGGAGGTCTTTTCCGATCTCGCGCACTTGCGAGATGACGCGGTCGTAGTCGGCCGACGGATCGAGCACAATCCAGATTTCGCTGATGTTCGGCCCCCACGTGTCCTCCGAAAGATCGGCCCTCCCGATCTGTTGGGCGACGCTGACGACTCCGGGAATTTGTTTCAGCCGCCGGCCGAATTTACTTCCCAAACGAATCGACTCGGCCAGCGAGCTATCGGGCTTGCCGGCCATCAGGACGACGAAGTTCGATTCGCGGAAATCAGGCAGAAATTCGCCGCCGAGAAAGGGCATTGCCGCTCCCGCCGCCACCACCAGCAACAGGGCGATTGATGCAGCGACTCGCGGGCGGCCGAGAACGCGGGGAAGCAGTTTCTGATAGAGCGCGTTGCCGATTCGCACGAGCAACGTGGGCCTTTCGGCGCCGGGCTTGACGCGGCGCAAAAGGACCAGGCACAAAGCGGGCGTCACGGTGAGCGCGACCGCGAGCGACACAAGAATGGCCGTCACATAGGCATAACCCAACGAACCGAAGAACCTGCCCGCCAGTCCTTCCAGGAAGAAAATCGGCAGGAAGACGAGCATGACGATGAAACTGGCGTAAACGACGGCGCTGCGGACTTCCAGTGACGCCGACAGGACGACGTCGAAGAGGGGGAGCGGCTCAGGCCGCCGGCGGTTTTCGACCAGCCGCCGCACGACGTTTTCCACGTCGACGATGGCGTCGTCGACGACCTCGCCCAGCGCGATGGCAAGCCCCCCCAGCGTCATGGCGTTGAGCGACGCTCCGAATTCGCGCAAAACGAGGATAGCCCCCAAAAGCGACAGGGGAATCGCGGTGAGGCTGATCGCCAGCGTCCGCCATTGAAATAGAAAGGCCGCCAGCACGATCGTTACGAGCACGCAGCCGACGATGATCGACGAGCGCAAGTTTTCCACCGCGCGCTCGATAAAAGTCGCCTGCCGAAACAGCGCCGGGTGCAGCGTTACGCCTTTGGGCAGTGTGACAGCGAGCTCGCCGAGCACGTTTTGCACGCTTTCAGACACGCTCAAGGCATTCACCGCCGGCTGCTTGTGGATCACCAGCAAAACTCCCTCCCGGCCGTCGATCGTCGCGCTGCCCACGCCGTCGGCCGCGCCGATCCCCACGTCGGCGATCGTCCCCAGCGGGAGAGCGGCGCCGGCTCGAAATGCGACGGGAACGGCGGCGAGGTCCGCTGGCGATTCGATGCGAGTCCGCTGGCGTATCGGCAACCTCTGGTTGGGCGTTTCTACGAATCCCGCCCCGCCGAAGCCCGTTGCGCTGCGCGCCGCCGCGATCACCTGATTGAGCGTCACTTCATATTGCCGCAGACGCTCGGGAGAGATCAGCACTTGATATTGCTTGACTTCGCCCCCGAACACCTCGACATGCGAAACGCCCGCCACGGCCTGCAAGCGGCGGCGCAACGTCCAATCGGCGAGCGTTCGCAGTTGCATCGGCATCACGTCGGGAGACGTCAGGCCCACCATCAACAGCCGGCTGGTCGAAGACGTCAGCGGCATCATCCGCGGCGTGGCGACCGCATCGGGAAGCAGGGCTCGCACCTCGGCCAGTCGCTCGGCCACCAGTTGCCGCGCGTCAAGAATGCGGGTCCCTTCTTCGAAGATCGCCGTCACGACCGACAAGCCCGGCACCGACGACGACCGCAGCGTCTTCAGATGACTCACGCCTCCCAGGCCCGATTCGATGGGAATGGCGACGAGCTGCTCGACCTCTTCGGCCGAAAGGCCGGGAGCTTCGGTCTGCACGACGATTTGCGGCGGCGCGAACTCAGGGAAAACGTCCCACTGCGCGTTCTTGAGAGAAATGCCGCCTGCCACGAGCAGAACGACGGCCAACAGCAAAACGACCGGGGGAAATCGCAGTGCAGAAGTGATGAGCCAGCGGACCATGTCCGATTCGTTTCCTCCCCTCGGCGGGGTCAATCGTCGTCGGCCTGAATCGAGCCTTTAAACTCCTGGCCGTACAGGCTCTCGGCTCCCAGGGCGACCACCTCTTCGCCGCCGGCGAGGCCGCGCGTCACGACAATTTCATCAGAGATCACGCGGCCCGTTTCGACCTTCTGACGGGAATAGGTTTGTGCGTCCCTTCGCACGTAGACCCAGGCGTTTCCCAGGCCGTCCCATAAGACGGCGCTGCGCGGGATGAGCGTCTGTTCGGTCGGCCGGCCCGTGGGAAGATCGACCGTTACCGCCTGCCCGACGCGCAGGGCCACGTCGGAATTTTGAATCTCGTAAAACAGATCGACCGAACGAAATCCCGGTTTGGTCGGCTGCAGCACATTCACCGGAAGGGCCTGCACGGTTTGCAAACTCGCGGGGACGGCGACCTCAATGGCGCCGCTGCGGTCGATTTGCGGAAGATCGGTTTCAAACACGCCGACGCGCACCCACAGCGTCGACCAATCGGAAATCGTGCACAGTGCATCGCCTGGAATGACAAACTGCCCGGCTGCCGCGTGAACGCTCGTGACGTGTCCGGCGATTGGAGCATCCAGCGAGACGGGCTTCACGAAGGCCAGTCCCTGATAAGGCTCGTCGAGAAGAAACGGCAGCTTGTCGCGAGATTCGTTCCAGGCGGCTTTCGCGCGCTCGTAGGTTTCCTTCAATTCGACGAGCCGCGTTCCGGCGACTGCGTCCCTGGCGACGCTGAGACGATCCAACTGCTCTTGGGCCAGTTTCATCGTGGCGCGCGACTGCTCGATGGCGATGTCTACGTCCTCTTTGGCGCTCACCATCTGAGCGATCTCCTGAGGCGTCAAAAAGACTTGCAGCGCGACGAGACGTTGATCTTTGTCAACGACCTGGCCGAGCTGCGGCAATCGCTCGCTTCGCCCGGCTGCGACAAATCCGGCGACGGGCGCTTTGACGAGCACTTCGTGTCCCGGCAAGGCTTCGAGCCAGCCGGTGGTCGTCAACGTGCTCAAGACCTCGCGCCGCCTCGCCGGGCGCAGCTCAAGGCCAAGCTCTTGCTGCGTCTCTTCGGCAACCCGAACGATGCCGATCGCCGCCGGTTCGGGCGTTTCTGCGGCATCGCGAGACTTTGCATCCCGCTCGCAACCGGCAGCCCATAGTGCGAAGGTGGCGGACAAAACGAGCCGTGACGAATTCGACAATTGCATGGCCTTGTTCGCTCCTGAGATCTGCCAACTACTGTTGAGTCTGGGCAGGCTGCCCGATAGTATAAATGACAATTGACGTGTTGTCGCTTTCGTCGGCTGGCCATTCCAGACCGATCCCGCCTCGAATTCCCGTTTTTCCTGTCAGGTGCCTGCCGATGCCGCGTGGCTGCTTGCTGCTGGCCGTTTTGGCGTCGCTGGCGATCAGCGTTCGGCCGGGTGAAGCCCGCGCCGAGGAATCGCCCTCCGCGGCATCCGATATCGAGTTTTTCGAGAAAAAAATTCGCCCGCTCCTGGTGGCGCGGTGTTTCGAATGCCACTCTGAACAGGGAAAGGGCGTCAAAGGCGGGTTGCACCTGGATTCGCGGGAGATGATTCTTTCTGGCGGCGACAGCGGACCTGCGCTCGTTCCGAACAAGCCCGATGAAAGTCTTCTCGTCGAGGCGATCAACTATCCGCAGGACGGCGTGCAAATGCCGCCGCGCGGCAAGCTGCCTCAAGGTGAAATCGACCTCTTGACCGAATGGGTGCGGCGCGGCGCGCCGTATCCCGAAACCAAGAAAGGGCCGGAAGGCGCCAAGCGCCGCACGGGAATCGATTTCGAATCGGGCCGGAAGCTCTGGTCGTTTCAACCGCTCGGTGAGCAACCGATTCCGGTTGTTAAAAACGCCGCGTGGGTCGAGCGGCGGATCGACGCCTTCGTGCTCGAAAAATTGGAGCACAAGGGGCTCGGCCCCGCGCTCGCGGCCGACCGTCGGACTCTTTTGCGCCGCCTGTCGTTCGATCTTACGGGGTTGCCGCCGACGCCGGATGAGATTGAGGCGTTCGAGAGCGACACCGCCATCAGCGCTTATCCGCGCCTTGTCGAGCGGCTGCTTGCCAGTCCTCATTATGGCGAGAAGTGGGGCAGGTTCTGGCTCGATCTCACGCGATATTGCGACGCGGCCGAACCCTGGGCGATGGATAAGGACGCCAGGGCCTGGCTCTATCGCGATTGGGTGGTGCAGGCGATCAATGACGATCTGCCGTACGACCGGTTCCTCGAATTGCAGTTGGCTGCCGACCTCGTGCCCGAGGCGCGTCCGGCCGACATCGCGGCGCTTGGGTTTTTGGGTCTGAGCCCGGTTTATTGGAAGGAGCTCAAACTCGACCAGGCCGTAATCAAATCGGTTGTCGCCGAAGAATGGGAAGAACGAATCCACACGCTCACCGGCGCCGTGCTCGGCCTCACGGTGGCCTGCGCGCGTTGTCACGACCACAAATTCGACCCGATCAGTCAGGAAGATTATTATGCGCTGGCGGGAGTGCTCGCCAGCACGAAGTTGGCGCCGCGGCCGCTTTTGCCCGATCGTGACGCCAAAGTCGTGAATGCAGCACGCGAGAGAATCCGGGCGTGGCAGACCGCGCGCACCGATATTCTGTCGCAGAAGCCCACTCCGGCCGAGGCGCTGTTTGAGGCCGAAGAATTGGCCCGCGAGATCGCACGAGTCGAACGAGCGACGCCGCACTACGCCGAGCCATTGGCTTATGCCGCCGAGGACGCAAGCCTGTTTATACTGCCTGATGGTCCCGACCGCACCAAGCTCGTGTACAGGGAAGGTGAAGCGCAGAATGTGTCGCTGCAAATCCGCGGCAGTCCCACGAATCTGGGACCCGTCGTGCCGCGGCGGTTTTTGAGCGTCCTCTCGCCCACGGCGCCGCGATTGTTTCACGAGGGAAGCGGGCGGCGGGAGCTGGCGCGAGCTTTCGTCACGGAGGCGGGTCCGCTCGCCGCGCGCGTTTTCGTCAACCGCATCTGGCAGCAGCATTTCGGTCAGGGCCTGGTCGACAGCCTCAGCAATTTCGGGACGACCGGTTCGCCCCCTTCCCACCGCGAGTTGCTCGATGACCTGGCCGCGCGGTTCGTGGCGCACGGCTGGTCGCTGAAATGGCTGCACCGCGAGATAGCCCTTTCGGCGACGTACAGACAGTCGAGCGCCTACGATGCGTCGAAATTTGCGGTCGATCCCGACAACCGGCTCTTATGGCGGGCCAACCGCCGGAGACTCGATGTCGAAGCCTGGCGCGACGCCATGCTGTCTGCCGCGGGGCGGTTGAACCTGGCCCAGGGCGGGCCCGACCGCAACCTGGACGATCTGGAAAACGATCGGCGGACATTGTATGCCACCGTCAAGCGCCGCGAACTCAACGCCATGCTGCGACTGCTCGACTTTCCCGACCCGTCGACGCACAGCGCGGCGCGCGAAGTGACCACGACGCCGCTGCAGCAGTTGTTTGTGCTCAACAGCCCGTTCATGCTGCAACAATCGGCCGCGTTCGCTCAGCGCGTGCGGCGCGAGGCGACCGGCGACGCCGATCGCCAGGTGCGGCATGCCTACCGCTTGCTGTTCGGACGCGAGCCGACCGCGGCCCAGGCGCGGCTCGCGCAAGAATTTTTCGCGCCGGGCGCCGGCACACCTGCCCAGCTCGATGAGCTGTGGAAGCAATTTGCCCAAGTGCTCTTGGGGAGCAATGAGTTTGCATTCGTTGATTGAAAGATTCGTGAGGACGTCATGACGAGCATTTCGCCGCCGCAGATCGGTCTTTCGCGCCGGCACTGGCTGCAATCGGTCGGAGGCGGGCTTGCCACTTTGGGGGCAGCCAGCGCGCTGCATGCCGCCGAGGGCGCGGCTCGCGGCCCGTTTTATGCGCCGCGCGCCAAGCGCGTGATTCATCTGTTCATGAACGGCGGTCCGTTTCAGGGGGATTTTTTCGACCCCAAGCCCAAGATCAACGAATTTGCCGGCCAGCGGCCGCAGGCCGTTCAACTGCGCACCGAAAACGCGACCGGCGGGTTGATGAGCGTGCCGTACGCTTTCGATCGGCACGGCGAAAGCGGCCTGGAAATCAGCGAGCTGTTGCCCAGGCTCAGCCGGCACGCCGACAAATTGTGCGTTTTGCGTTCGCTGCACACCGACAATCCGAACCACGGGCCGGCGCTGTTCATGATGAATAACGGCACAATCGCGCCGGTGCGCCCCAGCATGGGATCGTGGTTCCTTTACGGGCTGGGAAGCGACAACGAAAACCTTCCCGGTTACGTCGTTCTCTGCCCGGGCCGCCCGGTTCGCTTTTCGGAACTCTGGACCAACGCTTTCCTGCCGGGGCAGCATCAGGGAACCTACATCAATCATTCGGACCTCACGGCGTCCAAGATGCTTCCTTATCTAAGGAATCCGGCGCTCGATGAGGCCGCACAGCGCCGACAATTGGACCTCTTGCGCCGCTTGAACGAAGATCACCTGGCCGAGCGCGTGAGCGACCGGTCGCTGGAGGCCCGCATTCAGTCGATGGAAACGGCCTTTCGCATGCAATTTGCAGCGACCGACGCCTTCGACATCAGCCGCGAGCCCGAAGCGATTCGCGACGAATACGGCAAAAGCCACTTCGCCCATGCGTGCCTTTTGGCGCGGCGTCTGGCGGAGCGCGGCGTGCGCTTCACCCAGATTTATTACGGCGACGGACAGCCCTGGGATACGCACCGCAACCACAACGAGCTGACGCGCAAATTGGCTCTCGACATCGACCAGCCGATCGCCGCCCTGTTGAGCGACCTGGCGCGCCGCG
>Ga0070735_10005242_pt1 | contig 10797 bp, 9 predicted proteins | sample Coa_R1_FD_66443 | JGI IMG/M metagenome (GOLD analysis project Ga0070735, IMG submission 66443) | Surface soil microbial communities from Centralia Pennsylvania, which are recovering from an underground coalmine fire - Coalmine... | ecosystem: Environmental > Terrestrial > Soil > Unclassified ... | reverse complement strand
TGGATATGTTCATTGTCGAAGGAATTTTCACCACGATTCCACTTCACCAGCGAATCTTTCAGGACCCTGATTTTCAGGCAGGGAATTTCGATACCACGTTTATCGAGAGATTTCTGGCGAAGAGTGGCATCGCCTCGGGTAAGCACTAGCTGGGCTATCCCGCTCCTCGCACTTACCACGTTGTCATTCCGAGGAGCGTAGCAACGAGGAATCTGCTGTTGGTTTTACGGCAAAACTTAAACGGAACATTGCTCGTCAAAGTACCACTTGGAGTGGCTACAGTGACGTACCCCGTCGTTGCACCCGCAGGAACTGTGGCTTTGATGAACGTATCGGAAACGACAGTAAAACTTGCAAGGGTCCCGTTGAAGGAGACGCTCGTGGTTCCGGTAAATCCTTGGCCTAGAATGCCGCCAGTTTGGCCAACTTTGCCCATACGACGCACAAATGCGATGGAGGGCTCCAGTCCGGTCGAGAGATTGAAAACTGTGCCGTCGCTATGGCCTCCGGCGAAGTAAGTAGTCCCGTAAAAAGTTCCGTTCGTCGCCAGCAGTAACCCGCCATATGGCCCGGCGCCATCAGCGCAGCCGGATTGAGAGCAAAAGCTATATAAAGTGGTTAACATACCGCCCGGCGTAATCTCGAAGACGGTCCCCCAACTGTTCCCGTGAAAGACCGTTGTCCCATATAAGTTCCCGTCGGTGCCTTGGACGAGCGCAGACACGGGGGCGGCGGCATCGGGACAAAAACAAAAAGTGTACAAATTCGTCAGCTTTCCCGAGAGCGTGAATTTGAAGATCGTCCCCGCATTGCTGGATCCGCCATAACCAGTCGTACCGTAGATGTTCTGGTCTGAAGCCTGAACTAGCCCGCCATAAGGCAGAGCGCCGTCAGCGCCACTAAAATAATGTAATGCTTTGAATTTTGCGCTCGGAGTGATCCTAAAAATGGTGCCGCAACCAAAGCCAGCGTTACAGCTTAGATTCCCGCCGCCAGATGTGGTCCCGTAGAAGTTGCCATCTGTCGCTTGAATAAGGCCTGCAATGGGTTGGGTGCCGTCGCCTTCATTGAAACTATGAAGGGTTATTAGGCTTCCTGCCGGTGTAATCTTGAAGATAGTCCCACACCCGCTGCCTCCGCCGCAGGTCAAATCTCCACCACTATTGGTAGTCCCGTAGAGGCTGCCATCAATTCCCTCGATTACACCCGCCGTAGGACTACTGCCGTCGGTGCCCGTGAAATTATGGATCGTCGTTAGCGCCCCGGCCGAACTCACCTTAAAAATTGTTCCGCAACCGTCGTCGGATAATACACAAGTAAGATCTCCTCCGGCAGAGGTAGTTCCGTAAAAGTCGCCGTCACTATGCAGGAGCAGTCCCGACCACGGTGCCGATCCATCAGTCATGTTGAAGCTGTGTAGGGTTGTCAAACCACCGTTTGGTGTCAGCTTGAAGACAGTACCACAGCCATCTGAACACGACGTATTGCCACCAGTAGATGTGGTTCCGTAGAAATTAGCATCGCGCCCCTGCACGAGGTTGCCGTACCTCGGATTTGCACCGTCTGGGCCGTCAAAGCTCACGAGACTTGTGAACGTCTGTGCGTGCGAGGCAGTCGCCATCGTTGCGACGAAGAGGACCGCAACAGGAATGTGACTCCATCCGAGTTTCATCATGGCTGTTCTTCCACCCAACGCCGACATAAGTCTGTACTCGCGACAGCTACTCGTCAAGATGCAAGACTTTGCATGCGCTACAACAAGCACGTATCGTAAATTGGACTGCTCCCATGATCACCGTTCCCCGCCTCTACGCGATTCTGGACCCTTCGCTCTATCGCGATGAATCGCACTGTTATTCCGCCGCCGAAGATCTCGTCGCCGCTGGCGTCACCCTCCTCCAATACCGCAACAAGACCGGCTCCGCCCGCCAAATGCTCTATCAAGCGCGGGAATTGAAACGGCGGCTGGGGTCAGAGAAAAATGCTTCTTCCGTCAAACTCATCATGAATGACCGCGCCGATCTTTGCCTTGCCGCTGACTTCGATGGTGTTCACATTGGGCAGGACGATCTTTCCCCCGCAGGCGCCCGAAGAGTAATTGGCGAGAAGCTCTGGCTGGGTGCTTCGACGCACAATCCCGAGCAAGTTCGAGTAGCCGATCAAACCACCGCAGACTACATCGCCATCGGCCCTGTGTTTTCGACTTCTAGTAAAGCAAATCCCGACCCCGTCGTAGGTCTCGATGGAGTCCGGGCAGCCCGAAAATTAACCTCGAAACCGCTGGTTGCCATCGGCGGAATCACCCGCCAGAACTGCCTTTCGGTTATCGAAGCCGGAGCTGATTCAGTCGCGGTGATATCCGATCTGGTAACTGATCCGCGCAAATCAGCAGAGGAATTTTTACGCATATTAGGGTAAAGTAACTTCGCAGGACTTGCGGGCGAGGCGCCCGCGCCACACAAACCCTTTGAGTACTCAACTAGAAAAGCCCTCGCAAGATACAGAACTCGTCAAAGGCCTCGGCCTCACCAGCGCCACCATGCTGGTAATGGGCTCGATGATCGGTTCGGGCATCTTTATTGTCTCCGCCGAAATTGCCCGCGAAGTGAATTCCCCAGCTTTGCTGCTCGGCGCATGGATGGTCACCGGCTTCATGACCATCGTGGGCGCGCTCTGTTACGGCGAACTCGCCGCCATGATGCCCCGGGCTGGGGGCCAGTACGTATATCTGCGCGAAGCGCTCGGCCCGCTCTGGGGGTTTCTCTACGGCTGGACTTTATTCCTGGTCATTCAGACTGGCACCATCGCCGCCGTGGGCGTGGCTTTCGGCAAGTTTCTCGGAGTTTTCTTTCCCTCGATTTCTTCGTCCAACTGGATTGTTCACTTCGCCAAGATTCCCCCCATTCATATCGGCCCCATGGTTCTCGGCAACATGGATGTCGGACTGAATACACAAAATTTCATGGCGATTCTGATGGTCATCGCACTATCGATCATCAATATCTTCGGCGTGAAACTGGGTGCGGCCATCCAGAACGTATTTACTTCGGCCAAAGTCGCGGCGTTACTCGGACTCACGATCCTGGGAATATTCATTGGCAGGAATGCTCAGGCCCTGGCTGCAAATTTCAATGGCCATTTCTGGAGCAACGCTGGACTGAGCGCCCAGCACGCCGTCCAAGTCGGTGTCGGTGGCCCCATGGTTTTGGTGGGGACACTCACGATTCTCGCCGTCGCCCAAGTTGGATCACTATTCTCCGCCGATGCCTGGAATAACGTGACTTTCACCGCTGGCGAAGTGAAAAATCCCAGCCGTAATTTGCCTTTGTCTTTGGCGCTTGGAACCGGAGTTGTGATCGCGCTCTACATCGCCTGCAACGTCATCTACCTGAACGTTCTCCCCCTGGATGGAATAAAGAACGGCGCGACCATTCTTGATCGCGGCATTAAGTACGCAACTGAAGATCGCGTGGCCACAGCCGTTCTTACGCAAATGTTTGGCGGAATTGGTGGCTACATCATGGCTGCGGCCATTATGCTTTCGAGCATAGGCTGCAATAACGGCCTCATTCTCGCCGGCGCCCGCGTCTATTACGCCATGGCCAAAGACGGATTATTTTTCCGCAGCGTGGCCAAACTGCATCCTACTTACAAGACGCCGGCTGTCTCCCTGATGGTTCAGATGATCTGGACTTGCGTATTGTGCGTCTCCGGGAGCTACGGGCAACTGCTCGACTACATCATTTTTGCGGTGTTGGTGTTTTATATCCTCACAATTTACGGGCTTTTTGTACTGCGGCACACACAACCGAACGCACCGCGCCCTTACCGGGCGGTCGGCTATCCTGTGCTGCCCGTCATTTATATTGTGATGGCTTTATTCATTGATGTCGTACTATTACGGTTCAAGCCCCAGTACACTTGGCCAGGCCTGATCATCGTACTGCTGGGGATACCGGTGTACTTCGCCTGGTCGCGGCGCGCCGGCTTGGCAACCAATGTCAGGGCATAATGGCGGAGTTTGAGGGCTAGGCACAAGGAGAACTTATAGATGGCGAATTTGTTTGCAAGAAAGCCGCTGAAGATGCTGATGTCAGAGGCGCAGGATACCGGCGAACATAGCCTGAAGCGCACGCTCGGCCCGGTTCAACTTACAGCGCTTGGCGTAGGCGCGGTTATTGGCGCTGGAATCTTCGTGTTTTCAGGCTTAGGCGCTCACTATGCCGGCCCGGGACTCATGCTATCGTTCGTGATCTCTGGCCTAGGTTGCGCCTTTGCCGCATTGTGCTATGCGGAATTTGCCGCCATGATTCCGCTCGCTGGCAGCGCCTATACCTACGCCTACGCAACATTGGGCGAACTCTTTGCCTGGATCATCGGTTGGGATCTTTCGCTCGAATACGCCCTGGGCGCGAGCACGGTTTCATCTGGCTGGTCAAATCATTTTGTCGAATTGATGGATGTTCTACACGTGAAGATGCCGCTGTGGTTGGCCTACGATCACTGGACGGCGTTGCGCACCGCGCAAAACATGGTCGCTCGCCAAATGGCGGTGGCGTCCGATTCCACGCTGGTTCCGGGAACCCAGGCTTTCCTAAATCGGGTGGCTGACATCATCGCGGCCCAATCGCCTGAATTGTTGCAGCGTGCTCACGCCGTCTTGGGCGCCCCGACTGTTTTTGGCATGGAAATTGGTTTCAATCTTCCCGCTTTCATCATCGCGCTCATCATCACCTATGTTCTCGCTGTCGGCATCAAAGAAAGCGCGCGCTTTAATGCGACCATCGTCGCCATTAAGGTCTCTGTTGTTCTTTTCGTGATTGCTTTAGGTTCCCGCTATGTTGACACCAGCAACTGGGGCAGCGATTGGTCAACCTTCGCGCCCATGGGATTCGCGGGAATCGGCGCCGGCGCTGCCTACATCTTTTTCGCCTACATCGGCTTTGACGCAGTTTCCACCACGGCCCAGGAAGCCAAAAATCCGCAACGGGATTTGCCCATCGGTATTATGGCTTCGCTCTTCGCCTGCACGGTGCTTTACATCGCAGTGGCTGCGGTTCTAACCGGCATGGTGCCCTGGCGCAACGTCAACATCGAAGCTCCCGTCGCCCGAGCCTTCCTAGACCGCGGCCTTATCGGTGCTTCGCACATCATCACCTTGGGCGCACTCGCTGGCCTGACCAGCGTCATGCTCGTCATGTTGTTAGGCCAAACTCGCGTCCTCTATTCCATGGCCAACGACGGATTGTTGCCTAAGAAATTCTTCGCGGACGTTCATCCTAAGTGGCGCACGCCCTGGAAAAACACATTTCTCGTGGGAACGTTGGCAGCCGTTTTAGGCAGCCTTACGCCGATTGACCAACTCGGTAAGATGGTCAACATCGGCACGCTTCTCGCATTCGTCATCGTTTGCATCGCGATCATGATGCTCCGCCGCACTGATCCCAATCAGGCACGGCCATTCCGCACGCCCTGGGTCCCGTTCGTGCCGATTATGGGCATCCTCTTCAACGGCTATATGATGTATAAGCTGGGATGGGTGAATTGGGCGCGGCTCATCATTTGGCTGGTAATTGGACTGGTTATTTATTTCACCTACGGCCAAAAGCACAGTAAGGTGCAAGCCATAAATGCGGCTGCGAACAAGGGGGCAATGGCGGACTAAGCCCCATCTGGGTGCTTTTGATTTGTGGCCTTCCGCTGGGCGGAAGGCCTTCTTGCTTACCTGGCATTGGGCTTGATTCTACTCACTCACTGAACCCAACTCTCCCAAATCTAAAACTCAACGACGATGCCTTCCGCGCTATACGTCGGGGAACTTCCCCAGAAGTTTCCCTGCCAGTTTTCGGTTTCCATTGCCGCCGTACTTCCACTCCCAATGAATGACGGAAATATCATGGAATAAGGCGTGCCATCGCAGTTGGCGTGAATTTGCATGGCATAGCCAGTGCTTTGCGTGATGGCATAGAGCGTCTCTCCGTTACAGGCTAAAGCAATCGGTTCGGTGATATTTGCCAAAAATAGTCCTATACCCGTAGTTGATCCTTGATGAACCACTACTTCCTGGTTCGGATACGTCGCGTTTGTCCACCCAAGAAGATAATGTTCGTAATCGCTTAAGGGGCCAGCTCCAAGAGCGGGCATTCCCATATCGACGAGAACAACTGTTGCGGTTGGACAGCTCTCCGTGCAGTTGCTATTGATCGTTACGCTAGACCCGGCCACTGCGTGGATGAGTCCGAAACCTGTACCCGTACTTGTGAGCGTGTTCTGCTTTACCAAGAGCGAATGCGAGGTCTGGGCATCGGTCCAGTTAAGCGCGAGCGACCGGGAGCCAATGCTTGGAATGAGAATGAGAGCATAGTAGTCTGCATCGGAAGCGGTGGTGACAAGCGTGGTGGAGCTCAGCGGCCAACCGCTGTAGTTGACAGGCTCCGTGATGCCGCCCTGGCCTGAATTTCCGACCGGCCAGAACCCCAAGCCCACCACATACAAGTCATAGGTGCCGATGATTTTACCCCTTGTCGTGATAGTGGGCGAGGTGTTCGCTTGTACGCGCACCAAGATGGTCGCGCTCACGGCATTTGGAGTGCCCAACGTGTCGTAGTGCCGGGTGCCGTTTTCGTCGAGCCATGATAGCGTGGCCGTGACCGCGCTGCTTTTAGGCTGATCGAGGTACGCGCTGATGAGATATTCGCCGGTCGAGGTGGGCGGGGACAGAACCGGCACGCTATTCAGAAGTGCCGTCTGCGCAGGAAAGTCCTTGCGTACTTCGGTTACCGCAGCGTGGGCGGACAGAGCGAGGCAGCAAATCGCCAGCCCGAGGAATACAGATTTATTCATAGCGTTCACCGTCTGGAGGCGAGTGAGTTACAGATATGAAGGCAACCCTAACACTGATGAGGAAAGCAAAGCTGTGACGGATGAACATCGCAGCTGTGGATTCCCCTGGGGCCTGTTGAAGCCGAAAAGGCTGAAACTGAAGGTCGAATCGAGTTAGTGAGAAGCCCGATCCGTGCCTGCCTCAATCTTCCCAGGGCACGTTTTGCGCGAATGTTTTACAGTTGAAACATGAAGATCGTGACCGCTGCCGAAATGCGCGAAATTGATGGCATCACAACCCAGCGCTTTGGCGTGCCGTCACTTACGCTGATGGAAAATGCGGGAATGGCCGTCGCGCACTTTGTGCTATCGCGCTATCCAAGTGCGAAGACCATCGGCATAATCTGCGGAAAAGGCAATAACGGTGGCGATGGATTGGTTGCTGCCCGCAAATTAAAAGAAGCCGGCAGGGAAGTGAGCGTTGTTCTATTGGCAGATCCGTCGGAATTGCGCGGTGACGCCGCCGCGATGTTCGGGAAACTCGTGATCAAGCCCGTGATTGCAAAATCATCAAACGACCTCAATACAACGGAGGTTCAAGCTGTTCTCGCAGCCGATGTTTTGCTCGATGCCATTCTTGGCACGGGATTTCGTCCGCCCGTGACTGGACTCTATGCTGATGCCATAAGTGCGCTTAACGACAGCAGTCGGCCTGTCATCGCGGTTGATATTCCGTCCGGTGCGAACGCTGATGTCATTGGCGCACAATCGGGAGCCATCGCGCACGCTGATGCTGTAGTTACCTTCACCGCGCCGAAACCGGCTCTTATTTTCGGTCAACTCACATCGGGCCCCATATCCATCGCGCCTATTGGTTCACCGGATGAAGCGATCGTGTCTTCGCAAAACCTGAACTTAACAACGCCGAATGACATTGCGCCCCTGTTAGGCCCGCGACCGGCCGATTCCAATAAAGGCAGCTACGGGCATGTACTCGTCATTGGTGGTTCGCTGGGCAAGGCTGGCTCGGTCGCAATGGCTGGCATCGCAGCCCTTCGCGCTGGGGCAGGCTTGGCTACTGTCGCTACGGCGAAATCCGTGTTGCCGACCGTCGCGGGCTTTCACCCCGGATTGATGACCGAGCCTCTGTCTGAAACGGAACAGGGAACCATTGCGACCGTTGCCTTAGATGCACTGATCACACTTTCAAAAGGGAAGACAATTCTTGCCGTTGGCCCGGGTATTTCCCGCAATCACGAGACCGCAGCTCTCGTCAGACAATTGGTGAAGCAGTCATCGCTGCCGGTCGTTCTCGATGCCGATGGCTTAAACGCCTTTGAAGGCAAGAGCGAAGAACTGAACGGCAAAAATAAGACGCTGGTCATCACTCCTCATCCCGGCGAGATGGCACGAATCGTGAATTCAACAATTGCCGACGTCCAGAAAGACCGTCTAAAAATTGCCCGCGATTTTGCCCGCGAGCACGAACTCATAGTCGTACTTAAAGGGCATCGCACATTGATTGCTCATCCCAACGGTGAAGTTTGGGTCAATAGCACTGGCAACCCCGGCATGGCTACCGGAGGTACGGGGGATATTCTTACCGGCATGGTCGCTGCCATGGTCGCGCAGCATCCCAAGCAGCCGTTTGAGGCCGTGGTCGCGGCAGTATATCTGCATGGTCTGGCCGGTGACGTTGCTTGCGAATCTAAGGGGGAGAACTCGCTCATCGCTACCGATCTTCTGGATGGCCTGCCCGAGGCGTTTCGCCGCGTCCAAACGGCATCCGGCAAAGTTGTGCAAATTGGCCGATAGAGCGGATGGCCCATAGTACGTTAACTAGATAACTAACAACCGCTATCTCTCCTATAAACTGTTACTTACAGAGCATTTGGTGGAAAATAAGATCGGAATTTGGACAGCTGCTTCAGTAACGTTTCCGCCGACGCTGGTGCATGGCATAGTGAACTTGCCATGACACATTTTCCCCAAACCAATACCCAGAAACGTGCGCCCCGGCTTCATGTTGGCGGCTCTATCGGCGCTCTTGTAATGCTTGAAGATGGCCGCCGCGCCAACGGCAAACTTCAAACCGTATCCGTAACTGGTGGACTTCTACGCCTTGCCAAGTCGCTTGGCCAGGGTGACTTTGTGGAAGTCGCATTTCAGACCGACTCCGGCCCGGTCCGTGGGATGGCCGAGATGCTCAATCCCATGCGCGGTGGCGAAGGTACGCTTCAGCCCTTTCGCTTCATCGCCCTCGGCGACGACGACCATCGTACTCTGCGCATGACCGTTGAGTCTGCCGCCGATCGCAGCTTTCTCGGCGCAAGCCACGGCCAATGGGCTCCACGGGCCTAAAGCGCCAGCCACACTCTCGATAAATCCTGTATTGAATCACTAATAGGCCCCGGAGCGGGCTTATTTTTTTGGCCCGATAATCAAATGCATAACGAAGCATCGTCGTCTTAAGTTCGCCGCGCCTTATACTCAATTCAGTGACGAATCCAGCATGACTCAGGAATTCACCACCCACTCGCCTGAAGAAACCATTGCGCTTGGCCGCGAACTCGCGGCTATGCTTGCCCCGCCGAAAATCGTGGTGCTGCGCGGCGATCTCGGCGCTGGCAAAACCACTCTGATTAAAGGCATCGCCGAGGCTTTCCACGCTGCTTCCCAGGAAGACGTCACCAGCCCGACATTCACTCTTGTTCACGAATATCGTGGGCCATTAGTGAACCTCTTTCACATTGACCTCTACCGCGTGGATACGCCTCGCCAGCTCGAAACTCTAGGACTTGATGATTTGATTTCCGACAACAGCGTTTTGCTCATCGAGTGGGGAGAGAAATTCGAACGTTTCGTTCGCGAGAGGGATGTAGAGATTGCGATTGAGAAAAGTGGCGAAAATGAGCGAAGGATCAAAGTCACAAGTGAAAACCACTAACGACCCAAAGAAACTTCAAAAGAATCAATCTTCGTGAACCTTCGTGTCCTTGGTGGTGAATGCTTTCAAAATCCCATAATGTTGTAGCCGCAATCCACGTAAATCACTTCGCCGGTAATCCCCGAACTACCGTCGGAGGCGAGAAACACGCCCGTCGATCCCACTTCTGCGACTTCCACATTGCGTCCTAAAGGTGCGCGTTCGGCATGAGATTTGAGCATATCTCCCAGGCCTGAAATGCCACGCGCGGCCAGCGTTTTAATCGGTCCGGCGGAAATCGCATTCACGCGAACCTTGTGTTTTCCCAAATCGTACGCGAGATAACGCACCGTGCATTCAAGCGCCGCTTTTGCGACTGCCATCACGTTGTAGTGAGGCACGACTTTTTCAGCGCCGTAATAACTCATGGTGATGATGCTGCCACCATCGGTCATGAGTGGCGCAGCCGCGCGCGAGACCGCAATCAACGAATAGACGCTGACGTCATGGGCAATGCGAAATCCTTCACGCGTCGTATTGATGAAGTCATTTTTCAGCTCATCCGCCGGCGCAAACGCTACGCTGTGCACGAGGATGTGCAGTTTGCCATGTTTTTCGCGCAGCGTCGCGAAGAGTTTTTCGATGTCCGCATCGCTCGACACATCGCACATGTAGCCTTCGGCGCCGGGCAGGGACGCAATCAGATCTCTTGCTTCCTGCTCCAGTCGCTCGTTCTGATAGGTAATCAGGACTTTCGCGCCCGCCTGATGCAGTCCCAGCGCGATGGACCATGCAATCGAGCGCTTATTGGCTACGCCGAATACGACTGCGATACGGCCTGAAAGATCAGAAGAAGACATGAATGCTCCTTAAAGTGAACGGAAAAGGATATCAAAGACTAAGCGAAATCAATTCGCCGCGCTCGCTTCCGCCGGAGCCGCAGCGTGCACCGGCCAGACCGCGCTCACAAACGCGATTGCATACACCATGCCAATAATCGCGAATCCAGCGGCCAGGTTATATTGCGCGACTCCGCCCACCAGCAGCGC
>Ga0070735_10005241_pt1 | contig 10797 bp, 10 predicted proteins | sample Coa_R1_FD_66443 | JGI IMG/M metagenome (GOLD analysis project Ga0070735, IMG submission 66443) | Surface soil microbial communities from Centralia Pennsylvania, which are recovering from an underground coalmine fire - Coalmine... | ecosystem: Environmental > Terrestrial > Soil > Unclassified ... | reverse complement strand
ACGGACGCGGTTTCGGCGGCTATTCGCCAGCCGGCGTCCTGATCGGTCTTCCAGTGGCATGCGGAAGGTCCGACATGTCGCCTTGCGGGGCGATCCGGACAGAGCCGTCCGGGGCTTCAGGAATCGGACGACGTGGCCGCCATACGGTCAAGTCTCGGCCTGCCGTCCACCCATACGGCTGAAGCCTCGGTCCGCCGTGACCGAGTCGCCCCGCAGGGCGACATGTCGGATGTTGCGTCCGACGTGGGAAACGTGTCATGAACGCACATTGTCCGAACCGCGGGAATGGTGGTGGATCGGGCATGCCGACGTTGGAGTCGGTTTGATGGTGGTGTACGTGACATTCGACATGCCGGGCTGCGGCCCACACCCGGAGGGTACCCGGGTCACGGCGGACCGAGGCTTCATGGTGTTGTGGCCACGACGTCGCAGGGAGAAACCGTACTGTGTCCACCGCGTCGTGGGGCGACACGGTGGGGGGCGCGGCGGACCGAGGCTTCAGAGTACTGATAAGGCGGCTTGTACCTGGTCCCGGGTCGGGAGCGCGGGCATGGCTCCCGGCACGGTGCAGGCGAGGGCGCCGGCGGTGCAGGCGAAGCGCAGCATCTCCTCCAGGTCGTCGCGGCGCAGCGCCCAGAGGCGGTCGGCGGTGTACGCGCGGCCACATAGGGCTGCGAGCAGCCCGCCCGTGAAGGCGTCGCCTGCCCCGGTGGTATCGACTACGTCCACGGCGGGCGCCGGCACGCTGCCGGACATGTTGCGCCAGTGCCAGAGGCAGCCATCGGCGCCGCGGGTGACGACCACCAGCCGTCCGGTACCGGACAGGGCCCGCAGTGCCACCTCGACGTCTCGCGTGTCTTCCAGCAGCAGCGCCTCCTCCTCGTTCACTTTCAGGATGTCGACGCGACCCAGCACGCCGAGGATGGCCTGCCGGGCATGGCCGAGTGATGGCCAGCTACTCGGCCGGAGGTTTGGATCAAAGGCGACAAGGGTTCGCGCCTCGCGAGCATGCATTACCGCGGTGAGAGTTGCCGCCCGGCTGGTCTCGGTGAGCAGCGCCATCGAGCTCACGTAGACGAACGTCGAGCGCCGGATCAGCTCGACCGGCAGCATTTCGGCGGAAAACGCGGCATCGGCGCCGCGGTAGAAGATGAAATCAGGTATTCCGCCAGCGTTGCGAGCGACAAACGCCAGCGTGGTGCGCTCCCGCACCGTCTGCAAGCCGCTCGTGTCGACGCCGTTGTCTTCAAGCGTGACCCGCAGGTGCCGGCCAAACGGATCGCTGCCGATTGCGCCGGCAAAGCCGGCCCGTGCTCCCAGGCGGGCCGCCGCGACGGCCACGTTTGCCGGCGCGCCCCCCGCGGCCCGTACGAACCTGTCCGCCGACTCCAGCTCCGGAGCGTCGGGCGCGAGGAGATCGATCAATGCCTCGCCCACACTCAGCACGTCCAGCCGGTTACCGCTCATCGGTTGCCGCTCACCACGCCGCTAAGATGGGCGTGTTCGACTCCCATCGAAAGGATCGTCCAATGTACCGCACCCTGGTCGAGCTCTCGCAGCCCTGGAACAATTTGACACCCGGCTGGCCGACGTACGCTTCACCCATCGTACAGTGGGCGAAGAAGCTCTCCACCGAGCGCGTGAATGCGCAGCGGATCGAGACGATGCTTCACGTCGGCACGCACATCGATTCGGCCATGCACTTCATCAGCAACGGGACTGATGTGGCGGGCATTCCCCTGACCCAGCTGTACGGTCCGGCGGTGGTGGCGGACATTAGCCACGAGGTCGGCGACTACGACATCTACGGCCCAGAGCACATTACCCGAAATGTGGAAGTCCGGGAAGGCGACATCCTCATCATCCACACCGGCTACCACAGCTATGCATTCGACCAGCCGGAGGCGGATGAAGTCCGGTACTTTTGCAAGCATCCCGGGCCGAATCGTGAGTTCGCCGAGTGGTGTCTCGAGATGAAGCTACGCTGGATCGGCGTCGATTGCGGCTCTGCCGACCATCCGATGAATACTGTGATCCGCCGGCTCCGGCCGGACCTGGCGGCTGAGGCGGAAGGGCATCTGGGCCGGCCGCTGGAGGAGATCTTCCCCGATTCCGGCTACCAGCTGATGCATACCTTCCTCTTCCCGTACGGCATCATCCACTGCGAGAACGTGGGAGGCGACATCGATGAGCTGTTGAACACGCGCTGCGAGATCGGCGCCTTTCCATGGCGCTTCCAGGGCGGCGAAGCGGCGATGTGCCGCATCGTGGCATTCCTCGACGCCGAGTAGCCGGGCCAGAAAAGCGGATCTTCCGGCACGGGCGAGGATGCACGATGCGCGCGCAGGAGAGCTACGACCGGGTCGCGGCTGCGTACGCCAGGCGCTTCGTGGGGGAGCTGGAACACAAGCCGCTCGATCGGCAGCTGCTGCAACGTTTCGCCCGGGAGATCAACGCCACCTCTGAGCGACCTGCCTGTGACCTGGGCTGCGGCCCCGGGCACATCGCCCGCTACCTCCATGACCTGACAGTGCCGGTCGTCGGCGTGGATATCTCGGCCGGCATGATCGCGGAGGCGAGCCGCCTCAATCCGGAAATCGAGTTCCGGCAGGGAGACATGATGTCCCTCGACCTGGAGGACGGCTCGCTGAGCGGCGTGGCTGCCTTCTACAGCATCCTTCACGTGCCACGGGCGGAGGTGACGGCAGCGCTGCGTGAGATTCGGCGTGTCCTTGCACCGGCAGGACTGCTGCTGCTCTCGTTTCATATCGGGAGCGAGGTGCGCCACATTGAGGAGTTCTTCGACGAGCCGGTACACCTCGACTTCGTCTTCTTCGAAGTGCCCGAGATGGAGGGGTACCTGCGTGATGCCGGTTTCGCCGACATCGAGTCGATCGAGCGCGATCCGTATCCCGATGTGGAAGTGCAAACCCGTCGAGCGTACATCTTCGCGCGCTGCCAGCTCCCACGGGCCGTCTCCCAGGGGAAGCGGGCGGGAGCTGCCGGAAGCCGGACGGTACTGCTTCCGCGATCTTCCGGGTAGACTGCAACAATGCTTGATCCGAGGGCACCGCGTCGGTTCGAAGTCGAACTGGTCTTCCGCGCCCAGACATACGACATCGATTTCGCCGGCATTGTGAGCAACATCGTCTACATTCGCTGGCTCGAAGATCTGCGGCTCAAGCTGCTGGATGAGTACTGGCCGCTGCAGGACCAGATGGCGGCAGGGTACGCACCCGTCTTGCTCAGCACGGATATCCGCTATCTGCGGGCACTGCGCCTCTTTGCGAGCGTGGCCGGCACGATGTGGATGAGCCACCTGGGAAGGGCGCGATTCACGCTCGAGGCCGAGTTCACGGCCGGCGACGAGACTGTTGCGGCGGCAACCCAGGTAGGAGCGCTGGTGAACCTCGACTCGCTGCGGCCGATCCGGATACCCTCGAGCCTGGCAGTCGCATACGGCGAGCAGGTGTAGCGTCGCTCCGCTAGAATCGTCCATGGACGAACCGGTGGCGTGCACCGTCTGCGGCCGGCGACTGCGGCAGATCAAGCACGGTGTCGCGCATGCGGGTCAGGTCACCTGGGACGCGCACGTGCGCACCTGTCCGCACAACCTTGGAGAGCACTGCTACGACGGACCCCGACACGACGAGTGGCACCAGCGTGAGCGCGGCTGGGTCCGGCGTGAGGTGAGCTGAAGTGACCGTCGTTACGGTGGCGCCGTCGACTGACTTCTTCCTCCTCGACGACCATCTGACACCGCAGGAGCTGGAAGTGCGCGATCGGGTGCGCGCGTTCTGCGATGCCGAGGTGCTGCCCATTGCCGAGGAGTACTGGGAGCGCGCCGAGCTTCCCATGCAGCTCCTGCCCGGCCTGGCTGGGCTCGGGATCCTGGGCGGCACCATTCCCGGCTACGGCTGTCCGGGGATGAGCATGGCCGCCTACGGCCTCGCCCTCCAGGAGCTCGCCCGCGCCGACGGCAGCCTTGCTACATTCGTGGGCGTGCAGAGCAGCCTGGCAATGAGCGCGATCTACTATTGCGGCACGGAAGAGCAACGCTTGCGCTGGCTGCCACCCATGGCGCGTCTGGAGGCGCTGGGAGCGTTCGGGCTGACCGAGCCGGAGGTCGGCTCCGACGCCGCCAATCTGGAGACGCTGGCGGTTCTCGACGGCGATTCGTACGTGCTGAATGGGCGCAAGCGCTGGATCGGCAACGGTTCGCTGTGCGACATCGCGATCATCTGGGCGCGCACCGAGGATGGGAAGGTCAACGGTTTTATCGTGCCGCGCGAGACGCCCGGTTACCATGCCCAACCGATCGAGCACAAGCTATCGAAGCGGGCCATCTGGCAAGCCGACATCGAGCTGACGGATTGCAGAGTGCCGCGGCACAACCGGCTGAGCGGGCTGCCGGGTTTCAAAGGCACGGCGACCACGTTGATGCATGCGCGGCTGGGCGTTGCCTGGGGCGCGCTCGGCCAGGCGCTGGCTTGCTACGAGATCGCCCTTGACCACGCACGACGGCGCGAACAGTTCGGCAAGCCTCTGGCCGCCTTCCAGCTGGTACAGGAGAAGCTGGTTCGCATGCTGAACAACGTCACGCTGATGCAGCTTGCCTGCCTTCACCTGAGCCGGCTGCGCGACGAAGGGAAGATGACGATACCCATGGTGTCCCTCGCCAAGCTGAATCACTCAGAGATGGCGCGCGAGGTGGCGCGCGACGCGCGTGCCCTGCTCGGCGGCAACGGCATCCTGGGCGACCGGCACGTGATGCGGCACCTGTGCGATCTCGAGGCGACCTACACCTACGAGGGAACCTACGACATCAATCTGCTGGTGGTGGGAAGGGAGATCACCGGTCACTCAGCGTTCCGATAGGAGGAGACGGTGAGCGCGATCGAGCGACGCGACTTCGTCGTCCCGCGCGTGCGCGATCTGCCGCCCTCGCCGACCATCGCGGTGGCCAAGGAGGCGCAGTCGCTCCGCGCGCGCGGCGTCGACGTCGTCGACTTCGGGCCCGGTGAGCCGGACTTCGACACGCCACCGGCAATTCGTGACGCCGCCAAGCAGGCACTCGATCGCGGCCTGACGCATTACCCGCCCGGCCGCGGCTATCCCGAACTGCGGGCCGCGATCTCGCGCAAGCTGGAGCGGGAAAACGGACTTCGATACGATCCTGGGACCGAGATCCTGGTCACGCCCGGCGCCAAGCAGGCCATTCTCGAAGCGATGCTGACGTTAATCGGCCCGGGAGATGAGGCGATCACCTTCGACCCCGGCTGGGGCTCCTACGAGGCGATCGTGCGTCTGGCCGGAGGTGCGCCGGTCCACGTGCCGCTGCGTGACGACTTCACGATCGACCCGGCGGCGCTGGCGAGGTCGATCGGTCCGCGCACCCGGCTGATCATCGTCGGCAGCCCGAACAATCCGACCGGTCATGTGTTCAACGCGGACGAGCTGGACCTGATCGCCGGGATTGCCGTCGAGCATGATCTGGCTGTGATCTCCGACGAGATCTACGAGCGCATCGTCTACGAGGGACTCGTCCCGATCAGCCCCGCGACGCTGCCGGGGATGCAGCAGCGCACGGTCACCGTGAACGGCTTCTCCAAAGCGTACGCGATGACCGGCTGGCGCCTCGGTTACGCCGCCGGCCCGGCTGAAATCGTGTCTGAGATGCTGAAGGTCCACGAGCACTCGGTGACGGCGGCCGCCTCCTTCGTCCAGATTGCCGGGATCGCGGCGCTCGACGGCTCGCAGGCGCCAATCGCGGCCATGGTGGAGGAGTTCGAGCGCCGGCGCGGCATCGTGGTAGTCGGGCTGAACGACCTTCCCGGTGTCCATTGTGTGCTCCCGGAAGGGGCATTCTATGTCTTTCCAAATATCGAGGGCACTGGCATGACCGGCACCGAGCTCGCCCGGCTGCTGCTGCGTCATGGTGTCGCGGTGACGCCCGGGCGGGGGTTCGGCGAGGCCTGCGACACGCACATCCGCATCTCCTACGCTACGTCCGAGGAGCGTATCCGCACCGGGGTCGAGCGGATGCGCCTGGCGCTTTCCGGCGCTACCCCCCCAGATTGATCGATTCTCGATCGGCGGGTCCGCGGTATCGTGAAGAGAACCATGCCGGCCCGGGAGGGCGATGACAGCAGGAGGAGACCATGTCTGAAGGCGTGCCTGCCGACAGGCTGAAGCGAGCGCTTGGCGCGACCGCCGACATCGTCGCCGGGGTGAGGGCTGATCAATGGAACACTCCAACACCCTGCGCGGAGTGGAACGCTCGCGCGCTGCTCAATCACCTGGTCGTCGGCAATCACCTGTTCGCCGACCTGCTGAGCGGTGCTGAGCCGCCATCACCGGAGCAGCGGCGAGCGTCGTTCGCTGTCGATCGGCTCGGTGACGACCTACTCGCGGCGTATCGTGACTCTGCGTCTGCGTTGGTGACGGCATTCCGCCGGCCGGGCGTTCTCGAGCAGGTGTTCCAGGCGCCGATCGGCGCGGCGCCAGGTGCCGTACTGCTACGGCTGCGTCTGACCGAGGCCCTGGTTCACGGCTGGGACCTCGCCCGCGCCACCGGTCAGCCGGCGCGGCTGCCCGACGATCTGGCGGAAGAAGCGCTCGCGTTCTCGCGCGGCGCGTCGGCGCCGGATGTACCCCGCACCGGCAATCCCTTTGGTCCCGCTCAGCCCGTGCCTGACGACGCGCCCGCCGTCGACCGGCTCGCCGCCTACCTGGGCCGGCGAGTCGAGTTTCAGGCATCGGGAGCCGAAGGAGCCTGAGTCGCCGCCCGCCTCATCTGCGAGTAGGGCGCAGCGCAGGTGGGACGCGCCCTGCGCGACCCTCGGGGACAACAGAACCGCGGTGCGGCGAGGTGGCAAGCGGCCGCGATAGCGAGGGCGGTTCATTCGCTCGTAGCATGGCTCAGACAACATCCATCTGACCGCCCACGGGCGCCCAGGTCCGCCTCCTGGCACGGCGCTTGCGACTTGGATCCCGCTACCCTTTGACGTGATAGGAGGCCATGTCATCATGGCAACAACGGAATACGAAGTCGAAACTCGATCTGTGTCCGGACCGAGGCTCATGATCCTCATTGCCAGCACCCGGCCGGGACGGGTGGGCCTGCCGGTCGCGGAGTGGATTGAGAAAAAAGTGGCGGAGCACGGTGGCTTCGAGGCAGATGTTGCGGATCTGGCGGAGATCGATCTGCCCTTCATGGACGAGCCGAACCACCCACGATTGCGACGCTACGAGCATCAACACACCCGTGACTGGAGCGCGCGCGTCGACGACGCCGATGCCTTTGTCTTCGTCATGCCCGAGTACAACTACGGCTTCAACGCGCCGCTCAAGAATGCCATCGACTATCTCCACTGGGAGTGGCAGTACAAGCCGGTCGGGTTCGTCAGCTACGGCGGTGTCTCGGCGGGAACCCGTGCCGTCCAGATGATTAAGCAGGTGGTGACGGCCGTGAAGATGGTGCCGGTCAACGAAGCCGTGTCGATTCCCTTCGTTCAGCAGTTCATCGACGGTGACGGGCGACTACAGCCGAACGAGGTCATGGACACCGCCGCGAACGCCATGCTCGACGAGCTGCAGCGCTTGACCGCCGCCCTCCAGCCGTTACGCGCCGGCGAAACGGTCGCCGTATGACACCTGCCCGAAGGCAGGCGCGCTTCCCTTCCTGAGCTCGTGGTGGCAGAAGCGATCGACTTCGCCGCACTGACGAGAAGAGCCCAGATCACACTGATGCGCAGGGTGGCGCGAGCTGCCCTGGACCGGTTTGGCGTCGCGGTTCACGGGCTCGATTTGCTGCAGCACTTCGACAACACCACCTTTGCCGCATCCGGCTCCGATGGCTCGCGTTCCGTCTTGCACGTGGTGCGTCATGGGGCGGCTGCCGCTTCGCCGGCCAAGCACCTCCGGCGGATCGAGTCCGAGCTGTGGTGGCTCGATCGGCTGCGGGGCGACCTGCATCTCCCGCTGCCGGAAGTGGTGCACACGCCGGCGGGGGATGGGGTGGTGTCTATCGCGATTCAGGGCGTTGCCATGCCGTATCTCTGCACGCTCTTCCGCTGGCTCGATGGGCGGCACGTCTACCACCGCCTCACGCCGGCCCACCTCGCTGCGGTCGGGCGGCTCACCGCACTGCTCCACACGCACAGCGAGACGCTTGGTGTGCCGCCGGACTTCGACCGGCCGCGGGTCGATCCGGCTGGCGTGGAGACCGAAGCCGAGATGGCCCGCGTCGTGACCGATCGCGTGTCCCCGGAGGCTGCCGCCGTGATGCTGCGGGCGCTGCACGTCGTACGCCGGGCCCAGGAGGTGCTGGGCGAGAGGCCGGACACGTTCGGGCTGATCCACGCCGATATTCACCAGCGCAACTACCTGTTCCGCCGCGATGGAGTGCGCCTGCTGGACTTCGGGGACTGCGGATGGGGCAACTACCTGTACGACCTGGGAGTAACCCGGCAGCAGCTGGCCGGCCATCCCCGCCACGCCGAGCTGTGCGCCGCCCAGCTGGCCGGATACCGAGAGATTCGCGAGCTGTCCTCCCGGCATGAGGAACTGATCGACGCCTTTGCGATGCTGCGCGAGCTTCAGGACCTGACCTGGCTCGCCGCGGTCATTGGCGACCCGCGGAACCGTGCCTGGACCGGCGCGTTCGAAAGTCGCCTGCGCGATCTGGATCGGCAGCCGGCCCGGTGACCGGGCACCAGTCGAGTCGCTGGTGCAGCGGTGGTAGTGGGCGCGCACGGTGCCTTTTCGTACGTGGGCACGGATTTCGGCATGCGGGACCGGGCTGGAGCCCTCTTCTACGTGAGGAGTGTACGGGTGGTGGAGGGGTCTCGGGGTGCGGTGCGCGGTAATGTGCTACTTCCGGTATCGGGTACGCGGCTACTGACGTCGCCGTTTCGCTGCCAGTAGCCGGGAGGCGGTGGATGCGGGCTCGGGTTCGGCGGACCGTGTGGCCGGAGCGGTGCGTGCCGGAGCAGTGGGAGCGGCGGATGCCGGCTTGGCCGGAGCGGTGGTTGCCGGCGTGTTGGGAGCGGAGGACGCCGGCGTGGACCGTGCTGCCTGCTTCGGTACTTTGGGGCGGCCCGGGCCATTGGGTGGCGCTTTCTGGGGCGACGCGGTGGCGGGGCGGAGCGAGGGACGAACCGTCGAGGAGGCAGGGCGCTCGCGTATCGACTGGGCGCGCTCGGCACGTTGCCGGAGAAGCGTCCCCAGCGGCGCAAACAGCGGTGCTCCCGAGAGGCTCGGCCGGCGGAAGCCGGCGATCGCATCGCGGATCGCCGCGAGGTCGGCGCGGGTGACGACCAGGCGGCGAATGCCGATGTCGATGGGGAGGAGCAGCAGTGCCAGGAGCCAGAGCCAGGCTGCCAGTGACTGACGCGCATTCACGCTCGCCAGGTTGTCCTGCCACGCCGAGTCGGGACCCGACACGACGCTGCCACCACCGGCGCTCGCCAGGGCCCGGATGAAGGGCAGGTCGGTGCCGGTGGTGCGGTACTCGGCCGAGTAGGGTACGTCCAGACCCGTCTCTCCCGCCTCGGAGTGCGAGGCGCCTCGAGCGTCGACGCTGATGAAGTATGGCCCCTCGGTGTTGGCCAGGAACGAGCCGGTGAAGTGGCCGGGCGCGCTGGGCTGGAGCTGGACGGTGGCGGCGCGCAGATCGGGTCCAAGGATGTGGGCGGTGACACCGGGGTTGGCACCGAGAGAGGGCGGCGTGTCGACGCTGACGTGCCCCTGGCCGCCGCTACTGTCCGCGTTGATGAAGAGCTTTCCGCCTTGCGCCGCGGGCAGCGTCCAGGAAACCAGATTCGCCCAGAAGCGATTGGCTCCCGGGGCCTGCAGCCAATCGGCGGTCCAGAGCCCGGCCGCGTCGCTGGTCCAGGCTACCGAGCGGCCGAGGCCGAACTGCCACGCCGCCAATACCGGATCGAGTTTCTTGCTGACCAGCACCATCTCGCCGGTCGGCTTGGGTGTGGTGGCGACATACCCCGTGAGTGGCGGGACCGCCGAAATGCCGGTGAGCAGCGGGCTGGCGGAAAGCTCCTGCGGGTAGAACTTGCCCTCGACAATGCCGGAGCGCGCGACGGTACGTGCCTCGTGCAGGAAGATGCTTGGGATGGCCGAGGTGTTGTCCCCACGGTAGTAGCGGCCGCCTCCCCACTTCGCGATGTTCTGAATCGTCTGAAAGTCGTTAAAGCCGAGTCCGTTGGTCGCGACCGTCGAGATGGTCACGCCACCCGCCCGAATCGCCTTCGCTACGTGCTGGTAAGCGGGATCCTCCGCGTCGCCGTCCCCAAGGAGGATGATGTGCTTGACCCGGGCGCGGGTGTTCCTGAGCGTCTGGTACGCGGCCTGGAGGTCGGCGACGTAGCTGATCGGATCGCCCGGCTGCATCTGGTCGATCTCGTGGTCGATTGCCGCCTTATTGGTGGCGTGCTGCAGTGGCACCACGAACTGCCCGCCCGTCGCGTCGCTGACTGCGATCTGGTCCTGCTGGGTGAGCAGCCCCACCACGCCCTTCCCGGCCTGCTTCGAAATATTGACCTGGGCGTCTGACTCGAGATTCTCGATGATCAGGACGACTGCGGCGCTGGGCAGATCCTTGCGCTTCGGCAGGTCCATCTTTACCGGCAACGCCTGCTCCAGCGCGGTCTGTCCGTAGCCGCCCATTCCGTAGCTCTCGCGTCCGCCGATCACGACCAGACCGTGTCCGAGGTCGCGGACGTACGGAACCAGCTCACTCACCAGGTCGGGATCGAGCGCATCGACCGGTGTGTCGAC
>Ga0070735_10005240_pt1 | contig 10798 bp, 7 predicted proteins | sample Coa_R1_FD_66443 | JGI IMG/M metagenome (GOLD analysis project Ga0070735, IMG submission 66443) | Surface soil microbial communities from Centralia Pennsylvania, which are recovering from an underground coalmine fire - Coalmine... | ecosystem: Environmental > Terrestrial > Soil > Unclassified ... | reverse complement strand
TCCCCAGGCGATGGCGCGAACGATGAGATAAACAGCGGCAATCAGCGCCAGGTATTTGACGAAACTGACGCCTCCGCCGCTGAACGACGTTGTGGCGGCGAGCGCTCCCGCCACGAAGACCACCAGCGCGACGATATCCAGCCGCGACAGTCTGCGCCAGAAATCCTGAAATTGGGGACGAGGAGCGCTCATATTTTCCGCAAGTACCCACCGGCCCGGACCGCGCCGCCAAGAGACTACTCTACCTGAACTCGCCGATCACTCCGAATTTAGACGCCATATTCACTGTTGCCAATCCAGCATGGGAACAGCAAGATGCTCGCATCCGAAATGACTCCGTTCGTAAGGACCCTCGATGAAACTTGGCCGCCGCAAATTCCTGCTCGCAAGCAGCGTCTCAGCCATCGCGGCGCAAATTCCGCAATCTCTCGCCGCGTCGACCTCTGCAGAAATCGTGGGCCGCAGCAAAAGCCAAGCGGCGCAAGCCGCCTCCCGTCCAAAACTCTGGAACGCTCAGTGGATCTGGTATCCGGGTCAGCTCGCCGCCTACCGACATTCTCGCCGCATGCGCCTCGCGATGGATCGCTGCGCTTCCGTCGGCTACCCCGCAAATTTTCGCCAACCGCTGACGCAGGCCTACTTCAGAAAATCCGGCGCCGCCACGAGCGATACCGAACTGCGTTGGGCCGGCCCCACCGCTAGAATTCGCACCATGATCGGCGGAGTCGGCCGTGACATCACTAGCCGCCGCGCAATCATGCACGCTGGTCAATCCGGAATCGAAGTACAAATCGACTTTTCACAAACGATGCCGTGCCTCTTGCTCGAGGGCGGCACGTTTTCCACCGATGCGAACTGGGAAGCAAGTCTGGATGGCGAGCACTGGGTCCGCGCCGAAACCTCCACAACAGGTACGGCCACCGCAACAGCCGTCACCTCCGACCCAGATCTCCTCCCCGACGCTTCCCGGGAAATCACCAAGACACTGCCCGTAATTCGTTCCGTCGAACCCAACGGCCCGCCGCAAACCTCATATTCCGTCGCCGCAGGACACGATGCTCTACTCGACTTCGACGAAACTGAGTTAGGCACTCTCGTCTTCGAAATCACCGGACAAGGTACGCTGACAGTCCAGGTCGGCGAATCCATTCCCGAAGTCCGCGATCTCGATCAACGTTTATTTGAACAGTACGCGCTCGCGCCCATCAACCTGACCGGGCAAACCCAACGCATTTCCCTTCCCGAACGCGCCCTGCGCTATGTCCGCTTCTCCACCACGGGCGCCGCCAACATCAAAAATGTACATTTCGACGCAAGTATCTGGCCTGCTGAAGAGAAAGGCCATTTCGAATCCAGCGACGCCGACCTCAACGCCATCTGGACAACCGCTGTCGCCACGCTCCGCTCCAACATGCACGACTTCTACCTCGACGGAATTCGCCGCGACGGACTGCTCTGGCACGACGGCCCGCTATGCCTTGACGCCTACGAACGCGTTTTCTTCGACGCCGATCTTTCCCGCCAGACGCTCATCGGCGAAACGCTTCCCGAGCATCCTTCCATCCGCGACATCGGCATCATCGATTCGCAGATGTACGACATCATCGGCTTCGAGAGCGAATATATGGTCCGCGGCGACGCCTCTTTTTCACTCATGTTTCGCGATCGCATCGAAGACATACTCCGCTTCTACAATCCGCTGCAGGATGACCGTGGCTTCCTCAACGCAGCCAATGTGCAGCCGTACGGATTTTTCCCCGACTGGTCCGCGACGCAGCAGACTGGTCCCGACGGCCACGGAACGCCAGCGTACGGCCAGATATTGCTCGCAGCCGCCTTTGCATCCGCCGCACGCCTCGCCAGAGCCTGGAACGACCCCGTCGCTCAAAGCCGTTACGAAGCCTCAGCCGCCAAGCTCCGCAAATCAATTCGCACAGCCTTCTGGCGCCCACAGGATGGTCTGTATTCGAATGGGTTCGATCGCAGCGGCAAGTTGGATTCGCGCACAACCTCTTTCGCGCAAGCATTCGCAGTCGCGTACGACCTCGCCACGCGCGCAGAGCAGGCCACTCTCTTCGATTTCCTAAATGACGATTCCAAACGTCCGGCTCACTTCAGTCTGAGCCAGGTTGTCGAACTCACCGCTTACGCAAAAGCGGGCCGGGCCGAACAGGCGGTCCGCCGACTCAAAGCAGCGTGGCTCCCCATTGTCCACGCTGGCTATCACCGGTTTTTCGAAGACATCACACAAGGAAAGAGCGCCGACGATCAACTCGCGATGTACAACCGCAAATACGCCGCCAGCCTATGCCACGCGTGGGCCGGAGCAGCGCCTGTCATGGCGATTTCGCGCGGCATCTTGGGCATCGAGTCTATCGAACCCGGCTACCACGCGATTTCAGTCGACCTACAGCCCTGTTCGCTCGACTCTGTTCGCGGTTCGGTTCCGACTCCCCGCGGCCCCATTGAGATCGAATGGCGGGCAAACAACGGCCGGCAACTCATGGGCGAAATCACCCTTCCGGCCGAAACCAATGCCTACATCGCGGCACATGGTATCCTCAGAGGCCCCGGCCGCTTCCCGTTGTCGCTCTCCCACCAAGACCGCTCAACATAAATTCGAACGCACCTGAGACGCGCCCTTCCATAACAACTTCAAATTTGCACATCGACCAGGCTCGGTGCACTATCCTTAAAAGACCCGTGCTGCCATAGCCATCCGCGGGCCTCGCGTTAGGTAATTCCCGAACCGGCGAAGACAGAGCGAAGCTCGCAACACTGCAACAGACTCAAATGAAAGGGGATGCGCACTCTTTGGGAAGAATGGAGACGTGCCGACACGTATGTCGCTCAGAAAAAGCAACTTGCACACTCTTCGGAAAACATAGGGGGTATACCCCTTACTGTCCCAAAACTGGAATCTCGGCCGATAGAGAAACCGCTATTCCACGAGGCCGGGGTTGCGCACTTTGCTGTGTTTCACGCTGTAGGTGTAGTAGACCACCAGGCCGATGACCAGCCAGATGATGAGGCGGGCCCAGTTGACCCAGCCGAGCTTGTACATCATGTAGCCGTTGAACAGGATGCCGAGGACGGGAATGATCGGCACCCAAGGCGTGCGGAACGGTCGCGGCTGATCCGGATTGGTGTTACGCAAGACCATCACGGCGATGCACACGATGATGAACGCCAGCAACGTGCCGATGTTCACCATTTTTCCGATGTCGTCGATCGGCGTAATGCTGCCGACGATCGCGGCGAGCAAGCCGACGGCGATGGTGTTCTTATACGGCGTGCGGTATTTCGGATGGATGTCGGCGAAGAATTTTTTCGGCAGCAAGCCGTCGTTAGCCATGGAATAAAGCACGCGCGTTTGTCCGAGCAACATCACGAGCATGACGCTCGTGAGTCCGGCCAAGGCGCCAAATGTGATGATGTGCGACGCGCCGGTCAGGCCGCGGTCGAGAAATGCCCGGGCGATCGGGGCTTCGATGTTGACTTCCTGCCAGGGAACCATTCCCGTTAGGACGCCGGCGACCAGGATGTACAGCGCCGTGCACACCAAAAGGGACACGATGATGCCGATGGGCAAGTCGCGCTGCGGATTTTTCGCTTCCTGCGCCGTGGTGGAAACAGCATCGAAGCCGATGTAGGCAAAGAAGATGTACGCCGCACCCGCTCCTATGCCCGAGAAACCATACGGCGCGAAGCTGTGCCAATCGGAACCCCAATTCGCAACAGAGATGTATTTCGCGCCAAGGCCGATTACGAAAAGCACGACAGCCACTTTGACGACGACGATACCCGCGTTGAATCTCGCGCTTTCTTTGATCCCGATGGCGAGAATAAAAGTGATGATCAGTGCGATGACGAACGCCGGCAGATTGAAGCCAATCTCCACGCCGAACATTTTCGGCGCATTCAAGAGTTCATGCGCACGCGCGACCAGTTCCGGCGAATGCGCCGCGGTGATGGCCATCACCTTGTCGATGAAAGCTTGAGTACCCGGCACCATCGATGAGTCGGAAGCCTGCGCCATCTGACGCGCCACCATATTTTCAGCCGTACGCAACGCCGTCCAATGGTCGTAGGCCAGCCACAGGGGCATCTTGATATTGAATATTTTCAGGAATTCGATGAAGTGGTTGGACCAACCCGAAGACACCGTGCTGGCTCCCATCGCGTATTCCAGCGTGAGATCCCAGCCGATGATCCAGGCGAAGATTTCGCCGAGTGTGGCGTAGGCGTACGTATACGCGCTGCCCGCCAGCGGAATCATGGCGGCGAATTCGGCGTAGCACAGAGCGGCAAACGCGCAACCGAGACCGGAAACGACGAACGAAAGCATCAGGCCCGGCCCTGCGTAGTGAGCGCCAAGTCCGGCGAGTACGAAAATGCCCGCGCCGATGACCGCTCCCACTCCCAATGCGGTGAGCTGGAACGGTCCGAGCGTGCGCTTCAGGCTATGTTCGCCTGTTTCTTTCGCCTCCGCCAACAACACGCTGATTGGCTTCTTGGCAAATAAACCACCGGCCATGCGAGGTCCTCCGTGCGAGAACGCTTATGAAGTAGTACGGAAATGATGCTTCAACAGCTGAAAATCGATGCCTGCAAAATTTTGCTCGCAGGCGAATCTCTTTCGACCGAATTCCTACGCTTTTTCCGGCTTGGCTGTCCGTGACCACAGCATGTAGACCGGAACCCCTAGTAGCACGATCACCAGCCCAGGCCACGCTGTTTGCGTTTTGTACAGCAGCAGGACCACCATGATCGCGAGTGCCGACACTATATACAGTGCGGGCACAAAGGGATAGCCGAAAGCGCGGTACGGTCGCTCCATATCAGGGCGCTTGGAGCGCAGCACAAAGATGCCTGCGATGGTGAGCGCGTAGAAAATCAGGACGCTGAAGACGACGTAGTCGAGCAGATCGCTGTAGAGATTGCCATAGCTGACGACGCCCGCCGCGGAAACGTGGCGAGTGCGGAGCAGGATCAGTATCACGACCCAGGCGCATTGATAAACGAGACCGCTCGCGGGAACTCCCTTTTTGCTCAGCGAGCCGGTCGAGCGGAAAAAGAGCCCGTCTTTCGCCATCGCGTACGAAACGCGGGCACCGGCGAGAATAAGACCGTTGTTGCAGCCAAACGTGGAGATGATGATGGCGATGGCCATCACGGCAGCGCCTGCGGGGCCGAAAACCGCCTGCAGCGCGACCGAAGCGACGCGATCGTCGGGTGCATTTTGAATCTGGTTGAGCGGCAGCGCGAAGAGATACGCGAGATTGGCAAGGCAGTAGAGCGTGATGACGATGATCGTGCCAAATGCCATCGACAGCGCGACGTCTCGCTTGGGATTTTTCACTTCAGCGGCCGTGAAACCAATATTGTTCCAGGCATCCGCGGAAAACAGCGAGCCGACCTGCGATACGCAGAGGGCAACGAAGAGGCCGATGCCAGTCGCCGCAGTCACTGTCGGAACAAAGGAGCGGAGAAAATTTGCGCCTGGTTCGATCGGCTGCGCGCCGCGAACCGCCCAGAAGTGGCCGAAATTGTCGGTGATGGCGGACGCGTTTCGCGCCACGAAAACGCACAGCAAGATCAGGCCGAAGAGCGAGAGCGTTTTCGCGCTGGTGAAAATATTCTGAATGAGTTTGCCGATGCGCACGCCCTGCATGTTCAGGAAGGTGATGAAGATCACCATCATGATGCCGACCAGTTGCTGGAGAGAAAGGCTAATGGCGTATTTCGAGCCCAACGCGATCGGCTGGATCACCCAAGCAGTTCCGGAGATCGAAGGAAATAGGACGCCGAGATAGCGGGCGAATCCGACGGCGACGGCGGCGATTGTGCCGGTTTGGATGACGAGAAAGAGCGTCCAGCCGTAGAGAAATCCCCAGAGAGGCGAATAGGCTTCGCGGAGATAGATGTATTGACCGCCAGCGTGCGGGAACAGCGCCGCGAGTTCTCCATAGGAGAGCGCGGCGGCGATCGTCAGCAGGCCGGTGATGATCCAGGTGAGCAGCAGGCCGCCTGCGGACCCGGTTTGGCGCGTGATGTCGCTGGCGACGATGAAAATACCGGAGCCGATCATCGAGCCGACAACGATCATGGTGCCATCGAAGAGGCCGATAGCCCGGACGAAACCCGGTTGTGCGGCCGTGGTGGCTGGCGGAGTGATCGGAGTTGTCGTGGTATCCGCCATGTCGTCTTTATGCTGAAACGCCTTGTTTGGCCTCGCCGAGCAATTCCAGATATTGCTTGGCGCGCTCGGCTCGGTCGGGAGCGGCCAGGATGTCGCTGATGACGGCAACGGAATTCGCGCCTGCGGCAATGACTTCTGCGGCGTTTTCGAGTTTGATGCCGCCGATGGCCACGATGGGCTTGTCCGTTAGCGCGCGCACTTGGCGGATGAGTTCCGTTCCGACGACCGGATCAGGATTCGCTTTGGAAGATGTCGAGAAAATTGGGCCGACGGCGATGTAGTCCGCGGAGCTTTGAGCGGCTTTCTCGAATTCCCCGAGATTGTGCGTCGAGATGCCGATGATTTTTTCGCCCACGAGCGTTCGCGTGGCTTCGACGCCAAGGTCATCCTGACCAACGTGGACTCCGGATGCGTACGCCATCGCCGCGACGTCCGGGCGGTCGTTGACGACGAAGGTGATTCCCTGCGGCTGGAGTGTGGTGGCGAGGCGTTTGGAGATTTCGAGCATTTCGCCAGCGGGTGCGTGTTTGTGGCGGTACTGCATGAGACGCACACCTACGGCGGCAAGCTCCTGCGCACAGTCGATTGCAGATATGGGTAGCAAGGTCGCGTCCAGTATCACATAGAGGCGAGGGAGGACGAGGCGAGTCGGCATCGGTCGGTGTGCGAGTGTGCACGATGGGGGCGGCGGTTTGCAAGCACCCATGCCGCAGTCGCCGCAACGCTTATTTGGTCGGTGGAGGTAGCAGGCGCTCGATGAAGTGGGTGTCGAATTTGCCGGCGGCGAAATCGGGGTCGGCGAGGATGCGGCGCTGGAGCGGGATGGAAGTCTTGATGCCCTCGATGACAAACATGTCGAGGGCGCGCTTCATGCGGGCGATGGCTTCGGCGCGGTCGCGGCCTTTGACGACGAGCTTGGCGATCATCGAATCGTAGTAGGGCGGGATAACAGCGTCGGCATAGGCCGCGGAATCGACGCGAACGCCCATGCCGCCCGGCGCCTGAAACGTGGTGATGCGGCCGGCGCACGGGACGAACGTGACGGGATCTTCCGCGTTGATGCGGCATTCGATGGCGTGGCCGTTGAAATTGACTTCGCCGACGGCGTCGTCGAGCCGTTCGCCCGCGGCGATGCGGATCTGCGCTTTGACGAGATCGACGCCGCTGATGAGTTCGGTGACGGGATGCTCGACCTGAATGCGCGTATTCATCTCGATGAAATAGATCGAGCCGTCTTCGTCCATTAAAAATTCGACAGTGCCGGCGTTGGTGTAGCCGATTTTTTCCAGAGCGCGCACGACTTTCGAGCCGAGATCTTTGCGCTTTTTCGGATCCATCGCCGGGGATGGAGACTCTTCGAGAAGTTTCTGGTGGCGGCGCTGGATGGTGCATTCGCGCTCGCCGAGGTGAATCACTTTGCCATGCGAATCGCCGATGACCTGAAATTCGATGTGGCGCGGATGCTCGATAAATTTTTCGGCGTAAACGTCGGGGGTTCCGAATGCCTGACCAGCCTCGGTGCGGGCGGTCTGGTACATCGGGACTAACTCTTCTTGTTTGCGGACGATGCGCATTCCGCGGCCACCACCGCCGGCGACCGCCTTCAAGATGAGTGGGTAGCCGATTTTCTCGGCCTCTTTCAGAAGTTGCTCTTCGCTTTCGACAATGCCGTCGCTTCCGGGAACGGTGGGCAAGCCGGCGGCTTTGACTTCGCGCCGCGCGCGGTCTTTTTCGCCCATCATCTCGATGACTTCCGCGCTCGGACCGATAAACGTGATTTCGGACGCTTCGCAGACTTTGGCGAAATTCGGATTTTCGGAGAGGAAGCCGTAGCCGGGATGTATCGCGTCAACGTTGGTGATTTCGGCGGCGCTGATCACTTGCGGAATGTTGAGGTAGCTTTCAGCGCTGCGCGGAGGCCCGATGCAGACGGCTTCGTCGGCGAAGCGGACGTGGAGCGAGTTGCGATCGGCTTCGGAATAGACGGCGACCGTGGAGATGCCAAGTTCCTTGCAGGCGCAGATGACTCGCAGCGCAATTTCGCCGCGGTTGGCAACTAGGATTTTCTGGAACATAGGCAGGCGGGCCGGCTACTTCTTCCGGCTCGGACGTATGCCGAACAGAGGCTGGCCGTATTCGACCGGCTGGCCGTTTTCGACGAAGACGCGCAGAACTTCGCCGCTGGTATCGGATTCGATTTCATTCATGAGTTTCATGGCTTCGACGATGCACAGAGTCTGACCCGCTTCGACGAAGCCACCGACTTTGACGAACGCTTCTGCGCCTGGACTCGGTGAGCCGTAGAAGGTGCCGACGATCGGGGATTTCACGAGGTGCAAATCTTCCGAAGCAGCGGCCGCTGCGGCATGAGCCGTTGCTGCAGCAGCAGCAGGCAGAGCGGAGGCCTGCGAAGCGCCCTGCGCTCCGGCGACGATGATTTCGGGTGCGGCGTGGGCACGAGGCGGTGGCGCGGCGGCGTACACCGGCGCGGCCGAAGGCTTCTTGAGGCGGATGCGCACATCGCCATTTTCGAATTCGAACTCTTCGAGGTTGTGCTCGCTCATGTAGGCGAGCAACTGCTCGATCTGTTCGAGTTCCGTCGCGCTAATTTTGGATTCCGTGTTCGACTTCGAGGACGGTTTGCGTTTCATGCCTTTTCTATTCAGTGTCAGATCTCAATGATATCCCGCGGAGTGCGGGTGAGCACTTCAGCGCCGCCCGAGTGTACCGCAACATCATCCTCGATGCGGATGCCGCCGACGCCGGGAACGTACACTCCCGGCTCGATCGTGATGACGTTGCCGGGCTCCAGCTTCTGCTTCTGCCCTTTCGCGACGCGCGGGTCCTCGTGAACCTCGATACCGAGCCCATGCCCCGAGCTGTGGGTAAAGTAGCGGTCGAGCTTATGACCGGCGAGAACCTGCCGGGCCGCAGCATCGACTTCCCCGCAGGTCGCGCCCACTCGCACGGCTGCAACCGCCGCCGTTCGAGCTTCCTGGACTGCTTTATGCCAGCCGCGAACCTTTGGCGACGCTTTGCCAACTACGACTGTGCGGGTAATGTCGCTGCAATAGTGGGCGAGTATAGCACCCATGTCGATGACCACCAATTCGTTTTTCTTCAAGCGTTTATCGGTAGGGCGCGCGTGCGGAAAGGCGGCGCGTTCGCCGAACGCAACGATGGTTTCGAAGGCGGGACCCGAGGCTCCGAGCTGGCGCATCTGGTATTCGATCTCCGCGGCGATCTCGAGCTCGCGAACGCCGGGCTTGAGGAGTTTCAGGGCTTTGGCCATGACTTTGTCGGCCAGAGCGGCTACGCGGCGCATTACGGCTAGTTCCTGGGCATCTTTTCGACCACGGAGAGTTTCAACGTATCCTTCGGCGGGTGTCCAGCGGACGCGAGCGCCGGCGGCTTTTTTCATAGCCTGGAGTTGAGCGACCGTCGTGTGGCCCGCCGAGAACCCGACGTTTCGGCGCCCACGGCCTGCGAGAATTTTCAGGAACTCGCCGACGCTGGTCGAGAGCGCGCGAGTCTGCTGAATGACGCGGACACCGGGAGCTTCGCGGCGCCCCTGCTCTGTGAACCGGCTGTCGGTGATGAGCGTTGTGCTGTGCGCCGAAACCACGAGTGCGCCGGCTTCGCCGGTGAATCCGGTGAGGTAATACCAGCTCGCGGGCTGCGTCACGACCAGCGCGCTGAGATCCGCTTCGTCGAGTTGTTTTTTCAGCGCGCGGCGGCGCTGTGCGAATGGAGTCGTCATAAAAGAATCGAGGAGACCGTAGTCTCCTCGATTTGAGCCTGAATTGAAACTTCTGAATCTAGGTTGAAGTTATGCCGAGGGCCCTATGCTGAAGGGATGATCCGCGGCGTCAAGAAGAAGAGCAGCTCGGAGCTGTTCACGCTCGTCGCGTTGCGCTTGAATAGGTTGCCGATCAGCGGCAAGCTGCCGAGGATTGGCACCTGCGTGATGTTGACCTGCGACGAGGTAACGATTACGCCTCCGACGACGATCGTAGCGCCGTCCGCGACGGTGACCTTGCTCTCGGCCGATTCGGTGTCCAACGCGGGAACGCCCTGAATGCGCGGAATACCTTGATCGATCTGCGTGTTTTCGACGACGACATCCATGAACACGGTGCCGTCCGCGGTGATCTGCGGAGTGACAACGAGCTGAAGCACGGCGTCAACGTACTGCACGGAGATCGTGTTGTTGATGGTGGTCTGAATCGGAATCTTCACACCTTGCTTGACCGTGGCCTTTTCGTTGTTCTGGGTCACGATGCGCGGCTTCGAGAGCAATTTGCCGACGCCCTTCGATTCCGCGGCGGTGATGTAGAAGTCGAGCGCGAAGTTCGGCGAACGAGTCGAGAAGCCGAAGCCGCTGGTCGGAGCTGCTGCGCCGAGGTTGACGTTGAGAGGAATACCCGAGGTGGCGCCGTTGCCGGTCGTCTCGCTTGCGCCGATCGAAACGGGCGACGCAGGCACGCCGCTCGTGGTCACACCGCTGCCGCCGACCTGGGGCGCACCACTGTAGAACGAGCGGCCACCGGTGGTCGTGCTGGCGAAGCCGAGTTCGGTACCGATGTCTTGCGCGAA
>Ga0070735_10005239_pt1 | contig 10799 bp, 5 predicted proteins | sample Coa_R1_FD_66443 | JGI IMG/M metagenome (GOLD analysis project Ga0070735, IMG submission 66443) | Surface soil microbial communities from Centralia Pennsylvania, which are recovering from an underground coalmine fire - Coalmine... | ecosystem: Environmental > Terrestrial > Soil > Unclassified ... | reverse complement strand
CAATGCTTTGAGAGAGTCATCGGACGATAGACCCCAATGCCTTGAAAATCCCCGCCCCGAAGGGGCGGAATCTACACTAACGGAGAACGCCCCTTCTCCATTTCACGCTGAGCCAAAACATCTTTCATACCGGGCGACGATCTCCGCGATTACATCGATATTCCCTACGTCAGCGCCGAGGACGCCGTCGATGTGCACGGCAATCAGGTCCAGATGTTGCGCCAGAGTAAATGTTTCCAGTCCACCACAACGCTGACTTGCACCACTTGTCACGACGTGCACGTCGCACAGCGCGATGCGGCCGCGTTCTCGCCACACTGTCTGACCTGTCATGAAGTCAAACAGTGCAGTGAATATCTTAAGCTCGGCGACAAGATTTCTTCTGACTGCATCGACTGCCATATGCCTTTGCAGAACTCCAGCGTGCTCTTCGTGCGGGCCAATGGCAAGATTCTTCACCCAAAAGTCCGCAACCACGTGATCGGAATTTACCGCGATAGCAAGTCCGGAATCAGTCCGGAAACGGCTCGCCAGCCTTGACGATCCGAATTTCATGATCGGTGAATGTCATCAGCCCATTCGGCAATTTCACCTTCGGCATGTGACAGTTGACGCATCCAGATTTGGCAACCTTGCAGGTCGGTGCGTGATCGCCCGCCAAAATTGAAGCCGCATTCGCCCTCGCGCCCGAGTGGCACGCCAGGCACTTGGAATCGTAGGTCGCATCGTCACGCACGATGTTGACGTGCGGATCGTGACAAGCAATGCAGCTGATCCGCGGATCGGCTCCGTCGAAGCATTTGCTGTTCGCCAGCCGATACGGCTGAAACCGCACGGTGAGCCGGCCGCGCCAGTGATTCCGCACCACCGTCTCCCACGACCGGTGACATTGCCCGCAGAAGTTCGAAATATCTTCAGACGTCAGTTTTCTTAGGTCGGGCGGCGTCGAACTGAAATCCCCGCTGGCCGCATCGCTCACATGCTCCATCGTTCCCGCATGACAATGTTCGCAAGTCACTCCCGGTCGCATCGATCCCAGCGTCAGCTCCCCGTTCGTGAGCGAATGGCTCGTGTGGCAGCCGAAGCAGACTTTCGTCTCCGGCATCAGGATCTCTCGCCCAATCGCCTCATCCAGATTCTGCGGCTTCAAGTCCTCGTCGCCGGTCGTAAAATCCAGCCCGCGAATCGAGGGATAGTAGCTCACCGCGCTCTCATATCTTTTGCCGTCGTGTTCCAGCACCCACGTCTGCGCGCCCGAGCCAAAATTCCAGTGAATCGGCACTGTGATCGTGCGCGCGCTATCGCTCACGCTGTAAGTGCTCTCATTCCCGCGCGTCTCAACCGTGTAGGTGTACGGACCTTTAGTTACGGTGAGCCTGGGATTCTGTTCCAGCACGGGATTAGATCCCGGCAGTGCCGATGCCCGCCCCATCGGAGTCTCCGGCTGCGTCTCCGCGCGCTCCCGGTGGCACGACACGCACGCCGTTTCCGTCTTCGGCCGCGGAGCGCTCGTTGAAGACTTGATCCCCGCCAGCACGATCACGAAAACTGCGAGCGAGCTAAGGATGTGTAGCTGGCGCCGTATCATTCTTCGTCATCTCTAGGCACAGCATTCGTTCGCGCCGCGCATCGTCTTTTTGACCCAGTTTCGAATATGCCTTCGCCAGTGCGATATGCGCTTCCAGATTATCCGGCTGCATCTGTGCGGTTTTCTGCAGATGCTCCACTCCGTCCCTCGCGTCGCCGCTCTCCGTCAGCGCTCGCCCCAGCACGAGCTGGGCGCTCGGCAGCGACGGATCGACTTCCACCGCCTTTTTCGCATAAGGCAGCGCGTCGCTCCCGTCGTTATCGAGCAGCGGAATCCACGCCAGCATCACCTCCGCCGCCGCATTCTTCGGATTCTCTTCCAGTTCTCTTTTGAACTCCGTTGCTGCCTCGCCCGGCTCTGTACCGTACAGCAGAAATCCATAGAGAAAATGCGCATTCGCAACCGGCGGAGTCCGCGCAAACATCTTTTCGAATTCCCCATGCGCCCCGTCCTTGTCGCCCCGCATGAAATCAAACGCCGCCTTGCCCGCACTCCCAAAAAGTTCCTTTTGATCATCCTTCAGTTCGCGCGGGAGTAAAGGAGTCCGCAGCCCGGCCAGGCCAACCGCCACCATCAACTCCGGATTCCCTTCATCATGCGCAAAGAATCCATAGCTGCGCAACGCATCTTCAAACCTGCCCAGACGCGTCTCAAGCATCGCTTCGTGATATCGCAAAATCTTCTCGTTCTTCGATTGATTCGCAGCGCCCAGGGCTAAAGCCTGCTGAATATCCTTCAGCGACTTCGGATATTCCCCCGTCTCAAACTCGCACAATCCGCGAATCGCCAAGGCGGGCGCCGCATTCTGATTCAGCTCGAGGTACCGCGATAGCGCTTCCTCGGCTTTGGCGTAGTCTCCTGCCCCATACTCCAAAGATCCGATGAACCACCAGCCATCGGCCCACTGCGAATTCAACTTCAACGCCTGCTGATACAGATCGATCGCGTGCGGAATGTCGTTCACCTCACGCGCCGCATTCGCGTTCGCCACCGTGTCGGAAAAGCTGGCTGGATTCGCCTGTCCCAACGCGGACAGACAGAGTGCAAGAAAAACGCAGGCAGTTGCTATGGCGAGGAGACTCGGCGTTCGCCCCCGGTACTCGGCTTGTGACATTTCCCCAGTTCCCGTGCGAATCGGGCAATCTCAGCAACTATAGCGCAATCCTGCGGGTTCCGACGCGGCCTGCATCAAGGCTGTTTCGCAGTTGTTTCCTTCTCGGAAGCCGAAACCGCCGGCTTAGCGGAAGACCTGCCGCTCGCCGCATCCACCTTGAGTGGCAGCTTGATCTCCAGCGCCCCCACATTGTCAGTCGCCACGTCCCTCACCGCCACGCGCACCGATGCCGCGTTCACTGGAACATCGAACTTCTGCTGCACGCGGTAAATCGCTCCACCCTTCTTGCCGTCCGGGAACTCTCCCTGCTCGATCACCCTCTCGATCGCCGCATTCAGGATCTTTCCGTCATCGTCATATGCCGCCGCCGCAACCTCCAGCAGCGGATACTTCGCCGCAATCGTGTAGTCGATCTGATAGGTCTGCAGCGAAATCGGCTTTCGCGCTTTCCCACGCTGGCGTACATCGATCGAGGCCGCCAGTTTCTCCATCTGCTCCTTCGTGGCCTTCGCCACCGCCGACACCGGATGAACATAAGCCCGAAACAGCAACTGGTGCGCAATCGGCGCCCCATGCTGCATGTTCGGATACAGCGAATCCGACGGCCGGCTCACCTCCATCGGCGCCAGTTCCCCCGCAACGGCACGCTCTCGCGGAGATTCCATCTTCCTTGAGTCTATTGTCCCGTAATACTCGCGTCGATACTCCAACCGGTAACCGTGCTTCGCCAGCTCCACCTTGATATGCCGCAGCCGCCCGTCATAATTCTGATTCGTAGGCGAATACGTCAACGTGTAATAGCGCCCGCCCGTTTCGGTCGCCGCCGTCAGCGCGCCCGCCAGATCGTTGGTACTGTGATACGCATGTCCTCCCGTAGCCCGCGCGATCTCTTCTTCGGTCATGTACGTGGCATTGAGCGTCGCATCCGCGGTCATCCCCGCATCGGTTGTCGGTTGTCCGTTGGATGGCTGGTCCGGACCCGCGTTCGGAGACGTCGATACTACACCCCTCACATCCACCGGATAAACCGCGACTCTGCCCCGCGCCAGACTATCAGTCGCTTCTTTTATTTGATCATCAACACTCAACGCTTCGACCCTCGGATCAGAAGTTGGCATGATCGCCGACGGAAACGATCCCGAAAACCAGATCAGATTCTTCCTCCCCGGAAAGTCCGCTACGTATCTTCCGATCTCCGCAAAAATAGCGGGCGTCGAAATGTAAGGCCGGAAATTGTCGGCATACAAAAAAATCTTCGGAATCCGCGAGTGCGGATTCTTCGGATCCACCGCCTGCTCCAGCGCGTTCCGATCCTCCGTGAATCCTTGTACCTGATAGAGCCGGTCGCTCAAAACGAAAATCGCGAACCGAGTCCCCACCGGCTTTTTCTGTATGAATTCCACCAGTTGCCGCCGCGCTCTGGGCTGATCGTCCGTGTCCATATTCAGAAGATCGAGCAGCAATATGTACAGCGGCCCGCGCTCGGGACCATGCGGCACATTCACAAAAGTGTTCGCAGGAAGATCCGCCGGAAGCTTCGGCAGCGACTCTGAGACCGGATCAAAATCATGCACGTCAAATGACCGCACCGCCTGTGGCCGCCCATCCTCGCTTACCGAAAAATCATGGGCCGTCAAGCCGGACACCGGTCGTCCCAGCGAATCCGACACAACCACATCCACAATCACGCGGCGAACACTCGACTTGAAAAGCGGAGTTCCCGAAGGCATTTGCTGCTGAGTTCTTGCAGAAGAAGAAGAAGAAGAAGAAGATGGCCCGCTCTGTGCCAGAAGCATTCCAGCCGAACCCGCGACAATCGATCCGATCAGTAGCGACCGGACCCCAAGCGGTATGGCAGCAGCCATAGAGAACTCCCCAGCTCAGCGTCATGCTCGACGAGCACGCTCTCCCCGGAAAAACCAGTACCTCATTTTCCGGCAACTGGACGATTTATTCAATCCGGACCGAGAGCGTGGACTGCGCAATGGCCTCTCCCTGCCGCGCCGTCACCAGCACATCGCACTGCCCCGGCCCCGGAGTCAGCTCCACCACCATCGGAATCGACCCGTCCGCCTGCGGAGAAGAAAGCCGCAACGGTTTGCGTGCTATCGCCTTCCCGTCCCGCAGCAACTCCAGCGTGACATTCGTCTGCTCTGCCGTCGCGGTCTTCCCCGGATACACCACAAAATAAAGACTCATCGGCAGCCCCGATGTCACCGAATCCGCGAGCGTCGGAGTAATCCTTCCATTCTCCAGATCGAACGGATTCGCCGGATTCGGAGGCCCATTCAACGGCTCGAATCGCCGCACCAGTTCCAGTGAACTCAGCGAAACATTTTTTGCCGCATCCACAAACACCGACACGCGCTTCACCGATGTCTTGCCGCTCGGTTCGTCCGTCACTGCGGCATCAATCAAATAATGTCCGGAAGGCAAATCCACCGGCTCCGCATACAAAATGCGATCGCCCCCTAGCTGCGCCCTTGCAGTCTGCGAAATATCCCGCGCCACTTCCCGGCTCACTTTGCGGATCACGTTTCCCGACGCATCGTGAACAAATGCCACCATCGCCGCCTGGAAATGTTCCACCCCCGTCTTCTGATCAGTCACCGCCTTCAGCCCCGAGAATGGAACCTCAAAGGCCATCTCATATTCTGCGCCCTGTGGCTCAGGCCGGAACTTCATCGCTGCAAACTGATACGAAAACGGCGTCGGCGCGGGCTGCATATTCAGTGCATTCAATGCCACCAGTTCATAGGGCTGCAAAGGCTCTCCATCCACATCCGGCACCGCGTAATACCCCTTCCGCGTTTGCACCGTCACTTTCGGACGGTTCACCTTAACTTCAATTCTCCTGAAATGTCCGTCGTACACGCTCGAAGTCGGCGCATACGCCAGCTCATAATGCGTCCGGATGTCCTCCATCATCCTCTGCATCGGCAACGCAATCTCATTTGTATTCGTCACCGCAAACCCGCCCGTCGCGTCGGCCAGTTCCCGCATGCTTAGTTGCCTGCTCGCGGTTGCGGTCAGCGCCACATCGTCATCTTCGAAATGCCCGTTCTGCGGATCCGTGTCCTGCGCCGAGCTCTCCGCCGCCACCCGCTTTTGCGCCGCCAGCGCTTCCATCATCGGATCGTCCACGTTCAATCCGCGCGTATCAACAGTGTAGAAAGACACGCCCGCTCGATTCGCATAACTAATGAGATTGTCCACCGCATCGCGCCGGTTCACTGGAAACTCCAATCCGTCCGCGAGGTAAAGCACAACTTTCCGTCCGGGCAATAACTCCTCACTGCGAACCAGTTCGTGAAGTGCATCCATTGCATTCATGCCATTCGACAAGCTGCTGGCAAAACGCAGTCCCTTTACCATTGCCGCCTGTGTCAGGAGCGCATTGCCCAGCTGGATCGAAGCGTCTTGTGAGGCCGCATTCGCGGCAAACAACGGATCCTGCGCAATCGCCGGCAGCGGATTCGCCTTCAGGTTCAGGATCGCCTGCGCTTCGGCCGGCCCTGTGCTGGGATTGGCGAGAATATTCGACGCGTTTGCCTGCAGCGTTGCCATGCTGCTGCTGGTCACGTTATCCGTCAAACTCAGCCCGCTTCCGCTTTTTGTGCTCAATCCCTTCGCGGCGCGATCAACGGCTTTCGCCAGAAGATCTTTATCGCTTGTATATTGCTGCACCAGCCGCAGACTCACATCCATCTTGTAAACAGTCACGTAAGTGTTCGGCAGCGTGTCGCTCTTCAGAAATTCCTGCACCGCCTTGCGCGCAAATTCCAGGTTCAGTGGAGCAATATCCGCAAACACCACCGAAACAAAGTTGACTTGCCTCAGCGTATTAAGCGCCCTCTGCGTGCCTCCGTCTTCTTGGGCTGTTTTTTTCGAGCCCTCCGCGCTTCGCTCTGTCTTGAGTTGCTCCGCTCCTTGCACATTCCGGAAACTTCGAATCGTCTGGCGTACGCCATCTTCGTAGATCTCGACTTCCTCCGGACGCAGGTCGGAAACCTCGCGCCGGTGCTTGTCCCGCACAACCAGGTCCAGCACGACCTCGCGCGTAGTGGTATGAATCACCGGCTTGGAGTGGGCTTGTTCTGGGCTGCTCTGGGAAAGAACCGGAAACGTGGTCAAAAAAACGAAACCGACGGTCAAAACGGCCAAAATTCGCGACATAACCTGCCTCCGAGCCGGTCATCCGGGGCCAAAAAACCTACTCAGTTTACTCCCGTTTTCCCCGCCCGGCCCAGGCGGAAGAAAAAACGTTATTCACGCGAGGAAAAACGTTTTTTCTTCTTGACAGTGCATAACAAACAAGGGTAAAAGGTTCCGTTCCTCGTAGTGTATTTGTACTAGCTTGAAAACGTTAGAGTTTTGGTTCTCAGAGCAACTGGATACAACTCCACGAAGATGTCGCATCCGGGAGGCAGAGGGTCAATCATGAACAGATGCAGTTTCGGGGCGTTAAAGACGCAAAATAAAACCGGTAGCATCGTAGGGTGCCTGCTGGTTCTTTTCCTGCTGAGCTCCCTCAGTTTCGCCCAGCAGCTGACGGGAACACTCACTGGCACCGTCTACGATTCCGCCGGTGCCGTTGTACCCAACGCGAAAGTCACGATGAAGAATGAAGCCTCCGGCGACATCCGTACTACGGTGTCCAACGGATCAGGCTACTTCACCATCACCGCTGTGCAGCCCGGTAGCTATTCCGTCTCCATTGAAGCCACCGGCTTCAAGACCTGGGAACGCACGGGTATCGCCTTCGCACAGGGCGACAGCCACACTTTGGCAAACATCAAGCTCGATGTCGGCCAGGTGAGCGAGACCGTCGAGATCAAGGCTGGCGCTGATGTCGTCATCCCTGACAACGCCGAAGTCAGCACCACGCTGAATCAGGAATTGGTTCAGGACACTCCGATCTTCGGTCGCGACGCGGGCGAACTCCTCAAATTGATGCCCGGTATGGCCAACAACAACGGCCTGAACCAGGGCTCGAACTTCAATCCCAAGGTTGTCAGCTCCAACACTGGTCCGGTTGGTTCGTATTCCGCGAACGGCACCCAGCCCAATGGAGCCATGGCCTTCATGCTTGACGGTGCCAACCTCGTCGATCCAGGTAACGCCGGCACGCAGATCGCCAACATCAACCAGGACATGGTTTCTGAAGTTAAGGTGCTGATGTCGAACTACAGCGCCGAATACGCCAAGGGCCCCGTGATTTTCCAGGCCTTCAGCAAGAGCGGCGGAAACCAGTTCCACGGCGAAGGATACCTGTACACACGAAACAGTATCTTCAACTCGTGGGATTCTTATGCCAAGACTCAATATTTGAACGACAAGGCGACCGTCACCGATCCTGGCGCTCTGGCAGCAGACTTGTCAGCCCTGAAACCTGACGAGCACTACTACTACATGGGCGGAAACCTCGGCGGCCCCATTCCCTTCCTGAATCATGGCAAACAGAAAGTGTTCTTCTGGGGCGGTTATGAATACATGATTCAGCATCCCGCCGGCGTTCCCGTGAACTACAACGTGCCGACAGCGGAGCAGATGGGATTCACAACTCCCGGAATCGCTGACTTCAGCAACACCACCATCAACGGCATCCCGGGGAACACGCCCGTTTCTGGTTGCGGAGGTCACGGGACCCTCGTCAACTGCCTGCAGAACGTCTGGCAGTACTCCTACTCCAATCCGTACGGCTTGCCCGGTGGCGGCAACACCATGCCGCTGGCCGGCAATCTCGATCCCAATATTGCCAACCTTGGCGGCATCGCCTCTCCCTGCACCGGTGGCAAAACGGGCTGCTTCTATCCCACTGCCAACATCGTTCCTTCGCAATACAACGGCTGGAACAACTATCAGTACGTCAACAATGCTCCCCAGAACCGCTGGGAAGCAACGGGCAAAGTTGACTACTCGATCAGCGACAATTCCAAGTTAGCCGTTTCTTACACCCGCCAGATTGAAACCGATCAGCACCCGGTCGGCGTCTGGTGGACTCCACCCTGGACTCTGCCATATCCCTCGAACGTAGCGGCCAATACTACTTCGCAGGAAGTCATGGCGAATTTCACTCACGTTTTCAGCCCGACCACCACCAACGAGGCGGTGTTCACGCTGGCTCGTTACGTCAATCCCAGCACGCTTTCAACCCCCTCGGCTGTGGACCGCACGAAATTGGGCTTCAATGTCCAGGGCTTGTACGGCCATACGGCCAAGCAGGTTCCCAACATTGAGGGTCCATGGGGCGGAGCTTTCCCGAACATCGAGGAATTCTCCTTCGATGGCACCTTTAACGGTGGCGCATTCGGCGCAGAAAAACGTGATCCGGCCATCTACGACAACTTCACCAAAGTCGTCGGTGAGCACACTCTGAAGGCTGGCTTCTATTGGGATACCAGCGACAACATCCAGTCGGCAGGTGGACTGGGGCCTGGCGATAACGGCACCTACAACCTCGGTTGGGGACCGAACAGCTCCGGTAACTTGGTCGCCGACTTCCTGCTCGGACGCACGGCCAATTACCAGCAGGTCAGCTCGTACCCGACGTTCGATATTAAATTCCATCAATGGTCGATCTATGCCCAGGATTCCTACAAGGCAAATCGGCAGTTGACGGTCAACTATGGCTTGCGATTGGACCACATGGGTCAGATGTATGGGCCTCCAAACGGCATGGCAGTTTGGAACCCCGCGACCTACGACAACACGCCTACCGCAGGTGCCAACACCGGATTGCTGTGGCATAGCATCAATAGCAGCGTCCCGCTGTCTGGCCTGCAATCGCCGCTGTTCTACTATGAGCCTCGAATCGGCATCGCTTACGACGTATTCGGAACCGGAAAGACAGTCCTCCGCGGCGGTATTGCCTGGTTCCGTTATCAACTCGCCGTGAACGACGTCGGCGGTCCGACGAACCTGGCTAGCGGCGTGTTTACCGCTCAAAGCCCGGGGACGCAGACCGGCTACGCCCAGATCAACCAGCCTGGGTTCTACACTCCGCCGTCTTCCTCATCGGCGAGCCAATTCGTCAGCGCGACCAGCGCCGGTGCCGCCATCAGCCCATTCGTACAGGGAGACAATCGGACTCCTTACGTGATGGACTACAACATCACCATTTCGCAGGCTCTGCCTTGGCGTTCCGTGTTCGAGGTCTCCTACGTCGGGAATAAGAGCTACAACGAACTGATTAACGGTGCCAACAGCGGCATCAATAACATCAACAGCCCGGGGTTCGGCGCATACTTCTTACCCGATCCCTTGGTCACGATCGGTGGGGTGGCGCAGCCTGTTTCCACTAACCCTCCGACATGCAACAGCACTACACCGGGAGATGATTACGCGTTTTGTTCGTCGTTCCCCCAGTACGCGATCCAGAACGGACAAGGCGGGTTTAACGGCAATCACTTCCGGCCGCTGAAAAACTACTCCGACGTCTTCCTGATCTCCCATGGCAGCTACGCGAACTACAACTCGCTGCAGATGTCGTGGCAGAAGCAGTCGGGACCCATTAACTTCCTGACGAATTACACCTACAGCAAGGTAATGGGCATCCGCGACGGACAAACCGATAACGGCAACGGCAACGGGACCGCAACTTCGCCGATTCTGCAGCAGAACTACGCTCCTCTTGCCTACGACCATACCCACATCGTGAATGGCTCGTTCGTGTGGAACTTGCCGAAATTGGTCCATGGTCACCACTTCGTGGAAGGCGCTGTGAACGGATGGCAGTTGTCCGGTTACACTACCTACCAAAGTGGTGCGCCGATTCAGCCGAATACCGGTGGCAATCTCAACGCGGGGTTCCCCGGTCTGACGTATCCGACCCAGGGTGCTCCGGACCTGCCCAACAACATGATCCTGTTGCCGAATGGGCTGGAATCGACCAACGTGAACGTGCAGACATGGTTAGGCTCGGGTGGTGCCGGCGCGGCCGGGGGCAGCGGTTATCACAACCTGGTGCCGCAAGTCACCTGCGATCCGCGCAAGCATGCCTCGGGCGCTTATTTCAACCCCGCGTGCTTCACGGTTCCGGCATTCGGTAGTCCTGGCACAATGGTCTGGCCCTACATCAAGGGTCCGGCTTTCTTT
>Ga0070735_10005238_pt1 | contig 10800 bp, 8 predicted proteins | sample Coa_R1_FD_66443 | JGI IMG/M metagenome (GOLD analysis project Ga0070735, IMG submission 66443) | Surface soil microbial communities from Centralia Pennsylvania, which are recovering from an underground coalmine fire - Coalmine... | ecosystem: Environmental > Terrestrial > Soil > Unclassified ... | reverse complement strand
ATATTAAAACGTGCGCGTCCTGCAGCGAACTAGTTCGGTTTCTCCGCGCGTCCGAATCGAATCCGCCGGCGCTGCCTGCTTTTCTTCCTGATCTTCGGCAGCGGCTGGCGGCAGACTTGGCACCGGTGCATCCACTTCGGCGGCCGGGTTTCTACGGCGCATTCTTCGCCCTTACCTTCGGGGCGGTCGTCGTGTGCGGGGCTGTTCTGTTGCGGCCCGTCGGCCTCACCTCGATGAATGTGTTCACGGCCATCGCAATTCTCACGACACTGGCAGCCAGCGCCGCATTTGTCATCACCCTGCTGATTCCACAAATGACGCCTGGCAGCCTGTTGCGAATCGTGCCGTCGCACGCGCTGCCGAGCCTCGTGATCGCGCTCGCCGCAATTTTCGCGGCGCTGTATCCCTTCTACCGAGTCCCTGGTTTTATGGCAACGGGCCTCAAATGCCTCGGGATCGGACTCGGTTTCGCCATGGCTACTGGTATTGCGATCGCGCTGGTCGTCCGCCGCGCTGCTCCGGTCGATCCGCGAATCATGGGAGCGACAGCGGGAATGCTCGGGGGACTGGCCGGCGCCGCGGTTCTGGAAATCCACTGTCCTCTGCTCGAAGCCTCGCACGTGATCGTGTGGCACTTGGGGACCGCGATCGCCGCTGCGGTGGTCGGGGCTGCGATCGCGATGGCGGGCGAGCGGTCGCGCTGAACCAATCCTCACTCTACGCTGCTCCGGTGGGTCCTTCGAATCGGCTCACCCGCAAGGTCTCGCAGACAACCGATCGGTAGTGCGCATACCGAAAATCGACGGGCTAACCGAGGGACACGTCAGTCGCGGTGACTTATTCTTCGTGCCTGATGTAACCCATTATCAGCACGGCGCTTTGCCAGCTTTGATCGCCGATCGCTTCTTCGCAGCGGCAGCCATCGCTTTTCGAGCAGCGGCGCTAAGAGTGCGCTTGCGAGCAACAGGGGCAGCCGCCCGATGCGGCGCGGTGGCGGTCGCCGCGCCAACCTGCCGGTTGCCGGAGCCTGGCAGCGTGGCCGGTTATCTGGCAGATCGCCCTTGCGTTCCAGTTGTGAGCTGGTGCAGCAGAGCGAATGGGTCGATTCGGAGGGCCTTCGCCACCTCGAGATATTCGACGACCTCTAGCCACCGTCCCCCGCGCTCGGTTGTGAACGTTGCCATTTTGCTGCTTCTCCTTGCCGCTTGTTGCGCTCGTGACATTCATCACTCCGGCTTGGAGGAACAGCATGTCGAATCTGCGGCGATTATGCGTCAGATTGGGCGATAGGCGAGAATAGCCCCTTTTTATGGCACGCCAACACCGCCGGCCAATCAGATGCGGACGATTGGCGAACGGTCCTTTTTTATGGAGACGACAAAACGGACCAGACATAGCTTGCGAAATTTCAGTCCGGTTGTCGCTTATCGGAACAGACGATGTGGTGAGAGAGCGCTCGGACCGACGCTGGTCTAGGCGAAAGGAGAATTGTTGTGTTTTCTATCAATGTTGAGAAACGGGGCTATTGGATCGCAATCTTCTCTCTGAGCCTCGCGATCGCCGTCGCCATCCTTTTGGTTGTAGCACCGCTGCATGCCCCGGCACAGGTCCCAACCGATGACTCCATAGTTAGTTTTGTCAGCGCCGCGAGCGGAAAATGCCTTCAGCCCATCAACGAATTTCGCAATCAGGGGGATGCGATCGTTCAGCAGACATGCAACGGCCGCGTCGCTCAGCAATGGACCGTCCACGCAGTCTCCGGCGGGAAGTTTCACGTGATCAACAAAGACAGCGGCCTCTGCCTCGATGCCCGCGGTAGTGCCGTCGATGGAACACCTGTCCAACAGTGGCCTTGCAACCAAATCAGCAACGAGAACTGGAGCTTCGGCAACAGCCACGATGTGTTGGTTTCGGAAGTCTCTGACACTTCAAGTCACTGCATCGCAACGCCCGGAAATCAGGATGGGGCTCCCATGGCGTTGCGCCGGTGCAACGGCGATCCTTCGCAAGTTTGGAGAACCGAGCACGCCAACTCGGCGGCTTGTGCCGGCAGCTCCGGGAGCAGCCCGCTCGATCTGGTTTGGACCAACTGCGATCAGAACGGCTTCCCCTTCAATCCTAAGATGCAGTATCTGGTGGCCAATGGCGGGGCAGTCCTCCTCGGGCCGACCGACCTTTGCCCCTCCGCTACTTCCAGTCACATTTTTCGGTCGCCCTGTGTGGCCTGGCCGGTCACCTACGATAACGGCCTCTTCTGTGGCCCGCACGTGAATTATTTCGCGGTCACTTATCAGGGGCCGACCTCTTGGTGGCAAAAATCGGCATGGGGTACGGACTCCGATTACAACTTTTTTATGACTCCCTCGAACACGATTGGCACTCCGCATCCGCCGCAACTCGAAATCGAGTTCGACTCCGAGGAAACGATCAATTATTTCCACTCGTCCCTCTGGACGAAATTTCACAACATGGTGGACAACGAAGACAATTCGGTCGCCCAGGCTTATATCAATAAGCAGACAGCGGTGGTCACGTCTCTGTTCGGGCTCGATTGCGGACACGACAGTTGCGGCTCCGAAGAGCATCCAGCCTACATGATGGCTGTGGATATGGACGACTCCAACCTCAACGACGACCAGTGGGGCGTGTTCGCGCGTAACTGGGGCGACGAAGGCTTTTGCGCCAGCCAGGAGCATACGCTTCCAGTCAGCGGCCTGAAGACGCTGATTCCGTGGCTACCCGGTGCAACGGGAGTGTCTGTGCTTCCGACTACGAAGTTCAACCCATTTCTGAACATCGCCGACCTCGGGGTCGCAGGTGTCGAGCGCCTCGGCAACGTAGCGGTGCCCAGCCCGCAGACAACGGTAATCAATGGCGAAGGTATCCTGCTCGATTTCACGCTTCCGGATGCCTCCATGGAAATAGGATGGGAGGGCGAAGTACATCTTCAGTGGACGTTGCCGCCCGTGGTGCGCTCCATGCTGACCGCCCAGAGGACGGCACGGCGCGCGGCTGGCCGACCTAAGGACGATGAGGGAGAAAAGGAAAAGCCCGAGAACCGTATCGCGAACCTGTTTACCCGGCTGCCCGCGCAGCAGCAGACGGGGATTCGCGCTCGCCTAACGGCTTCCTCGGCTGCCGCGCAGCCGGCCGTTACCCGTCCCACTCCGCCGATGCGACCAGTCCTCACGTTGGCCAAACTGCCGGAGCCACCCCGCCTGCCGCGTCCGATTGTTCCGCAAGCTGCGAGCAATCCGCGGCTGACGCAAAAAAACGAGGCAGTGCGGCAGGCGCTCTGCGAGGCTTACAAGAACAACGTGCCAGGCTATCCTTCCGTCTGCGCGGCGGGGAGGGCCCGTTAAGCCGGGCCCAGTAAAAAAGACGCAGTCTGCGTGTTACTCGCTCCGCATCGCCAGCTGTCGTTGCACGAAAGTGTTCTGCGGCAGTTTTGAATCCCACAGACGCCAAAGCTCGATCCGCCGCTGGTCCATTTCTGAGGCTTTGGCGCTCTCGCCGGCGTGGCGGTAAACGCCGGCCATATAGTAGTACATCATCGAAATCTTGTTCGCATCCATGAGGTCCCCGAGAGGATCAGGCTTCGCGGCCATCATAGCCCCAAGCAACTGCTCATAGATCTCCGCAGCGCGGTGCCGGTCGCCGACTTGGGATTCGTAATCAGCCAGTGCGCGCAGCGCGACGACGACCTCGCTTTCGGGCTTGAGCCGGCTCGCCGGATAATCCTTGGTTTCGTGGAGGAGAGCAAAGGCTGCATCGATGCGCTGGCGGGCTTCAGGAAACCGGCGCAGTCGGCGCAGCGGGTAGGACGACTCGGCCAGCGCTGCGGACTCGAGCCGGCGTGCCCTCACATTGTTCTTCACTTCCCGCAGCCGCCGAACGCCCAAATCGAACAAGGCCAGTGCCTGCCGCGGATCCCGGTCCGCCAATAGGCTGGCTAGTTCCGCGGAGCAACGCGCGAGCCGATCGCGCGCGGTCTGATCACGAGGATCTTTGGAGGCCTGCTCCTCCATCAGATCGACCGCTTCACGATACACCGCGATCGCCTCCTCGGTTCTGCCCAGGCTGATGCCGCCATCCTGGCCCAGCGTGCGCGCCTCTCGCAAAAGGATGCCATACAGATCGAATACGCGCGCCACCGGATTGGGGTAGATCGGTCCTTCGGCAATCCGCCGCGCTTCACGCACTGCCTGAAGCGCTTCGTCCAGGTGGCCTTCGGAGCGAAAAGAGTTGCCGATCATGCTGAGGGCCGCCGAGCGCACTCGGGGTTCCGACGGCAGAGAAGCGGCCGCTTCCATCGATCTCCGGGCATATTGTCTGCCCTCTTCATAGCGATGGCGATTCAGCGCGTTCAGCGCGATATTGGCATAGTCCTGGGCGGCTTCGTCGCGCTGAGCCGGCGTAGGATTTCCGGCGCGATAGAGCCGGTCCAGGCGTTCCACGGCTCTGGCGGAATGCGCCGCTGCGTCGGCCTCGCGCCCTTGCGAATCGGCCAGGATCATGCGGTCGTGCGCGATCTCGGCGGAGAGAAACAAGGCCGCGCCGCTGTTCTTCCTGGATTCCAAAACGAGATCGATGTACTTGTCGGCCTTGGACAGATTCTCTTCTGCCTGGTCAAACTCGCCCAGGTTCAAATTGGTCGGCACGCCTTGGATCCGGGCCACTCGCAGGTATGCCGCTCCGATTTCTTGCGCGAGGTCCAGATCGCCGCGAGCGCTGAGGCCCAGGTGTTCCAGATACTGTAGCGACATGGCGACCAGTTCCTGGCGGGCCGCCGTTGCGCCGGACAACGGTCTCAGCTGGTCGTCCAGATCGAAGACTTTATCGGAGAGCAAATGCAACTGCTGAAAACGTTCCTCAGCGACTTGCCGCTGACGGTTGGCGATGTAGAGTCCTAACGAAAGCCCCGCAATGGTCAGGCACGCCGCGGCAACCAGCGTACGGTAGCGCCGTACGAACTTGCGTACCCGATACAAAGCATGTCCCTTCCGTGCCCGCACGGGCCGCCACTCGAGGAAGGCACGGATATCGTCGGCGAGTGCCTCTACGGAGGAATAGCGTTCCTCCGGTTCTTTGCGCAGCGCCTTGCGAAGGATAAATTCGAGATCCTGAGGCACTTCAGGATTGAGACGGTGCGGCGGTGTTGGCTCGCCGGTACAGATCGCGGCGTCGACCGCCTCTGGGGTGGTCGAGGGAAAGGCGTGGGGCGATTGGCCCGTCAGCAGCTGGTAGAGCACGGCGCCGAGCGAATACACATCGGTCGCCGTAGTTTGGACGGCGCCACGGACCTGCTCGGGACTCGCATAGTCCGGCGTAAGCAGACGCTCGCGGGTACGGGTCTGGCCGGTCGCGGCGGCCAGAATTTTGGCGATCCCGAAATCCAACAGCTTCGGTTGGCCAGTGGCGTCGACCAGGATGTTGGACGGCTTGATGTCGCGATGGATGATCAGGTTGCGGTGGGCGTATGAAACCGCATCGCACACCAGGAGGAATAGGCGAAGTTTGCCAGGCAGGTCCAGTTTCCGCGAGTACACGTCGATGGGAAGCCCGTCGATATACTCGAGCACCAGATAAGGACTACCCTCGGACATCTCACCAACGTCGAGGAGGCGAGCGATTCCTGGATGCTGGAGACCGGCCAGAATCTGGCGCTCTTGCAGAAAACGGGAACGGAACGAGGAAGTCGGCACTCCGTGCCGGAGCAGCTTGATGGCGACTCGCTGCTCGAGTTGGCCGTCGGCGCGCTCGGCCAGGAAGACTTCGCCCACACCGCCGCGGCCGAGAAGCCGCTCCAGCCGGTAAGGCCCGCAGCGCAGTCCTGGCGCGGGGAACTCTTCCCAAGACTCCAGCAAGGCCTCTGCCACGCCAGCGATCATCGCCGCCATCGGGGTATCCGGCGAGTCGAACTGGAGGAGCGATTCCAATTCCGCCTGCACGTCTGCTGGAATCTGATGCTGGTCGAAATAGCCCTTACGTTCCGCGGGCGTTAGGTCATTCACCTCGCCGAACAATCGGAGAACCTCGTCTCTCATAGCTTGAGAGCATCATGCCACAGCGCTCGAAGGAAATCGACGGCCAACGCGGGGCCGAAACTGCCCTTACTCTACTAGCGAAGAATCACTACAGAATTGGCGGAGCGTATAATCAATCGCATCGGCACCGAATCACACATGCCTATCACCAAGTTGCTGCAGCAGATGCGCGCCGGCAGTGAATCCGCGCGAAGCGAGCTGATGGACGTTGTCTATCACACTCTGCACCGTATTGCCCAATCGCACCTTCGCAAAGAACGGCCGAACCACACTTTGCAACCTACAGCCCTGGTCAACGAGGCGTATATGAGGCTTTTCGGTCATGCGGAAATTGAGTTCGTTGACCGGGCGCACTTTTTTGCTGTGGTGTCACGCGCGATGCGCCGGATCCTGGTTGACCACGCCAGAGCCCGATCGAGGGCGCGGCGTAGCGGAGGGCGAGTCCAGCTAGATACGTCCATCGAGTTTGAAACGGGTGCCGAGCCGATGCAACTCTTGGATCTTGACTTGGCTTTGGACGCTCTGGCGAAGGAGCGCAACTCTCTGGCCGAACTCATCGAGATGCGCTACTTCGGTGGCATGACTGCGGAAGAGACAGCTGAGGTCCTGGGCAGATCCGTACACATTGTCCGCCACGAGCTTCGGCTGGCGCATGCGTGGCTACGCCGGGAACTGGCGGAGCGGGGTTGAGTTCTCGAATCGAGAAGTTCCTCCGCACGCCCTAGTCGCAAAGCACGTGACGTCCGGACCAGGTCGATTTTTGTAGTGCGTAACTTGCCAAATTTCACTTCGGCTGCCGCTTCCCAAAGCAGAGGGGCGGTTGCGAACCGTTCGAATCGACTACCCGAGCGCGCTTCGAGAGCACGGTCTGAGTACAAGGAGGATGATTATGCTTTCTTTCAACCGGGATAAACATGCTCGTTGGATAGCGAGCCTTTCGCTAGGTGTCGCACTCGTCGCTGCTCTTACGATCGCAATATCGGTTAAGGCCGAAGTCCCCGCCGACTCTCGAGTCCGTCCCGCCGCGGCCAACTACCTTCACTTTTCGGGCGACGGCGACTACGTCGAGATTCCCTCCGCGCCCGATGTGAGCCTCGGCCCCCGTGGGTTGACGGTTTCGGCGTGGCTCAAGCCGGACACACTCGAGTTCAGCAAAGCGGAAGGTTCCGGATACGTGTATTGGATGGGAAAGGGTGAAAAAGATCAGTACGAATGGGCTGCGCGAATGTACAGCCACACCAATCGTGAGAATCCGCCACGGCCGAATCGGATCAGCTTCTACCTATTCAACCTCGACGGCGGCCTCGGTCAGGGTAGTTATTCCCAAGAGCCCGTGCGTATCGGGGAATGGATCCAGATCACCGCCCGGGCGAGTCGCGGAGAAACAGCGATCTATCGCAATGGTGAGTACGTGCGATGCGACGAGTATGACGGCCCTGCCGGCCACGGATGTCAAGCTCATCCGGAGCGCATTCACCCGATGCCAGGCAACGCGCCGCTGCGGCTCGGCACACGCGACTTTAAGAGCTTCTTTCAGGGCGGCCTCTCGCAGGTGCGCATCTGGAATCGGGCCCTGGAAGGAGAGGAAATCCGAAGGGTCTTCCAGAACGATATTCCACGGTCCGGGTTGGCGGCTGAGTTTCTGCTCAATGAGGGTGGAGGAGACACTGTTCACGACAACACGGGCAAACATCAGGGAAGAATCGTCGGCGCACGGTGGGCGAAACTGGCGACGAAGCGTGGGGGTGACGCAAATTAGCGCGCCACCCGTGTTCCGGCCGTAGACCGATTACAACGTTGAAGGAGTTCGGACTGGCAAACCCGCTGAGCATCAACACGGACGATCCGGACAGCTTTAAGAAAGACTAACTCGTTGAGAAAGGGTGGAAACCATGAAAAGGATCGCCTCGGGTGCAATCGCCTGGTTATTGATTTTGAGTTCCGCGACAGCGCAGCAAAGACGAGTGGTCGAGCTTGCACAACAGTCGTCCGGCCTGCCTTATCGGATCGGTGTTCTCCCCCCTGAGCCGAAGCCGGATATTCCCGCTGGGAACGATATCGTCTTATAGGTAGTTTTGATAGACGATCGGAGTCGATGCGGTGCCGGAATCAGGGGCAGTGAGCAGTTCTGCGGAGGAAAATGGATACGTGCCGCCGCGAAATTGCACGGCGACCTGCGTCAATCCTGTCTTGCTGATCGATTGCACGGCGGCGCGCGCGCGATCGAAGGTCGTAGCCGTAGCGAATTTCCTGGAGGGTCCGCTCGATGACCTGGGTCAGCTCAGCCGATCACGAGATCGCAGCCCACCTCGGCCGCCCGTCGCCGATCTTGGCGCTGTTGCAGGTACGGAACCGGCGATGCACAGGCTTGTGGAGGAGGTCAGGAACACCTCTTCGGCGTTCTCCGCGTCGAAGAGATCGATGTCGCCTTCAATTGCTGAAATGCCGAGATTCCCGTCGATCGCTCCCCATAACCCGCCAGGATCGCAAAGATGCCGCCCACCGGGTTGCAGTGTATGACAAACAAGTCACTAGCACCAGTCCCGAGCCGAACAAAATCAGTGAACACGGTTCTGGTACGTCCGAGACTGGTGAACCGGAGGGACCGAGGATCATGGCGGTGCCAGTGTCGCCGTTGCTGCCGTAGAAGGTGACCATCGGGTCTGTGAAGGTCGAGGAGTTGGTCATAATAACCAGATCTACGGTACTTTCGTTGGGAGGCACGCCAACCAGGAAGTTAAAATCCACGATATCGCCAGTCAGTTGCCGGTCCACGGTGTTGGGCACAGTGTTCGGATTGCCGCTGTTACAGAAGCCGCCGTCGTCGATGCCGCACATTTGAATGGAGCCGAGGGACAGCGAGTCGTATCCGACGTCGGTTCGGAAGCCGAGTAGACCGCCCTCTGCTACGCGAGTCAAGTTTTCAGTCAACGAACTCTCATTGTCCACCTGGAAGAGGAAGTCCAGGCAGAGGGAACAAAAGGTGTTCGCCGGGTCAGCCTCCACCTGCTCGATGAACTCACCGCCGAAGAGGGCGGTACCCCATTTCCCGGACAGGTGGGCCACAACCTGGCGCGGTTGGTGGTTCGGCGGGTCATAAGAAAACCCTAGAGCGAACACATCCGGGCCTCCAGACCCGTCTGGACCAATTATGTTGGCTTTGAGAGAAGGGGCTATTAGAGCCAAGCCAAATACCAAGAGGACCCGCATCCAACACGCTGGTTGCACGTTGTTAACTCCTTCGGGCGAATGCCCACTTATTGCAGAAGCATCTAGCGATTCTAGCTGACTTTCCGCTTGAAATCTCTGCCGTAACCTGCTGGCGAGGTGCCAAAGACAGTCAACTAGTCTCTACCAAGAATTTCCGTTCGATATAGACGCGCAAAAACGGATCGAAAATAATCATCGGGATTGGCGTGCAAGCCGATTTTCAAGAGAGCCAGAGAAAGAAACACGGGCAGGAATCGAAAATCAGCGGTTGGTACTACAAGTCATGATCCGGTCGATCTCGAGGATTGCCGGCTGGTTGCCCAGCCTGCGGTACAAATCCCGGGCCCGCGCATAGAACGGTCGGGCGCGCTCGCAGGACGACCATTTCGTCCACCAGGACTCACCGTAGTTGGCGTACGTTTCGGCAAGCACAGTCAAGCCGGGTTGTTGGTCGGGAAATCTCTCGATCATGCGCTCCCCCAGTCCGATGGTTCGCAGGAAGACCTGCCGGCTGGATTCGCGTTCCCCCGCAGCGGCTAGCGCGATGGCGATTCTTTCCTTGATCGATACCAATCCGGTAGCTGCCCTGAGGTCGCGCGGATCGGCGGCGGCGAGCTCTTCGCGGATCTTTTCGGCCTTATGGTATTGTGCGATGGCTCCGCGAAGATCGCCCATTTTCGACAGAGTGTATCCCCAATCGGAGTAATCGAACGACAGATCCATTCTGGCGCGGCCATTCGCAGGATTTTTCTCGACTCGCGCTTCGTCCAGAACGGCCGCCGCCTGGTACTGCTTCAAGCCTTCCCCAAGATCGCCGGTCTTGACGAGTAGCGCGCCCAGTCGCTTGCGATACAACGCGACGCTCGGCGGATCGAATCCCGATGGATCCAATAGAGCGCTGCGATAACAGGCAATCGCTTCCGGGTAGCGAGCCAGGCTGGTCAGATCCCTAGCCATGGCGTGCTCGGACGCCGCCCAATCGGCTCTCAAACCGGCGTCCGCCGGATGCTCCTTCAACAAAGAGCCGGTCAGTTCGAGCGATGCTTGCGAATACGGAAGCCTCTCCTGTCCGCTCATTCCCAAGTTACTGAAGCCGCGCAACGTGCCTGCCATCTCACGCCGGTAATCGAAGGATCGCGGGTTCGCCGCCAGCACGCTCTTTCGAAGCGCCAGTGCCTTTTGTAAGCTGGCAAGCGCCGTTCCGCTTTCACCCAGGTTGGTCTGGCCGAGCGAGCCTTCGAGCATTGCGGCCCGTTCGTACCCGTTTGCCAAGTCGCGCTGGAGCGCCTGGCTCGATCCGGCCTCCGCCGAGAGCGCGTCGAGATACTTGAGGCTGCGAGCAAGCAGCACTTCGCGAGCTTTGCTGGAGCCGGCTAGATCTTGGATGGAGTCGTGCACTTCGAACAGAAGCGAGCCTGCGACTTCACGCGCGAGCTCGAACCGGCGGTCGGCGATTTCACGTTCGCGCCGCGCAACGCGCGCCTGCCAAAGGGCGATCAACAATCCCGCCGTCAGCGCGACCGCCACCGCGGACGCCGCGATC
>Ga0070735_10005237_pt1 | contig 10804 bp, 11 predicted proteins | sample Coa_R1_FD_66443 | JGI IMG/M metagenome (GOLD analysis project Ga0070735, IMG submission 66443) | Surface soil microbial communities from Centralia Pennsylvania, which are recovering from an underground coalmine fire - Coalmine... | ecosystem: Environmental > Terrestrial > Soil > Unclassified ... | reverse complement strand
TCCTGCTCACGAAGCGCGGCGTCTACGACGGCGCGCTCGACGGCTACCTCGGTCGGCAGACCGACCGCGCGCTGCGCCGCTACCAGAAGCTTGCGCGCGTCGAGGCGGACGGCGTGCTCGGCCCGCGCACGCTCGCTGCGTTCGTCCGCCGGTCCCGCGTCCCCGTGCGCATCGTCCGCGTCGCGGCCACGCAGCCTGCGACGACGACCGTCCCCGCCGAGCTCGACGCGTGGTCGTCGCGCCTCGGGGTCTCACGGACGCTCGTGCGCGCGCTCGCGTGGATGGAGTCCGGCTACCAGCCGGACGTCGTCTCGGAGGCCGGTGCGCGCGGCGTGCTGCAGACGCTGCCGGCGACACGGCAGTACGTCGAGGACGTGCTCGTCGGGCACGCGCTGCCGAAGACCGTCGACGGCGACATCGAGGTCGGCGTGCTGCTCCTGCGGCACCTGCTGAAGACGTTCCGCGGCGACGAGCGGCTGGCGCTCGCCGCGTGGTACCAGGGCGAGGACGCCGTGCGCAGGCAGGGTGTGCTCGCGGTGACGAAGCCGTTCGTCGCAAACGTGCTCGCATTGAAGTCGCGCATGTGAGAGAACTACGCGCATGAACCTTCTCGCCATCACAGCGCACAACGGCATCCGCATCGCGGAGGTCGGCTTCCTGCTCATCGTCTTCGCCGGCGTCTGGCTCGCGGCGGCGCAGGTCCCCCGCCTCGGGTTCGCCGCATCACGAACGCAAGTCGCGGGCGCAGCGCTCGCGCTTGCGGGCGTCCTGCTCATCATCGCTACCCACTGGGGGCACTTCAGCTAACGCGGGTTCGGCAGCGGCGTCAGCACCGGCTCGAGGCGGCTGCGGAGATGCTCGTACGCCGGCGGCAGCGACAGGCGCTCGCCGAGGTGCTCGGCGTCCTCGTCGGTCGCGAAGCCGGGCCCGCGCGTCGCGATCTCGAACAGCACGCCGCTCGGCTCGCGGAAGTAAACCGAGTGGAAGTAGAAGCGGTCGATGACCGGCGTCGGCCGCCCGCCTGAGGCCTCGACGCGCTCGCGCCACGCCTCCTCCTCGCCGAGCGCGCACGACCACGCGACGTGATGGACCGTGCCGGCGCCCTGCACGCCTCGCCGCTCCTCGGCGTCGTAGACGTAGAAGCTGCTGCGCAGGTCGCCGCGCGCGACGAAGCCGTCCTCGAAGCCGAGGCCCTCCTCGAGGAACGCGCGGCTCTCCTCGGCATCGCGTGTGAAGGCGCGCACGCCCGCGAAGCCGCGCAGCGCGTGCTCCACCGGAATCCCGGAATGCGTCGCGACGAGCGGCTTCTCGCCGCTCTCGTCGACGACGAGCTCGAGCGAGAGCCCCTCCGGATCCTCGAAGACCAGCGTGCCGTCGCCGCGCTCCCCGCCGACGCGCGCCTGCCAGAAGTCGAGCGACGCATGCGAGCCGACGCGGAACACGACGCGGTGCACCATCCCCGCGCCGGCGCGCCCGCGCGGCGAGTCGGGGTACTCGAAGAACGTGATGTCGGAGCCCGGCGAGCCCTTCTCGTCCGCGTAGAAGAGGTGATAGACGGTCGGGTCGTCCTGGTTGACCGTCTTCTTCACGAGCCGCAGCCCGAGCGTGCCCGCGTAGAACTCGACGTTGCGCGGCGCGTCGGCGGTGATGCACGTCACGTGGTGGATGCCTTCGAGCTTCACGCGTGCAGTCTACGAAGCTCCGCCGGCAGGTAGAACCGGAGCGGCAGCAGCGCGAGCGGATATACCGCGCACAACGCGATCGCGAGGGGCAGCGACGCGTGCAGCGACTTCCCGAGCACGAGCAGTCCGACCGCGACCGTCGACAGCGTCACGATGCGGCGCCACTGGTACGGCACGGGCCACACGACCTGCGCGTTGATCGCCATGCCGACGAAGAGGACGACGTACGCGACGAGCGTCGAGATCGCGGCGCCCATCATCCCGTACGGCGGGATGAGCGCGAAGTTGAGCCCGATGTTCACGGCGGCTGCGATGCCGGTGATGATCCAGTTGAACTGCGTGCGCCGTGCGCGGCCGACTCCGATCGCGAGCACCGTGTACCCCGCGTACGCGGTCGCGGCGAACGCGAGGATCCCGACCGCCTCGGATGCTCGGTAGAAGTGCGAGTTGCTCGGCGAGAGCACGCGCGCGATCCACGGCGACAGCAGCCCGAGCACGAGCGCGAGCCACGAGCAGATGAAGAGGAGGTACGTGAGCACGAACGCATACGTGCGCCGTGCGTGGTGCTCGTCGTCGATGGAGTACGCGAACGCCGGCCACGCGAGCCGGAACGCGGTCATCAGGAAGACGATCACCGACGCCGCGCGCACGGCGAGCGAGTAGACGCCCGCCTCGCCGAGCCCCTTGTACGCGTTGACGAAGAAGCGGTCGATGAAGTTGATCGCCCACAGCGCGAGCGCCGACGGCACGAGCGGCAGCCCGAAGTGGTTCATCTGCCGGAGCAGCCTGCGGTCGAACTGCCACCCGAGCTGGTAGCGGCGGTACGCGAGCAGGACGACGTACACCGCGAGCGTGCCGAGGAAGTTGCCGACGACGGCGCCGGTCGCGCCCTTGTGCAGCCCGACGACGAGCAGCACCGTCGCGCCGACGGTGAGCAGGATGTTCGCGACGCTCGCGACGACGAACTGCGACGAGCGCTCCTCGACGCGGAAGAGGTTCGTCATCTGCTGGTAGTTCATCTGCGCCCAGAGCCCGACGGCCGCGGCGCGGATCAGTCCCGGGTCGTTGCCGACCTTCAGCAGGTGCGCGATCGGCGTCGCGAGGACGAGCCCGAGCACGAGCCCGACGGTCGCCATCCCCATCGTGAACCAGAACGTCGTGCGCACGATCAGCACGCGCCGCGCGTCGTCCTTCGTGTCGAAGTAGAAGCGGAAGAACGCGCTCGAGATCCCCGCGCTGAGCACGATCACGAGCACCGTGGTCAGCGTCGTGACGATCTCGATCTTCCCGAAGCCGCGCGTGCCGAGGTAGCTCGTGTAGAGCGGCAGCAGCAGGACGGCGAGGATGCGCGAGAGGATCCCGCCGAGCCCGTAGATCGCCGAGTGCTTCGCGAGCCGCTTGAGCTGCGCGCCGAGCATCTAGAGCCGAGCGTAGAGGTCGAGCAGGCGGTCGGCGATCACGTCGATGTCGTGGACGCGCTCGACGTACGTGCGGCTCGCCGCGCCGACCTCGCGCCGGAGCGCCGGCGACGCGATGAGCGGCGTCAGCGCGTCGACGAGCGTGTCCTTCGTCGCGGAGACGATCGGCACCTTCAGGCCGAAGGCGCGCTCCGTCTGCTCGACGACGTCCGGCTTCAGGTACGTCACGACGGGCTTCCCCAGCGCCATCGCCTCGAGCGCGAACACGCCGTGCCAGCCGGCGAAGAGCTGGTCGACGACGATGTCCGCGCGCCGGTAGCGCTCGCGCGCCTCCTCGTGCGGGACCCCCTCGACGAGGTCGAGCTCCACCGGCAGCTGCTCGCACGCGGCGATGACGAACTCCGTTCCCTTCTTCGAGCGGTTCGACGGCGCGTGCACGACGACCGGACGCTCGCGATCGGTCGGCGACACCGGAGCGAACTGGCGCAGGTCGAGGCCGGGCGGGATCATCTCCGCCTCCGGCACCCAACGCTGCGCGTCGAACGAGCCGACGATCTCCGCGTTTGCCTTCTTCCCGTAGGCGAGCTCGTCGCGCGACTTGCCGCGGATGTCGGAGCCGAGGTAGTGGAAGACCGACTTCTTGCCGAACGCGCGCAACAGCGGGAACTGCACGGACTTCGGCACGAGCGTCAGCCCGAAGTAGAAGTGGAAGATGTCGGTGCGCGGCAGCAGCCTTGCGAGCGCGCCCCACTGCGTCAGCTGTTGCCGCACGAACCCGCCGCGCCGGTCGAGCGACCAGTCCGCCTCGGGATGCAGCCTGCCGCGGTCGAAGACGACGAGCTGCGCGTCGATGCCCTTGCGCCGCAGCGCCTGCACGTTCTCCCAGGGGATGCCCGCGATGTTGACCGGGCAGTGGACGACTCTCAGCTGTCCCACTCCACCTGGTCGAAGTACCGCAGCGCCGCGCGACCGGGGCGCACGCGCGCGCGCAGCGCGCCGAGCTCGTCGTCGGAGATCTCGCCGAGTGCGCGCTTGACGCCGAGGTACGGCAGCTTCAGGTCCTCCTGGTAGACGATCGTCGAGATGCGCGGGTTGATCTCGATCACCTGCTCGCCGACGAGCTGGATGTTGAAGAACCACTCGATCGCGAGCTCCGCGACGATCCGGTCGGCAAGCTCCATGAGTGCGTCGTCCTCGAGCGTGACGAAGTACATCGCGAGCCCCGCGCGCATCGCCTCGCGCGTCTTCGGATGACCGAGCACGACGCGCTCGCCGTCGGCGATGCCGTCGATCGTGCGCTCGCCGCCGGTCGCGAGCTCCATCACGAGCAGCTCCGGGCCGCCCTCGGGCAGCAGCTCGAGCGCCTCCTCGAGCCGCATCGCCACCGAGCCGGGCCGCTCCTCGAGCAGCTGTCTGGCGCGGTCGACGTTCGAATCGAGCACACGGAAGCCGCGCGAGCCCGACGAGAAGACCGGCTTGAAGCACACTGCGCGCTCCGGGTAGCCGAGCTCGCGCGCGGCCGCCTCGACCTCGGCCGCGCCGCGCACGCGCCGGAAGTCCGGCGCCGGCACGCCGAGGCGCCGCAGCAGCGCGTACGTCTCGGCCTTGTCGTTCGAGCGGCGGATCGTCTCCGGCGGCGACACGAGCGCCGGCACCGGGAACGAGTCTCGCACCTCCGCCAGCCCCGCCAGGTCGAACGACGACTGTGGCAGCACGACGTCCACGCCTTCGCGCTCGACGACTGCGCGCACCGCGTCCGCGAAGCCGGGATCCGAGCCCGCGGGCACGACGTGGAATGCGTCGCAGATGTGCCTAGCGATCGCGCGCTCGTTCATGTCGGTGCCGACGACGCGCACCTCGCGCTCGCCGTTCTCGCGCAGCGAGCGCACGAGCGCCGCCGTCCCCGGGGCGCCGGACGCCGTCACGAGCACGGTGACCGGCTTCACGAGAGGTCGATCCGATCCTCGGCGAGCGCGGCGAGCGTGATGTGGCGCTCGGCCGCGACGAGCGATGCCATCGTCTCGCGCATCGTCTCGCCCTCGTACGCCCAGATCTCCGGGTGGATCAGAAGGTGGAGCCAGTCGAACTCGTTCGCCGCGAGCGCAGCGCCCGGATGGCCGTGGCGCCAGCGCTGGTTCGAGTCCGAGCGGTAGTGCTCCTCGTCGAACCACGGCGGCGCCATCACGTTGACGAGCCCGTCGACGCCCGTCGTCATGAACGACGGCTCGGGGTTGTGCCACGCGAAGACGAGGTCGAAGCGGTCGTCCCAGTTCGCATTCGGATAGACCGGGTGCAACCCGATTCGGTGGCCGAGCGAGCGCAGCCGTGCGAGCGCACCCTCGCCGGCCGCCGACTCGAGGTCGTAGAAGCTCGACTGCGTCATCACGAAATACGTCGCCGACACGCCGCGTTCCGCCTCGAGCTCGGCCATGCGCACTGCTGCAGCCAGTGAGAGATCGATGTCGTGCCGCAGGAAGAGATCCCCGCGCTGCGGCTCGTGGTCGAAGTGCGCGAACGTGTACGCCGCCGCAGCGTCGAGCAGCTCGCCGTATTCGTCGAGATCCCACATCATTCGACGATCACGTCCACGAGCTTCGCCGCCGCCTCCGCCCGCTCGAGCGCAGCGACATTCGTGTCCGCGACCGCGATCACGTAGCCGCGCCGGTCGCCGTCGAGCCGCACGGGGCGGATCGTCTCACCCGGCTGCAGGTAGAGGTCGGCCTGCACGACCCCGGGGAACGCGAGCACCTTGTCGAGCGGCCCCACCGAGACGACGCGGCCGGTCGGCAGCGGGCCGGGCTTCGCGGTCAGGAACTTGATCGCGAGCGGCTGCGAGAAGCGCGGCCGCACCAGCGCGTCCGGCACGCGTTCGCCCAGAGCCTGCAGCAGCGCGATCTCGACCAGGTCGACGCCCACGGCATGCCGCGCTAGGTCGGCCATCTGCCCGCCCGGGATGCGCGCCGCGACCTCGACGACGCGCGTCTCGCCGTCGTCGGAGGCGATCAGCTGCGGGAACGCGATCCCGTCGCGCAGCCCGAGCGCCTTCACCGCCGCGACGACCGTCTCCTCCGCGCGCCAGAGCAGGTCGGCGAAGAGCGTCGTCGGATAGACGTGCGCCCAGCCGACGCCGAAGCCGATCCCGGGCGGGCGCAGCCGGTCGGAGAGCGTCAGCAGCTCGACGTCGCCGCCGCGCGCGACCGCGAGCCCGTTCAGCTCGAGCCCTTCGTGGAACGCCTCGACGATCGCCTCGCCGGTCGCGGACTCCGCGAGCGCCGCATGCAGATGTGCGTCGAGCTCGTCGACGGAGTCGACGCGGAAGACGCCCCGCTGCCCGCCCGAGTCGGCGGGCTTCAACACGGCCGGCACGCCCGTCGTCTCGAGCGCCGCGCGCGCGCTCTGCAGGTCGCGTGCGGCGGCGAACTGCGGCTGCGCGACGCCCTGTTCCGCCAACAGCCGCCGCATCGCGATCTTGTTCGTCATCGCGTGGGCGACGCCGGCGCCGATGCTCGGCAGGCCGAGCTGCTCGGCAACGACCGCGACGACGGGCACCGCGCGGTCCGCGGACACCGTCAGGACGCCGTCGACGTTCTCCGCGCGTGCGACTTCGACGACGGCGGCGACGTCGCTGAAGTCGACGGCGTGACCCGCATCCGCCTCCGCGAGCCCCGGCGCGTCGGCATTCCCGTCGACGGCGACGACGCGGAGCCCGAGCTCCTTGGCACGCAGGATCGCGCGCCGCTGGTGCCTGCCTGCGCCCACGAAGAGGACTGTTCCGTGCAACTGCGGCGATGCTACTTGCGGGGTGCGAGCGCATCCCGGACGAGGCGCACGAACGGCTCCTGGTCGAGGTCGAGCGCGAACGCACGCCGGATGACGACGCCGTCGGCGACGATGCCGATGAAGCGGGAGATGTCCTCGAGCGCGACGTCGTCGCGGAGCTCGCCGTCGGCCTGCATCTGCTCGATGCGCTCCTGTGCCTGCCGCACCAGCTCGGGCGTGCGATTGATCCACCGCTCGAACTGCTCCTTGTCCCGCGCGAGGATCCCGATCGCCTCGAAGTAGACGCCCAGCCACGCGGGGTCGCCGTCGAAGAAGACCCCGAGCATCGCGTCAAGGCCGCCGGCGACGAACGCCTCCAGCGCGCGGCTCTGGTCGCGCGTCGCCAGCGCCCAGAAGAGCTCCCACTTGCTCGGGAAGTAGTGGAAGATCGCGCCGCGCGAGAGGCCGATCTCCTCCTCGAGCCGGGCGACCGTCGTGCCCTGGTAGCCCCAGCGGGCGAACGCGCTGCGCGCGCCGTCGAGGATCTGCTCGCGGCGGCGCTCGAGGTGGGCCTCGCTGACCTTCGGCACCGTCACACTTTACAAAACCGTACAGACGTCTTACTATCCGGCCCATGCTCAGGCAGGCGGCCGTCCGCGCCCTCCTCGCGGCGCAGCTGATCTCGACCACCGGGACGCAGATGACGTTCCTCGCGCTGCCCTGGTTCGTGCTCGTGACGACCGGCTCGGCCGCGCGGATGGGCGCGGTGCTGGCCGCGGAGATCGTCCCGATCGGGCTCTTCGGGATCCCGGCCGGGTCGCTTGTGACGAAGCTCGGGTCGCGCCGGACGATGCTCGTCTGCGACGTCGCGCGCGCGCCGCTGATCGCGGCCGTGCCGGTGCTCCACTGGACGGGCGCGCTGTCGTTCCCGCTGCTGCTCGCGGTCGTCTTCTGCGTCGGCCTCTTCAACGCGCCGTACGGCTCCGCGCGCGGGACGCTGATCCCGGACCTGCTCGGCGACGACGAGGGAGTCGTCGCGCAGGCGACCTCGCTGTTCGAGGGCAGCCGCACGGCGACGACGATCCTCGGGCCCGTGCTCGGCGGCGTGCTCATCGCGTGGATCGGGCCGGCGAGCGTGCTCCTCGTCGACGGCGTCAGCTATCTCTGCGCGTTCGTGCTCGTCGCGCTGTTCGTGCCGAGGACGAAGGTCGCGCCCACGCCCGAAAACGCGCGCGGCGTCCTCGCCGGCCTGCGCTTCCTCTTTCGCGACCGCCTGCTCGGTCCGGTCGCCGTGCTCGCGATCGGCCTCAACCTCACGGTCGCGTCGCTCTTCTCGAGCCTGCCGGTGCTCGTCTTCCTGCGCTACGGGAAGGACCCGCACGTCGTCGGCTGGTTCTACGCGTCCTTCGGCGCGGGCTCCGTCGCCGGCAGCATCGCCGCGTACCGGGTCGTGAAGCGCTTCCCGCTGCTGCGGATCGTCGGTGTGGCGATGCTCCTCTCCTCGCTGCCGCTCTGGCTGTTCACCGCGCACGTCGGCTGGCCGGCGCTCGCCGCCGCGCTGCTCGTCTTCGGGACGTTCCTGCCCTTCGTGAACGCGCCGATGACCGGCGTGATCACGGTGCGGACACCGGCTGCGCTCCGGCCGAAGGTGCTGACCGCGCTCTTCACGGTCGTGACGCTCGCGAATCCGATCGGCCTCGCGACCGCCGGGCCGGCGGTGCAGGCGTGGGGGCCGCGCGGCGTCTACCTCGTGCTCGCGTCCGTCTGGGCGGCGATGGCGCTCCTCTACGCGGCGGTCGTGATCCGCCACGACGAGCCCGCCCTTTCGCAGCCCGCGCTCGCGGACTAGTTTTCGGAGACGTTCCCGTATCTCGCCACCCGGCTGCTGTGGGCCGTGGGGATGTTCATCGCCGTGACGACGTTCGCGTTCGTCACGTTTCAGGTGATCCCGGACAATCCGGCCGCGCGCAGCCTTGGCGCGGGCGCGTCGCCGCAGCTGATCGCGCTGCGCGAGCACCAGCTCGGGATCGACCGGCCGATTCCGGTGCAGTACGTGCGCTTCCTCTGGGCGCTCGTCGGCCACGGCTCGCTCGGGCGCTCGTACACCAACCGCGAGAGCGTGAACAAGATCGTCGGCGACGCGGCGCCCGTCACCGCGTCGCTCGTCGTCGGCGGCGCGCTGATGTGGATGCTGATCGCGCTCCCGGTCGGGATCCTGTCCGCGCTGCGCCCGCGCTCGCTGCTCGACCGCGCGGCGATGATCGGCGCGCTGGTCGGCATCAGCGCGCATCCGGTGTGGATCGGGCTGATGCTCTCGTGGGGGCTCGGCTTCCGGCTGCACTGGTTCCCGATCACGGGCTACTGCGACTTCATCAACCCCTCCGGTGCGGAGAACTGCGGCGGCCCGACGCAGTGGGCGTACCACCTCGTGCTGCCCTGGCTCACATTCGCCGCGCTGTACGCCGCGCTCTACGTGCGCATGGTGCGCGCGAGCGTCGTCGAGACGCTCGCCGCCGACTGGGTGACGACCGCGCGCGCGAAGGGCGGCTCGTTCCTGCACGTGTTTCGCGCGCACGTGCTGCGCAACGCGATGCTGCCGGTCGTGACGATGCTCGGGATGGACATCGCGGTCGCGCTCGGCGGCTCGCTCTTCGTCGAGAACGTCTGGGGGCTGCCCGGCCTCGGCAACACCGCGCTCTCGAGCCTGACGCTGCACGACCTGCCGACGACCGAAGGGATCACCGTCTTCGTCGCCGTCTGCGTGATTGTCCTCAACCTCGTCGTCGACACGTCGTACGCGTTCATCGACCCACGCGTTCGCCTGCACGAGGCGCACTAGACTCGCGGAATGCTCAGCGGCAAGCGGATCGTCATCACCGGCGGCGCCGGCTTCATCGGCACGACGCTCGCGCGGCGGCTCGTCGAGGCGAACGACGTCGTCGCGCTCGACAACCTCCACCGCGACGCGCTGAGCGGCACGGAGCTCGCGGAGCATCCGAACTTCGGCTTCCACCAGGTCGACGTGCTCGATGCCGACGCGGTGAAGGAGCTGACCCTCGGCGCGACGCACATCGTCCACTGCGCGGGCATCGCCGGCGTCGACACCGTGCTGCGCATGCCGGTGCAGACGATGCGCGTGAACATCATCGGGACGTACAACGTGCTCGAGGCCGCGGCCGCGACGCTCGACTCGCTCGAGCGGATCATCGACTTCTCGACGAGCGAGGTCTTCGGCACGCACGCGTTCAACGTCAGCGAGGGTCAGGTGTCGACGATCGGCTCCGTCGGCGAGGCGCGCTGGACCTACGCGGTGTCGAAGCTCGCCGGCGAGCACATGGCGCACGCGTACCACGACGAGCTCGGCGTGCCGTCGGTGACGGTGCATCCGTTCAACGTCTACGGGCCGGGGCAGATCGGCGGCGGCGCGATCCGTGCGTTCATCGAGACCGCGCTCGCCGGGCGCGACCTGACGATCCACGGCGACGGCTCGCAGATCCGCGCGTGGACGTACGTCGACGACATGGTCGATGGCGTCCTGCTCTGCCTCGAGCGGCCGGAGGCCGTCGGGCAGACGTTCAACATCGGCAACCCGCGCTCGACGGTGACGATCTTCGACCTCGCGCACCGCATCAAGCGCTTGATGGACTACGAGGGCGAGATCGTGCACGTGCCGCTCGAGTACGTCGACGTCGAGCTGCGCATCCCGAACGTCGAGAAGGCGCGCGAGCTGCTCGGGTGGGAGCCGAAGGTCGAGCTCGACGAGGGGCTCGCCAGGACGATCGCGTGGTATCGCGAGAGACAGACCGCATCCGTCTAGCGAGGCCGGACGTCGGCGAGGCCGAGCTCGCCGCCGTCGAGCGCGTGCTCCGGAGCGGCACGCTGACGATGGGCCCCGCCGTCGCCGAGCTCGAGCACGAGCTTGCGGCCGCATGCGAGGTACGGCAG
>Ga0070735_10005236_pt1 | contig 10804 bp, 9 predicted proteins | sample Coa_R1_FD_66443 | JGI IMG/M metagenome (GOLD analysis project Ga0070735, IMG submission 66443) | Surface soil microbial communities from Centralia Pennsylvania, which are recovering from an underground coalmine fire - Coalmine... | ecosystem: Environmental > Terrestrial > Soil > Unclassified ... | reverse complement strand
CGCTCCGCTTTGCAGAAGTGTGGTGAGGATAGCTCGAGCCAGCGCTGGCCCCTCCGAGGGATCGGTGCCGGCCCCAAGCTCGTCCAGCAGCACGAGGTCCCGGTCGTCCACCCGGGGCAACATCGCGATAATGTTGCGCATGTGCGAGGAGAACGTGCTGAGGCTCTGCTCGATGCTCTGCTCGTCGCCGATGTCCGCCAGGACCCGATTGAAGACCGCAGTCTCGGACTCTTCGCCCGCCGGAATATGCAGCCCCGCCTGAGCCATTAGGGTGAGCAGCCCGACCGTCTTCAACGCCACGGTTTTCCCGCCGGTGTTCGGTCCGGTGATGACCAGCAGCCGGAACTCACTGCCCAGCTGAAGTGAGATTGGTACGACATCCCCGGCCAGCAGCGGGTGCCTGGCGAGGACCAGCGACAGGCGCCCCTCCTTGTTGACCGACGGGCGCGTTGCGCGTATGGCCGTCGCATAGTGCGCTTTGGCGAACGCCAGGTCGATGTTCGCCAGCTCTGAGACGGTTTGCCGCAGCTCCGGCCCCTGGGCCGCAACCCGCTGCGACAGCTCCTGCAGGATCCGCTCGATCTCCCGCTGCTCCGCCATCTCCAGCTCTTTGAGCCGGTTGTTCATCTCGGTCACTGCCAGCGGCTCGACGAAAAGAGTCTGGCCGCTGGCCGACTGGTCGTGAACCACACCGGGAACTTTGGTACGCGCGTCCTGCTTCACCGGGATCACGTAGCGCCCGTTGCGCATGGTCACAATCGGCTCCTGGAGCGCGCTCCGGTGTTCGGCAGATGTGACCATGCTGTTCAGACGATCTATCAGGCGGCCCTGAGCGGTGCGCATCTCATTGCGGATACGCCGGAGCGCCGGGCTCGCACTGTCGAGGACCTCGCCGCGTTCGCTAAACGTGTGTTCCAGCGACTCGATGAGCGATCGATTCTCGACCATCGCGTCGGCTCGAGACCGGAGCCATGGCACCTCCGCCTCGGTCGACAGCACGATGGAACGGAAGCGTGCGGATGCCCCCAGCGTGCTGCCGATTTCGAGCAGTTCGGCCGCCGTGAGGATCGAGCCAATCTCGGCCCGTCGCACCGCGCCGCGCACGTCGTGCGCCCCGCCGAGATGTGTGGACGGATGCGTCTCGAGCAGGAGGCGCGCTTCGGCGGTCTGGTCGAGCTGCGCGCGGACCTGGGCCAGATCGGTCTCCGGCCGCAGCTCGGCGGCTTTCTCCTTGCCCGCGGAAAAGCTCGCGTATTCCTCAAGGCGCGCGAGCACCTTGTCGAACTCGAGTGTGGTGAGAGCTTTATCGGAAATCAAGCGAAGGCACCCTCCCGGGACAGTCCCGAGTCTCTCGAACTCCCGGGTGACGGCCGCGCGGCACTCCGTGGTGGATCTTCCCGAGCCCGGGAAGCAACGCGGGCCGGTAGCTCTCTGAGACCCCATCTCCGGGTGTGAGGGTCACTGCCAGCCGGCTCGTCAATTTTACAGACAGTCTCCCGGACTGACGATACAGCGAAGGTTCTTCCAGTTACATCTGCACGCGGCGAGGGCTCCGGGCGCAAGGCGTCCGGCCGGCTGGATTCGTAAGTTGCGCCTTACTCCCTGAGCGTTGCCCCCAGCCTCTCCTGAAGCGCACCGAGTATGGCCGTGACAACCTCGTTTACCTCATCCTGTGTCAGCGTCGCTCCCGGCGCCCGGAATGTCAGGCCGATGGCGATGCTCTTCATACCTTCCTGCAGCGGACTGCCGCGGTAGACGTCGAAGATGCGGTACGACTCGAGGAGATCGCCGCCGGCCTCGCGCACCACGCGCACCACATCGCCGGCGGGCACCGCATCAGCGACGACGATGGCGATGTCGCGGTACGCCGCTGGATGGCGCGGTAGCGGCTGGAACACCCGCTGCGGGGAGGATAACGCCAGCACCGTATCCAGGTCGACCTCGGCGACCTGCACCGGCCACCCCTCAATGTCGAAGCGCTCCGCCACCGTGGGATGCAGTGTGCCAAAGTAGGCAATGTCATGACCACCCGCCCGCAGACGCGCCGATCGGCCGGGGTGGAGAGCAGCATGGCTGCCGGGCTCGACGTACCAGCCGGCTATCCGGAGCGGCTCTAGGACGCCAGCCAGCATGCCCTTCATATCAAAGAACGTGTACGGTCCAGGCGAGTCATCTTGCCAGGTCCGTGGTAGCCGTGAACCGGAGAGCACGAGGCCCAAAGTACGCCGCTCGTACGGAAGATCGTTGGGTCGTCGGAAGATGGTGCGGGCGATCTCAAAGAACGCGACGCGCTCGTCGGTGTGCCGCAGGTTGCGCGAGACGACATCCAGCAGGCTCGGCAGCAGTGTCAGCCGCATGACGCGCCGGTCGCGCGTCGCGGGGTTCGCGATCTCGACCGGCAGGATTTCGGCCTCCCGGGCGTAGACGCCGGCCGGATTCGGAACCAGATCCGCCCAGACCGTTGCCTCAGGCGAGTGCCCGTTGGAGCGCGCCGCCGCGAGACGCGCCATCGCCTCCGGCGAGGTGAGACTGTGCGTCACCGACTCGCTCACACCGTAGCCCAGCAGCCGGCTCCTCACCGTGTCCTCGAGTCGAAGGTCGTCGAGCGGCGCCGCCGGCGCCACGGTGCGGCGCGGCAAGGTTGACGGGATTGCATCGTAGCCGACGACCCGGATCACTTCTTCGACGAGATCCGCCGAAAGCTCGATATCGGCCCGGCGCCAGTATGGCACGCGGGCGCGGACCTCCGCGGTGTCATACTCGACCTCGAATCCCAGGAGGCTGAGAACCTCGGCCGCCTGCTCCGGGGAGATCGGGAGCCCAGTTAGCCGGTGCAGGTCCCGCATTGGCATCGTGACCGTGCGTTCCGGCGGCGGACTTGCCGCAACGTCGGTGATGCGGGCTACCCGAAGCGGCAGCCCCGTGATCTGTTGTAGCAGCTGCACGTACCGTTTGAGCCCCAGAACCGTCTGTTCCGGCGGCAGATTCTTTTCAAATCGAGCCGATGATTCGGTACGCAGAGTAAGCGCCTGCGCGGTGCGGCGAACGCTGACCGGGTCGAAGGTCGCGGACTCGAGCACGATGGTCGACGTATCATCCTTTATCTCGCTATTCTCGCCACCCATCACACCCGCGATCGCCACCGCCCGCTCCGCGTCGGCAATGACCAGCGTCTCCGGCTCGAGCGCCTTCTCGACACCGTCTAGGGTACGGATTCGCTCGTTCGGCCGCGCCCGCCGGACGACGATCTGACCGCCGGCGAGAAGTGTTGCGTCGAATGCATGCATCGGTTGCCCGTACTCGAGCATGATGTAGTTCGTCAGATCGACGAGCAGATTGATGGGCCGCATGCCTGCCGCCTGGAGGCGATTGCTCAGCCAGAGCGGAGACATGCCGGGTGATACCCCCTCGACCCGCAGCGCGGAATAGCGCGGACACAGATCGGGCGCGTCGACCCGCACCGGCAAGCTCTCCTCGTCGAGCCACGTCACCGTATCGCCTACCACGTCCAGATCGGGCAGCGAGAGCTGCTGCTCGGTGAGGGCCGCGATCTCACGGGCGATCCCGATCATCGACAGCGTGTCGGGGCGGTTGGGGTTCGTCTCAATGTCGAGGACGTCTCCCGCCATCACCTCTCGGAGCCTGCGGCCGACCGGCGCATCGGGCGGGAGAATGTAGATGCCGGAGTGCTCCTCGGAGAGCCCCAGCTCGCGCTCCGAGGCCAGCATCCCATCGGAGGTGATGCCCGCCATCGGTTTGCGCTCGATGATCATCGGACTCCCGTCCGGACCGTGCGGCAGGCGCCCGCCAACCAGAACGACGGGCACTCGGTTACCCCGGCGCACGTTCTGGGCGCCCGTGACCACTGTAATCGTGCTCTCGCCCAGGCTCACCTTTGCGACCCACAGCGGTTTCCGGGAGCCCGGATGCGGCTCGATCTCCACCACCTCGCCGATGTAGACGTCTTGCCAGTCGGCCCCCGGCCGCTCGATCGACTCCACCTTGAGGCCCGCCATGGTGAGACGGTGCGCCAGATCGTCCGTGGTCATTTCGATGTCGACATAGTCGGCCAGCCATTGAGTCGGCGCTCGCATGAATCCGTCCTAGTTGAATTGCCGGAGGAAGCGGAGATCGTCCTCGCGGAAGAGACGTAAGTCGTTGATCCCGTACTTTTGCATGGCGTAGCGGTCCGGGCCGATGCCAAAGGCGAAACCGCTGTACCGGTCCGGATCGTAGCCGCCCGCCCGCAGCACCTTGGGGTGGACCATGCCCGATCCACCCAGCTCCAGCCACCCTTCTCCGCCGCACGAACGGCAGCCGGCGCCGCGGCAGATGATGCACTCGATATCGAGCTCCGCGCTGGGCTCGGTGAAGGGGAAGTACGATGCGCGGAATCGCACCCGCCGGTCGGCGCCAAAGTAGCGGTGCGCTACCTCGGTGAGCGTTCCCTTCAAGTCGGCCATGGTGATGTCGCTCTCCACTACCAGTCCCTCGATCTGAAAGAAGCGGTCGCCGTGGGTGGCGTCCTCCGCCTCGTTGCGGTAACACCAGCCGGGCACGGCAAAGCGCACCGGCGGATCGTGGCTCTGCATCAGCCGGATCTGCGCCGGAGAGGTCTGGGTGCGAAGCAGCATCTCATTCGTTATGTAAAATGTGTCCTGAGCGTCGCGCGCCGGGTGATACTTCGGCACGTTGAGCATGTCGAAGTTGTATGTCTCCCACTCGACTTCGTATCCCTCGTACACCGCGAAACCCATCTGCTCCAGGATCGTCAGGATTTCGCGCACCGACTGCAGCAACGGATGGCTGTAGCCCCGGGGGTAGTCAGTTCCAGGCAGCGTAACGTCGATTCGCTCCGCTTCCAGTCGCTGCTCGAGCTCGAGCGCCCCCAGCTCATCTCGCCGTGACATCAGCGCGTGCTCGATGTCCTGCTTCGCAGCGTTGACGTCGGCGCCGAGGCGCTTCCGGCCCTCGAGCTCCAGAGCAGGCATGACCTCCTGCATGACCTGATTGAGCGCCGAGCGCTTACCGGTGTACTCCACTCGGAGTGTCTCCACCTGGTGGGTCGTCTGTGCCTCGTTGATAGCGTGCAACGCCTCGGCGCGTACCTGCTCGATGCGGTCGCGCGCTTCCTCCAGACGATCTCCGATCACCTGTACCTCCAGAACAAAAGAACCGGCCAGCTCGTGGGGACGAACTGGCCGGTCCGCGGTACCACCCCGATTGCCGTCCAGAGAGCGACGGCCGCTCTTGCCCCGATATCGGCGGGATCCGGCGGGACCAACGCTTGCGTCCGTCCCCGGGCTCGGAAGTGAACTTCACCTGGCTAGTCGCGAAGGGGCTTACAGCCGGTGACCCCTTCTCTCTACAGCGCCGCGACCGGTTACTCTCTTCGTCGCCACCCGTGTGGGGCCCATGCCAGGGCCTTTTCAGAGTCTACAGGATGCGCCCTACTTCACTATGAGGAAGCTGAGTGTCTTTGTGAAGAGGCTGTGTGGCGTGGCGGCGCCGGAGCTGGGAGCCGTCACCGTCAGCTTGATCAACGTCTTTCCAGTCACGGCGTTCTTCGGAATCTTCCACGCCTTGCTGAACGTGCCGGAGCTGTTCGCGGTGCCCTTGATCCATGCCGGCTTGAGGTGCAGATACCGGATCTCCGCCACGACGAGGGCGCCGGTTGAGGCTGTAACGGTGATCTTCTCCGTCTGGCCGCGGTGCACCTTTGACGCTGCGAGGTGGACGGTCACTACCGGTTGAGCTACCACGATGGCCGGCCCCACCGTGGGCACGGGTGTGGGGGGTGGAGGCGGGCCGGGACAGGAAGGACAGCCGGGCGGTGGCGGAGGCGGCGGCAGGCTCGCGGCAGCGGCCGGTGGTGAGTTGAACGCCGACAGAGCCAGCAGGATAGAGGCCACGAAGAACAGGGCCTTCACGCCGATACCCTGAACTGGAAATCCACCCAGTCACTGCCGAGCGCCTTTCCGGCGCGGGTCACCATCTGTTGCATACGGACCAGCAGTCCGGTGCGCTCGTCCACCCAGGCCGTCGCCATCACCCGCACTCCACCGGCTCCAAGCCGGGAGTACCGAATGCCCACGGTGGCGTGTCCGGCCAGACTCCGCGTCGCCAGGAACCGCACGTCGCCTCGCTGCAGCATCTCCGGCAAGGCGGCGAAGGCCCATTGCCAATCGCGCGCACCCATCGTCGGGTCGGCGGTAGAGCCGGACTCGGCCCACTGATCGGCAGGCGCGAGGGCCCAGGAACCGTTGGAGTAGAGGTAGACTCGGTTGTACCGCACGTAGATTCGCTGGTTGCTGGTAAGTGCGCTGCTGTAGAGAATCACATACTGCCTGTGGCCCACCGTCTCGTGTACCGTCCAGTGCCATGCCGTGACGGTGGGAATAGTCTGCGTAAGCGCCTGCGTGATCCGCGCGGCTTCCGCCGACTGCGTGTTCTGGTGGCCGGACACCTGCAGACCCCAGAAGACGGCGCTCAAGGCAACCGCCCCGGCCAGCGCCGGAGCCGCCAGTAGACCCAGCCGGCGGAGCGTCGGGAAGCGAACCCCGCGAGAAGCGCGCCTCCGTTCCGGGCCGTACAACGCGGCATGGCGACTCAGCAGCTCGTTGCGCAGGCGCGCCCTGTGGTCCTGTGCGCCATCGACGTGGTGCGCGAGCTCTCGCACCTGCCGGGCAACGCCGCTAAAGTCATCGTGCAGCGTCGAATCATCCACCGTCCATCACCGCCTTCAGCTTGCGAAGCCCTCGGTGCAACAGCATCCGTACCGCGGGCTCATTCTTCCTCATCGCCGCCGCGATCTCCCCAAAGCTCAGATCGGCGGCGTAGCGCAGCAGCACCACCTCACGCTGTTCGTCGGACAATCGCTCGACCATGGCACGTAGCTCCGCCCGGCGCTCCAGGCCGAGGGTCCGGGACACGGGATCACCGTCGGTCGCCTCGTGGTTGACATCGTCAAGCGTACTGACGTGTCGATAGCGCCGGTAGTAGTCCACCACGCCGTTGCGGGCGATCCGAAAGATCCACGGCGCGAATCCGCCTTGCCTGGGCTGGTACGCTGGTATCGCCTCAAGCGCCTTCATGAACACCAGTGCCGTGAGATCCTCGGCGTCGGCGACGTTGCCGACTCGGTGGTAGACATACCGGTAAATCCGGGAGTAGTAGCGTTCATACAGCTCCCCGAATGCCTCGGAATCGCTCTTGGCCGCCTCGGCGATGATCGCGTCGCGCGAGTCCGCATCCGCGCTCACCGCCAGTGAGACGCTCAGCGCGTCATCCATGCGTTTTCCTTTGGCTTTCCATGTGCTACTACGTCGAAATCGATCTTCTGTAACGCTAGTCCCGATTGGGGTCCGGAGGCAATGAGGCGCGGGACGCTTCGTACATCACGATAGACGCCGCCACCGATGCGTTCAAGGATTCCACGCCGGTTCGCATCGGTATCCGCACTCGACCAGCCAGATGAGCCTGCGCCTCGCTGGAGAGGCCCCGGGCTTCACTGCCGATCACCAGTGCCGAGCTGGCCGGCCAGCGAAAGGTGGAGAGAGGAGCCCCAGCTGCAGCGTCCGTGCCGATCAACGCAGTCTCGGGCAGAGCTGCCGCGAGATCCTCCCACTCCACGGCCTGGTAAACAGGAAGGCGGAAGTGCGCCCCCATTCCCGCCCGGACGACCTTGGGCGAGAAGAGATCGACCGACCCGGGTGCGCACGCGACCCACCCCACACCGAAGGCATCGGCGCTGCGCAGGATTGTGCCGGCGTTCCCGGGGTCGGCCACCCCGTCGAGGATGACACCCAGAGAGTCGCGTCGGTGCGAGCCGAGTTGCCCGGGATCCGGCATACTCAGGACGGCGACGATTCCGCCCGGCGTCACGGTTTGCGCGGCGGCGGCGAGAACGTCGCTGGTTGCCGGGAAGGCACGCTCGGCCCAGCCCGCCAGCGCCGCGGCGATCCGCCGGCCCGCTTCCGAGCGGGCGAGCGATTCCGGGTCGAACAACACGAGCCGCGCCCGCTGCCCCGAGGCAATCGCCTCGGTGATTAGACGCACGCCTTCTGCCAGGTACGCGCCCTCTGTTCGTCGCTCCGACGCTCGGGCCAGCGAGCGGACGAGCTTGACGGCCGGATTCCGGACGCTCGTGATTCGCGCCGCGTCGGTGGCCAATGGTTTCAGCCCGCCGAGTCGGCGAAGACCGCCGAAGGAAACCGCCGTAGTGCGGCTTCGGCCCTACGAGGCGGGAGCTCGAACCTCACTGACGATGCGTTCGAACGCGGCAGGCTCGCGGACGGCCAGATCCGCCAGCATCTTTCGATCGATGCCGACATTGGCCTCGTGGAGAAGATGCATGAACTGGCTGTAGCTCAGGCCCTGCTGACGGGCCGCGGCGTTGATACGCATAATCCAGAGCGACCGCATGTCCCGCTTGCGCTGACGGCGATCACGATAGGCGTAGGCAAGAGCCTTGGTTACCGACTCATTGGCCGACCGAAAATGGCGACTTCGCGCACCACGATGGCCGGCAGCGAGCTTCAGAATCTTTTTATGCCGGCGGCGAGTTTCGGGGCCGCCCTTGACGCGTGGCACTCTCTTCTACTCCTTATCTCACCCGGAGGCCGGGCACCAGCCGCCGGATACGTCGCGCCGTGCCCTTGGGAGCCAGCTGCATGTCATCCATGGTGCGCAGCGAGCGCTTCGACTTGGCCGCCTTCTTGTGGTTCTGGAAGCCACGGCTCACCAGAATCTTCCCGTTGGCTGTGACCTTGATGCGCTTCGCGGTTGCCTTGTGGGTCTTTATCTTGGGCACGTCTACCTCGTCTCTGCTTATGAGACGCCCGCAGGCGTCGGGGCGGCCGGAGGCTGCCGCTGCTGTCGCTGGGGAGCTGGAGCCAGGATCATCGTCATTGCCCGTCCCTCGAGGAGGGGCATTCGCTCCACCGATCCGGTGCCTTCCAGCCGCTGCGTGATCTCGTCCAGAACCTGCCGGCCGATTTCGGGGTGAGCATTCTGCCGGCCCCGGAAAGTCACCGTTACCTTGACCTTGTCACCCTCGCGGAGAAAATTCTCGATGATCTTGGTTCGGTACTCGATGTCGTGCTCCGCGATGCTCGCTTTGAATCGCATTTCCTTGAGCGTCTGAGTCTTCTGGCTCTTGCGGGCCTCACGCTCCTTGCGAGTCTGCTCGTACTTAAACTTGCCGTAGTCGAGAACCTTGCAGACCGGCGGCTGCGCCATGGGGCTGACTTCCACCAGGTCGAGATTGTCGCTTCGGGCGATTTCAAGGGCACGCGGAAGTGGGACGATTCCGAGCTGCTCGCCGTTCTGGCCGATAAGCCGAACGTCGCGCGCTCGAATCTGGTTATTGACTCGCAGGTCCTTTGACGAGATGTGTCGATCCTCCTGAACAGCGCCTCTGCCCGACCACGCCGGCAGTACCATCCGTCACGGGCCGCCCGCCAGGGAACTTGAGAGGCGTTTCACAAAATAGAGAGAAGCAGCAAGGACCTTCCTCGCTGCAGCCTCCAAAATAGTAGCAAGCTTGACGCGTTTTGGGCAAGGGTCGTTCTGCGTCCAGACGCGACTTCACGCCGTTCCCAGACGGCTGAGCCGGGTCACGGGCCGGAGCTATCCTGGTCGCTCCAATCGGCTGACGCCGACCACTGATCGCACCAGCCTGTCTGCAAGACCTCGTCGCCGTCACGGTAGACGGTCGGCCGCGAGAAGTACACCGACTGCGGGTTGGCACAGGTGTCGTCAGGCGCCAGAGAGGCGCAATTTTCGCAGCTCTCCTCGAATGCTTCGGTGCCAGTCACCTGTCCCTGCAATTTGGTGCCGACGGTGGGACTCGAACCCACACGGCCGAGGGCCCCAGGATTTTAAGTCCCGTGCGTCTGCCAATTCCGCCACGTCGGCACGAACGGTCAGATGCCGCGATTCTACCAAATGGCCCGCGTCCCGCCTCCACGGTCCGGGCGGGCCCCCGCGCAGGGTGCCTCGCGGCCGCGGGCGGCCCGCGCCGTCAATGGGAATCAGCCAATTTGGTATGCTCGGGAGAAAGGTCGCCTGTCCGGTCATTCTGGGGATGTGCTGGAACTGGTAGACAGGCATGACTTAGGATCATGTGCCTTTTGGCGTGAGGGTTCGAGTCCCTCCGTCCCCACCACATCCTCCGTGGATCCTTCCCATCTTTCAACGCTGGCCCTCCGTCGGCCGGCGATTCTGTCTGAAGCGGTGGCATGGACGTCGAAGTAACGAAGCTCCCCGAAAGTCGCGTCGCGCTGAAGATTACACTCACTCCGGACGAGATCGAGGGAGCGCTGGATCGCACCTACCGGCAGCTCGTGCAGCGTGTCAACGTCCCCGGCTTTCGTCGCGGTAAGGCGCCGCGAGCCGTGGTTGAGCGCATGATCGGCCATGAGGTTTTCCTCCACGAGGCAACGGAAGAGGCCATCCGCTGGGGTTACCGCAAGGCCATCGATCAGGAGCACCTGGTACCGATCGATGAGGCTGAGATCGGGGCCGACGATGGTCACGGTCCGCATGTCCATGCCGGCGAGCCGTTTCACTTCGAGGCGAGCGTCGCCGTCAAGCCCGACGTGGAGCTGCCTGACTATCGCGCTCTGCAGGTAGAACGGCCGGCGGTCGAGGTCGCTGATACCGACGTCGAGGCGTTGCTGCAAGAGATTCGCCAGCGCAACGCCATACTCGAGCCGACGGTGCGTGCCGCCGAGCTGGGCGATGTGGTCACGATGAACGTCGTGGGCCGCGTCGGCGGCGAGGACGTGATCAACAACGAGGA
>Ga0070735_10005235_pt1 | contig 10805 bp, 8 predicted proteins | sample Coa_R1_FD_66443 | JGI IMG/M metagenome (GOLD analysis project Ga0070735, IMG submission 66443) | Surface soil microbial communities from Centralia Pennsylvania, which are recovering from an underground coalmine fire - Coalmine... | ecosystem: Environmental > Terrestrial > Soil > Unclassified ... | reverse complement strand
CCGCTGGTGCATGTCACGCTCGACCCGGCTCAGCTTGCTGAGCATCTCGAGCACGTGCACCGGCAGCCGGATGGTCCGCGCCGAGTCGGCGAAGCCGCGCTGGATGGCCTGGCGGATCCACCACATGGCGTAGGTGGAGAACTTATAGCCCTTGGTGTAGTCGAACTTCTCGACGGCCCGGATCAGGCCCAGGTTGCCTTCCTGGACCACGTCCAGCAGGGACAGGCCCCGGTCGCTGTACTTCTTGGCCACCGAGACGACCAGGCGCAGGTTCGCCTCGAGCATGTGCGCCTTGGCGCGCCGCCCGTCCTCGGCGATCAGCTCCAGGTCACGCCGGTAGCTCTCGTCCAGTCCGGTCGCGGTGTCCAGCTTGTGCTCGGCGAACAGGCCAGCCTCGATCCGCTTGGCCAGGTCCACCTCCTGCTCGGCGGTGAGCAGGCTGGTCCGGCCAATCGACTTCAGGTAGGTGTGCACCGAGTCGCCCATGGCGGGCGTCTGGTCGTCAAGGTCGACCTCGCTCAGCCGGTCGGCCTCGGCGAGCGCCGCGGCCTCCGCCTCGAGGTTCACCACGTCCGCGTCCGCGAGGTCCGGGTCGGACTCATCGCCGGACTCGGTGTCAGCGTCGCCGGCATCCTTGACCGCCCGGGCCGGGGCGGCCGAACGCGCCGACCGGGTCTTGCTCCCCGAGTCGCCAAGCTCGTTGGCCAGCCGCACGCCGGACTCGGCCAGCTCGCGCAGGATGGACCGTCCCTCGGCAGGGGTCAGGCCTGCTTGGTCAAAGGCGTTCCTCAGCTCCGCAAGAGACAGGTGACCCTGGCTACGTCCCCGCTGGATCAGGTCATCCACACGGGCCGTGCTCGCCTCTTCATCCGTTTCGACGACCGATGAGGTCGCCATGGCGATCCGCGGCATGAGACACCTCCCTCCTCCTAAATACGCACGCAATCCACACGTCGTTCACGGGCTTCCACCAAGTACCCCTCGTTTCCCCGCGCAGTCATCAGCGGGGCACATTGTCCGGGCACTAATTAGTAACGCTTTCCGCCTCAGATTGTTCCCGCCGTAGCAGTTCTCGCCTGAGCCGGACGAGGTCGTGCTTCCCGCTAGGAAGCATGGGAACGGCATCGACCATCACGACCCTGCTCGGAGCAGCGTAACGCGGCAGGCGCTGCTGCACATGCAGACGGAGCAATTCGAGGGCCGGCGGTTCGGCCGGGTCGGCGGGGACCACGACCGCTACGACCCGTTCGCCCCATTCCGGGTCCGGTTGGCCGAGGACCGCCGCGTCACGGACGCCCGGATGAGCCTGGAGCGCGGCCGCCACCTCGCCCGGCACCACCTTGTACCCGCCGGTGTTGATCACCTCGTCGGCCCGGCCGCGCACCACCAGCCGCCCGTCCGGTTCCACGCGGCCCAGGTCGCCGGTCCGGAACCACCCGTCACCTGGCGCCTCAGGCCCATGCCGATAACCCGAGAACAGCACCGGGCCGCCGATCCAGATCCGCTCGTCGTCGCCGATCCGGACCCGCACCCCGTCGAGCGGGATCCCGTCGTAGACGCACCCGCCGCAGGTCTCGGTCATCCCGTAGGTGGTCACCACCGGCACCCCGGCGGCCCGGGCCGCGGCCAGCAGCCCGGCCGGCGCGGCCGCCCCGCCCAGCAGCACGGACGAGAACTCGGTAAATGGTGATATGTCGACATCTAGTAGCCGGCTGAGCTGGGTCGGCACCAGCGAGACGTGCGCGCAGCCGGAGGCCGCGACCGTCGGCGCGTCGGCCCGGTCGGCCAGCACCGGGTCGGTCCCGCTGACCAGGGACCGCACCAGCACCTGGAGCCCGGCGACGTGCGTGGCGGGCAGGCAGCACAGCCACCGCTGGCCCGGCCGGGCGCCGATCCGGGCCAGCGAGGCCCGCGCCGAGTGCAGCAGCGCGGCCGCGCCGAGCTCAACCCCCTTGGGCGCGCCCGTGGACCCCGACGTAGCTACCACCACGGCCGTACCTTCGGCCACTCCCTTTTCTTGGCCCGAACGGCCCGTGGTGACACCGTCCGGCCCCTCCACGCTGCCCGGGGCCAGCGCCTCCACCAGCGCGTCCAGCCGGGACCGCGGCAGCTTAGCGTCCACCGGCGCGATGGCCGGCCCGCTGCCGTCGAGCGCCGCGGCCAGCAACTCGAGCAGCCGCGGCCCGGGGGTTTCGACCAGGACCGCATGCAAAGAGCGGTACGTCACGCTCGTTAAGGTTAGTTCCCGGACCTATAGGAGGTTACGAGTGACCGACATCTCCTCATCGTGGACACAAAGGGGCGCTATAGCAGCCGTAACGGTCCACGATCATGGAAGTGAGCGGTGCTGAGCGCGAAATGGGCGGGGTTGCGGGCGTTCGCCATCCCGATGCCGGTGAGGTTCCGGGGGGTCACGGTGCGGGAGGGAGCACTGATCGAAGGGCCCGCGGGATGGGGGGAGTTCTCGCCGTTCGCCGAGTACGGGCCGCGCGAGTGCGCGCGGTGGCTGGCCAGCGCGCTGGAATCGGCGGAGGAGGGCTGGCCCGCGCCGGTGCGGGACCGGATCCCGGTGAACGTGACCGTACCCGCCGTCGGGCCTGAGCAGGCGATGCGGATCGTGGCCGCCTCGGGCTGCCGTACGGCCAAGGTCAAGGTGGCCGAGCGGGGACAAGGTGAGGCGGCGGACATCGAGCGGGTGGCGGCGGTCCGCGAGGCACTCGGCCCGTCCGGCCGGATCCGGGTCGACGCCAACGGCGGCTGGGAGACCGGGCAGGCGGCGCGCATGCTGCGGCGGCTGGCCGTGTTCGGGCTCGAGTACGCCGAACAACCCTGCGCCACGCTGGACGAGCTCGCCGAGCTGCGGCGGAAGGTCGATATCCCGATCGCGGCGGATGAGTCGGTCAGGCGCGCCGAGGACCCGCTCCGGGTCCGGGCCGCGGGCGCGGCCGACATCGTGGTGCTGAAGGTCCAGCCGCTCGGCGGGGTCCGGGCCGCGCTGCGGGTGGCCGAGGCGTGCGGCCTGCCCGTGGTGGTGTCGAGCGCGGTCGACACCTCGGTCGGGCTCGCCGCCGGGGTGGCGCTGGCCGCCGCGCTGCCCGAACTGCCCTACGCGTGCGGGCTGGCCACCATGTCGCTGCTGGCCGGAGACGTCACCGCCGACCCGCTGGTGCCCGAGGCGGGCGAGCTGCCGGTCCGCCGTCCCGCCGTGGACGAGGACCGGCTGGCCCGGTTCGAGACCGACCCGGTGCCGTGGCGGGACCGGGCGGCGGCCGCGGCGCAGTTCCTCGGCGAGGTGCGGCTCACCGCGGAGCCGCGCTCGTGAACCCCGCCACGGCGTTTGGCCTGGCGTTCTGCGACGAACTGGCCCGGTGCGGGCTGCGCGAGGTGGTCCTCGCCCCCGGCTCGCGGAGCACGCCGCTGGCGATGGCGTTCGGTGACCTGGATCAGCGCGGACGGCTCCGGCTGCACGTCCGGATCGACGAGCGGTCCGCCTCGTTCGCCGCACTCGGCCTGGCCAAGGCGAGCCGGCGGCCGGTGGCGGTGCTGTGCACCTCGGGCACGGCGGCGGCCAACTTCCATCCGGCGGTGATCGAGGCCGATGAGTCGGGGGTGCCGCTCCTGGTGCTGACCGCCGACCGGCCGCCCGAGCTCAGGAGCACCGGCGCCAACCAGGCGATAGACCAGGTAAAGCTGTACGGCAGCGCGGTGCGCTGGTTCTGCGAGGCCGGCGTGCCCGAACGGCGCGCCGGGGCGGTGGCCTACTGGCGCTCGCTGGCCTGCCAGGCCTGGGCGCACGCGGCGGGCCACGTGGGTGGCCTGGCCGGGCCGGTGCACCTCAACCTGGCCTTCCGCGATCCGCTCACGCCCGCCGCGGCCGAAGGCCTAGGCCAATCCAACACCGCGGCCGAAGGCCTAGGCCAATCCCACACCGACCACGACTGGCCCGAGCCGCTGGACGGGCGCCCGGACGGGGCGCCGTGGACCCGCTCCGGCCCGGCCGGTCCCGCCGCTGAGCAGCTCGAGCTGCCCTGGACCGAACGCGGCGTGGTGGTCTGCGGCGACGGCGACTATGACGCGGCGGCCCTGGTAGAGCTGGCCGGGCAGGCCGGCTGGCCGGTCCTCGCCGAGCCGTCGTCCGGCGCCAGGTACGGCGCGAACGCGCTGCCCGCCTACCAGTACCTGCTCGCGACCCCGGAGTTCATGGCGGCGCACCGGCCTGACGTCCTGGTGTCGGCGGGCCGGCCGGGGCTGTCCCGCCCGCAGTCGGCCCTGCTGGCCGCGCCCGCCGCCCGGCACGTGGTCATCGCGCAGAGCCCGGGACGCTGGGCCGACCCGCAGCGGGCCGCCACCGACGTGACCGCCGGGATCCGGCTGCGCGGCGCGGCGGGGGAGAGGACCCGGTGGCTCGATGAATGGCGGCGGGCCGACGACGCGGCCCGGCGCGCGGTCGACGCCGTCCTGGACGCCGGCGATCGCCTGACCGAGCCCCGGCTGGCCCGGGATCTGCTGCTCGGCCTCCCCGAGCACGCACTCTTGTGGGCCGCAAGCAGCATGCCCGTTCGGGATATCGATTTTCATGCCGTAGCCCGCGCCGACGTCCGCGTCCTGGCCAACCGGGGCACCAGCGGCATCGACGGCACCGTGTCGGCGGCGATCGGGGCCGCGCTGGCCCACGCCGGCCCGGCCTTCGCCCTGATCGGGGACCTGGCCTTCCTGCACGACGCGCCCGGCCTGGCGCTGGGTCCGAGCGAGCCCCGGCCCGACCTGTGCCTGATCGTGGTCAACAACGACGGCGGCGGCATTTTCTCCACCCTCGAGCAGGCCGCGTTCACCGGGTCGTTCGAGCGGTTGTTCGGTACGCCGCACGGCGCGAGCCTGGACCACGTGGCCGCCGCGTTCGGCCTGCCCTACCAGCGGCTGGACCAGCCTGAGGACCTGGGCAAGGCGCTGGCGGGTACGGGCCTGCGGATCGTGGAGGCGCAGACCAACCGCGCGGCCGGAGCCGCGCTTCGGGCCAGACTCCGCGCCGCGGCCGCCGAGGCCATCCGGGGGATGTAGCAGTAGTGCAGCGCTCAGGCCAGCGCGGCACGCCCGGCCATCTTTCGCTAGCCGAGGTAGCCGCTTGGGTAAGGAACAAGCTGGCTGCCGCACGCGTGGGAGCCGGGAAGCCCGATCCCGTCCTGCGCCTCAGCGTCCTTGGTACACCATGCATCGACCGCGCGATAGGCGTCATTACCTATTTGGTAGGTAAATGAGACGCTTCTCTTGAACTGGTTTGCGGAAATTCTCTGTGGCGGCCCGACGACGGGATCATCGGCTCCCAGCTGCAACTGCGTGGGCGGCGCGGGTTCGACGGATGGGGCGAGGTTAACGCCGAAGTACACGTACCAGGGTTTCGACATCTCCGCGTTCAACGCCTGCGGCGGCACAGAAACGATGTACGTCGCAGTCAAGTGACAGACCGGGCGGAGGCAATTCTGCGAATATGTTGTCGTCCCAGTGGCGATAACGTAGATCGTGCTGGTCGCCGAGGTGGCCAGCGGCGTCGTCGAGGTACTGCTTCGAAAGACCTCCACCGCGTAGCGTGTGGCTAGGGTCGGCGTCACCTTGAACACGTACATGGTGGTCCGGCCAGCCGGGTCCAGGGTGAGTGAACCGGCTGGAGCGGGCGCGCTGGTGTAGGGGAACTGCTGGGCGAACAGCCGGGCGACCTCCCCGCTGACGGCGCCGGTGATTTCGCCGCTGACCTGGGCACTCGAGTCCTTGCCTCCGTGGTAGACCACGTAGACATCGCTGGACACCGGAGGCAGGCCGGAGGTGGCGGTGACCGGGATGCTCACAGGCGGGCCTGGATGCCGCGCCGCCGCTGGATGGTTCGGGGCGCTGGGCCGGTGCGGAGAGCCGCTGGTCACGGCCAGGGCCACGCCCGCAGCAGCCACTGCGGCCACGACCGCGATGATGAGGGCCAAGCGGAGACGCCCGAGGTGCTCAAGATGCCGGAGATGCTTGGTGTGTCGGAGATGCCAGAGGTGGCGCGATTCCCGGGAATCCTTGGGCTGACGGGACAGGCTGACCTTCTGCACGGCGCTGCCGTTGACCGTCGGCGCGGAACCGGACGGCCACAGCGCCGCGAGCAGCAGCGCCGCTCTGCTTAGGTGGGACCGACCGCGGTCCTCCCAGTCCTGGCCGTACGCGCCCCAGGCGGCCGTGCGGAGGCTGGTGACGAAGGCCGCGGCGTTGGCGGGCCGGCCCTCGGGGTCCTTCGCCAGCCCGGCGGTCATCAGCGGCCGCAGCGGCCCGGGCACCGGGTCCAGCGGCACCGGCTCGTACAGATGCTGGTAAAGCAGCCGTTGATCGGAGTCGCCGGTGAACGGCGGATGGCCGGTCAGGCACTCATAGAAGGTCGCCGTGGCCGCGTACACATCCCCGGCCGGGCTGGCCGGGGCTCCGCTGAACTGCTCGGGCGGCGCATACGACAGCGTGCCCATCGGAAGCGGCCGGTCCCCGGCCCGCGCCGCGATGCCGAAGTCGGTCAGCTTGCTGCCTCCCTGCCCGTTGACCAGCACGTTCTCCGGCTTGTAGTCCCGGTGCACCACCCCGCGCGCATGCGCCGCGGCCAGGCCCAGGAGCGAGCCATGCAACACCACCAGCGCCGCCTCCGCCGTGGTCTGGCCCTGACCAGACAAGATCTCTCGCAACGACACCCCGTCGACCAGTTCCATCACGATTGCGGCACCGGCCGGTGATTCGACGTATTCATACAGCCGGACGACATTGCGGTCATCCAGCGAGGCCAGCACCGTCGCCTCCGCGCGGAAGGTCGTGACGAAGGCCGGGTCTTCCAGCAGGGTCCGGTGCAGGTACTTGATCGCCACCATGGTGCCCGAGACGTCGTGCCGGGCTAGCACCACACGACCGAACGCGCCCGAGCCGAGCTCCCTCACCCCGGCGTACCCGGGAACAGTCCACTCTGGCCCCTCAGCCGGCACGCCCGGGCTTGGGGGCTCTCCGTCATCGAATACCAGCCCCATCGAATCCCCCACTATCACCTGGCGACCCTGAAATATCACCGGCCGAGGAAATCCCTGACCAGGAAACATTCACCTGCCCACATCCGGGCACGGGAAACCTCCCAGCCTGACGAGATCAAGAATGAAGTGCGTGCCAGACCACGTCGACACCCCGAATATTACGGTCAGGCAATTCGATCCCTTTGGATACGCGGCGTTACCGGCAGGGGCCGGCATTCTCATGTCGAGTTTCCAGCCGCGCCGGAGCCCGCCAGCCTGGCCACATCTAACCAACCACGAACTCGCAGACCTGCAGATTTCCGCGCTCGGCAGGCACAGCGCCGCATACGCGTAATGCCCCGCGGCAGCGCGGCACCCCGTGCACCCCTCCTTGGTCACCCGGCACTGATCGTGTTTACCCTTCGACGGTCATGCGTACGGTCAGCACCGCAAGCTGTTTTTATTACCGCGATTCCGGATTGGCCTCATCTCTTGGGCTTTCTTTTGCGATTTTGGTTGTCAAGTAGCTTGTGGTGAAAACTTGTTGTCAGGCAGCTTCGGGGCGCGGAAAACCTCGCACAGCCGGCCGGCCTCGGTGTCCAGGCCGCGGCTTCGGCCTCGAGGGCGGCGGTGAGGTCGCAACGCGTCGCCGGTGCGTGATAATTGGCAGTGCCATGACGCTTACCCAGCTGAACGCGTTCGTCCTGGTGGCCCGGCTCGGCTCGGTGACCGCCGCCGCCAACGCGCTCGGCGTCAGCGAATCGGCCGTCTCCCAGGCCCTATCGGCGCTCCGCCTGCACCTGGGAGATCAGCTGGTCACCCGCGGGCCGGTCGGCATGACCCTGACCGCGGGCGGATCGCGGCTGCTCGCCACCGCGTCGCAGATCGTCGTGCTCGGCGCCGAGGCGCACGCCGCGGTCCGCGCCGCGCAGGGCGCGCCCGAGCAGCTGCGCGTGGTGTCGAGCTCGACGATCGCCGAGTTCGTGATCAGCCCGCTGACCGAGGCGTTCACCAAGCGGTTCGCCGGCTCGGTCGAGGTCACGGCGGGCGTCGCCGCGACCAAGGAGATGCCCGTCCTGATCGCCAACCGGCTGGCCGACGTGGCCATCGGCGCCGACCCGCGCACGATGCCTGACGACCCGGCCCTGACCCTGGTCACCGAGCCGATCTTCCGGTACCGGCTCGTGGTGGTGACGGCCGGCCAGCCGCGGCTGCGCGGCGGCCCCCGTCAGTGGCTGTGGTTCGTGGACCCGTCCGGCACCGATCCGGACAGCGAGATCGGCCAGTTGCTGGCCGGCCTGGGCATCCCGGAGAGCCAGATCCGGGTGTTCCCCAACCAGACCGCGGCCTGGGCCGCGGCCGCCGACGGGACCGGGGTCGCACCCGCGGTCGAGCACCTGGTCGCGCACCAGCTGCGCCGCGGCGAGCTGTCCCGGGTCGAGCAGCCCGGCTGCCGGGTGGAGGCCTGCTGGCACGTCACCCTGCTCGAACGCCAGCACCAGAGCACGGCGTCCAGCTCGTTCCGCCGGTACCTGACCACGCCGGAGGCCATGCACCTGATGCGCGCGCCGGCCGGCGGGGTCCCGCCGTCCCGCTTCCGGCCGCCGGTCTACGTCACGATCTGGAGCTAAGCCCAGCTCAGACGCCCGGAAACGGCACCCTTAAGCAAGAGCTTATTCGGCCATTGCGGGCCGGTACGGCCCAGCGGATCATGTTGACGGTCACGACTGGCGGCCACCGTCAGCATTGTCCAGTGCCGGGAGTATTCAGTATGCGCATTGAATCCGACGGCCACAGCCGCGGTAACCCGCGGCTTTACGAGCTGATCGAGCACGCTCCCAAGACCGGGAAGAGCCCGACCGTCTGGGCCTGGCCCGAGCTGATCGACTACCTCAAGGTGGCAGGCCAGCCGGTCGCGGGACCCTGGCCGCCGCATCAGGAGCCACGGCCGGACCCGGATTACGAGTCGCTCCCGACGGCCGTGCCCGACCCGGAATCCGAGCCGTAGGCCGGCCCACCCACTGCGACACCTGGAGGATCTATGTATCCGTCGCGGTTCCGCTACGAGGCGCCGCGTTCGCTGGCCGAGGCGATCGGCCTGCTGCACGACGGCGGGGACTACGCCAAAGTGCTGGCCGGCGGGCAGAGCCTGGTCCCGCTGATGAAGCTGCGCTTCGCCTCGCCCGAACTGGTCGTCGACATCAACAACGTGCCCGGCCTGGACTACCACCGGGCCGACCCGGACGGCACGCTGCGCATCGGCGCCCTGTGCCGCCACGTCGACCTGGAGCGCTCGGACCTGCTGAAGACGACCCAGCCGACCATGGCCTCGGCCGCCCCGCTGATCGCCGACCCGATCGTGCGCAACCGGGGCACGCTGGTCGGCTCGCTGTGCCACGCCGACCCGCAGGGCGACTGGGCCTCGGTGGTGCTGGCCCTGGGCGGTTCGGTGGTGGCGCAAGGCCCGCGCGGCCGGCGCACCATCCCGCTCGCCGACTTCGTCACCGGGCCGTTCCAGAACGTCCTGGACCAGGACGAGATCGCGGTCGAGGCCGTGATCCCGGCGGCCCGGGGAACCCGCTCCGGCGGCTACCTTAAGCTCGAGCGCCGGGTGGGCGACTTCGCCACCGTCGGCGTCGCGGTCGCCCTGGAGACCAGCGGCGAAACCGTGACCCGGGCCGGCGTCGCGCTGACCGCGGTGGGCGGTTCCACGATCGCGGCTACCGAGGCCGCCGCCGCGCTGACCGGGCAGCCGCTGACCCCAGAGCGCATTGCCCAGGCGGCCGATCTCGCGGCGCAGGCCGCCCGGCCGAGGACCGATCATCGCGGCAGCGCCGAGTACAAGCGGCACATGGTGCGCACGTTCGTCGTGCGCCTGCTGAGCCGAGACCAGGCGACGGCGGAAAGGGCAGCCTGATCATGACGATCGTCTACGACGACACCGACGGCCAGACGAGCGACGTCCCGGTCCGCCGGATCAAGTTCAGCATCAACGGCGAGAAGAAGATCGCCGAGGTCGAGCCCCGGCTGCTGCTAGCCCATCTGATCCGCCGCGGCCTTGCCCTGACCGGCACGCACCTGGGCTGCGACACCACCAACTGCGGTGCGTGCACGGTGCTGGTGGACGGGCGGCCGGTGAAGTCCTGCACCATGCTGGCCGTGCAGGCCGACGGGCACGAGATCAGCACGGTGGAGGGCCTGGCCACGGCCAGTGAACTGCACCCGCTGCAGGAGGGCTTCAAGGAGGAGCACGGGCTGCAGTGCGGGTTCTGCACGCCGGGCATGATGATGGCCGCCAAGGCGCTGCTGGACCGCAATCCGGACCCCACCGAGGAGGACGTGCGGTGGGCGCTATCCGGGAACCTGTGCCGCTGCACCGGCTACCAGAACATCGTCAAATCGGTGCTGTGGGCGGCCGCCAAGCTCCGCGCCGAGTCCGGGGAGGCATGACGTGTCACAGGCACTCGACGAGATCAAGATCGGCGGGCTGGGCGCGAGCCGCAAGCGGGTCGAGGACAACCGCTTCATCCGCGGCAAGGGCAACTACACCGACGACATCACCCTGCCCGGCATGCTGCACATGGAGATCCTGCGCAGCCCGCTGGCGCACGCGCGGATCGTGTCGATCGACGCCAGCAAGGCCTGGGACATCCCCGGCGTGCACCTGGTGCTGACCGGCGAGATGATGGCGACCAGGAACCTGGCCTGGATGCCGACCCTGTCCTACGACACCCAGGCCGTGCTGGCCACCGACAAGGTGCGGTTCCAGGGCCAGGAGGTGGCCTGCGTCATCGC
>Ga0070735_10005234_pt1 | contig 10806 bp, 12 predicted proteins | sample Coa_R1_FD_66443 | JGI IMG/M metagenome (GOLD analysis project Ga0070735, IMG submission 66443) | Surface soil microbial communities from Centralia Pennsylvania, which are recovering from an underground coalmine fire - Coalmine... | ecosystem: Environmental > Terrestrial > Soil > Unclassified ... | reverse complement strand
CATCCCCGACGGGGTGATGCGCGACGTCGCGGTGGCGCGTTACAACGATCTGCAGAGCGTCGATGAATTGTTGCGCGGAAGAGAAAGCGATCTTGCGGCGATAATCGTCGAGCCCATCGTCGGCAACATGGGATACGTCACGCCGGTGCAAGGCTTTTTGGAAGGCTTGCGCGCGCGCGCGCACCGCTTCGGCGCCCTGCTGATTTTCGATGAAGTGATCACGTGGTTGCGCATTGGGCTGCAAGGCGCGCAGGCTCGCGTAGACGTCGTGCCCGACGTTACGACGATCGGCAAGATCATGGGCGGCGGCTTTCCTATCGCTGCCTTCGGCGGACGTGAAGATGTGATGGCGGTGCTGGCTCCGCAAGGCGCGACGTTCACCGGCGGCACGCACGCGGGCAATCCGTTCTCGGTCGGGATGGCGCATCGGACGTTGGATCTGCTTGAAGCGCATCCCGAATATTACGCGTACATGGACGCGCTGGGTAAGCGGCTCGCCGGCGGCATTCGCGCAATTTTCGAACGGCGCGGATTGCCGTATGCGGTCGTACAGCATGAATCGATCGTGGATTTCAAATTTCGTGCCGGCCCAGCCGGCCGAAACTACGATGACGCGCTCGATGCCGACAAGGAGAAATATGCGGCATATTATCACGAGATGCGCAAGCGCAAGATCTTGCTGCCGCCCTCGCAGAACGAAGTCATGTTTGTTTCAACCGCGCACACGCCGGCCGATATCGACGAAACGCTGACCGCGATCGATGAAACGTTCGACATTCTTACGTAATACGGGGGTGTTAGCCCCGCTGAGTGTCACCCTGAGCGTGTCGAAGGATGACATGCCCGACGCGAAGGCCATCGCGAGCCAAGTGCGTGATGAGTACCTGCATGCTTGGAACGGCTACAAGCGATTCGCGTGGGGCGCAGACGAGGTGCTGCCGATCAGCGGTATGCCCAAGAACTTTTTCGTGCCGGCGCATTCGTTCGGGCTTTCCATCATCGAGGCGATGGACACGCTCTACATCATGGGCCTGGACGACGAACTCTCGGCGTGCGTGACGTGGCTGCGCTCGCACATCGATTTCGACGTCGATGCCGACGTGCAGATGTTCGAAGCCGTGATCCGGATGGTGGCGGGCCTCATTACCGGTTACTACGCGACGGGAGAGCGGTTCTTAGTCGACGGCGCGCGTGATTTGGCGGATCGCCTTTTGGTGTGCTTCACGAAGTCGCCGAGCGGCGCGCCGTACCGGTTTGCGAATCTCAAGACCGGTGCGGTCAGCGATCCCAAATCGAACCTGGCCGAGATCGGATCGAATGTTTTAGAGTTCGGAGATCTTTCGCGGCTGACGAACGATCCGAAGTACCTCAACGCTTCCATGAAAGCGTACGAAACGATCCTCGCCAAGCGGTCGCCGCTCAATTTGATGGGTACCAATTTCGACGTGGAGAAGGGCGAGTTCATCGGCACCGACGACGTCGGACCGGACGAACCCGCCGATTCCTTCTACGAATATCTGTGGGGCGGCTGGCAGATGCTCGGCATTGCACAATGCCGCGATTGGTACCGGCTCGTCACCGACGCACTCTTGAAGTACAAAGTCACGCACGTCGACGGCAATCTCTGGTTCAAAACCGTCGATTATACCACCGGCCTGCCGACCGGCGACGCGTCGGTGAGCGAACTCATCGCATTTTACGCCGAACTCGTTTCAAAGGGTGGAAATCGCGCAGTCGGCGAGGCGTTCTACGATTCCTGGACGCGCGTCCTGAACCAGTACGAGTTGATTCCCGAGGTGATTTTCTATCCGGATCGCTCGATCATGGATCCGAAGCATTGGATGCGCCCGGAGTATCCGAACTCGTCGTTCGACCTATGGTTCCTGACGCACGATCCGAAGTACCGCGCGACCGCCTACCGATACTTTACCGCGCTTCGCGCGAATTGCCGAACGCCGAACGGCTATACCGTCCTGACCGACATTCGCACCCGTCCGATGACGCAAGGCGATTATTTCCCGGCCTACTCGTTTTCGGAGAACTTCAAGTATTTGTACTGCATGTTCAGCGGCACAACGGATCGCTTCGACGGAGCTCACTATTACCTGAACACCGAGGGCAAAGCGCTGCGCGGGCTATTGAGGAACGGTAAGCCAGCCCACTCGCCCTAGCCCGCGTTCGGGTTCTGCAACTCACGTGGTAGTTGGGGTCAAAAAGCGAGCGAGGGCACGTCGGGACGCGAGGCCATCTCCGGGCAACCGCGTAGCGGTGGTAGGGGAAGCGGACCGGGCTGTTGCGTTGGCGCGCGGGGAGGCCGGCCCGCTTCCTCTATTTATTATTTACGCATAGGCGCAGGATAAACGGTAGGGCTGTAAAGCCCGTTTTGATCCACGGAACGTACGCCCAGAATATAGTTATCTTTGCTCACGGGAACCGTGGCTTGCGTTGCGCTGCCGACGTTTTGCGCATATTGCCAAACCGGCGAGGATGTTTCGCGCCAGACGATTTCGTACGAAACCGCACCCGGTGCGGCTTTCCAACGCAGTGTGGAATCATTTGTCAGATGCTCGGTGAGCAGCTCAACCTGGCGTGGTTGATCCGGCCCAAGCGCAAGTGCTGCCAGCGCCGCAACGTTCACTTTCGTCACGCGCGCGAGGTAGTCGGCATCGATATACCGCGGAAGGTCGCCGTATTGGACGCCGTTTTCGACCCGGACATCCTGGTGCTGGTGGTGGAAGTTTTCGTGGATTTCGACAAAACGGATAGCCGGGAATCCGGCATCATTAAATGATTCCTGATCTCCCCCGCGCAGAAAACGATCCGCGCGATAGATGAGCATCCCCTGCATCGCCGGAACGTACGCTTCCGCCGTCTCCTTCACAAAGCGCGCCAGTTCGCGAGACGGTGAATCGTTTTCCGAGCCGAGCAGGTTAACGATCGCATCCTTGGTTCCGGGCGGCAGTGCTTCACTAAAGATGCGCACTTGGTTCACGTCGGGTGACCCTGCGGGCGCGTTGGGTGTGCCGATGATGTCGTTGTTGAGATCGGCAACGACGTCTACGCCGGCGCTCTTGAGTTCTTGCGCAAAATGGTTTGAGCCCCATAGGCCGAGCTCTTCGCCGTCGAACACGGCAAAGATAATGGTTCCGCGAAAGTGCGTGGACGCCATCACCTTCGCCGCCTCGATGACGGCAGACGTTCCCGATCCGTTGTCGTCGGCACCCGGCGCATCGCCGCGCCCGTCGGTGCATTTACCGTTGCAATCGTCATAGTGGCTCGACATTACGTAGGTCGGCCCGGGTTCATCGCCTTTCAGCGTAGCGATGACGCTCGACTCGACGACTGCTCGCGGTGTACGCTCCGTCTTTGGCTGCGTATAGGTATCGAGCCGTACGCTCATGCGGCCGCCGCTGCTTTTGGCGATCTCTTCCAACTGTGCGCGGATCCAGTCGCGTGCTGCGAAGACGCCGCGCGTCGGCGAGTGCAAGTCATCGGAGAAGTCGTTCCGGGTGCCGAACGCGACGAGGCGCGTGTCGAATGCGCGCAGATCCGTTGCGGAAACGGCGTTCGCCATCGCTTGGATACGCGAATCCAAGTGAGGCGAAGGTGTTGCGGTGAACGCGGCCAGCGAGAGTGCGGCGATGAAGCGGGCAATCAGCATACCCGCGTGATTTTATGAGGTTGCCGCTCTTTCCTGATCCGCGCCGCTCCTGCGGTGCAAATATCGCCCGAGCACAACGGCAGTTCCGCGGCCGGGAACCGAGTGTACGGCGAAGATGTCGGTGCAGCGCCGCATGATCGGCAAGCCTCGGCCGCGCTCGTCAAGCGCATCGGGCAAAACGATGTTCGCGAGCGGATCGGTGGCAAAGCCGGCGCCGGAATCGACGATCGTTGCCAGGATTTTGTCATCTTCAATCTGACAGTGCACTTCGATCACGTCGCTGGTCCGCGAGTGTTCGATGGCGTTGGCCAGGGCCTCGCCGACGGCAAAGATGAACTCCTCGAGTTCTTGGTTATCGATCTCGCGATTTCCGGCGAACGACAAGACCTGGTGGCGGACGCTTCCGCTAAAGCGAGCATTGGGGGGTATCCGGACGCGCAAGCTGCGCCCCCCCGGTGTGTCGTACCCGCGGTAAGTGTGCCCATTTAACGCCATGGTTCGCCAAAGATTCTACCGCGGGCCCAGAAAATTAAACGTTTTAACAATGCCGAATGCTAAAAGCGCCAGCGTTTACGTCTACGTTCTGCGGTGCCGGGACGGCTCGTTTTACACCGGATGGACCGACGATTTGGAGCGGCGGCTGCGGGCCCACGCGGACGGAAAAGCCTCAAAATACACGCGATCGCGCCTGCCGGTCCGGTTGGCCGCTTGGTTTGCATTGGAAAACGCGTCCAGCGCGCGAAGCCTGGAGGCCCGTTTCAAACGCCTGACCCGCCCCCAAAAACTCGCGGCGCTCGCGGCACGCCAGGCCTTCGGCGTCACCATGAACAAGGCACCCGGGCTATGACCTACACCGTTCCGATCGGCGAAGAACTGCGCTCCTACCTCGACAAGGCCCGTGACTCGCAGGCGCGCATCACGACCAACAAAGGCGAGATCGTCTTCACGTTTTACCCCGACGATGCGCCGCAGCATTGCGCGGCGTTCATCAAGCTCAGTGAAGCCGGATTCTACGACGGACTGAAGTTTCACCGCGTCGAGCCGGGTTTTGTGGTTCAAGGCGGCGATCCGGACGGCAACGGCACCGGCGGCCCGGGTTACCGTCTGAAAGCGGAATTCAACGAACGTCCGCACGTGCGCGGCACCGTCGCGATGGCGCGCGCTGCGAATCCGGACTCGGCCGGCTCACAATTCTACATTTGTCTCGACGACGCGCGTTTTTTGGATCGTCAGTACACCGTGTTCGGTCAAATGACCGGCGGCTTCGATACGCTCGACGCAGTCAAAGTGGGCGATACGATGCAGAAAGTGACGATCGAACCGAAGAAGCCGGCGTAGCGCCCCTACAAATCCGTTCCCGCCACGTGGTGGTAAACGATGCGCGAAATTTGCGCGATGCCGTCGTAGGCTTGGTCCGGAGCATCGAGGCCGTTCGTATAAACGGACAGCACGTACGGCGAGTCGCCGTAGGGTTCGATGATGGCGACGTCACTGCGCGAGCGGCTCAGCTCGCCGGTTTTGTTGGCGACGCGCACGCCCGCCGGAAGCCCGCGCGGGATCGTGTCGCGGTCGGTTTGCCCGAGCATGATGTCGATCATGCGCCGGCACGAGCTGGGTGAGGCGACTGTTGAGATTTCCTCGCGCACGCCGCGCTCGAGTTGGAACAGCAAGTGCGCCATGTCGGCCGGCGTCGTGCGGTTGTCCATGTGCTGGCCGATGGCGGCAAAATCCATGAAATGACGGCGCAGGTGCGTGTTATGCAGACCTGCCTTGCGCGTTACGCTGTTGATGCGCGCGAAGCCGAAGTGCGTAATGAGCAGGTTGCTGGCGGTGTTGTCGCTGAGTTGAATCATCGGCACGATGAGCTGCGCGACGGTGAAGCGCTGGCCGTCCGCCGCACCCGCAAGGAAATCCGACCCGCCGATGAGGTCATCGCTACGGTACGTGACGTGCTCGCGCATGACCGCTGGATCGTGCTCCGCGGCTTTGAATGCCGTGAGCATGATCAACATTTTGATGGTCGATGCGCTTGGAAACGACACATTCGCGTTATACGACGCGATCGGATGTCCGAACGCCATCGTGTGTGCGTAGAGGCCGACTTTTCCTGGGATGCTTTCGATTGCCGGCCGCAACAATTCTTCGATGGGCATTTGCGCGCGAGCGACCTGTGGAAGCGTGCAAAGCGCGAGTGAGCCGAACAAGAATGCCGAGCGGTTCAACCTATGACCCCGTCCCCTGGTAGTGCTGCAAACCGATTCTCCAAAATCCGTACGACACCGCCAGCCACCCTGCTCCGATGAGCGGAGTAAGCAGGCCGATTTGCGGCGAGAGCGAGAGACCCGTTTCCACTTTGTGCAGCAAAAACGTCGCCGGAAAATAATTCATGAATGCAAACGGAAATACGAACGAAAGAATGATGCGCACGCCGCGCGTGTAGATGCTGATCGGGTAGCGTGTGAACTCCTGTTCGAGCGACATGATGACCCAGCGCAACGTGTCGACGCGAACGAACCAGAACGACGCCGTTGCCACCGCGAGCGAGATGCCCAGGTCGATCAGCGCGCCGCCCAGCACGACGAACGGCACGAACACGACGAATGCCCAGTCCACCTGCACGCCGCTGAAGCGCGTCGCGATGATGAAGTAGCCGACGGCCAGCATCAAGCCGTCGGGAAAGATTTGCGACGGGACGGTGAGCGTTTGAAAGAGTGCGTCCTGCGGGCGCACCAAGAAGCGATCGAAGCGGCCTTCGCGCACGTAGTCGGGAACGTTGACCACCGTGAAGAAGAACGTGTTGTGGAACTCATGGCCCAGCATCCAAAGCGCGTACAGAAACGCCATTTGCTTGAAGTCCCACCCGTTCATCGAGGGGAATTGGCGCAGCGTCACCCAAAGCGCCGCAAGCGCGGTTGCATGATACACGAACGTGAAACAGAACCACATGAGGAAGTTCGCGCGGTATTCGAGCATCGTCAGGACGTTGATGCGCCAGTATTGGTAATACGTCGCGAGCATTCACCATGAAGTTCAGCTTCGAAGCCGAAGTTTCCGTCCGGCCGCCATACCGGCTCGATCTCACTGTGGATGCGCTGCGGCGCCTTGCAGCCAACGTCGTCGACGTTGCGCATGACGGCGTCTATCGCCGCGCGATCCGCGACGCGGCGGGCACCAACATCCTGCAGGTCGAGCAGGCAAGCACGAAATCACTTCTAGTACGCATCGCCGGGCCGCGCGCGCGGCGGCATCTCGCGACGGCGCGGCGCATGTTGGGCACGCAGACACGTTTGGACGATTGGTACCGGCGCGTTCGTCCGTATCCGTGGCTGGAGTTTCTTGCGCGCGAGTTGCGCGGTTTGCGGCCGCCGCGCTATCCGACGCTGTGGGAAGCGCTCACGCACTCGATCGTTTTTCAGCAGATCAGCATTCACGCCGCCGCCTCGATCATGCGGCGGCTCATCGAAACCGCGGTCGAGCCGCTCGAACATGGCGGCAACACGTATTATCCGTTCATCACACCGGGGGAGTTGCTGGCCTGTGACGATGCAAAGCTGCGCGGCGCGGGCCTGAGCGCGAATAAAATCGCGCACTTGCGCAGCGCAGCCGTTGCGGTTGCATCCGAGGAGGTGACGGAAAGCGAAATCGAACGGCTGCCCAGCGCGCAAGCGTCGGAACGGCTCTGCGCCATCCGCGGTATCGGACCATGGAGCGCGGCGGTCGTGCTGCTGCGCGGGTTCGGCCGGCTCGACGTCTTTCCGATGAAAGACTCGGGCGTCGCGCGCAGCCTTCGCTTGCTTTCGGGCGATCCGCTCGTCGACGCCCACGCGCTGCTGGAAGGCTTGGGCCCGGTGCGTGGTATGCTGTATTTCCACCTGCTGCTGGGCCGCATGCGCAACCTGCTGCCCGCGACGCCCGGTTCGGAGATTGCGTGATGCATCAAACGATTCCGCGAACTTTTGCGATTCAGCGCTCCGGCGAGCGCTATTACGCGGACCTCGACTGGCTGAAAACCTATCATTCGTTCAGCTTTGCCGATTACTACGATCCGAACAACGTGAACTGGGGAGCGCTGCGCGTCTTCAACGACGATCGCATCGCCGCGGGAACCGGCTTTCCGCTGCACCCGCATCGCGACATGGAGATACTCACGTACGTGTTCTCGGGCGAGCTCGAGCATCAGGACAGCATGGGCAATCGCGGCATCGTGAAAGCGGGCGGCGTGCAGTTCATGAGCGCCGGAACCGGGGTGCGTCACTCGGAAGAAAACGCGCGCGACGACGCGGAGCTGCATCTGGTGCAGATGTGGGTGCTTCCCGGCAAGACCGGCACGCCGCCGACGTACGGTCAGAAAGATTTCACGCTCGAAGATCGCCGCAACCGCTGGCTCGCCGTTGCGAGCGGACACCACGCGATTGCCGCGTCGATTGCACTGACGCAGAACGCGGCGCTGTTGGTTTCGCATCTCGAAAACCACGAGCTGCGTCATACCTTCGAGCCCTCGCGCTTCGGTTTCTTGTTCGTCGGGACCGGCGAAATCGAAGCCAACGGCGAGAAGCTCTCGACGGGCGACGCCGTTCGCATGTACGCAATCGAACGGCTCGATCTGCGCGGAACCGGCGAAGTCGTGCTTTGGGATCTACCCGCCCTGGATCACGACACGCCATGACGCCGCTCGCCAGACGAGCGCCGAAAGTGCGCTGAAAAGCACGAGCCACACGACCTGAATGAGCAGGTAGCGCGCGTAGTCGTGCGGCTGAATCACCCCCACGTAGATGAGCAGCGGTGTCGAGTATATCGCTGCAAACGGCAGCGCGAAAACGATGCGTCCGAACGCGCCGGGGAAGAACGTCAGCGGAATTATCTGGCCGCTGAGCAGGTCTGAAACCCATCGAACGATGAGCTGAATCGCGAACGTCTCCAGCGTCCAAAACGCGATGGCGTTCATCAAGAAATTGACGAAAAAGTTGATCAGGTATCCAAGGAAAAACGACAGCAGAAACATGCCGAAGACAGGCGCGCTCGGCACGTCGATGTGCACCAGCAAGAGTGAGAACAGAATCGACGGGATGACCAGCAGCGCGTGCAGCGGCGTTTGGCCGAAACCGTCGCTGAAGAAGTAGAACGGCACGCTGATGGGTTTCATCAAATCCGTGGCGATGGTGCCTTCGCGGATCTTTTCACGAATCAGCCGCGTGCCGTCGACTTCCAAGATGAGCGACATGAGCAGCGCCACGGTCGCGTAGGTGATCATCGAGTGAAGGGGCAGATTCATCGGAGCGATATTTTGCGCGTAGAGCGCCGTCCAGAGCGAGCGCAGCAAGTAGACGCGCACGATGAGCGAGCCGACCTCGGTGAACACCTCCATGCGGTAGGTGGCCTCGCGCGCGAACGCCTTCTTTGCGAATTCCGCGTACGGCGCGACGGCGATCATCCGGGCGGAACCACCAAGTCGTGCAGCTCGTAGCTGCCGTCGCCATGATTGAAACGCAGCTGCAGATCGTCGCGTGGTGCCGTTGCAAATGTGGCGTTGAAATAGGCCGATTCCTGCGGAGCGATGCTTGGGACGGCGCAGAATTGCGTCGACGGAATGACGTCGGGTCCGCCGGTGCGCATCAGGACGAACTCGGCGGTCGAGCACTGCAAGGGTGAGCTGCCCTCGTTAGTGATGGTGCCTGAAACGACCAGCCCTTCAACCGGCGCGGCACTGGAATTCGTACGCATCGGCGCGGGAATCACTTCGAGCGCCGAGAGATACTCCACTTTGGAGAGATGCCCGTGCTGCGCGCCGTTTCCACCTGCGCATCCTCCGAGCGCGCCGGCCAGTATGAACAGCGCCGCGATTCTGCGCACTATTTCTTGCCCTTTTTTTCGCGCGCAATCGCGGCTTCGCGCCGCAGCCGCGCTTCTTCCAGTTCCACGAACATCACGTCCACGACTTTCTCCACTTCGACCGACTGGGTGGGCGGCGGCTCCTCCGTGCGTTTTGGGGCCTTCGCCGGCGCCGCTTTCTTTGGGGTTTCCGCAATCGCGGAGTCCTGCGCGTGCGTTTTGCGCAAGAACTTCGCGTACGCTTCCGCGGCTTTCGCGCGGACGTCGGGCGCGTCGTCCAAATTGAAGACGTCTTCGAAGAAGTGCATCTGCTTGCGAATCTCAGGCGCTTTGTCAGGCGGATAGATCGTCGCGGGATCGCCGAACGCGATGTGCTGCATCGGCACGTGCTGGCCGCTTTTCACCCGTGTCTTCACGTGAACGATTCCGCCGAGCGCCACGCTCGTATGCTCTTCGATCGTTGCGCCGTTGAACACCTTCGTGCCGGAAGCGACGAAGCATCCGGGCTCGATCGTCGCGCCGACGACGTACGCGCCCGGACCGATGATGCAGCTCTCGCCGACGTTCAGCGGAAACTGGATGACGCTGCCGCCGCTCGACTTGAGCACCGCGTTTTCCATGACGACCGAATTGGCCCCGATGACGACCGGCGCGCCCTCCGCGGTGATTACCGCTCCGTACAGAATCGCGCAGCCTTCCTCCACGGTCACGTCGCCGCTGATTACGGCAGTCGGCGCGACGTATGCGGACTCATGTACTTTCGGTTTTTTCGTTCCGCTTGAGATCATCATGTTCTGCTCACCTCGAGGCCTTCCAGGTAGATTCTTCGGATAATCGACTCCAAATCCGGCTCCTCAATCGTCAGGTCGCGCAGTTCGAACCGCTGAGTTGCCTCCCGGATCAACTGGTCGGGTCGCACGAGGCGGCGATCGAAACGGTAGTGCACGACGCCGCGTTCGTTCGAGACGATCTGTGCTCCGCTCAGCTGCGGGTCGTCCTGCGGCTGCGCAAACGTCAAAATCAGCGTGCGGTGCGTACCGTATTCTTCCTTGATGCGCTCGATGCCGCCGTCGTATATCACGGTGCCGTCGTCGATGATGATGATCCGCCGGCACAGGCGCTCGACGTCCGCGAGATCGTGCGTCGTCAGAATGACGGTCGTGCCGCGCTCCTCGTTGATGTGCCGGACGAACTCGCGAATCGCTTCCTTTGCGATGACGTCCAGGCCAATCGTCGGCTCGTCGAGATAGACGATTTGCGGATCGTGCAGCAGCGCTGCTGCGAAGTCGCCGCGCATGCGCTGACCGAGGGAAAGC
>Ga0070735_10005232_pt1 | contig 10807 bp, 4 predicted proteins | sample Coa_R1_FD_66443 | JGI IMG/M metagenome (GOLD analysis project Ga0070735, IMG submission 66443) | Surface soil microbial communities from Centralia Pennsylvania, which are recovering from an underground coalmine fire - Coalmine... | ecosystem: Environmental > Terrestrial > Soil > Unclassified ... | reverse complement strand
CCGGCCGGCTGTGGATCTCCTGGGATTCCGCGGAGGTGAACTGGGGCAAGGACTGGAATAGCCAGCATTTCCGGCCCCGCGGAGGGAATGGGTTGTACCGGACGCGCGCGGTGCGCGTGGCATGTCTGCAAGGGGATCGCCTGATGCAGCCGGTGGCAAACATTATGGACGCAATCCCGGCGGCGTACCACGATTACTTTCAAATGGCACATTTGCAGGCCGATGCTTCCGGACGGATCTGGGCGGTGGGGCGCGCGCTAACCAGTTTTCGCACCCGAGTGCAGAATAACTGGGGCGCGGGTGGAATGTGGGAGGTGCTAGTGACAGCGCTCGATGGCGACCGTTGGATGCCCGCGGTGAAGCTGGATTCGACATCCGGGCGGAATGACGTCCGCACCTCGGGTGTTACCGATCCTGCGGGGCGTTTGTGGTTCGCCTGGGCCGCCGATGGACGTCTGTTCGGCCGTGCGGCTCCGCGAACCACAGAGGTGAGCTACACACGTATCGAACCGAGCGCGGGATCTGCGCCCATTCAGCTCACGGCCCTTGAGGAACCTCCTCTGGAAGCGAAACCGGTTCACCCCAATGAGCCGGCCAATGTCGCGGCCATTCGCGCGTACCGGTATCGCGCCGGGTCGAAAACGTACCGGATTTTGCGTGGCGATTTGCACCGGCACACGGATATTTCGCCGGATGGAATCGGCGATGGCTCGCTACTCGATTTCTATCGCTATGCGTTCAGCGCGGGCCAGTACGACTATATGCTGGTTACCGATCATCAGTATGGCGGCACGGAATACAACTGGTGGCGGACCGAGAAATCGGAAGATGCATTTCTGGTTCCGGGCCGCTTCTGGCCGCTGTTCGGAACCGAGCGAAGCGTGCCGTATCCGAATGGCCATCGCAATACGTTTTTCGCCGAGCGCGGCAACCGCGAACTTCCCATACTGGCGGATGAGATGACCGGAAAAACGAACAGCGGACCGATCCTGTATCCATACTTGCGCAGGTTGCACGGCCTGACAGCGTCGCACAGCACGGCTTCCGATCAAGGGACGGACTGGCGGGACAACGATCCGCAGCTTGAGCCGCTGGTGGAGATTTATCAAGGCTTGAATTCGTCGTACGAATATGAGAATGCGCCACGCGCGGATACTCCGGAGAGACGTTACTACCATCACGGCGAGGCGTGGAGACCGGCGGGCTTTGTGTGGAATGCGTGGGCTAAGGGATTGAAGTTAGGCGTCGAAGCCAGTTCCGACCACATCGCCACACACGATTCCTATGCTTGTGTGCTGGTGGAGGGCGATCAGCCGCGAGACCGCGTGGATATTCTGAATGCCATGCGCGCGCGCCACACGTATGCGGCAACCGATAACATTATCGTGGACGTGCGGATCGGCGAGCATGTGATGGGGGATATCTTCTCCTCCGGAGAAATGCCGGTGCTGAAGGTGAAGGTGGAAGGCACCGGACCGATTGAGCGGATCGAAGTGATCAAGAACAACACCTTTGTCCATACGGAGAAGCCGCAAGGCTCGTCATCCACGTTCGAATATCGCGACAGCGATATTAAACCAGGCGAGAGTTACTATTACGTGCGGGTAGAGCAAGCGGCGGGGCAACTGGCCTGGTCGAGTCCGATCTGGGTGAGTTATTCCAAGTAAGTGCTGAGGGATGCCCTAAGGGGATACCCCTGTCTCGTCCTGTAGATTCCGGTACCAGAGTACTATTTCCTTGAAATGATTCTTGACGTTCTAGAACTTCAAGGTTAGAATTTTTTTCAGTTATTTCCTTTCGGAGGGAACCATGAATGGAAGAATCAGGCTTCTAACTTACGCCTGCTTGGCAGTGGGCTTTTCAACTCCCGGGGTACTGAACGCCAGTGTTGTCACGGTACCGGATTCAGCGTTAGTCCCTTCAACAACTTTGTATACAAATAGCTTCGGCAACATCGTCGTTATGACCGGGGGCGGAAACGCACCTGGGATCGGTAGCCCGACCGGACGAAATGACGACGGTTTCAGCGGTCCCACCAATCTGGGATTCACCCTGAACTTTTTTGGCAACAATTACACTCAGTTTTGGATAGACAATAACGGCAACATCGCTTTTGGCAACGGCATCTCGGAATTCACACCGAACGGACCCCAGGGAGCTACCCAGCCCATCATCTCTCCCTTTTTTGCCGACGTTGACACAAGGGCTTCCACCAGCGGCGTGGTCATGCTCAACACCAGCATCGCTAACGAAATTATTGTTACCTGGCCGGCGGTTGGATATTTCGACTCACATGCTGACAAGACCGACACTTTCCAGTTAGTCCTGCGTGGTCCGGATTTCAACGTTCCCGCAGGAGAGGGAGATGTTGGATTCTTCTACACGACGATGCAGTGGGAGGTCGGCGATGCCAGCGGCGGCACCGGCGGTTTTTGCCCCGCGGGCACAGTCGGCACATCGTGTTTTCCGGCTGCTGTTGGCTTCGGCGATGGGCAGAGTAACGGATTCGTTTTACAAAATTCAACAGAGAACGGCATTTCGTCAATTGTGAACGATACGCACATTTGGTTCGATCTGAGCTCCAGCGGAATCCCTACTCCCGTTACGGGCACTCCTGAGCCCTCTACGGTGGGTCTGCTCCTGCTGGGAAGCGCATCGTTATTTTTCGTCCGGCGATTTTTCGTCCGGGACAAGGTTTAGATCAACTCATCTCAGATTAACCTGCTGCGGTTCGGACAGGGTGCGGTCAGTCGCGTGGCTACATGCGGCAAGTCCAGCGGCGCGGCGCTGCCGGCAAAGACGTTTTCGATTCCAGGAGCACAAACGCCGGCTCCATCCAGGCAATTACATGAGTGTCGCGGCCACGGACGAGGTGGGCAATATCCGAGGAGACCAGAAAATCGCTTTCCGGGTGGGCAAGAATCAGCCCGGCGAAGTCAGCGATGTTCTGTCCGACGATTCCGGTAGCTAAAGGCGCCGGGGAATTCAATCCCCAGGCGCGCAGCCGGGACTCATAAACGGCAGCGTTCAGAGGAGCACTGACCGGCTGCAAGATCCCCAGATACTCAAGATACGGGTGAGCGTTGGAAGCCAGATTTTGCGGATCGATCCATCCATAGCGGAGATGCGCCAGGGGCAGAGCCAGGGCATAAAATTCGTCGTCGGCACCGATGATGTAGAGATCGTTTCCGCGGCCAGCTTCGCAGTAGTGGGAAAGAGCGCGAGCGGCCGCCACAGTTGAGCCAGCCTCGTACGAAATTCCCCACGGTTCTGCGGGATTGTCTGCTTTCACAAAAAAAAGAAGCCCTATTGCAACCAGAAGTGGTACTCCAAACCGCCGATTTACAAATGGTGAAGAGATGACGGCGATCAGAATCAGAGCCGGAATCAGCGAGGTCAAGTATTGCTCCGAGCGAAAGCGGAAGATCAGGAGCGCTGCGAAGGATACAGCCAGGTAGCACCCGAGCAATACAGGAACACTCTCGCGACGCCGGAGGGCCGGTATCAATGCGGCAATACCGGTAATGCTCAGCACCACCGCAGCGGGCGCGGCATAGATCAGCCGCAGCAGATAAAAAACAAAATTATTTTCAGACGAGATCTGGTGTGGTTTCATCCCGACCGTTACAAGCTGAAATCCCATATCGGCGCGAAACCAGTTGCCATGGACGATCAGGTTGTACAGGAACCAGGGAGAGGCGAGAAGAATCGCGATCCCAGTAAGCACAGCCGTAACTCGCAGCCGATCCGCCCTGCCGGATTTGGAAAGAGCTGCGAACAGCAAAGCCGCGAAGGCGGGAAGTAATCCGGCGATGCTCTTCGTAAGGATTCCGGCGGCGATAGCGATCGTAAACGCGATGCGGGAAGAGCGCAGACTAAGCGGCGGGTCGTATACCAGGATGGCAAGCACAACCACCCCGCAGGCCGTCAGCAGAATGTCCGTCATATTGTGACGCGACATCGTAAACAGCAACTGATCGGCAATGCAGAGCGCGGCGGCGAGGATTCCTGCCAGGATGGATCGGGCTGCGCGCGCGATCGCAAAGCAGAGAGTGGCAATGAGTGCTCCCGCCAGCAGCGCGGGGATCCGCGCGGTATAGGGACCGATACCGAACAGCTTCATTGAAATGGCGGAGAGCCAGACCAGAAGCGGCGGCTTCTCAAAAACCCACCGGCCGAGAATCGTGGGAGTCATCCATCCGCCCTGCGTCGCCATGCGGATGGCCTCATGCGTGTACGAGGATTCGTCCTGCGCGCCATAGTGGAGCACGGGATCGATCCAGCCGCTCCCGATACCTGTGGACCAGAGGTTAAAAGAGAGCGCCAGGAACGCGATCGGGAAAACGATGGCGCTCTGAGCTAGGTTGTTTGCACTCATCGGAGATTTTGGATTTTGGGTAAGGGACCACACGCTGCGGGTACACATCCGCCTCCAGAAGCCAGGGCTCCCGGCCGGAGAAGTAGCGCAGCAGCCGCTCGTCTGAACAGGGGTCCATTTCGCGAGCCCACACAACTTTACTATGATCGATATCGGCGCGATTATATACCCACTCCTGATTCGGAGGATGATCGGGGCCGTATCGGACAATGACAAGCTGCTGACGCGGGCGAGCTTTCAACCAGGACTCGATATAAGCGCGGGCATCCCGGTGCGGCTCTGCGGCGCGCTCCCAATACGCTAATGGAATGCCCAAGTAGTCCGCTTCCTGTTTCATCGCCCCCACCAGAATCAGAGAAAATGGAAGCACCACCGCGAAGGTAACTGCCCTACGCCAGCTTGCTCGAAGCAGATTGACGTAGATATAGCGGATGCCTTGTGCCACGACGGCAAATATAATCGGCACCACTGGCGCGAGATGATACGGATAGAGAACCAGTTGAAACAGGTTCATAAATGCCATCGCCGCCAGAAAGGCAACCAGAATACGAGTCCGTTTATCGCGGAAAATCCAAGGGAGGAAAATGAGTGGGGCAGTCAGCAGCGGTCCGATAAAGAAGGTCCAATTATCAAAAAGCCGAGTCGCCAGATTATCGATGATTTTGTCCGGCGCGTTGTACCGGTCGCGATTGTTCAACTCCTGGTGATACATGGCCTCCAGCACCTTATGGTGCAAAGTCAAATTCTTGGCTGGAAGGAAAGCTAGATTTTCTGGCCAACCGTAAGTATCCCGATTCACCTGATACGGCATGCGGGTTGGGTTGCCGGTGACTCTCCATGAGTAATATCCGGCGAACAAAATGCCGCACAGTAACACCAATCCAGCCGGCAACACTACGGGCCTCAGCAGGCGCTTGCTTTGCTGGACCAATCCCGGAAATTTGCCTTGCGAAGTTAATAACAAGTACAGTAAGGCGCACGAACCGAGCACCGCTCCCTCAAAGGGGCGGCTATTCATCAGAAGCACCAGCCCGAGTCCCAGGAGGAATCCCGGCAGCCGGCGCGCTCTCCCGCCTTTAATCCGCGGCAGCGATCCGAATAGCAGCGCTCCACCGATCGCGGCAACGGAGCCGCCCATGTAACTGTTAATCCAGAATCCGAAGAGGCCGAACTTCAGAATCGCGATCAGCGTTCCATAGAACGCCCACGCCGGCGGCAGCCATCCTTGCATCATCCAGCACATGGCCGCGTACATCAGGCCAACGCTGATAACAACCCCCGCCCAAGGTTCACGAAACACTACCTCGCCCAGCGCTAGAAAAGCGCCTTGCCCCGGCGGGTACATTGAATTATAGGTAGGCCGCTGGATGATATGGATCGACTCGAAATGTTGCCACATCGGATGCGTGGGGTTCGTCAAACGGCCGTGTGCGAGCGTATCGCCCAGCAGCAGATGGCTGAATTCGTCATGGATACTGGGCTCAGGAACGGGAATCACACCCAGCATCGACAGCCGGATCAGAATTGGTAGGGTTCCGCAGATCGCGATCGCTGTGCGTTTGGAATTGCCAATGCGGTAAATGGCGTATTGAATTCTTTTGAGCGCACTGGAGGCAGCAGATTTTCCGCTCCAAATTGCGGGCACCGCTGCGACGATCAACGCCGCCAGCGCCAGCAGCACCCACTCGGTAGCCACCGCCTCAGGCGTCAGGAAACGCGTGGTTTCGTAAATGAAGAAGCGGACAGCTTCAGGGAAAGTCACGGATTCCGCCGGTACAAATCGAAAGCCTCCGGCTCCAGAAAGCGCGAAACCGACACCATTCTATTCTAGCCAGCCTGGTGTCCCAAGCTCCCGCGCCGGGAACGATAAGGCATCTGGCGCAGCCGAAACGACCGGTTTTCCAGCGTCTCGATCGGCTCTCTCGGGACTCTTAAAACCGCAGCCGGAGCGCCATCTGGACTTGCCGGTTTCCGTAACCACTCAACGTGCTGGTAATGATTCCGAAGCTGGCTGACGAGATGCTTCCGCTGGGATTCGAGAAATGCGGAGTGTTTGTGAGATTGTAAAACTCCGCGCGATATTCAAGCTTGAATCGTTCTGTTACCGGAAAAGTCCGGAAGACGGAAAAGTCATAGTTGGTGAGGCGCGGTCCGCGAATGGCGTTGCGCCCTGCATTGCCGAACCGGTTTGGCGCCGGCACTGCAAACGATGATGGGCTGACCCACGGCTGCCCGGGTCCCACACCGCCCACGTATTGGATCGACGCTATGGCATCCGCGAATTGGGTGTTGCCGGGGCAATTACAAGAAGTCGCATCAGCGGTTGGCGTGAAAGGAGAACCTGTGGCCAGCCGGAAGATTCCGTTGATTTGCCAACCGCCCAGGATCGCACTGGAAATTCCGCTCTGGTTGAAAAACTTCTTACCTTTACCGAACGGCAATTCGTAAAGATGACTGACGGTCAGCAGGTGCGTTCGATCGAAATCTGAAGGACCATATTGCCGCTGCAGATTCAGATTGTCCATAAAACCCGGCTGATTACTGCCCACATCGAGCGACTTGCTGTACGCATACGCAACTGTAAACGTGAGCCCACCCGAAAAGCGTTTGGACAGATTCGTCTGCAGCGCATTATAGTTACTGTTTACGCCGTCGGCCCGCAGACTGACCGCGGCCGTGCGTCCGAATTGCACGAAGAACGGAAGACCGGCGGGGCCCGTACCCGGAACGGCCGCGTTCAGCGCCCGATTATACGGAAGTTGCCGCCCTAACGCGCCGACGTAACCTACATCAAAGGTCAGGCCGTCGCTCAATTGCCGCTGATACGTCAGATTGAAATTTTGCACGTACGGTAGTGGATTGCGGTTTGGAATCACGAAAAAAGCCTGGTTGGGCGCTGGGTTAATAATGCCGTTAGAAGGAATGGAAACGAACTGGACAGGAGGAAGGCTGTTCAGCGAGCCGGTAACGGTGTAGACGCCCGTGGTGCCTTGCTGAATGTTGTAGATCGTCGGGAACCGGGTTGATAGAGTCCCCCCGGTGAATCCGAATCTACCCGTCCAGTAGCTGATGCCGTATCCGCCGCGGATCACCTGCTTGTCGCCCAGGCGATATGCAAATCCGGCGCGGGGAGCAAGCCCAAGAGCTTGGGCGTCCACCCTAGTATTCAGGCCGATATCGCCGTAGCCCGCAATCAGCAGGGAATTTGTACTGGGGTCGTAATTGGAAGCGCCACCTTTGTAACGAGGAGTGACCGGCGAGTAGAACTCATACCGCAGGCCGATATCTAGGGTGAGGCTCCGCGTCATCTGATAGGTGTCTTGCACGAATCCGGCTACCTGCGTTTGCCGGTTAGTCGGTGTAATCGGCATGTAAGTTCTGCCCACCTCATCCGGGGCTCCCAGCAGAAATGAGGCAAAGCTGTTCGCAAATGTTCCGAATGGCCCCAGCCCCGGGCCACCCAGCAGTTGTGTCGTTCCGGGATCGAAATTAAATAAGCCGCGCGGGCCCAGATTCAATCCTTGCGGCTGGAAACGGTCCATACGGTTCCTGTGAACCTCTCCGCCCCACTTCAACGCGTGCTTTCCTGTCAGCTTGCTCCAGGTATCGACAACCTCGAAAAGATTGTCAGTATTGACGAGAGGATAAACTACCGGCGTTCCAATGCCCGGCATGCTGTTGATATTGATTCGTGCCATTCCTGTCGACGAAATCGGGTCTGGATTCGGATTTGCGATGCCGAGTTTCTGGTTCGTCAAGGTAGTCATATCGATCCCATTCACGTTGGTGCGGTACCGGTTATAGCCCACCCGGAATTCGGTCAACAATGTCGCGCTGAAGCCGTGTGTCAGGTTTACCGAAGCCGTGTCCGTGTAGTCGTGGGCAGTCGTTCCATCGCCAATAATCGTGCCGAGAACGCCAGCTTGCACTTCCGAGTAATGCGAGGTGTTGAACTTCGCAAAAAGCTTCGTTTGTTCTGAAAAATAATGGTCCACCCGGGCATCGTAACTGTTCCCGTCATAACTGAAAGGGACATTTAAGACATAGTTATTCAGGATGCCTGGAGTATTCGGCTGCGGAAGATATTTGACGATTTGCTGTGCGATGGGGCTAATCCTGTTTTGCGGAATCACATTATTCGGAAATGGCTGGCGCCCACTGCCGTCCGCATTGCCGGTGTTCGGATCATACAGAGATAATCCAGGTACGGAACTAAGATCTCCGCCAAACCAGGCGCTCGTTGACGGGATTGTATTCGTAGACGTGCTCGATTGCCGCAGGTAGCGGCCTTGATAGGCGCCGAAAAAGAACGTCTTGTCTTTAATAATCGGTCCACCAACCGCCGCTCCGAATTCATTTCGCGTAAAGCCAGGTTTTGGCTGGTTGCTCTTGTTGAAGAAGTCCCGCGCCTCCAGGGCCGCTACCCGGTTGAATTCCCATAAGGCGCCATGAAAGCTATTGGTGCCGGCCCGCGTAATCACGTTGACTACCGCTCCGCCCACCCGTCCGAATTCGGCGCTGTAGTTGCTGGTACTCACGTGGACTTCCTCGACTACCTCTGGAGACGGCAGGTAGATGCTCAAGCCAAGCGTCGGATTGGTGTTGTCGACCCCGTCCACAATCGTATTATTCGCTGAGTTTCCCTGGCCGTTTGCGTTGAAGAATGTTGTCCCCTGGGGGTCCTCAATGGTCGTGAAGTTTTGCACGGGTGGGGAAACCCCGGCCACCAATCCGGCCAGCGCCTGAAAATTCCGGTTTGCAACCGGCAGGTCCACGACGGATTGTGTGGCGAAGTTCTTGGCGACCTCGGCCCGGTCCGTCTGAAGCGCCGGAGCTTCTCCGGTAACAGTCACGGTTTCGCTGGCGTTTCCTAGTGTTAGCGTCGCATCCAATCGTGCCGTGGTGGAAACGTCCAGCACAACATTATCCTGCGAAAACTTTTTGAACCCCGAGGCTTCCACCTCCACCAGATAGGTGCCGGGATTCAGATAGGGCAGGTTATAGACGCCGTTGTTCGAGGTGTTGGTGGAGCGTGCCGCCCTGGTGGAACGCTCGGTTGCCTTCACGGTGGCGTTGGGAATAGAGGCGCCGGACGAATCCGTTACGGTACCGGTCAGCGTCGCGGTGACCACCTGGCCCAATGAGGGGAATACAAGCATGGTCCCCATGGCCAAGGGCAGCCAGAACGCCGCAATCGGACGCAGTCGTACTTTGCCCAGGATTTCCATACTGACCTCACAGTGAGGTCAGTATACACCTAACCCGGCAGATCTGGAACCAAAAGGACTATGGGGCTACTACTTAAGGTCCCACCGCCGGTACAGATCGAAAGCCTCCGGCTCCAGAACGCGCGTGTGCCAGAACACGTTTCCGTCGAAATGCCGCTCCATTTGATAACCGGCCTTCTTCACCAGTCTGGTCCAGATGAGGTGTTCGCCAATTCCCTTATATCCCACCAGGACGTAGTCTGGGCGTAGCGCAGCAAGATTCTCGCTATCTTGATTGACATGATTGCGGCTTGACCAATCCCAATACGCTACCCGCCGGCCCGGATTGAAATTCGCAAATATGTTTGCGGCAAAGTATGGTTGTATGCCGGTACAGGCGTAACCGATCGCGTAAAGTTGTAGCCGTGGTATGTCGGCCTGCTGCAAAAAGCGTGCCGCTTCCTGGCTCCCGGAATATGGATAGCTCCAGTCGTAGCGGACCGATTGAATCGTCCAATAGCATTGGAAAGCAATCACCACGATCAGCGCCGCTATCGCCGGCGTGGTGATTTTCGTATTGTTCGCCGCAATCCAGATGGCAAATAGCCAGACCAGAAACAGCAAACCCTGATGCCACACCTGCGAATAGATCAATCCAAAGACGGCACAAAGAAGGACGCTCGAAAGGGCAAACACGACCAAACCCCGGCCTCGCCACAAGAACGGAATCGACAGCGCAACCATGGCGGCCGATAAAATCCACTCACCTGTGAAGGCCTGCGAGAATGCGTTTGCGCTCACAGTAAGCAGGTGCTCCATGGAATAGTTAGGATACGGCGTAAATCGGACGTCCTTCGCGGGCCACGCAGAGGCGGCTAGCAACGCCACTACAATCAGGTAAACGGCCGCGGCGGCCAGAAGCTTTTTGCGCTCTGCACTGGCAGTGTCGAAATATTCGGCTGCCACCGAGAACTGGAATACGAGCCAGATGGAAAATGAGAGCACCATTCCATGAATGCTGACAGCCGCAAGCAAGCAGAGCAGAATCGTAAACAGCCAATACCGCCGCACGGGACCTTTATCGCGTGTCGCGGCGCTCCGCTGTACGCCAGTTTCTGGATAGACTATCGCGCACGCAAACAGCAGCAGCGGCAGCAGAGAATAACTGCGGGCCACAACAGCATACTGATAACAGAGATAAAAAGTGAACGGCAGCGTCAAC
>Ga0070735_10005231_pt1 | contig 10808 bp, 13 predicted proteins | sample Coa_R1_FD_66443 | JGI IMG/M metagenome (GOLD analysis project Ga0070735, IMG submission 66443) | Surface soil microbial communities from Centralia Pennsylvania, which are recovering from an underground coalmine fire - Coalmine... | ecosystem: Environmental > Terrestrial > Soil > Unclassified ... | reverse complement strand
GATCATCACGCTTGACATCCATCCTTCTCCGATGTATTTAACCATCAGGTTATTTAACTACGCGGTTCACCACAGATGGCCCCAGAACTCGCATCCGATCAGCTCAGCTCTACCTTCGCAGCGCTTGCCGATCCCACTCGTCGCGCGATCCTCGCGCGCCTCGCGTCCGGCGAGACCTCGGTCACCGAACTCGCCGAGCCCTTCGAGATGAGCCTTCCCGCGATTTCCAAGCATCTCAAGGTACTGGAGCGCGCGGGGCTCATCGCGCGCGGGCGCGAGGCGCAATGGCGTCCGTGCCGGCTCGAGGCGGGCCCGCTCAAGGATGCCGCCAAGTGGATCGAACACTATCGGCGTTTCTGGGAGCAGAGTTTCGATCGCCTCGAAGAATATCTGCGCGAGGTGCAGAAGAAGGAGAAGAAGAATGCCCGCGACAAGCACCGCCGCAACTGAATCATCGCGGGAACTCGTCATCACGCGGGTCTTCGATGCGCCGCGCGCACTGGTCTTCAAAGTGTGGACGCAGCCCGAACATCTGTCGCAATGGTGGGGGCCGCACGGCTTCACCGTTCTCCAATGCGAAATGGATTTTCGCGTCGGCGGTGGATGGTATATCCGGATGCGCTCCGCGGAGGGACGCGAAGATCGCCAGCGCGGAGTCATTCGCGAAATCGTTGCGCCGCAGCTCCTCGTGTTCACCTACGCCTTCGAGGACGAACGCGGACAGCGCGGCCATGAGACGGTCGTGACGGTCACCTTCGCCGAAGTTGGCGGAAAAACTATGCTCACTTTGCATCAGGCGATCTTCGAATCCGACGAAGTGCGCAACGATCACGTGCGCGGATGGGGCGAGGCCCTCGAACGTCTAACCGAATATGTCCTCTCGGCGTCAATCAAGGAGTAGAACAATGGAGACAACCGGTAGCATCGCGTCCGACACCGCAGAGCGCGAACTCGTCATCACGCGAATCTTCGATGCGCCGCGCAGCCTCGTGTTCAAGGCGTGGACCGAGCCGGAACGTCAGATCCAATGGATGGGTCCGCGTGGCTTTACCGGAAAAATCCTGCAGAGCGCCAAATCGCCGGGCGACGCGTATCGCTACTACATGCGCGATCCCAATGGCGGCGATCATTGGCAACAGGGAATCGTTCGCGAGATGATCGAGCCCGAGCGGCTCGTGTTCACCTACGCATGGGCTAATGAGCAGGGTCAGGCGACGCGTCCGGAGACGCTCGTGACGCTGACCTTCGAAGATCTAGGCGGCAAGACCCGGATGACGCTGCGCCAAGGTATTTTCGAGTCCGTCAGCGCGCGCGACGATCATCGCGGCGGATGGAACAGCAGCCTCGATCGCCTAGCGGAATATGTGACAGCGGCGCGATAGCTCACAAGGAGCAGCATCATGGGAGCCAGCAGTAACGTTGCAACCGCCGACCGCGAACTCGTAATGACGCGCGTCTTCGACGCGCCGCGCGAACTCGTCTTCAAGGCATGGGCCGAGCCCGAGCAGTGGGTCCACTGGCTGGGTCTGCGAGGTTGTAGCGGAAAAGTTCTGCAAACCGCCCGGCGGGCAGGCGACGCCTATCGCTACTACATGCGCGATCCCGAGGGCGGCGATCATTGGTTGCAGGGCGTCTATCGCGAGGTCATCGAACCCGAGCGGCTGTCCTTTACCTGGGGGTTCGTGAATGAGCAGGGGCAACTGACTTATCCCGAAACGATCGTGGCGTTGACCTTCGAAGACCTGGGCGGAAAAACCAGACTGACGCTGCGGCACGGAATCTTCGAAACCGTCACCTCATGCGATGCCCATCGCCGTGGATGGACCGACAGCTTTGATCGTATGGGCGAGTACCTGGCGGCCGCTCGATAGCCAAGCGGCAAGGAGTAGCATCATGGGCTCAAGCAGTAACGTCGCGAGCGCCGCCGGCTTCGAGTGTGTCATCACGCGCGTCTTCGATGCGCCGAGGGCACTCGTCTTCAAGGCGTGGACCGATTCTGAGGCGCGGGCCAAGTGGTTCGGTCCGCAGGGTTTCACCGCAAGCATCATCGAAAACGATGTGCGCTCAGGCGGCGCGTATCATTTCCACATGCGCGGCCCGAACTACGACGAGCACTGGCGCGGCGTTTATCGCGAAGTCGTTACGCCTGAGCTGCTCGTCTTCACGTGGGGTCCGTGGATTCGGGCGAGTACCGGCGACTCTCTCGTCACGGTGACGTTCGAGGACCTCGATGGTAAGACGCGGCTCACGCTGCGCCACGCGACGTTCCCGACCGAAGCGATGCGCGACGATCATACGCGCGGATGGAACAGTACGCTGGATCGCCTCGCGGAATTGGTGGAGAGGCATCATGGATAGCATGCGGCACTATCTCGGAATCGATTTCGAAGTTTGGGAAGCGCAACAGCGCTGGTTGTGGTGCGTCATCGATCCGCATCGCGATGGCGGCGCGATTGGTGCGGCGGCCAGCGAGAACGACGCGGTGCGCGACGCCTGCCTCTGCATCGATGAGATGATGTCCGCGCGCGCCGAAGTTTGCATCAGCGTCGATTGGGAAATCTCGCTGAGCAACCTCGAGCGCTATCTCGCCCGATGCTGCGATCGAATCGCGTGAGCGAAGGAGCCCCTCATGGAAAATCCGCAGGAGTACTACAAAGGCAGTGCGCCGATGGCCGCGGCAGGGGCACGCTCAATGGAGTTGCGCGCGCTTCCGAATGACCTCGCGAAGCAATGTGAGGTCATCCAGGGCGTGCTGGTTCATCGCGATATGGCGCCGTGGCTTTACGATCTGAAACTGAGTGAGCAGCAGTACGCCGACGGGAACATCCGTCCGGTCGAGCTGATGCTGAAACGCATTCACGAACTCGACGACCGCCCGCTCACGATTGCGCGCAACCCCGCGCATCGGATGCCGACCGTATGTCGTCATTTTTCGCTGCTGCTGACGGCGATTCTGCGCGAGCACGGAATTCCCGCGCGCTCGCGATGCGGCTTCGGCGCGTACTTCAACGCCGGCAAGTTCGAGGATCATTGGGTCACTGAATACTGGAACGCGAAGCAGTCACGCTGGATTCTGGTCGACGCGCAGATGGATCCGATTCAGCGCAAAACCTTCGCGCTCAAATTCGATCCGCTCGACGTGCCGCGCGACGCATTCATCATCGCGGGAGACGCATGGCAGCGCTGCCGCACCGGCCGTGGCGATCCGAGCAAGTATGGTCTCAGCCACATCAACATGGCGGGTATGTGGTTCATCGCAGGAAATGTGGTGCGCGATTTTGCCTCGCTCAATCGCATCGAGGCGCTGCCGTGGGACGTATGGGGCATGATGGAGATGGGCGACGAGGCGCTGACTGACGAGCGCAAGGCATTGCTCGACAAGGTTGCGGCGCTGACGCTTGCGGGTGACCACGCATTGCCTGAAATTCGCAAACTTTACGAATCGAATGAGCGACTGCGGATTCCGCCGATGGTGTACAACGTGCTGCGCAACGCGCCGGAATCTATCGCGAGCTGACTACGGCTTGATGATCACGACGGTCCCGACCGGCAGCAGCCGTTCGAGGCTGTCGATGTCACCGTTGTTCACCGAAATACATCCGGTGGTCCAGTTGATGTGGCCGGCATTGAGAATCGGCACGTCGGTGCCGTGGATGCCGATGGCGCTGCCGACGGTCGGCGACTTGCCGTCCCCATCGACTGGGACCACGCCGTTCACGCGCTCGGTCTCGTAGCGCACGCGATCGACTAAATTCGGATAGTTCAGCCGCAAGAACCATCGGAAGCGCATGCTCGGATATTTCTCGATGATAGTGTAAACGCCCTCGGGCGTGCGGCGATCCTGCGCCCATTGCTTGGCGCCCATATCGAGCGCGCGACCGAAAACGGCATCGTACTGTTTGAACAAGCGTCCCTTGTAGTAGACGATCAGCGCCTGACGATGCTTGAAAACACTCACCGACCAGTTCGCTGGATTGAGCGCCGAATCGTCATGGGTCTGGTCGAAGAGAATGGAACCCGGGGTCCGTGACGGCAGCGGACACACCGCGCCGTTCTTCTGATTGGGTGGCGATGGAGCTATGAGTGAAGCAGTCCGCGTCCCGGCTTGCGGCGCGGTGATCGCGGCGCCATCGATCCTCGCGCCATCGACAGTCGCCGTGACCATCTGCATTGAAGATGTCGTCGCCGGCTCGGAGTTCTCACCGGTCGGGTTCGCTCCCGTCGGCACCTCATTGTGCGTCGGGAAAACGCCAGCCGCCGAAGTTAGATTGCCTGTCGTTGGTGCGCTCGATACTCCATTCTGCACCGGCGCAGGCGCTAATCCTGCGAATGACGCGCTGGGAGGTTTCGGCGTATCGTAAACTGAACCCGATGGCCGGGTGACCGGAGGAGCGACGATGAGGTCGGGTGACCATTCATCGATGATGGTCATTTCAGGGAGGTTCTGCTCTCCGGTCTGCGGTTGCGCGGGCTTGGGGTGCGAATGATGACGAACGCGCGCGGAGGCCACAGGAGCCAGGACGAACAGCACGAGGATGGCGACCAACAGCCTGAAGACCATCTTCATCGTGTCGCGCGCTCCTTCATTCAGATCTAATTTTGCAAGTCCTTTTGGGCCAGGTCAATTAGCACGACGCTTTTGTGGCCCTAATTTCGCTCGAGGGCACAATGAACAAGGATATTGCCATCGCAATGGCGAATTTGAGTACCGGCATCTACGTGCTGACCGTCAATGACGGCGCCCATCGCCACGGCATGTCGTCCTCGTGGGTGGTGCAGGTGTCGGGCGACCCGCCGCTGTTCATGGCGGCCGTCGACAACAACCACTTCTCGCGCGCGATGGTCGCGAGCACCGGCGCATTCGGATTCAACATCGTAGGGCGTCGCGGCAAGGAGCTGGAGGATTACTTCTACTCGGCACGCTCGCGCAAGCCGGACAACCTCGAGGGGCTCGCGTATAAGCTATCGCCAGGGCTGAAGGTGCCGTGGCTCGAACAGGCGATGGTCTCGATCGAAGCCCGCGTCATCGACAGCCACGTCGCCGGCGACCATACGATGTTCGTCGCGGAGATGGCGGAGGTGCGGATTCGGGAAAAGGATCATCCGTTGACGTCATTGGATCTGGAGTATGTGTACGTGGGCGGCAAGGAACTCCTCAAGCGATAAGCCTATCGCGCCCTACTCCTCGTCTTCGCGAAGCCTCGCCATCACCGAAAGATCTTCCAGCGTTGTGACATCGCCCAGCGTTTCGTCGCCCGCCGCGATCTGACGCAACAAACGGCGCATGATCTTGCCGCTGCGCGTTTTCGGAAGCGCATCGGTGAAGCGAATCTCATCGGGACGCGCGAGTGCTCCGATTTCCTTGACCACGTGGCGCTTCAGCTCCTCGCGCAACTTGTCGTCGCCCTTGCGCCCGCCCTCCAGCGTCACGAACGCCATGATGCCCTGCCCTTTCACCGCGTCCGGCTTGCCGACGCACGCCGCTTCCGCCACCGTCTCATGCGACACCAGCGCGCTCTCAACTTCCATCGTGCTGAGGCGATGGCCCGAGACGTTGATGACGTCGTCGACGCGCCCCATGATCCAGAAGTAGCCGTCCTCATCGCGCCGCGCGCCATCGCCGGTGAAATACATTCCTTCGATCTGGCTGAAGTATGCGGACTTGTAGCGCTCGGGATCGCGGAAAATCGTCCGCAGCATCCCGGGCCATGGTCGCTTGACCACCAGATATCCGCCCTGATTCGCGGAGACAGGTTTGCCCTCGCGCGTGACCACATCGGCCGCGATGCCGGGCAGCGGACGCGTCGCGGAACCGGGCTTGGTCGCGATCGCGCCGGGGACCGGACTGATCATGATGCCGCCGGTTTCGGTCTGCCACCAGGTATCGACGATCGGGCATCGGTCGCCGCCGATGGTTTTGCGATACCACATCCATGCTTCGGGATTGATCGGCTCGCCTACCGTGCCGAGCAGGCGCAGGCTCGACAAGTCATGCTTCTTGACCCATGAGTCGCCCCATTTGAGGAAGGTGCGAATCGCAGTCGGTGCCGTATAGAAAATCGACACGCGATACTTCTCGATGATTTGCCAGAAGCGATCGTTCTCTGGAAAATTCGGCGCGCCCTCGTACATCACCACCGTCGCGCCCGCCGCGAGCGGGCCGTAGACGGTGTAGCTGTGGCCCGTCACCCATCCGATGTCGGCGGTGCACCAATAGATGTCGTCATCTTTGAGGTCGAATACCCACTTCATTGTTTGCGCAACGTGGGTCAGATATCCGCCGGTGGTGTGCAATACGCCCTTCGGCTTACCGGTCGTGCCCGAAGTATAGAGCGTATACAGCGGATGCTCCGAATCGAGCTGCTCGGCGGGGCAATTCGGGCTTTGCGATGGAACCAGCTCGTCCCACCACACATCGCGACCCTTCTTGAAGTCGACTTTTGCGCCAGTGCGGCGAACGACCAGACATTTCTCCACCGATGGCGCTTTCTTCAGCGCCTCATCGACGTTGGCCTTGAGCTCGACCTGCGTGCCGCGACGCCATCCCGCATCGGCGGTGATGACGAGCTTCGCTTCGGCGTCGTTGATGCGATCGGCGAGCGCCTCGGCGGAAAATCCGCCAAACACCACCGAATGAATCGCGCCGATGCGCGCGCAGGCAAGCATCGCGATCGCGGCCTCCGGAATCAGCGGCATGTAGATGGCGACGCGATCTCCCGCCTTAACCCCGAGATGCTTGAGGGCGTTAGCAGCGCGCCCCACTTCATCGGCGAGCATTTGATACGTCAGGATGCGTGAATCGCCCGGCTCGCCTTCCCATATGAACGCGACCTTGTTGCGCCGCGCCCCGGTCAAATGACGATCGAGACAGTTGTAGGACGCGTTGATCTTGCCTCCGACGAACCATTTCGCGAACGGAAAATTCCATTCGAGCACTTTGTCGTAAGGCTTGAACCATGAAAGTTCGTTGCCGCACTCGCCCCAGAACTTCTCGGGATCCTTCTCCGCGCGCCGGCATAGCGCCTCGTACTCGTCGAGGCTCTTGATCGATGCGCGGCCGGAAAATTCCGCCGATGGTGGAAACTTCCGCGCTTCGCTCAATACCGATTCGATGTCGTGGCCCTGAGAATCCGCCATGACTAAATCCTCCCTCTCGCCTCGCGCGTCTTGAGACTCAAGTAGAGCGTCGCCGCATCGCCGGTCTCGCGCCGATTCGATCGAATCTGGCGCAGCCGCTCGAGCAGTTCGGGCTCGATGCTGGCAGCAAATTCGGCGGCCAGCTCGACCGCACGCGCGGCCCAGCGGAGTGCAACGCGCCCTTCCAGTCCGCCGAAATCATCGAAGAACCACGCGCAGCTGGTGAGCGAAGCCTGCGCCGCGCGCACCATCTCGAACAGCAGCATCAGACGGTCGCGATTGCGTTCATCGGAAATTTTATGTCGAGTGAAAAATTCTTCCTGGTGCGCGAGCGTCGGATCCGCCATCAGGCTCATCGATTCACGCAGCATCGCGGCATGATCGGGCGAAATCGGCGGCGCAAAACGATCGTAAGTTGCATTCGTGTGGTCGATGACGAAATGCATCGCATCGAACAGCGGCGCACGCCATTCCTGACTGGTATTCGAGTCGATGCGGCATCCGCAATTGGAGCGCCATCGCTCGACGCCATGCGTGCAGCTCCACGCGCTCGGCTGATCGATCACGAAAGTTCCCGCGACCGGATGCAACGCCAGATAGTCGCTGAGATTGGTGATGACGATATCGTCGCGGCGCTGGATTGCCATGATCGCACGCGCGAGTTCGGCCGCCCCGCTCTTCTTATGATGCCCGAAAGTCTCGCCATCGGTGGCGAGCAAAATCGCGCTGCCCGGCTCGTGCTCGAGCGCGACCGCCGCGAGACGTTCGGCAAAGGCTTTACCGTCATCCATAGCGTCGCCGAATGAAACTTCCGCCGACAGCGCGCGATCGAAGCGGAACACCGCGAGGCTCAGGTCATCGCGCTGCCAGATGAACGGACCCGCGGTCCGCGTCGCCGCCGACTCGCCAAGGAAACGACCCTGATCATCGGCAAGAATCGTGAATTTCAATCCGGCGGCCGCGACCGCTTCAATTGTGGCATCGTCGACTGCGCATTCGGGCAACCATATGCCCTCGGGACGGTGGCCGAAGCGATAAGCGAAATCCTCGATGCCCCAGGCGATCTGCAGCTCGCGATCGCGCAGCGACAGCAGCGGCAGTATCGAATGATTGTAGGGTTGCGCGATCGCGTTGCCGTGGCCGCCATGCGCGGCGGCGCTGAGTTCATCGCCACGAAGCATCGCGCGATGGGCGGGTTTGCCGTGACGCTCCAGCCACGCGGCGAGCGTCGGACCGACATCGAAATTCAGGGCTTCGTAGTTGTTGCGAACGTGGACGACGGTACCTTCCATCATGTGAGCGTGCGCGTTGGCGATGTAGCATTCGCTCAGGATGCGCTCGTTCCAGTTCGGAAACGGCGCGGCGCTCGCCTCCGGTGCGATGAGTCCGGTCCATGGACTCTCGCGCGGCGGTTGATAGAAGTGCCCTTGAATAATTACGTAGCGTGGCTCAGCCATCTGATTCTATGGTGCGCTCCCGCGGCGACGCAGAAAAGTATCGCGAGGCGATCCCCTTTCATGATGAATCCCTTCTTTTTGCGCAATTCGCGCAACTTATCAAGAAACGTCGAAGGATTAGCCTCCTTAATGAAAAAGGACCGCGGGATGTTCCCGCAGTCCTTTTTTACAGTCAACCCTGATGCTCAGTTGCAGGCGGCCGCGAACGATCCTTTGATCGCACTCTCGCCCTTCTGATTCACCACCTCGAGGTCTCCCTCGACGATCTTCTCGCCGTTGCGCTCGGTCTTGTTGGTGACCTTGCCGCGGCAGGTGATGACGTCGCCGGGCCATACGCGCGTGGCGAAGCGCACTTTGAAGCGGCGTACCTGTCCGATGCCGACGAAGTCCGTGAGCGCCTTCGACAGCAGCCCTGCGGTGAACATTCCCTGCGCGAAGACGGTCGGAATTCCAGCTGCCTCGACGAAGGTTTGATCGTAGTGCAGCGGAACGAAGTCGCCCGATGCGCCCGCATAGCGGACGAAATCCGGACGCGTGACACCCTCGACCACGAATGCGGGAATCGCGTCGCCGACTTTGACCGAATCGTATTTCAATTTCGCTGGCATTGGTTTTCTCCTACGCCTTCACGGCCTGGCCGGTTTCGATGAGCGTCGAGCGAGCGATCGCGACCTTCTCGTTTTTCTGGTTGGTGTACTCGGTCTCCATCAGCAGCATCGTCATTTTGCCGCCGCGTCCGCCTTCCTTCTCGATGATATCCGCGACCTTCGATACGCCGGTGAGCGTATCGCCAACGAGGATCGGCTTCAGCAGCTCGAATTCCTGCTCGCCATGAAGGATGCGCCGCAGATCGAAGCCTCCCATGCCGGGGCTCGAATCGGCATCCTGCCAGAATGCGGACGTCTGCAGGAACGTAACGGGCACCGGAATCCCGCCGCATTCTTTCTTCGCGAGTTCGGCATCGAGATAGAGCGGATTGGGATCCTTGATGGCGCGGGCGAACTCGCGCACCTTGCTCCATTCGACGGGCATTTTGAAAGGTTTACTGGTTTTGCCGATAACGCTTCGGTCGGCCATCGTGTATGAACCTCGCTATACGGGCGATTGCATTAAGTACGATGCGTTACCATGATGATGCGGCGTCGGACAAGCGGTCCATGATTCGTGGCCGCAGCACTACTCCGGCTGGAAAGATTGTTGTTTGGCTGAACTCCTTCACGCTAAATGTAGACCCAGTGAGTATCGAGCCGTTGGTCATCGCGTGCGCCGCGGATCGTCAGTATGCGATGCCGCTCGCGGTGATGCTACGATCAACGGTTGCCAATCTCGACCCGCAGCGCGAGCTCAACATTTACATCGTCGACGGCGGCCTCGATCGCGAGATGCGCGCGCGCATTTGCGCCTCGCTCCCCAGGCAGGTCACATTGCATTGGATCGCACCCGCGCGTGGCGGCTTCGTCGACCTTCCGCTATGGGGGCGGATGACCATCACCACGTATGATAAACTCACTCTCGGCCGCTGGCTGCCGGCGTCAGTCAAGCGCGCCATATGGCTCGATTGCGACTTGATGGTGCTCGGCGATCTGGCGCGGCTATGGGCGATCGCCAACGAAAATCATTGCGTGCTTGCGGTGCAGGACGTGCTGGTGCGGACGATGGGGGCGCGCTTCGGCGTCGCCAGTTATCGCGAGATGGGTATCCCCGACGGCGCGGAATATTTCAACGCCGGCGTCATGCTGATCGATGTCGCGCGCTGGCGAACGGATGACATCGCGGGCCGCGCGCTTGCCTATCTGAGGAACAACCGGCGGGTATTTTTCTGGGATCAGGAAGCACTTAACGCGGTGCTGGCCGGAGAGTGGGGCAAGCTCGATCCGCGCTGGAACTGGAATCCGAATTTTGAGACATCACCCGAGACATCACTCGAAACATCGCCCAGAGGATCGCCATGGATAATTCACTTCGCCGGCGGTCTGAAACCGTGGCACTTCGAGGGACGCTCGACCTCGCACAAACGCTACTATCAGTATCTGGATGCGACGGCGTGGGCCGGCTGGCGCCCCGCGCACAACTGGCGGACCGCGATGCTCAGCCACTACGAATCATCGCGTTTTCGCCGCGCGCTATTTCCGCTGGAATGCTTAAGGATGGGAGTTGAACGCGCGATGACTATGCGTTACGTCAGCGCCGACAGCGGCGAACAGCCGGCATCGT